>WNGB01002407.1_pt1 | contig 31962 bp, 30 predicted proteins | sample 5400681 | NCBI WGS metagenome assembly WNGB01 (sample SAMN13153367, study PRJNA577476) | soil metagenome | isolation source: 115 cm soil or saprolite under grassland replicate 2 | place: USA:California | collected 2016-06-15
CCTGGCACGGGAGGCGGACGGAACGTCCCGCTTCATCTCTCTGGTGGGGCTCCTGCCGCCGCGGGAGAGACAGTTCGGCCAGGTCATGCAGACCTGCGCCGTCGCGGGCGGGTTCGCCTACCTGACGACGCGGTGGCTCGAGGTCTGGGACGGCAGATCGCTCACCCGGCTCGCCACGTTTCCCGGCGACCTGCCGTACGCCAAGAGCTTCTGCGTGGGGAAGGACCTCTATCTCTGGATGCGGGAAGGGATCTTCCGGCTGGCCGGCCACCGGCTCGTGCCGGTCCCTGGAGGCGACCGGTTCCGCGGCCGCCGGGTGGACGTCATCCTGCCTGCCGGCAGCGGCCTCCTGGTCTCGGTGCGGAGCGAGGGGCTCTTCCTGCTCCGCCAGGGAGAGGCGGTGCCGTTCGCGCCCGGAGCGTCGCGCTGGACGGTCGAGAAGCACCTCATGGCCGGCATCCGCCTGACCGATGGACGCTGGGCCCTGGGCTCGATCCTCGGCGGCGTCCTCCTCCTCCGTCCCGACGGGAGCATCGACCAGGTGATCGACTCGGAGGTGGGGCTCCCCGACGACTTCGTCTCCGAGGTCGCGGAGGATCGCGAGGGGGCGCTCTGGGTGGCCCTCAACAACGGGCTGGCGCGCCTCGACGTGGCGTCTCCCCTGTCGGTGGTCGACAAGCGTAGCGGCCTCAAGGGGACCGCCTATCACGTGGCCCGCCACCGCGGAGCGCTGTGGGTCGCCACCGCGGCCGGCGTCTTCACCAGTGTCTCCGGAGACCCGGGAGACGGCCGGCCGGTCCGCATGCGCGCCGTGCCGGGCCTGTCGACCGCCTGGAGCCTCCCGCCGAGCGGCGACGACCTCCTCGTGGGGACGGCTTTCGGTCTCTTCGTGCTGCGGGGAGACACGGTCCGGAGCGTGCGCGGGACGGAGCAATGGACCGTCTTCTCTCTGCTGCGCTCGGCGGCCGATCCCGGGCGCGTGTGGATGGGTCTGGACGACGGTCTGGCCGCCGTCCGCAAGGAGGGCGGGGAGTGGCGCTTCGAGGGGAGAGTCGCCGGCGCGCCGCGAGAGGTCCGGAATCTGGTCGAAGGCGCGGACGGCGCGCTCTGGTGCGGCTCCGGGCTCGACGGCCTGACGGAGGTGGAGATCCCCGCCGGCTGGCCCGCGGCGCCGCCGCGGGTGCGCCGGATCGCGGGCGGCGAGAATGCTTTTCCCTTCCGCATCGACGGCCGGCTCGTGGTGGCGCGCGGCAACCGCATCCTGCGCCTCGATGAGACCGCGGGCCGGCTGGTGGAGGACCCGGAGCTCCCCCGGCTCGCGCCGAGTGAGATCGACCTCCTGGCCGAGGATGCCGAAGGGAACCTCTGGATGAACAGCCGGCCGCCGGCCGTGGCGGTGCGCCGGGCCTCCGGAAGCCCGGCGATCCGTTCGCTGGTGGAGATCCCGGCGCACTCCGTGACGGCGATCGTCGCCGAGCCGGACGGCGTCGTCTGGCTGGGCACGGATCAGGGGCTCCTGCGCTCCGCCGGCAGCCTGCGGGCTCCGGCGACGCCTCTGCCGGCTCCGGTCCTGGCGCGCGTGACCGCCGGCCGCGGCACGCAACTCGCCGGCGCTTCGTCGGAGGCGGATCTGCCGTCGGACGTGCGGCACCTGCGGATCGAGATCGCCCCGCTCTCGGATCGCGCCGGCCTGCGCTTCCAGACCCGGCTCGAGCCGGAGGACGCCGGCTGGGGCGCCGCCAGCCCCGAGCCGTTCGTCGAGCTCACGCGGCTGCCGCCGGGCGAGTACCGGTTCCATGTGCGGACCGTGGGGCCGGATATGCGCAGCTGGGCAGCCGCGCCCTGCGCCAGCGGGCCGCCCATCTGGAGGCGCGGGTGGCGGAACAGACGGAGAGGCTGCGGCATACGCTGGAAGAGCTCCAGCGTGCGCACACCGATCTCGAAACGGCCAACGCCCAGCTCCACGAGCTGTCGCTCCAGGACGAGCTCACCGGCCTCGCCAACCGCCGCCACCTCCAGCAGATGCTCGACGAGGAATGGCGCCGGGCGCGCCGGGACGGCCTGCCGGTCGGCTTCATCCTCCTCGACCTGGATCACTTCAAGCAGCTCAACGACACGCGCGGCCATGGGGAGGGTGACCTCTGCCTCCGCAGGGTGGGGCGTTATCTGGCCGGCGCCGGATGGCGGGCCGGCGATCTGGTGGCGCGCTACGGCGGAGAGGAGATGGCCGTGCTTCTCCCCGGCGCGGATCTCGACGGAGCCGTGGCGGTCGCCGAAGACCTCCGCCAGGGGATCGAAAGCCTGGCGGTCCCGCATCCGGCGGTGGCGGCAGGCCGGATCACCGCCAGCTTCGGCGTCACTTCCCTGGTCCCCAGGCCCGGACAGCCGGTCACCGACCTCGTCGAGGCCGCCGACCTCGCGCTCTACCGCGCCAAGGCCGAGGGGCGGAACCGGGTCTGCGCCGGCGAGGACACGCTCGACGACACGGCGAGCTTCGCGCCCGTCGCCGGTTAGTCCGTGCTATGCTCCCCGCGCTTTCCCGACAACGAGGAGCTCCCATGCCCGAGATTCGCTTCACTCATCGGCTGAGGTATGCGTTCGACAACAGCATGTCCAAAGGCGCCATCGCGCTCATCGGCTATCTCGCCCTGGCGTCTCTGACCTTGATCATGGTGGCGGGCCTGGTGGTCATCCTCTTCGGCATCAGGCCCGGGGACGCGGGCCAGCCGCCCGGGTTTGTCGAGGCCATGTGGTTGAGCCTCATGCGCACCCTCGACTCGGGCACCATGGGCGGCGACGAGGGGACGGGGTTCCGCCTCATCATGCTGTTCGTCACCTTGGGCGGCATCTTCATCGTCAGCTCTCTCATCGGCGTGATCAACAACGGCATCGAAGGCAAGCTCGACGAGCTGCGCAAGGGGCGCTCCTTCGTCATCGAGCGCGACCACACGCTGATCCTCGGCTGGTCGCCCAAGATCTTCACCATCCTCTCCGAGCTGGTGCTCGCCAACGAGAACCGCCACAAGCCGCGGGTGGTGGTCCTCGCCGACCGCGACAAGGTCGAGATGGAGGACGAGATCGAGGAAAAGGTGGGCGACACCGGCAAGACCCGTATCATCTGCCGCACCGGCAGCTCCCTCGACCTGAACGACCTGGAGATCGTCAATCCGCACGCGGCGCGCTCGATCATCGTCCTGGCGCCGGAGAGCGACGAGCCGGACTCGGAGGTGATCAAGTCGATCCTCGCCATCACCAACAATCCGCACCGGCGTGCCGAGCCCTACCACATCGTGGCCGAGCTCGGCGAGCTGCGCAACCTGGAAGTGGCGCGCATGGTCGGCAAGGACGAGGCGCAGCTCATCGCCACCAGCGACCTGATCTCGCGGATCATCGTCCAGACCTCCCGGCAGTCGGGCCTGTCGGTGGTCTATACCGAGCTGCTCGATTTCGGCGGCGACGAGATCTACTTCCAGGAGGAGCCGGGGCTGGTGGGGCGGACCTTCGCCGAAGCCCTCCTCGCCTACGAATCCACCGCCCTCATGGGTCTCCGCCTCCGCGATGGCCGGGTCCAGCTCCTGCCCCCCATGGACACGCGGATCGCGGCCGGCGACAAGGTGATCGCCATCTCCGCAGACGACGACACGGTGCGCCTCTCCGGCCGCACCGGCGACTGGACCGACCTCGAAGGCAGGCTGGAGATCGATGCGGCGGCGATCCACAGCGCGCCGGTGGCGGAGCGGCGGCCCGAGCGGACGCTCCTCCTCGGCTGGAACGAGCGGGGCGCGACCATCATCAACGAGCTGGACAAGTACGTGGCCCCCGGCTCGGAGCTGGTGCTGGTGGCCTCCGTCGAGCGGCTGGACGAGCGTCTCTCCCAGGAGTGCGGCGATCTCCGGAACCAGAAGCTCAGCGCGCGGATGGCCGACACCATCGACCGGCGGATCCTCGACGGGCTCGGCGTCCACGAGTTCGACCAGGTGATCATCCTCTGCTATTCGGACACCCTGGAGGTCCAGGAGGCGGACGCCCGCACGCTGATCACCCTCCTCCATCTGCGCGACATGGCGGAGAAGGGAGGGCACGACTTCCGCATCGTCACCGAGATGCTCGACGTGCGCAACCGCGAGCTCGCCGAGGTCACCCAGGCGGACGACTTCATCGTCAGCAACAAGCTGGTCAGCCTGATGCTGGCGCAGATCTCGGAGAACAAGGAGCTCTCCGCCGTCTTCGCCGACCTGTTCGATCCGGAAGGGGCGGAGATCTACCTGAAGCCCGCCCGCAACTACGTCGAGCTGAACACGCCGGTCAACTTCTACACCGTGGTCGAAGCGGCGCGCCGCCGCGGCGAGGTGGCGATCGGCTACCGCATCGAATCCCTGTCCAAGAACGCCGCCAAGGCCTACGGAGTGACGGTGAATCCCGCCAAGTCCGACAAGGTCACCTTCGCGGCCGCGGACCAGGTCATCGTGCTGGCGGAGGAAGGGTAGCGCTACAACCCTTCGAGCTCGTAGAGCACGGCCGGCGATCCCTTCGCCAGGAAGAGGCCGCCTCCACAGTTCCGGAAGCAGCGGCCGGGGCACTCCTCTCGGGCGGAGGAGCGGCCCCGGCCCGCCAAGATCGACAGGGGCCGGGTGGCCGGCCTGGCCCCTGGCCCGCCTTTTTGTGCCCGGCATGCTCGTTGAAGCAATCCCTCGTGACGCCGAGCCACGATATCTTTTGACCAGAACCGGGAGACTCGCTATACTCGGATCATGGCCGAGCCCGTGACGACCGTACCCGCCCGGGGCGACTCGCAACCGGCAGCCGACTTGGCCGACAGCACTCTGCTGCGCTGGGTCGAGCGGCCCGATGGCCGCCTGGAGCTGCGGGAAACGCCTCTGACCCCTGAGGACTATCTCGATCCGCAGGAGGGGGACACCTGGGTGCAGGGAGAACGGCACAACGCCATACGAGGGTTGCTGGCCTCGACATTGCGCCTCCACTTCGTGGCCGATCCGGAGGTCCTGGTCACCGAGGACCTGAAGTTCCTTCTCGGCGCCGGCCTGTCGCGGCCGGCTCCCGACGTCGCGGTGGTCCGGGGCGTCCGCCGCGGCGACCGCGATGTCTTTGACGTGGTCGGCGAGGGGGTCGCCCCCTGTCTGGTCATCGAGGTCGTTTCCCCCAAAAGCGCACGCATCCGCCGCGTCGACGTCGAGCGCAAGGTCCGAGACTACTGCGATGCCGGTGTCCCCGAATACGTCATCGTCGATCGGCCGAGCCGGAAAAAGGACAGCCCGTTCGAGCTGCTGGGCTATCGTCTGGACTCCCGGGGCCGCTATCGGCGGATCGAGCCGGACGGCGAGGGTCGCCTCCTCTCCGAGACGATCGGCGTCTGGTTCGGGCTCTCGGCGGATCGTCTCCAGGTGCTGCTCTGGGACGCTGCCACCGGCGAGCGGATGCTGTCTCCCGAAGAGGTGGCTGCCGCGCTCGTCGCCGCCGAGGAGAGAGCGGCCCGCGAGGCTGAAGCGAGGAAGGCGGAAGTCAGGGCACGGGAGGCCGCCGAGGAGAGAGCCGCCCGCGAGACCGAAGCGAGGAAGGCGGCCGAAAGCGAGATCGCCCGGCTGCGCGCCGAGCTCGAACGCCTGAGCAAACAGTAGATCCATACCCGCTGGATGGGGCAGCTTCCGGGAGAGGAGCCATTGGGCTCGCGAGACGAGCCATCTGTCTCGCGAGGAGAGCAACCTGTCTGGCGAGGAGGGCCACTGTGCTCGCGAGACGAGCGGCTCGGCTCGCGAGGAGAGCCGCCGTGCTCGGGAGACGAACGGCTGGGCTCGGGAGGAGCTGGCCTCGGCTCGGGAGCCCGATGAGCGGGCTCCCGAGGAGGCCCATCTGTCTGGCGAGGAGAGCCACTGTGCTCAGGAGACAGGCCGTTCGGGTCGCGAGCCGAATGGCTCATCTCCCACCGCAGCCCCGGCTCCCCGGGCGAGTAGGTACCGTCTCGAACCGGATCTGGCCGTGTCGACCGAGACACGACCTTCCGTCGCCGGTTTACTCACGACGCCGTGCACTGGCAGCGCGCGCTCGGTATCGTGCTGTCGGAGTTGCAGGGGTGGGCTACGCATTGCCCCCTATGGTCCTCACCATGCGTGCCCTTGCAGAAAGCATCGCAGTCAAAGACGTAGGGATGGCCCAATTCGTTATCGTGCGGGTGGCACACGTCTTTCTCAGGGTTGCTCTCTATCAGGGCACCGACCGGAAAGTTGGCCTGATGCATGGGATCCCCTGCAGGCGGAGATGACAGAGGTTTTTAGGCGCTCTAAGCCAGAGTGGGACGTCGAAAAGAACACCTTGGCCTGGGAAGGAAGGATATGACGCTTAAACGGATGGACAACGTCCTCATCGTTGCCAGTCCAGAGCGCGGCGCGAGTAAGACGGAAGGCGAGGAAGCGCCGGCGAGTTGCGTGCCGCGGCCGGCGGTCACGCGCGCCAGGACCGGAGCCGGCAGAGACCGCGCCAAGGCCGAAGGGAGGAACCGGGTCTGCGCGGCCGCGGACCAGGTCATCGTGCTGGCGGAGGACTGACCCTCTCGAGCCGATCGTTTCGACGGCTAGTAGAGCATTCCCAGGTAGAGCGTCCGGAGCGCCAGCCCGTAGACGGGACCGAAGAGGTACGGAAAGACCTGCCAGGAGACGAGGAGGCCGATCATCGACAACATCGGCATGTGGAGGATCTCCTGATACCGCTGATTCGCGGAGTCGCTCAGGAACATCGGCAGGATCGCGCTGCCGTCGAGCGGCGGCAAGGGGAGCAGGTTGAAGACGAAGAGCAGCAGGTTGAGCATGAAGAGGATGGACAGCGGCGTCACGGTTCCATTGGTCCAGCCGCCGTTGCCGACCACCACCTGCGTGAAATCGAGCTCGTCCGGCCCCGGCAGGCGGAACGCCCTCGTCGCGAGGCCGATCCGGAGCATGGTTCCGGCGAACAGCGCGAGGGTCAGGTTGGCTGCCGGGCCGGCCATCGCCATGAGGCCGGCCCGCTTCGGATAGTGGTGGGCCCAGGAGGGGTCGTAGGGCGCGCTCGCCCAGCCCATCATCCAGCTGCCGTGAGTGAAGGCGAAGGAGATCAAGGGGACCAGGATCATGCCGAACGGCTCCCGCCGGATGTGCGGGAGCGGGTTTAGGCTGACCTGCCCTCCCTCATAGGCCGTGGGATCGCCCAGGCGCCAGGCGGCGAACGCGTGGCCCGCCTCGTGGAGCGTGGTCGAGAACAGGAAGACCACGAACCAGGTCAGACCGAGGACGATCAGATGGGCGTCCACCCTGTCACGCCCGGCTCAGGTACTTGGTCTCGCGGGTGTCGATCAGGATCTTGGTCCCCACCTCGATGAACGGCGGCACCTGGACCACCAGCCCGGTCTCCATCTTGGCCGGCTTGTAGGAGGAGCTGGCGGTGGCTCCCTTCATGCCGGGCTCGGTCTCCACCACCTCCAGCGCCACGGTGTTCGGCAGCTCGATGCCCACCGGCTTCTCGTCGTAGAAGTCGACCGAGATGACCGTGTTGGGGAGCAGGTAGAGCATGGTTTCGCCCAGGATCTCGTCCTCGAGCGTGATCTGCTCGTACGTCTCCTGGTTCATGAAGTGGTGCCCCGAGGGGTCGGAGTAGAGGTACTCCATCGGTTGCGTGTCGAGGATCGCCCGCTCGACCTTCTCGGTCGAGCTGAAGCGGTGCTCGAAGCTGTTGCCATTGCGCAGGTTGCGCATCCGGGCCTGGACGAAGCCGCGCAGGTTGCCGGGCGTGACGTGATGTGCGGTCATGACGCGGCAGATGTCCCCTTGGAAGAGGACGCACATGCCGGTCCGCATCTGAGATGCCTGGATCAAGGTTCGATCTCCCGTTGCTGTTGGGGAGGAGAGCTACTCGTGCTCCTCCTGCCTGTGCTTCTGGTATTCGGCGATCAGCTTGTCCTGCACCGGTCGCGGGACCTCCTCGTAGTGGGAGAACTCCATGTGGAAGCTCGAGCGCCCCTGGGTCATGGCGCGGAGCTTCAACGCGTACTCGAGCATCTCCGCCATGGGCACCTGCGCCGTGATGAGCTGATTGCCGTTGACGGTGTCCATCCCCTGGGGGCGGCCCCGCCGGTGCGACAGGTCTCCCATGATATCGCCGGTGAACTCCTCCGAGGTGGTGATCTGGACCTTCATGACCGGCTCGAGGATGGTCGGTTTGGCGTTCTGCATGGCGTCCTTGAAGGCCAGGGAGCCGGCGATCTTGAAGGCCATTTCGGAGGAGTCCACGTCGTGGTACTGGCCGTCGAGCAGGCGGACCTTGAAGTCGACCATCGGATAGCCCGCCAGAAAGCCGCGGCGGCGCGCCTCCTGGATCCCCTTTTCCACCGCCGGCCGGTAGTTGTTGGGGATGGCGCCGCCGAAGATCTCGTCCGCGAAGGCGAAGTCCTCGCCGCGCGGCAGCGGCTCGACCTTGATCCGGCAGTCGGCGAACTGGCCGCGGCCGCCGGTCTGTTTCTTGTGCCGGCCGTGGCCGTCCGCCGGCTTGAGGATGGTCTCGCGGTAGGGGACCTTGGGCTGGTGGAGGATGACGTCCACGTGGTAGCGCCGCTTCATCTTGGACACGGCGATCTCGACGTGGTCCTGGCCGTTGCCGGAGAGCAGGTGGTCGTGGCTCTCGGGATCGCGGCCGGCGTGGAGCGCCAGGTCTTCGTCCATGAGCCGGGCGAGGGCTTCGCCGATCTTCTCTTCATCCCCTTTGGCCTTGGGCTCGACGGCGAAGGTCATCGCCGGCTCGGGAATCGTGATCCAGCCGAGCTTCACCGGCCGCTCCTTGGCGCACAGGGTGTCGCCGGAGGCGGTGAGCTTCAGCTTGGCCACGCCGCCGATGTCGCCGGCGACCAGGCGCGGCACCTGGGTCCCCTGCTTGCCCTGGAGCGTCATCAGGTGTCCGAGCCGCTCCATCTCTTCGGCGCGGCTGTTGTAGACCGTAACGTCCGTCGGCAGGGTGCCGGAGACCACGCGCATCGTGGAGATCTTGCCCGTGAAGGGGTCGGACAGGGTCTTGAAGACCAGGACCGCCAGGGGTCCGTTCGGATCGGCGGAGAGCTCCACGGGGTCGCCGCCGATGTTGGTGGCGGGGAAGGGCGCTGCCTCGGCCGGGGAGGGAACGACCGCCACGAGGCTGTCGAGGAGAGCCGCCGAGCCGATGCCGTGGGCACCGGACGAGAGGGTCAACGGAAAGATCTGGCGCCGGGCGACGGCCTTGCGCAGACCCGCCTCCAGGTCGTCCTGCGCCAGGTTGCCGGTCTCGAAGAAGCCTTCCATGAGCTTGTCGTCGGTCTCGGCCACCGCCTCCACGAGCTGCGCCCGCAGGGACGCGGCCTGGTCGGCCAGGGCGGCCGGGATCTCGGCCGGCTCGGCCCTGCCGTTGCCGTCCCGGGTGAAGCGGTAGGCCTTCTCCCGGACCAGATCGACCACACCTTCGAAGCCCATCTCCTTGCCGATCGGAAGCTGGACCGGCAGGACGGTCCGGCCGAAACGCTTGTGCAGCCCGTCGAGGGTCCGCTCGAAATCGGCGCGCTCGCGGTCCATCTTGGTCAGGTGGACCATGACCGGCAGGGAGATCTCTTCGGCATAGCTCCACACCCGCTCGGTGTTGACCTCGACGCCGGAGACGCCGTTGACACAGAGGAGAACGGCGTCGGCGGCGCGCAGCCCCGCCTTGGTCTCGGTCAGGAAGATGCCGTATCCGGGGCAGTCGACGAAGTTGACCTTGTGCTGCTGCCAGGGGACGTAGCAGACGGCGAGGCCGATCGAAATGCCGCGCTCGATCTCTTCGGGATCGAAGTCGGTGAAGGTGTTGCCGTCCTCGACGCGGTTGAAGCGCGTGGTCACTCCGCCGGTATAGAGCAGAGCGCTCACGAGCGTGGTCTTCCCGGTGTCGTTGTGCCCTGCCACAGCGACGTTGCGGATTCTCTCCGGCCTATCCACCTGCATCGTTCAGCCTCCTTCAAAGGACACGGTCAGGGCGGGCAATATACCACAGCCCCCGTCGCATCCCCGCCTCGGTGGCGTCACGCCAAACCCTCGGAAACGCTGGCACTTACCTCCTCACCGGTTTGACTCGGCGGGGCTGCCGCCCTAGAATCTGCTTCGGGTTCCCATGCTGCCTCTGACACCGACAAAGCTCGGCCGCTACGAAATCGTCGACGAGATCGGCAAAGGTGCCATGGGTGTCGTGTACCTGGCGCGGGACCCCCTGATCGGCCGGCTCGTCGCGCTCAAGACCTTCCGCATCGGCTATTCGATCAAAGACCAGGAGATGGAGCAGTTCCGGGCCCGCTTCATCCGCGAGGCCCAGAGCGCCGGCATCCTCAGCCATCCCAACATCGTCACCATCCATGACGTGGTCGAGCAGAGCGACGAGGGGATGGCCTTCATCGCCATGGAGTACGTCCGCGGCACGAACTTGAAGGCGCTCCTCCAGGGCGACCAGCCGCTGAACCTGCCGTTCATCGTCGAGGTCATCGGCCAGGTGGCGGATGCCCTCGACTACGCCCACGCCCACCGGGTCATCCACCGCGACGTCAAGCCGGCCAATATCCTGATCACGGCGGACAACCGGGTCAAGATCACGGACTTCGGGATCGCCCGGCTCGACACCTCGAACCTCACCCAGGAGGGACAGCTGCTCGGCACGCCCAACTACATGGCGCCGGAGCAGATCCAGGGCCGGGACGTCGATCACCGCGCCGATCTCTTCGCCCTCGGGGTGGTGCTCTACGAGATGCTCACCCGCCACAAGCCGTTCCAGGGCGAGAACCTGACCGTGGTGAGCCACCGCATCGTCTACGACCATTTCACTCCGCCCAAGGACTACGTCCAGAACCTCCCGCCGGGTCTGGAGGGGATCCTCGCCCGCGCCCTCGACAAGGACCCCGCGAAGCGGTATCAGAAGGCCAAGGAGATGGTCGCCGACCTGCGCCGGGTCTCCGGCTCCCTGGGCGGCGACGACCTGAACGAGACCCAGAGCATCGTCATGACGGGGCCGCTCGTGCCGACGCCGCCCCAGGGCGCCCCCCTCGGCGCTTCCTGGGCGCAGGCGACCGATCACGGGACCATGGCGACGCCGCCCTCGGTCAACCTGCCGCCGCCGCTCCCTCCACCTCCCAAGATCGCCGCTCCGGCCGCGGCCGGAGCCCAGACCACGCACGCGACCCGGCCGACGGTGCGCCGGGGGCCGCTCGTCGTGCCGGGCCGGACGATCCTGGCCGCCAGCGCCGCGGCGCTCGTCCTCCTCGCGATCGCCGCGGCCCTCTTCGGCTGGATCTGGTGGTCGACGCCGCGGGCGGGCCGGGACGCCCGGGAGGACGAGCGGCAGAGCCAGATCGTCTTCCTGGTCCACTCGGGCTATCAGTTCCTGCGCGCCGGCGATCCGGCGACCGCGACCCGCTTCTTCCGGCAGGCGGAGGACCTCGCGACCGGCAAGCAGAAGGAGCCTCTGCACGCCCTCCTCCTGACCGCCCAGAAGCAGGCCGCGGTGTTCGGCCAGGAAGTGGAAGGCCAGAAGCAGGTCGCGGCGTATCTGGTGACGGCTCAACAGGCGATGGACAACCGGAGGTACCAGGAGGCTTTGACGGCGGCCGAAGCCGCGCTCACCCTCGACCCCGGGAGCGGCAAGGCGCAGGAGATCCAGACCGCCGCCACGGCGGCCCAGAACCGTCTCCAGGAGCAGGTGAAGAAGCAGCGCACCCAGCGCGCCAATCGCGAAGAACAGGCCGCGGCCAACCCCGCGGCTCCCGAGCCCGCGCCGGCCGAGACGACCGCCGCCGAAGAGCCGGTCTCCCAGACCGCGAGTCTCCACATCAGCTTCCAGTCCGACCGGCCGGGCGTCGCCACGATCCGCGTCCATGTGAACAAGCGGAACGTCTTCCAGAGGAGTGTCGGCAGCAAGGGCGGGTTCCTCCGGAAAGGGAAGGGAGGCCGGGCCGAGGGTCCGGTCGACGTCCAGGCGGGCGACGCCCAGATCGAGGTCTGGGTCACGCCGCCGGGAGAAGGGGCGCAGCTCCTCGCCCGCTCGGGCAACTTCCCCGGCGGCTCGAGCCGCACGCTGTCCATCCACCTCCCCGCCTCCGGTCCGCCGAGCGTCAGCCTGAACTGATCATTCCGGCAGCGACGTCACCGTCACCGGGCCGAGCGGCGCGAGCTGGGGCTCGAGGGCTTCGGCGGGTCCGACGGCGACGACCGCGATGTGGTCCGGGTCGATGTGCCGGCGGGCGACGGTGAGGATCTCCTCGCGGGTGATCGTGGGCAGCCGCTCGATGTAGCGCTCGAAGTAGTCGTCGGGGAAGCCGTAGACGGCGAGCGCCTCCAGCCGCTTGGCCAGGTCCGCGGCGGTCTGGAAGGTATAGGGAAAGACGCCGGTCACGTAGCTGATCGTCTCCTCGATCTCCTGGGGCTCGACGAGCTCTTCGCGGATGCGTTCGAGCTCCGCCAGGGTCTCGACGGCTGCGGCTCCCGCCGACTCGGTGGCGACCGCGGCATCCACCACGAAGGGGCCGGGCCCGAGCCGCGGCGTGAGACGGCTCGACGCGCCATAGGTGTAGCCGTGCCGCTCCCGCAGGTTCAGGTTGATCCGGCTGGTGAACTTGCCGCCGAGGAGCGTGTTGAGGACGATCAGCGGGATGTAGTCCGGATCGGTGCGCGCAGGTCCGGCGTGGCCGATGCGGAGCTCGGTCTGGGCGGAGCCGGGGCGGTCCACGATGTGGACCTCGACGCCGCCCAAGGGGACCGGCAGGATCTGGGGCCTTTCCGGAGGTCCCGCGGGGAGCGCCGAGAAGCGGTCCTCGACGGCGGTGAGGAGCGCTTCGGGATCCAGGTCGCCCACCGCGATCAGCTGGGAGCCCGCCAGGGTGTAGTAGGACCGGTAGAAGCTCACGAGGTCGTCTCTGGTGAGCGCCGTCAGGCTCTCGGGGAGGCCGGACGGCGGATGGTCGTACACCGTTCCACGGTAGACCACGGCGGCGAGCCGGTCTTCGGCCAAAAGGCCCGGGTCCTGGCGGCGGCGCAGGATCTCGGTCAGGCGCTGCTTGCGCAGCCGCTCGATCTCCGCCTCCGGGAAGGTGGGCTCGGTGGCGACCTCGGCGAGCAGGTCGAGACCGGACGGGAGGTGCTGCGCCAGGAGCCCGGTGGCGAGAAAACCTTCGTCCCAATCGATGCCCGCCACGAAATAGCCGCCCAGCCGCTCGACATAGGTGGCGACCTCCAGAGAGGTGCGCCTCTGTGTCCCCTCGTCGATCACGCCGGCCGTCAACGCGGCGAGCCCCTCCTTGCCGCGCGGATCCTGCTGGCCTCCGGCAGGCGTCACGAGCTCCAGGCTGATCAGGGGGACGCCGGGCAGGCGCGCGGCGAGCACCTCGAGGCCGTTGGCGAGCTTGCGGCGCAGGAAGGGCGGAAAATGGAAGGGACGGATGCGGCCGGGCGCAGGAGGGACCGAGCGGTCCAGCAGAGCCGTCTTCACTGCGCCCTCCGCGGCACGAAGCTCACCACGGCGCGCTCGCTCTCGACCAGGTGCCGCGCGGCGAATTCCATCAGCTCGTGCCCGCCGATCTCCAGATACTGCTCGATCTCCCGCTCGATCCCCCCCGGATCGTCGAGATAGGTGGTGAGCTGGGCGAAGATGTCGGCGCGGTTGTCCAGCTTCTGGAGAGCCATGTAGTACTCGGTGAGCATGCGGTTGCGGGCGCGTTCCAGATCCTGCGGCGAGGGTGGCTCGGCGGCGGCCCGGTCGAGGTGCTCGTGCAGTGCCTGCTCCAGGGTGTCCACCTCCACGCCGGGGCGGGCCGTGGCCACCACCATGAACGTGCCCGCCTCCTCATAGGGGCTGACGTAGGCGCCCACGTCCTGGGCGATCTGGCGCTCGTAAATCAGGTCCTCGAACAGGCGGCTCGATTTGCCGCCGGAGAGCACGGAGGCCAGCAGGTCGGCGGCGTACCAGCCGCGCTCGCCATACGCCGGGGCGCGGAACCCGAGATAGACGCGGGGCAGGCGGACGTCGTCCTCCAGCAGCTCGCGCCGCTCGCCGCCGAGGCGGCCTTCCGGGACCACGACCGGCGGCACCGGCGGTCCCGGGGGAATCTCGCCGAACCAGCGCTCCACCTTGGCCATGGCGTCGTCGGGCTCGAAATCCCCCACCAGGGTCAGCACCGCGTTGTTCGGCGTGTAATACGTGCGGAAGAAGCTCTGCACCTCCTCCAGCGTGGCGGCGGCGATGTCCTCCATATAGCCGATGACCGGCCAGTGGTACGGGTGGTCCGGCGGATAGAGGAGCTCGTGCAGCCGCTCGCCGGCCATGCCATAGGGCTGGTTCTCGATTCGCTGGCGGCGCTCGTTCATCACCACCTCGCGCTGCATGTCGAGGTTCTCCTGGGTGAGGGCCGGCAGGAGGAAGCCCATGCGGTCCGACTCCAGCCAGAGCCCGAGCTCGAGCTGGTGGGAGGGCAGGGTCTCGTAGTAGTTCGTCCGGTCGTACCAGGTGGAGCCGTTGGCCACGCCGCCCACCTGCTGGACGATCCGGAAGTGGTCGTTGGTGCCCACGTGCTCGCTGCCCTGGAAGAGCATGTGCTCGAACAGATGCGCGAAGCCGGTGCGGCCCGGCCGCTCGTTTTTCGAGCCCACGTGGTACCAGAGATTGACCGTGACCAGCGGCAGCCGCGCATCGCGGTGGAGGATCACACGCAGGCCGTTGTCGAGGGTGTGTCTCTGGAAACCGAGGTCGAGATCGAGGGTCGCAGATGGATTGGCGGATCGGCTCATCGTGAAGGGGGAATCCGGAGGCTTGCGCTGCACCCCCGTCGCAAGGCCAGTCTATTGACGGGCCTCCTGGAGTGTCAAGGATGGTAAGTTGCTTGCAGGACGTGTCGGGGCATGCCGCAGCGCATTGTTTCCACCTACCGGGTCCAGCTTCGTCCGGAATTCGGATTCGATCAAACCGCGGAGATCGCGGACTACCTCGCCGAGCTGGGCGTCACCCATCTCTACAGCTCGCCTTACCTGCAGGCCGCTCGCGGCAGCGCCCACGGGTACGACGTGATCGACCACTCGCGCGTCAACGACGAGCTGGGCGGCGCCGCGGCCCACGCGCGCCTCGGCGAGAGCCTGGAGCGCCATGGTCTCGGGCAGGTCCTCGACATCGTACCCAACCATATGGCGATCACCGAGCGCCGCAACTCCTGGTGGTGGGACGTCCTCGAAAACGGTCCGGCGAGCCTCTGGGCCGGCTATTTCGACGTGGACTGGGACCCGCCGCAGCAGCGGCTGCGCAATACGGTCCTCCTGCCGATCCTGGGCGATCACTACGGCCGGATCCTGGAGGCCGGCGAGCTGCGCCTGGTGCGGCGCGGCGGCAAATTCGAGATCCACTATCATGAGGACGACCGCGAGCACCAGATGCCGGTCGCGCCGCGCTCCCTCGACGACCTGCTGCGGGCCGCGGCCGGGCGCTGCGGATCGCCGGATCTCGCCTTCATCGCCGATGCCTGCGGCGGCCTGCCGCTCGCCACGGCCACCGACCGGGAGAGCAGCGCCCGCAGGCACCGCGACAAGGAGGTCCTGGCCGGCCAGCTCGCCCGCCTCTGTGAGGAAGTCCCCGGGATCGCCGCGGCCGTCGATGCCGTGGTCGGCGAGATCAACGCCGATCCCGACCGGCTGGACGACTTGCTGGCGCGCCAGAACTTCCGCCCCGCCTTCTGGCGCACCGCCGGCCGCGAGCTCGACTACCGCCGCTTCTTCGACGTGCACACCCTGGTCGGCCTGCGCGTCGAGGACGAGCGGGTGTTCGCCGACACGCACGCCCTGGTGCTCGACTGGCTCTGCCGCGGCGTGCTCGACGGGGTGCGGATCGACCATCCAGACGGCCTGCGCGATCCGCTGGAGTACTTCCAGCGGCTGCGCGCCGCGGCCCCCGAGGCCTGGATCGTCGTCGAGAAGATCCTCGAGCCGGGCGAGCTCCTGCCGGTCGACTGGCCGGTGAATGGCACGACCGGCTACGACTTCGCCAACCTGGCGGGAGGCGTGCTCGTCGACCCGGCGGGAGCGCAGCCGCTGACCGATCTTTATCTGGAGATGATCGAAGAGCGGCGAAGCAGCGGCGGCGACTGGCCGCGGATGGTCCGGGAGAAGAAGCTGCTCGTCCTCCAGGAGCTGCTCGCGAGCGACGTCAACCGCCTCGGCGAGGTCTTCCTGGCGGTCTGTGAGCGACATCGCCGCTTCCGCGACTTCACCCGCTTCGAGCTGCGCGAGGCGGTGCGCGAGCTGGCCGCCGATTTCCCGGTCTACCGCACCTACGTCCGGCCCGCCGAAGGCGCGGTGGGAGAGCAGGACGCCCGCTTCCTCGACGAGGCCTTCCAGCGCGCGCTCGAGCACCGGCCGGACCTGCCCGCCGACCTGTTCGACTTCTTCCGCGACCTGCTCCTCCTGCGTATCCGCGGCGAGCTCGGAGGGCCGGAGGCGGAGCTGGTCACGCGCTTCCAGCAGCTCACCGGCCCGGCCATGGCCAAGGGGGTGGAAGACACGGCCTTCTATACCTTCCACCGCCTGGTCGCGCTCAACGAGGTGGGGGGAGACCCCGGCCGGTTCGGTGTCCCGCTCGCGGAATTCCATCGCTCCTGCGCCGCCACCCGGGAGCGCTGGCCGTCAACGCTCCTCGCCACCTCGACCCACGACACCAAGCGGAGCGAGGACGTGCGCGCCCGTCTCTATCTCCTCTCCGAGATCCCGGAGCGCTGGAGCGAGGCCGTGCGCCGCTGGTCCGACCTGGCGGAAAAATACCGCACAGACGGAGCGCCGGACCGCAACACCGCCTACCTCCTCTGGCAGACCCTGGTGGGCGCGTGGCCGATCGGCAGCGACCGCGCGGCCGCCTATATGGAAAAGGCCGCCCGCGAGTCCAAGGCGGCCACCGCCTGGACGCGAGTCGACGAGACCTGGGAGGAGGCGCTGCGCCGCTTCGTCGCCGGGGTGCTGGACGATCCCGGGATCGCCGCGGATCTGGAGGCCTTCGTGGAGCCGCTGGTGGAGCCCGGCCGGATCAACTCGCTGGCCCTGACGCTGCTGCGTCTCGCCTGCCCGGGAATCCCGGACACCTACCAGGGGTCCGAGCTGTGGGACCTCAGCCTGGTCGATCCCGACAATCGCCGCCCGGTCGACTATGGGTTGCGCCGCAGGCTCCTGGACGAGCTCGAGAGAGGGCTCTCTCCAGAGGAGATCCTGGCCCGTGCCGACGAGGGTCTCCCCAAGCTCTGGCTCCTCCGGCAGGGTCTCCACCTCCGCCGCCGCCGTCCGGAGGCGTTCGGTCCCCGGGGGGGCTACCGTCCGCTCCCGGTGCGCGGCGGGAGGGCGGAGCACGCGGTGGCGTTCGCGCGCGGCGAGGAGGCGGTGGCCATCGCCCCCCGCCTGATCCTGGGGCTCGCCGGCGACTGGGGAGAGACGAGCGTCGAGCTGCCGGTTGGGGGCTGGCGCAACGAGCTGACCGGGGACGAGCTGGAGGGCGGGGAACGGAAGGTCGGGGAGCTGCTGGCGCGCTTCCCGGTCGCCCTGCTCGCGCGGGCTACGGTCCCACCACTGTCGCGGGAGGGCTCGCGGGCCGCGGCTCCTCGCCGGGTGGGATGAAAGGACAGCCGCCGAAGCGCCCCTCGACCGAGCCCTTGCCGGCCAACCCGTCGTAGTGGCCGTCGAACCAGCCGCCGAGGAGCACGGGGCCGGCCGTCCCTGCCGTCGCCGTGGTCTGCTGGATCTCCAGGCTGACCTCGCCCGTGGAGCTGATGAGCGCCCCCGTGCGGCTGCGGCCGGTCACGAAGAGCTTGCCGTGGTAGGGACCCTTCCCCTGGAAGTCCTCGATGCGCACGACGACGGCCGGCAGGTCCGCATCGCCGGTGCGCAGATTGAGCTGCAGGCCATGGCGATCGTGCACCACACAGCGGGTGTCGCTCCGCCCTTCGTAGGTCTGCCGTCCCTTGGCCACCAGCACGGCGCCGCGGTCGCCCGGCCGCCAGGCCCAGCGGGCGGGGGGCTCGGACCCCGCGAGCGGCGGTCCGGAGGCGTTCAGGCGCGGCGGCTCCTCGGCGCCGCAGCCCCACCAGGTCAGCAAGCTCAGGAGCAGAATGGATGCAGTTCGTCCGCTCATCGGTCACACTTCCCCTGCAGAAAGAGTGCCACGATCAGCGCTTGGTGAGAACCCCGTAGAGAAAAGAAAGGAAGGCGAGGACCATCAGCCAGGTGCCATAGAGCGCCCGCGGCTGGTCCACATGAAGCATCACGCCGCCGATGAGGAGCGCCGCCGAGACGATCATCCAGGACAGGCGGAGGATCGAGCGCTCCAGGCGCTGCAGGGTGCGCCGGGCCTCGGGAGAGAAAGACGCCTGCACGACCATCTGGCCGCGTTCGGCGCGGGTGAGGAAGGTCTCGAGCTGGCGCGGCAGCCCGAGGAGGGACCTCCCCTGGATCGCCAGCTTCCCCAGGAGGCCGCGCCAGTCGCCGCGCAGCTCCTCGGCGGCGAGCCGCTCGGCGAACGGGACCGTCTCGGACCACGGATCGAACTCCGGATCCAGATAGGTCGCCATGCCGGCCAGGAGGCCCACGGCCCGGGTGGCGAACAGGAGGTCGACCTGGACCTGGAAGGGGATCTGATAGAGGAGGTCGCGGTACTCGCGGAAGAAGTAGCTGGCTTCGGAGAAGGCGACCTCGCGGAGGCTGCCGATGCTCACCCCCCAGAAGCGTGCGAACAGGGCCTCATGGACCTCCTCGAGCCGCCGCAGGTCCGCGCCCGGCAGGAGGACGCCCGCGGCCACATAGGACTGGACGATGCGGGAGGCGTCGCGCGTGCCCAGCCCGATCGCGTACTCGCGCAGAGCGCCGCGCAGCCGCTCGGGGATCGCCGCGACCATCCCGAAGTCGACGAAGACGATCTGAAATGCCCGTGGACCGGCGCCGGGAGGAGGCGGCGGCACCGGATCCTCCGGCCGGAACGGCGCCTCGCCGCCGGCGGGCAACGGCCGGACGAACAGATTTCCCGGATGCGGATCGGCGTGCACGAAGTGGTGCACGAAAATCTGCTCCATGTAGATCCGGTAGAGAGTGCGCGCCACCTCGGAGCGTGAGATGCCGGCCCGTTCCAGGGCGGGCAGATCGCCGATCTTGAGGAAGCCCACGTCCTCCAGGGTGAGAGTGCGCCGGGCGCTCCACTCCCAGTGCACGCTGGGGATGCAGACCCGCGGATCTCCCGCGAAATCGCGCGCGAAGCGCTCGGCATTGCGCCCCTCGGCCGCCAGATCGAGCTCGCCGCGGGTGGTGGTGACGATCTCGCCGGCCAGGCGGTCGAGGTCGACCCGCATGCGGATGCGGCGCGACACCTTGAGGAGGCGCAGCGCCAGCGACACGGCGGCGAGATCGGTCTCCACGAGCACGTCGATGCGCGGCCGGAGGACCTTGACCACCACCTGCTCGCCGCCGGGCAGGCGGGCGCGGTGGACCTGGGCCAGGGAGGCGGAGCCGATGGGGATGGGGGAGATCTCCTCAAAGACCGCCTCGACGGGCCGGCCGAAGTCCTCCGCGATCTGGAGCGCCAGGGTCGAGAACTCCGCGGGAGGGACCTCGTCCTGGAGCCCTGCCAGCTCGCGCGTGACCTCCGGCGGCAGCAGGTCCACGCGCACCGAGAAGAACTGGCCGATCTTGATCAGCACCCCCCCCATCTCGATCGCCAGGGCGCGGTAGCGGCGGGCGATGCGCGCCCAGCGGGCCGTCGCCGGCTGCCGGAACCGGCGCAGCCACGGAGCGTTGAGCAGGACGTCCCACCACATCACATGGATGAAGACCTGCCGCACGAACCGGCGCAACTTCCGGTAGCGCTGGAAGTCGATCCGGCCGGTCGGGAGGGGGGCGGGCATGGGGAGAAGATACCGCACCCGCCATGATAGGCTTTAGCGTCTAGAAGACATGAACGAGACAAGGGAGGCACCTCAATGAACGCGAGAGCCTTCACAGCGTCGATTGCGGGCCTCATCGCGATCCTCGCCGGTCCGGCCGGTGGGAAGCGGCGGGCGTGGGGCTGCGATACCGCATGCCCGCGAGCACTCAGCCACCCAGGAGCCCAATTGCCTCTTTACCATCAGCTATACTGAGACCATGTCTGGATCTTCGAAAGCCCGCTCGATCGTGGTCGACTTGCCAGACGATGCGTTTCAGCACCGGCGCTGGGATCCGCAAGAGGTCGCGGATGAGATGCGGCTGCTCTGGCTGCTCGAAGAGGTCCGGTCGCGTCGGCTGGGCTTCGGGAAGGCCGCCGAGCTCGCCGGTCTTCCAGTCGCCCAGTTCCTCCTCCTGATGGGCAAGCATCACATCACGCCGTTCGACTATGACGAGGACGAGCTGGCGCGAGAGCTCGGGCCGCGGCGTTGATTGTCGTCGCAGACGCAGGACCCATCATTCACCTCAGCCTGATCGGCCACCTGAATCTGATCCCAGCACTCTTCGGAAGAGTGGTCGTGCCTCGACGAGTGTACGAAGAGGTCGTCCAGACCGAGAGGGAGCTGCCAGGTAGTGAAGAGCTCCGGAACGCGACCTGGGCTGACCTGCATGAAGCCGATGTCCGCCCCGAGTTGTCGCGACTTCTTGAAAGCCATCTGGATTCCGGTGAAGCGGCTGCCATCGCACTGGCCCTGGACCTCGGCGCAGACTTGGTTCTCTCGGATGACCGGCAGGCGAGGCTCGCCGCCGAGAGGCTTGAGCTCCGGGTTCGAGGGACGCTGGGAATCTTGCTTGAGGCGCGTCGGCAGGGCCGAGTTCCCGAGCTTGCTCCCCTCCTGATCGAGCTGAGATCAAAAGGCGTCTGGCTCTCAGGCAAGCTGATTGAACGCGTCCTCCAAGAGGCGGGAGAGGCTGTAGAAGAGTAAGGTCCGCCGCATTGAGAGCGGCCAGGGGCCGGAAGCGAGGCTCCCGCGCTACAATCCCCGCACCCTATGCGCTCCCTTGGAACGCCTCGTCGGGGGGACTCCGTGATGACCCTGCGCCTAGAGGATGTGACCTTCCGCTCCTTCGACCGGTCCGCGGACTACCACGCCGCGCTCTTGCTTTGGGTACGACCAGCGGTGATACCATGTCTGCATGAGCAGCGCCAAGATCGCCATCTCTCTGGATCCAGAGGCCCTCAAGCAGGTCGACCAACTCGTCGAAGGGGGGCTGTTTCCGAGCCGGAGCAAGCTCATTCAGGACGCGGTCGCCGAGAAGCTGCTGCGTCTGCGGCGGGTCCGGCTTGCTCGAGAATGTGCCAAGCTGGAACGCCATGCCGAGCAGTCAGCGGCTGAAGAGCTCTTCTGTGGCGAGGCCGAATGGCCCGAATACTGAGGGGCGATATCATCTGGGCTGACCTCGATCCTGTTCGAGGTCGCGAGCAGGCCGGCAGGAGACCTATCTTGGTGCTGAGCCAGGATGTTTTCAATGAGCGCTCAGGCACGGTCATCGCGGCCGTGCTCACCAGTCAAGCACCCACAGTCGGTTTTCCATTGACGCTTGAAATTGGGTCCGTCCCGCTACCGAAACGGTCTTGGGTCAAGATCAGCCAAATCCGCACGCTCTCGACCGAGCGCCTCGGCGACCGGCTCGGACGTTTGTCTCCGGAAGAGCTCCAGATGGTGGTAGAAGGCCTGAACGAAATCATCGGCGACTGAGACCAGCGATGACCCTGCGCCCAGAGGATGTGACCTTCCGCTCCTTCGACCGGTCCGCGGACTACCACGCCTGCGTCGAGCTCCAGAAGGCCGTCTGGGGACAGGACTTCTCTGATGTGACGCCGTCCAGCATCCTCAAGGTCAGCCAGAAGGTGGGGAGCGTCGCGGCCGGCGCGTTCGCTCCCGACGGCCGGATGCTCGGGTTCATCTGGGGGCTGACCGGCGTGCGCGACGGCCGGCCGTTCCACTGGTCCCACATGCTCGGGATCCATCCCGACGCGCGGGACCTGCGGCTCGGCACGCGGCTCAAGCTCCTGCAGCGCGAGCTCCTCCTCCCCCTGGGCGTCGAGGACGTGGAATGGACCTACGATCCGCTTGAGGCGAGGAACGCCCACCTCAACCTGAACCACCTGGGGGCCGAGGTCGTCGACTATATAGAGGACATGTACGCGGGAGAGATGGGGAGCGACCTGGCGCGGGGCATCGGCACCGACCGCTTCATCGTGCGCTGGCGTATCGCGAGCGACCGGGTGGCCGCCATCCTGGCCGGCACTCTCTCTGAGGACCCCGCGCGCTTCGCCGGGACGCCGATCTTCGGCCTGGAGGCGGCGGCGGAGGCGACTCCGTTGCCGGACGCTCCGCGGGTGCGCGTCGAGATCCCCGCCAATATCCAGGCGGTCAAGACCGAGCGCCCGGACGAGGCCGCGGTCTGGCGGCAGTCCACGCGCCGGTCGATCGAGCACTACTTCGGGCGGGGCTACCGCGTGACGGCCTACCTGCGCGAAGGCGACCGCCGTTTCTATGGACTGGAACACCGGACGGTATGATCGAGAGGAACGACATGTTGCAGATCCGGAGCATCGTCCTGCGCGAGGTCGCGCTCAACCTGAAGGAGCCGTTCCAGATCTCCTCGGGCACCCAGAGCCATCGCCGCATCCTCCTCGTCCAGGTCCGCGACAGCGACGGCGCCGAAGGGTGGGGCGAGTGCACGACCGGCGAGTTTCCCAACTACAGCCCGGAGACGACCGACACGGGCTGGCTGGCCCTCCGCGAATGGGTGGCGCCGCGGGTCCTCGGCCGCACCTTTGCCGGTCCGCAGGAGATGTTTCCGGTCCTCGATCACAACTTCCGCGGCCATCACATGGCCAAGGCGGCGGTGGAGATGGCGTGCTGGGAGCTCGCGGCGCGCAAGGAGGGGATCTCCCTCTCCCGCAAGCTCGGCGGCACGCGCGACGCCATCAAGGTCGGCATCTCGCTCGGCATCCAGAAAGATCCGGCGGCTCTGGTGGAGAAGGTGCGGACCGCGCTGGAGCGCGGCTACCGCAAGGTGAAGATCAAGATCCAGCCCGGCTCCGACATCGAGTACATCGGCGCCGTCCGCGAAGCGCTCGGCCCTGATGCGCCGCTGATGGCCGACGCCAACAACGCCTATACGCTGGACGACCTCGACGTCCTGCGCCGGCTCGACGCCTTCGGCCTGATCATGATCGAGCAGCCGCTGGCCTGGGACGACCTGCTGCGGCACGTGCGGCTGCAGAGGGAGCTCAAGACCCCGATCTGCCTGGACGAGTCGATCACCAGCCCGGACCGGGCCGAGGACATGGTCGCGCTCGGCGCCGGCCGCATCGTGAACGTCAAGGCCGGCCGGGTGGGCGGGCACCGGCAGTCGCTGGCGATCCACGACATCTGCCAGCGGCACGGCATCCCGGTCTGGTGCGGCGGCATGCTGGAGAGCGGCGTGGGCCGGGCGCACAACGTGGCGCTCGCCTCGCTGCCGAACTTCACCCTGCCGGGGGACACCTCGCCCTCCGAGCGCTACTGGGAAAAGGACATCGTGACACCTGAGTGGACCATGGACCGGGAGGGGATGATGAAGGTCCCGGTGGACCGCCCCGGCATGGGCGTCGAGGTGGATCTCAACCGGGTGGAGGATCTGACGGTGAGGCGCGAGGAGATGGCGTAGCCCTCACCCCCGGCCCCTCTCCCGCAAGCGGGAGAGGGGTGTAGGTTAGAAGGGATTTCGCGTTCTCCCCTTATCGACTAACCCTCTCCCCTCTCCCGCTCGCGGGAGAGGGGCCGGGGGTGAGGGTTTATGCTCTACCGCCTCCTCGCCGACCTCGTCGTCCTCCTCCATTCCGGCTTCGTGCTCTTCGTGGTGTTCGGCGGCCTCCTGGCCCTGCGCTGGCCGCGAGCCGCCTGGTTCCACCTCCCTGCCGCGCTCTGGGGCGCCGGTATCGAATTCGCCGCCGGCATCTGCCCCCTCACTCCTCTGGAGAACCACTTCCGCCGGCTCGGCGGCGAAGCCGGCTACAGCGGCGGCTTCGTCGAGCACTACGTCCTGCCGGTCCTCTACCCCGCGGGGCTCACCCACGAGGTGCAACTTGCGCTGGGGATGTTCGTACTGGTCCTGAACGCTGTGGTCTACACGCTCGTCTGGCGGCGCCGCGCCAAGCCCTCTTGACGCGCTTCATGCGACAGATGTAGCATGCTACAAATGTCGCAACGGAGGCAGCCATGAGACGAATGAGCAAACCGGAGATGAGCCGGCGCGAGCGGCAGATTCTCGACGTGCTTCTGGAGGTTGGAGAGGCGCCGGCCGAGGACATCCGGCAACGGCTCCCCGATCCGCCGAGCTATTCGGCGGTGCGGGTGATGCTCACGCGTCTGGAGAAGAAGGGATATGTGAGCCACCGGGAAGAGGGGGTGCGGTACGTGTACTCCCCGGCGGTTTCCAAGACCCGGGAGCGGCGCAACGCTCTCTCCCGGCTGGTCCGTACATTCTTCGGCGGGTCCACCACGGAGGCGGTGACCGCCCTGCTCGACGGCGCCGAGGACCTCTCCCGCGAGGAGCTGGACCGGCTGGCGGGAGTCATTGAAAAGGCCAAGGAAACGAGGAAGGAGGAAGAGCCATGAGCCACGCATCCTTCATCGGAGAGCTCCCGTCCACGGTCTTCGCGATGGCGGGAAAGGGTGCCTTGATCTCTCTCGCCGCCCTGGGCGTGGCCGCTGCTCTGCGCCGCTCCTCGGCTGCCAGCCGCCACCTGGTGCTCGCCCTCGCCGCGGCCGTCCTCGTTCTGCTGCCGGTGTTGGTGGCGGCCCTGCCTGCGTGGGATCTGCCGGTTCCCCGGGTTGAAACCGGGTACGTCCCAACACCCGCGGCCGCTCGGCCGCCAGGGGTTCAAACCCCTGGCTACCATGAAAACGATCGTCCCCGAGGGGACGACGCCCCCGCTTCGCCCCCTTCAGGGGTCGGTTTTTTCCATGGTAGCCAGGGATTTCAATCCCTGGCGGGAGCCCTGACCATCTCCCTCCTCCTCCTGCTCCGCCTCGCTCTCGCGCTGTATCACCTCTCCCGGCTGCGCGCCGGTTCCCGCCCCGCTCCGGCGGAGTGGCAGGAGCTCCTCGATCGAGGGGGCGGCTGCGCTGCCGCGAGAGGTGGCGGAGGAGGCCGTGGAGCAGGGCGTCTCCGGAGCGCTGGACGATGAAGCGATCCGGAGCGGCGTTCGCGAAGGAGTGAACGTACAATCAGGTGTGAACCCGAACACCGCCGTGCCCGGAGACGGCACGCCGCTGACCAGCGCCTCCCGCGAATATGGCAAGACCTTGCACCGGATTCTCTCGGGCACGTTCTTCGAGCCGGCCGTTCCGGGTGAGGGCTGCTAGCCGGCTGAGCCAAAGACTGATCTTATTATGACCATGAAATCTTCCGCGGGGGCCCTCGCGGTTATCCTCACCCTCGTCCTGTCCCCGCCAGCCGCGGCGGACGTGCCGGCGCCCATCGAGATCTCCCGGACCACCTCCCCGATCCGCGTCGACGGCGCCCTCGACGAGCCGGCCTGGCAGCAGGCCACCGTCATCCCGGTCAACCACGAGTGGTATCCGGGCGACGACGTCCCGGCGCCGGTCGAGACGACGGCCCTGGTCACCTACGACGCCGAGCGCCTGTACATCGCCTTCCGGGCCGCCGACCCGGAGCCGTCCAAGATCCGCGCCCGCTTCGCCGACCGCGACGTCCCGACCGACGACGACACCGTCGGGTTCATGCTCGATCCCTTCCACGACGGCCGCCGGGCCTTCCAGTTCCGGATCAACCCCCTGGGCGTGCAGATGGACGCGGTCAACTCCGACGTCGAGGGGAGCGAGGACTTTTCCTGGGATGCCATCTGGGAGTCCGCGGGGAAGGTGACCGCGGAGGGCTACGTGGTCGAGGTCGCCCTGCCGTTCCGGCAACTCCGGTTCCCGGCCGCGAGCGGCGTCCAGACCTGGGGATTCATGGCGATGCGCGACTGGCCCCGGTCGATCCGCCACCGCATGCGCTCGATCGTCACCGATCAGGACCGCAACTGCGTCGTTTGCCAGGTCGGTGACCTCACCGGCTTGCAGGGGATGGAGACCGGCCGCAACCTGGAGATCACGCCGACCCTCACCGGCAATCACTCGGAGGAGCGCCAGGGTTTTCCCGACGGCCGCTTCGAGACAACGGAAGACAAGCTGGACCCGGGGGTCTCCGCACGCTGGGGCGTGACGCCGAACGTGGCCGTGAACCTCGCGATCAACCCCGACTTCTCGCAGGTCGAGGCCGACGCCGCCCAGCTCGACGTCAATACGCGGTTCGCCCTCTTCTTCCCGGAGAAGCGCCCCTTCTTCCTCGAAGGAGCGGACTTCTTCGAGACCCAGTTCCCGCTCGTCTTCACCCGCACGGTGGCCGATCCGGTCGCCGGGCTCAAGATCACCGGCAAACAGGACGCCCACGCCTTCGGCGGCTTCTTCGCCCGCGACCGGATCAACAACCTGATCCTCCCCGGCAGCCAGGCGTCGGGCCTCGCCTCGATCGGCCAGGACGTCACGAGCGGAGTCCTGCGCTACCGCCGGGACTTGAGCAACGGGTCTACGCTCGGGGTGCTGTGGACGGGCCGGGAGGGCGAGGACTACCGCAACCATGTGGCCGGAATCGACGGCGTCTATCGAATCACCGGCAGCGACGTGGTGCGCTATCAGCTCGCCGGCTCGACCACCCGGTATCCGGAGGGTTTCGCGCAAGGCGCGGGAGAGCCCGTGGGGAGCTTCGACGGCCATGCTCTCTCCACGCGCTTCCATCACGGGGACCACGACTGGACCTGGAACGTCGCCTACCAGGAGCTCGCTCCCGAGTTCCGGGCGGACAGCGGCTTCGTCGACCGCGTCGGAGTCCGCACCAGCTCGGCCGACATCGAGCGGCGCGTCTGGGGAAAACCGGGGGGCTGGTTCTCGGTCCTCTATTTCGACGCCAGCATCGATGGCCTCAAGGAGTACGACGGCGCGTTCAACGAGTGGGGATCGGACCTGATCGCCGGCTACCAGGGTCCGCGGCAGAGCGAGGTGACCCTGGCGCTGGCCCCGAACCAGGAGTATTTCCAGGGCGTCACCTACCACAACACCCGCCAGAGCATCTACGGCGCGTTCCAGCCGAGCGGCGGCTCGACCTTGTCGATGCAGGTGCGCTGGGGGGAGGACATCGACATCGCCAACAACCGGGAAGGGAGCTTCGTCCAGCTGGTTCCGGCGCTCGACCTGCGGTTGGGGCGCCACCTCCAGGGGAGGCTCGACTGGATCCACGAGACCTTCGACGTCCGCGGCGGTCGCCTGTTCACCGTGGACCTGGCACAGACGCGCATGTTCTACCACTTCAACAACCGGAGCTTCGTGCGCGCCATCTTCCAATATGAATGGCTGGAGCGGAATCCGGACCTCTACATCGACCCGGTGCGGCGGAAGACGGAAGACCTCCTCTCCCAGCTCCTCTTCTCCTACCGCCTCAACGCCCAGACCGTGCTCCTGCTGGGCTACTCGGACGACTACGCGGGGAGAGACCAGATCGACCTCACCCAGACGGACCGGACGGTGTTCCTGAAGATCGGCTACGCGCTGTTGTTGTGACGGAGCGAGGTACAGGGCCTCAACTGGCGGGGAGAGGCCTCCCCCTTCGAGGTACCGGCCTCCCCCTTCGAGGTACAGAGCTTCCCCCTTCGAGGTACCGGCCTCCCCCTTCGAGGTCCAGAGCTTCCCCCTTCGAGGTACGGGCCTCTCCCTTCGAGGTACAGAGCCTCTCCCTTCGAGGTACGGGCCTCTCCCTTCGAGGTACGGGCCTCTCCCTTCGAGGTACGGGCCTCTCCCTTCGAGGTACGGGCCTCTCCCTTCGAGGTACAGGCCTCTCCCTTCGAGGTACAGGCCTCCCCCCGGCCGGGCGAGATCAGCAACCGGCAGACCCATGGCCTCGACTGGAGCTCCGCAGTGGATGAGGGCTCTCCAGATGCTCTCAGTCGGGCTCTCCCTCGCCGCTCTTCGCTGTACGCGCGCCCGACCGGATCACTCGCATCGGCGCCTCTTTGCGGGGATACCTACGCAGTGTCCGGGTTCCGATCGCAGGAAACAGGATAGGTCGGCCAGCTGGAATAGGTAAAGATTTCGCCGCCCTCCACGCGCCGGAGCGCGTCTGGGGTGAGGAGACGGAGTGATTCGCGGTGGAGTGAGAGCTTCTTGTCGGTCTTCTTTTTCATGACGTTCCTCCTGGGGCCGCTAGTATAGACCGGCTCACCGCGTTGCGCCGGAGATCGGCTCTCTTGCCCCTCCCGCCCCCAATGCGGATGCCCCGTTTGCCCTTCCACTCGACAGCATGCCGGAAGCATGCGATGATCATGCTATGGCAAACCTCCAGGTCAAGAATCTTCCAGATGCCCTCCATGAACGCCTCCGGCGCTACGCGCAGAAGCATCACCGCACGATCAGCGACATCGCCTTGGAAGCCCTCGAACGCGAGATGGCCCGCTCTGAATGGCACGAACGGCACTCGCAGCGCCCAGCCACCGATCTCGGGGATTCAGCCGCTTCGCTGCTGGAGCAAGAGCGGCAGCAGCGCGAGAAAGATCTCGGGTGATCCGCTTTGTGATCGACGCCTCCGCGGCGGTGGAGTATCTTCTCCGCACCCCCCTCGGTCAGAAGCTTGAGGACCTCATCGAGGAGGCCTCCCTGGTGGCCCCTGAGCTCATGGATGTTGAGGTGCTGTCGGTCCTGAGGCGTGCTCTGCTCCAGAAGAAAATCGAGGAACACCGTGCGCGGTTGGCGCTCGAGGATCTCGGCGACTGGCCGGTCGACCGCATTCCACACGCGGGGCTTTTGCGAGAAGCCTGGAAGCACAGACACAACGTCAGCGCTTACGACGCCTTCTATGTGGCCGTGGCAAAGCTCTACGAGGCACCGCTCCTCACCGCGGACGGCCCTCTGTCCAGAGCTCCCGGCCTGGGGATCGTGGTGCAGAACATCCGTCTGGGGTAGCCTCTCTTGCCCTCCCGCCCCCCTTTTTGCCACAATGCGGCATAGATGAGTGTGGAGCGTCCCAATCCCTGAAACCGCCTTCCTTGACTGATCCGAGGTTCCGCCGTGACCGAACAGATCCGGTTCTTCCTTCCCGGCCCGTCCTATGTGCTCGAAGAGGTCCGCCAGGCGATGACCAAGCCGATGGTCGGACACCGGTCGGCCGGGTTCAAAGCCTTCTACATCGAGCTCTCCAAGAAGCTCCCTCCTCTGCTGCGCACCTCCGGCGACGTCATGGTCGCCTCCGGCAGCTCGACCCTGGTCATGGAGAGCGCCGTGGTGTCCTGCGCCAGATCCGAGGTGCTCAACCTGACCAACGGCGCGTTCTCCGAGCGCTGGCATTCCATCTCCAAGAGCGTCGGCAAGAACGCCGACAAGGTCGCCTTCCCCTGGGGCGAGGCGATCGACCCCGAGACGGTTCGTGCCGCTCTGCGGCGTAAAAAGTACGACGCCGTGACCCTGGTCCACAACGAGACCTCGACCGGCGTGCTGAGCCCGATCGCCGACATCGCCAAGGTGATCCGCGAGGAGAGCGACGCGCTGATCCTGGTGGACACGGTCTCCTCTCTGGCCGGTGCCCGGGTCGAATCCGACGCCTGGGGGCTCGACGTGGTCCTCGCCGGGACCCAGAAGGCGATCGCGGTGCCGCCCGGCCTGACCGTCTTCACCCTTTCCGATCGCGCGGTCGAGCGGGCGAAGCAGGTGCCGCACCGCGGCTTCTATACCGATCTCCTCCGCTATCTGGAGAAGCACCAGGAGGGCGGCTTCATCACCACGCCCGCCATCCCGCTCCTCTGGGCGCTCGACAAGCAGATGGACATCATGCTCGCCGAGGGGATGGAGGCGCGCTGGGCACGCCACGAGCGGCTCTATCGCCGGACCGCGGAGTGGGCCGCCGAACGCGGCATCACCTATGCCTCGGCCGAGAACGCCCGCTCGGTGACGGTGAGCTGCCTGAAGCCGCCGGCGGGGGTCGACCCGCAGGCGATCGTCAAGAAGCTCGCCGAGCGCGGCATCACGATCGGCGGCGGCTATGGCGACTGGAAGCCGACCACGTTCCGCATCGGCCACATGGGCCAGGTCCAGGAGAGCGATCTGGAAGCTCTGCTGGGCGAGATCGACGACATCCTGAAGGGGCTGGCGGGCTGACCGCCGGGGAGGGCTGCCATGTACCGCATCCTGATCGCCGACTCTCTCGATCCCGCCGGCCTGGAGCTGCTCCGGCAGTCCGGGGCGGAGGTCCACGTCGTCACTCCCGAGGAGAAGCCGCGCCTCGCCGAGATCCTCCCCGACTACGACGCCCTGGTGGTCCGCAGCTCGACCCAGGTGACCGCCGATCTGCTGCGCGCCGGCAAGAGCCTCAAGGTCGTGGGGCGCGCCGGGATCGGGGTGGACAACGTGGACGTGGCCGCCGCGACCGACCTGGGCATCCTGGTCGTCAACGCGCCCACCGCCAACCTGGTTTCGGCCACCGAGCACACCTTCGCCCTCCTGCTGGCTCTGGCCCGCCGGGTGCCGTTCGCCGACGCCTCCATGAAAGAGGGCAAGTGGGACAGGAAGATCACCGGCCTGGAGCTCCAGGGCAAGACCATCGGCGTCATCGGCTTCGGCCGCATCGGCCAGAAGGTCGCCGTCCGGGCGCGCGCCTTCGACCTGCAGGTCCTGGCCTACGACCCGTTCCTCGACGCCGCGGCGGCCCGCCGCATGGAGGTCGAGCTGGTCTCCCTGGAGGACCTCCTGAGCCGCAGCGACGTGGTCACCTTCCACACGCCGCTGACGGACCAGACCCGCAACCTCCTGAACCGCGAGCGCATCGCCTTGATGAAGAAGGGCGCTCTCGTCGTCAACTGCGGCCGCGGCGGGGTGGTGGACGAGGCGGCGCTCTTGGAGGCCCTGGAGTCCGGGCACCTCGGCGGTGCGGCGCTCGACGTCTTTTCCGAAGAGCCGCCCAAGGACCTCACCCTGGTGCGGCATCCCAAAGTGGTGGCCACGCCTCACCTGGGCGCCCAGACCCGCGAGGCGCAGGAGCGGATCTCCACCGAGACCGCCGAGATGATCCTTGCCGCGCTCTCCGGCTCGCTCTCGGTGGCGGCGGTCAACCTGCCGTTCCGGGCGGCCGGAGCGCGCGTCGAGCCCTACATGGCGCTGGGCGAGACGCTCGGCCGCATGGCCAGCCTCCTCCTGGGCAGCGCGCCGCAGCGCCTGCAGGTGGACCTCTGGGGGGTCGAAGAGGGGGTCCGCATCCCGGTGGCCATGGCGGCCCTCATGGGCGTGCTCAGCACCTTCCTGCGCGACTCGATGGTCAACTACGTCAACGCCGAGCGGCTGGCCGAGGCGCGCAACCTCGAGGTCGTGCGCTCGACCCACACGGCGGCGGCGGACTACCCGAGCCTCGTGGGAGTCACCCTGAGCGGCGGCGGGCGCACGGTGGAGCTGGACGGCACCCTGTTCGGCGAGCACGATCAGCGGGTGGTGCGGATCGGCGGCTACCGCCTGGAGTTTCGTCCCGAAGGCCAGCTCATCGTCGTCGAGAACCTGGATGTGCCGGGCGTGGTCGGCAAAGTCGGCACCCTGCTCGCCGAAGGCGGGATCAACATCGCGGACATCCACCTCGCACGGACCGATCGCCGCGGCCCGAGCGGCGAGCGCGAAGCCATGGCGGTGCTGCGCGTCGACCAGGAGGTGCCCGAGGCCCTGGTCGACCAGCTCTGCGAGATCCCCGTGGTGCGCTCGGCCCGGCGGGTGGATCTGACGCGACGGTAAAAGAGCCCTCACCCCCGGCCCCTGCTCTGAAAATAAGGTTTAAGCTGCCTGGGCGGTCGGGGGGTCCTCCTTGAGTTGAAGGTTGACGGAGAAGCCGAGGTCTTCGAGCCGCTGAGTCAGCCGGCGGACGACGGCCTTTTGGG
>WNGB01010307.1_pt1 | contig 31956 bp, 22 predicted proteins | sample 5400681 | NCBI WGS metagenome assembly WNGB01 (sample SAMN13153367, study PRJNA577476) | soil metagenome | isolation source: 115 cm soil or saprolite under grassland replicate 2 | place: USA:California | collected 2016-06-15
CCGGCCGGCCTCATCCGCATCCGGGCCGACTGTGGCGGCGGCAAGGTCCGCGGCGTGACCTTTCGCAACGTGCCGGCGTTCGCGACCCATCTCGATGCCCGGGTCGAGGTCCCGCAGCTGGGCACCATCACGGTCGACGTCGCCTACGGCGGCATGTTTTACGTCATCGCCGACGCGGAGCCGTTCGGCTTCCGGCTGACCCCCGACGAAGGGAGCGACATCGTCAGGGTCAGCGAGATGATCAAGTCCGCCGCGGCCGAGCAGCTGCCGGTCGTCCACCCGGAGCAGCCCGGCTTCGCCGGCATCACCATCGCCCAGCTGTCCGGTCCTCCGCACGACCCAGCGAACCACCGACGAAACGTCGTGACGGTCTCGACCGGGAAGCTCGACTGGGACCGGCCGTCGACCTGGACCGGCGCCATCGACCGATCACCGTGCGGCACCGGCACCTGCGCCAAGATGGCCATCCTCCATGCCCGCGGGCAGCTGGGCCTGAACGAGGATTTCCGCCACGAGGGGATCCTGGGCACGGTCTTCACCGGTCGGTTGGTCGAGGAGGCGACGGTGGGCAGCCGTCCGGCGGTCGTGCCCACCATCACGGGCACGGCGTGGATCACCGGTTTCGCATCCTACGTCGTCGACCCGGACGACCCGTTTCCCGAGGGCTTCACCGTCGGCGACATCTGGTAGGAGCCAACCACCGAGGGAAGGCGGTGTCGCGATCCGTGTCACCTGGCCGATCATGCGCTCGAGGACTATTACTTGCGCCCACAGCCGAATCCGCGGCCAGCCATTCATGGACGGACTGTTGGGCCGGTGCACCCAGGCTGGCCGACGGTCGGGGACACGTCGAGGCTGTCAAGACTGGCTGGCTCCCCAAGCACGGCGCATCCCGCCGCGCCAGGCACGACGGGCCGAATCGGCCGCCGAATGCCCTGAGCCGATGGCCACAGCCGGCCCAAGAGTCTGGCGACGCATAACTGGCCACGGGGGGACCGTGGCGGGCTTCCATCGCGCGAACGTGAGGGCCGCCCACAACGCGCTCGTCCGACCATGCCAGGGCTGGGGCGAGATCCTGCCACTGCTGGTCACGCAGTCGACGGCTGAGACCTGCCGCGGGCGCTGGCCTCTTGGCCGATCGCGGCCCTTCGGGTAGAATTGTTGGTCTGTCGAACATCAGTTCGACACCCTGTGGGGATGCGTGGTCTCGACAGGGTCTGGCTGTCAGGGAACGCGAGCCGAGGTGCCGTCAGGCCTCGTTAAACCGGCGGCAAAACGAAGTAACTGGCAACCGCCAGCCTGCTCTCGCCCTCGCCGCTTAGGCGGTAAGGTGAGCGTGGAAGCGACCTCCTCCTCGCGGGTCGTGGAAGCGTCATTCAGCGAGGATGCGCTCCGGAGTAGCGTCGCGTAGTCCGGAGCAAAGCCCGATCTAGGGGCACGTGACTGGACCGGACGGCAGGCTGCCGATGGTCGTCCGCCCGGTCGACGACAAACCATCGGACACGCTCGTAGTTGGTCCCTGATGAAGGGCTCTGGACGGGGAGTTCGACTCTCCCCCATCTCCACCACTTTTTACCCTGGGCGCAACGCCGCGGCGCCACCTGCTCAGGCGGGCTCGCTCGCGGCCTCGACGATGCCCAGGCGGTAGGCGACAGCGGCTGCTTCGCCCCGGCCCTTCACACCCAGCTTGCCCAGGATGTTGGACACGTGCACGCCGGCCGTGTTCTCGCTGATGAACAGCTCGTCGGCGATCTGGCGGTTCGTCCGACCGAGGGCCACAAGCGCCAGCACCTCGCGCTCGCGCACGGTCAGGCCGAGTCGGGTGGCCTCATCGCCAGCGCGAGGCTGCGCAGCCTCCCGCACTTCCGGCTCGAGCGATAGCCGGGCCCGGGCCGCGAGCGCCCGGATCTCGCCCGCCAGCGGCTCGGCGCCGAGCCGTTGCGCGATGTCGAGCGCTGCGTGTAATGCGCCGGCGGCCAGGGCGCGATCGCCACGCGCCGCGAGGCGCGCCTCGGCCTCTCGCCAGCGGGCATAGGCGATGGCGTAGGGTCGCCGCAGTGCCTCCCAGGCCTGGGCGGAGGCGACCCAGGCGCCCGGGTCGACTTGCCGGTGCAGCCGCGTTGCTTCGGCCTCGCAGAGCAGGAGCCAGGCCTCGGACTGCTGCTCGAGCAGCGGTCGCGTTGCGACGACGTCGGCGTGCCGGCCCCGAATCGCTGCCAGCAGCTCGTCGCCCGCCGCGACCGCCTGGCCCTCCTGCTCGGGCGATCGACGTGCGCGGGCCAGCTCGGCGGCGTCGGCATTGGCGCGCAGGCCGAGTGCGTATCCCTCGCCGAGCTTTATATCGGGCGTGAAGTCGAGCATCCGCACAGCCGCGGTCACCTGCGTGGCGGCATCCTCAGGCCGGCCCTGCCACAGTGCAAGCTCCGCGAGACTGGCCTGAACGGGCCCGATGAACTGGATGTCCGCGGCGCGCTCGGCGAGCGGAGCCAGGGGCCGGAGACGCTCGGCTGCCTCCCCGAACCGGCCCTGGGCCATGGCGAGTCGGCCCAGCAGCTCCTGGGTCAGGATCTCGTTGATGCCCAGCGGCCCGATCTCCTCCGCGCGACGTGCCGCTCGCTCGCTTTCGCCCCAGCGCCCGAGCCGGTACAGATAATCGCCCTGGTTGCAGAGCATGTGCGTGCCGAAGAAGCGCATGAGGCCGAGGCGCTCTGCCTGGGCAATACCGACCTCGGTGACTTCGACGGCCTCTTCAAGGCGCCCGCCGATGTCAAGGATGTAGGCCCAGTTGGCGTAGGCGCGGCCGACGTCGTCGACGAGATCGACCTCGACCGCGATCGCGACAGCGGCGCGCAGGTCCTCCAGCCCTGCTTCGACGTCGCCGGTCATGGCTCGGTCGGTGCCGCGCGTGTTCAGGGCGTGACCCTCGATGTCCCGGGCGCCCAGCGCGCGGGCAAGCGCCAGCGCTTCCTCGGCCAACCCTCTCGATTCCTCGAAGCGGCCTCCGAGCATAAGGATTTGCGCCAGTCCTGCCACCGCTCGCGCCCGCGCCTCCGATGGCGGCTCCGGCGGGATGAGGCGCATGGCCGCCCGGTACGCCTGGTTGGCCACCTCACCCTGCCCGGCGATCCAGGAATGCCGTCCGAGCCGCTCGTTCAGGAGGCCACGGCGAACCGGATCTGCAGCCTCGTCGACCAAAGCGATCGCAGTCTGGATGTGCGACACGCCGCGCGCTGGCTCGTGGAACCGGGCGACGCTGGCCAGGGCGGCAAGGACGTCGATCCGGTCGCGGCCGGCACGTGCCTCCGCGTCGGGCACCTGATCCCAGAGCTCGATCGCACGCTCGTATTGAGCGAACGCTTCCGGAAATGCATAGCCGGCCTCGGCGGCATCGCCCGCGGCGACGGCCGATTCGAGCGCCCGCGGCAAGTCATGCGCGGCATACCAGTGATAGGCCAGCTCCGCGACGCGCGACGCGTCACCGGGCGAGCCGGCCTCCTCCAGCGTCCGCGCGAACGCCGAGTGCAGCCGAGTGCGCTCGCCCGGCAGAAGGTCGTCGTAGACCGCCTCCTGGAGCAGCGCGTGTCGGAAGGCGTAGCGGTCCAGGCCCGCCGTGGGATCGGGGATCAGGACCTGGCGGCTGACGCATTCGCGGAGCGCTTCGTAGATGGCCGATTCGTCCATGCCAGCAGCCGCCGCCAGGAGGCCGGGGTCAACGCGCTGGCCGGCCGCGGACGCGACACGCAGGAACTCCTGCGTCGGCTCGGCGAGCTCCGCGACACGCGCCAGGAGGAGGTCGCGCAACGTGGGCGGCAGCTCGGTCCGGCCGTCCTCGCCCGCGGCGACGAGCAGCTCCTCGGCGAAGAAGGCATTGCCCCCGGATCGGGCGTGGATCGACTCAATGAGTGCCGTGTCGAGATCGCGTCCGGCGATCGCCCGAAGCTGGGCCGACGATTCGCGGGTATCGAACGGCCGGAGGTCGAGCCGTTCAATGCGGCCCGTGCGGTCCAGCTCGGCGACGAAGGGCAGCAGCGGGTGACGGCGATGAAGCTCGTCCGAGCGGTATGTGAACACGAGCATCACCGCCGCGTCGCGAAGGTTACGCACGAGGAACCCCAGGAGGTCGCGCGTCGAGCGATCCGACCAATGCAGGTCCTCGACGATGAATACGGCCGGCGCCCTCGTGGCCAGCCGCTCCAGGAAGCCAAGGAGCAGCTCGAACAGCCTGCCCTGCGCCGAGCCGATGCTGAGACCGGCGGCCGACTCCTCAGCCACGGGACCGAGATCGGGGACAAGCCGCGCGAGCTCGGAGCGGCCCGGGCCGAGGACCACCTCGAGCTCCGCGGGGTCGGCGCGCCGGACATACCCGCGGAGCGCCTCCACGACCGGCGCGAACGGGAGCGCCCCGTCGCCGAGAACGAGGCAGCCGCCCTGGAGAACCACCGCTCCCTCGCCCCGAGCCAGGTCGGCGAGCTCTGTCACAAGCCTCGTCTTGCCGACGCCGGCCTCGCCGGCGACCAGCGTCGCACTGCTCCGCCCGTCGTGCGCGAGCTGGAGCGCTGCACGAAGCCGGTCGAGCTCGTGCGAACGACCGATCAGGACCGGGCTGGACACGCGGACCGCCATGCGGTCGATTATCAGGCCAGACATCCAAATCCTCGCTGTCGGTGGCGCGCGTCTCGTCCGGTCTCCCTGGATCAGGAAGGCTGCGCGACCGCGGACCGACGGCGCGCGAAGGCCAGAGACAACCTGGTGTGCCACGTCCGGCCGCGTCGGGGCCTGGTTGCGACCGCTCGCGCCAGCCGATCGCGATCCGCCTCGCGCAGGCGCTCGTTCATTCGCTCCCTGGCAAGGAATTCCATCGCGTAACCCGTCATCCCGACCTGCCTTCCCGGTATGTGCCCGACTTCGCCGGCTGAGACCAAGGTTCGGGCTAACGGGCAGGTCTACACATCAGGACGGCTCGCTATTGAGCGGCGGGCGACTCTTTATTGTTCGGGCGAGAGGGCAAGAGCCGATAACGGCGGCGCCAGGCGGGTTTGGGACGAGCCTGACGATTGCTATGAACCAGGCGATCGCGGGCCCCTCGTCGCGGAAGATGCCCTTCTCGTCAGTCGCCGGGCCGTCCCCCTTGCCCGTGTAGTGCTCGAACCGGACCCCGGCGCGGCTCAGCTCGTCCACCGCGCGATCGACATCGGGGACCGGGAAGTTGAGCACCGTGAAGGTCGCGGGCACGTGGTTGTTCTTGGGGTAGAGCAGGAGGTTGGTGCCTCCCGACAGGTGGATGGTCAGCAGGCCGTTCTCCTCGGTCACGTCCAGGCCGAGCGTGTCCCCGTAGAACTGCCTGGCACGCGAGACATCATCGACGGAGAACCCGGGGAATGCCCTCGAGTCCCTCAGGGTTGTGGTCGCGGATGGCAACATGCGCCGACTCCTTTCCACGTTGCGGCGAAGTGTCAATGGTCTCGCAACGCCGGGACGGGCGCGCATCAGGCACGCAGCGGGCCACCTTGCAGTCGCGTGAAGGCGCGGCGTTCGAGGAATGTCCGGGTGGGGTCGCCCCGCCTAGCATGGCGGCATGACACGGGTCATGGCGTACGGTCCCACGGTGCAGCGGCTGGCGCACGATCTGACGGACCGTCGCCCGGGCGAGCCGAAAGCTGAGGAGCTCGCCGAGGAGCTCGCGGGGTGGCTGGCGGGCTCGGCACGGTTCCGCGCGTTCGCCGAGGCGCACCGGGACAAGATCCGGAAGAAGCTCCGCACCGCGGCCGGCGCCGAGGCACTCCGCGACGTGCGAACCGAGCTGCTAGCGGCGCGCCTGCTCCTGTCGGATCGACGGGTCGACCTGGCGTACGAGGCATACGGATCGGGGAAGGCCGGACCGGACTTCACCGTCACCTTCCCCGGTGAGCGGAGCTTCAACCTGGAGGTGACGAGGCTGCGGGGAGCGCCGCGCGCGACGGCCTACGGCGGCCCGCTGCCGGCGAAGCTGCGTCAGCTCCCGCCCAGCGCGCCGAACGTCGTGCTCATCGCCATCGAGGGGAACACGGCCGAGGCACTCGACGTCGACGCGGCGACGCGCGCGCTCCGGTCCAGGGCCGACAAGAAGGACGAGCCGTTCTTCGCCGCTCGTGGGTTTGACGGGACGCGCGCGTTCTACGAGCGCTACCTGCGTCTCAGTGCGGTGCTGGTGTGGTGCGAGGCCGCGACCGCGGACGCTCGCGTCGCGGTGTGGACCAACCGATCGGCGCGCATCGCCCTGCCGGCGAAGGTCGCTCGTGCATGCGCGGCGTGCCTTCGAGGGGACTAGGAGGCGGCTGAGACCGCCCGCCCAACCTCTGGGGCAGGCTCCGCGTCGGCCTCGGCGGCGGCGATTGCGCGGTCGGTCACGATTCGGAACGCGAGCAGGAGCAGGACTGTCAAGAGAGCCGCCATGAGGAACACGGCGGGCAGGCCGAGCACCTCCCCGATCGCGCCGCCGAGCAGCGCACCGAGCGGCTGGCTGCCCCAGGCCAGCAGCCGGTAGCTCGCGTTCAGGCGGCCGAGCAGCCGATCCGGAACGATCCGCTGCCGAAGCGAGACCGTCACGACGTTCCACATCACGATCCCAACGCCCGACAGGGCGAACGCGGCACCGACTATCCAGGGGTTCGCCGTCAGGCCCGGCACCGCAGACATGGCCGCGCTCAGGATCACGGCGACGACGAGAATGCGAGTCCGCCCCAGCGCTCGCTCGATCCGCTCGACGACGAAGGACCCCACGATGCTGCCGATCGCCAGCGACGACATGAGGATGCCGAATCCCGTTTCGTCGAGACCCATCGGGCCGGGTGCGACCGCGTAGAGCACGAACACGGCGAACACCGCGGACGACGAGAGGTTCATGACCCCGACCATCAGCGCCAGCGTCCGCAGGAGCCGGTGCGAGAAGAGGTAGCCCAGGCCCTCGCGGATCTCCTCGACCACGCTCGTCTCGCGCGCGGCCGGCGCCGGGCGGAACGAGCCGGTGAGGGACGCCAGCGCGATCGCGCCGAAGACGAACGCGGCCGACGACCCGGCGAACGCGAGCGCTATGGCGACGCCGGCAAGCAGGCCGCCGAGCGGCGGCCCCACGAACTGGTTCATCGTCAGCTCGACGGCATACAGTCGCCCGTTCGCCTGGCTGAGCCGGTCCCGATCGACGAGGCTCGGCATGATCGACTGGGCCGCCGTGTCGAACAGCGTCTCCCCAACCCCGAGCACGAACGCGGCGAGGTACATCACCGGCAGGCCCACGATGCCCATCGCGATCCCGACCGCCAGGCCGCCCGCGATCATCGCCCGGAGGGCCGCGACGCCGACCATGGTCCGCCGCCGATCGAGTCGGTCGGCCAGAGCGCCCGCGACGAGGACGAACACGAGCCAGGGCAGCCGGCCGACGACCGTGATGCCCGCGACGAGGACCGGCGAGTCGGTCAGTCGAACGGCGAGCAACGGGAACGCGATCCAGAAGACGCCGTCGGCGAGGTTCGAGGAGGCCGACGCACCCCAGAGCTTCCAATAGTTCGCTCCGAGCCCGCCGGAGAGCCGATGCCGGAGTGATTTAGTCCAGCCCACCGATGGAGACTAACCCACTGATGGACACCAGTCAATCACTGGGCTATGCTCCTGCCATGGAACGGCGCCCGGCAACGCCTGAGGAGGCGCGTGCCCTCTCCAATCCGCTCCGCCTGCGGATCCTTCGGCTGTGCCTGAACCGCGCCTTGACGAACAAGGAGCTGGCCGAGCGGCTCGGGCGCGACCCGGGGACCGTGCTCCACCACGTTCGTGTGCTCGTCGCGACGCGATTCCTCGCACCAGAGGCGGACCGGCGAGGCGCGCGGGGGGCGACGGAGCGCCCGTACCGGGCCACCGGGAAGTCGTGGACGCTCGACGTCGGTGACCGCCCGTCCGCCATGCTCGCGATGGTCGACGCGTTCCGCGAGGAGCTCAAGGAAGCTGCCGACCGCGACGTCAAGGAGCTCAGCCGACTCGGGGTGCGGCTCCGGCCCGACGCGCTCGAGGGATTCGCGAACCGGGTAGAAGCGCTCGTGGCAGACCTCGCCGCCGCCGACGACCCGGGCGGCGAGCCGTTCAGCTTCTTCGTCGGCCTGCACCGGCGCCGCGATGATCAGCCGCGCTGACAGAGGTGCAGCCGGCACCGGACGCGGCGTGTGGGGCCTCGCAACCCAACCGCACCCTTTCCGGTCCCGTACCTGGGCCGACATCGGCGGCTGGCACGCCTAGGCTCGTCCATGGATCGCCGTCTCCTGGCGGCGGCCGGATCGCGCCGACGACCTCGCGTGTACCGGGGGGTCGTCGACCAACCCTGCATCTTCCGATCCATGCGCCGGGCCTCGCCGGCCCACCTCCTCCCTGGCCGGCGAGGGCCGGCCTTCCGCCGACCGGGAGCCCTCGATGACGCTCAGGCCCCACCGTCCCCTCGAGGTTCCGCTCTACGATCCCCGGCTCGAGCATGACGCGTGCGGGGTTGGGTTCGTCGCCGATGCCGGCGGGCGCTCGCGCGACCGCGTCCTGCCGCTGGCACTCGCCGGGCTCGGCGCACTGGGCCACCGCGGCGCGTTCGCCGCCGATGGCCAGACGAGCGACGGATCCGGGATCGGCCTGCCGCTGGAGCCCTCCGTCCTGGCCAGCATCGCGCCGGGACTCGGACCTCGGCCCGGCATCCTGGGCCTGTTCCTGCCGCGCGACCGGCGCGGCCGGACAGAGGCTCGGGCGATCGTCGAGGCCGCCATCGCGGCAGAGGGGCTCGGCCGACCGGAATGGCGGACCGTCCCGATGGATGCGGCGGTCCTGGGCGCAGAGGCTGCCGCCAGCCGGCCGCTGGTCGCCCAGGCGATCGTGTCGCGGCCGAACGGCTGCCCGGCATCCCGCTTCGAGCTCCTCCTGGTTCTCGCAGCCCGGCGGATCGAGAGCCTGGCCCGGGCGGCAGCCCTCGAGGTGGCCGTGACCTCGGCATCCGCTCGCCGGATCGTCTACAAGGCGCTCGTCGCCGGCGGCAGTCTTGCCGACCTCTATCCGGACCTGGCAATGCCGCTCCGTGTCCGCTACGCGGTCTTCCACCAGCGCTACGCCACGAACACGATCCCGATCTGGCGCCTGGCCCAACCCTTCCGCACGCTGGCCCACAACGGCGAGATCAATACCGTTCGGGGCAATCGCGAGCAGGTCCGCGGCCGGCGTCGCGACCGAGCTCGGCTCGGGCTCGCGGCGCGCATCCTCGACAGTGGGCCGCTCACCTCGCCGGACGGCTCGGACTCGCTTTCGCTCGACGAGACGGTCGAGGCGCTGGTCGCCAGCGGCTGGCGAACGGAAACCGCCCTGCTCGCCGCGATCCCCGATGCGCCCGCCCTGCGAACCGTGCCCGATGCGTCCCTCGACTCGTTCATGCGCCGGATTGCCGGGTTCATCGCCCCGTGGGACGGGCCCGCGGCGATCGCGTTCGCGGACGGCCGCCGCGTTGGAGCGATCGTGGATCGCAACGGCCTGCGGCCGGCAGCGTATGCCATGACCGAGGATCGACTCATCGCGCTCGCCTCCGAGGCGGGCGCCGTGCCGTTGCCGGCTTCGCAGATCGTCCGGCGCGGCCGGCTCGGACCGGGGGAGATGCTGCTGGTGGACCCGGGCCGCGGCGCGATCTGGGAGAGCATCGCGGCGAAGCGGACGGCCGTCGCCGGCGCGCAGCGGGGATCGAGGAGCAGCGCCGTCGGCCCGGGCCGGCGGCCGGCCACTGCCCGGGAGCCACGGCGCGCGCTGACCGCCTCTCCAGAGCGACCCCCGACGCCCACGGCCGTCCGGTTCCTCGCCGGTCTGGACGCGGAGCGGCTTCGCCTGGACGTCAGGACCATGGCCCTCGAGGGTCACGAGCCGCTCTGGAGCATGGGCGACGACACGCCGCTGGCGGCTCTCGGACGGGTGGATCGTCCGGTCGCCGACCATCTTCGCCAGGCGTTCGCCCAGGTGACGAACCCGGCGATCGATCCCGAGCGCGAGCGCGCCGTGGTGGACCTGTCCGTCGAGCTCGGGCCGCGCCCGCCGTTGCTGGGCGGGATCCCGTCCGGTCGCCGGCGAACGATCCACCTCGCCGGCCCGATCGTGCGGGACATGGAACGCGCCCTGGCGAGCCGGCCCTTCCGGATGGTCCGGTTGAATGCCACCTGGGATCCGGCGTCTGGGCCGGCCGGGCTGGCTGCCGCCCTGGACCGCCTGGCCGATCGGGCCGTCCAGCTCGCCGCCGGCCGACGGAGGCCGGGCGTCATCGTCCTGTCCGATCGCCGGATCTCCCTGCGACACCTGCCGATCCCGTCTGCCCTGGCCACGGGCGCGGTGCACACCGCGCTGACCGACGCCGGATTGCGCGGCCGGGTCGACCTCATGACGGAGGCGAGCGCGGCCGTGGCTGGCGCTGGAGCTGGCGGCCGAGCTGGCAGGCAGCCGCGGTGCGGAGGACCTGACGGCGGACGGTGCGCTGACGAAGCTCGTCGACGCCTTCGAGACCGGCCTGCGCAAGACGCTCGCCCGCATCGGCATCTCGGCTGTCGCGTCATATGTCGGCGCCGCCCTGTTCGAGACCGTCGAGCTCACCCCCGAACTGGTTGCCCGTTGCTTCCCGGCAGCCCCCGGCTGGCCGGGCCGGGTGGGCCTGGAGGCGGTCGCCGAGCGGCAGCTGCGCCGTCTGGCCGCGGCCAGGACGATGAGCGCGGCCGGGGCGGCCGGGGCGACCGCTCGGCTGCCCGACCCCGGGTTCGCCCGCTATCGGGCGGACGGCGAGCGACACCTCTACGCGCCGCAGGTCGTCAAGATTCTCCAGGCCCGCGCGGTGGATCAGACGACTCCCCTGGCGGCCGCGAACAAGGCCGCGCGGCCGGATCCGGAGCCGGCACTGGTTCGCGACCAGCTCCGCGTCCGACGTCCGGCCGGTCGATCCCGCGTTCGACTCGCCGACGTGGAGCCGGTCGAGGCCATCACCCGCCGCTTCGTGGCCTCCGCCATGAGCGTCGGAGCACTCAGTCCCGAGGCGCATCGCGCGGTCACGATCGGCATGCAACGCGCCGGGGGGGCGGCGAATACTGGCGAAGGCGGCGAGGACCCGGCCTGGTATGCGCCGGGGCCCGGTGGCGAGCGGCTGGATGCCCGAATCAAGCAGGTCGCCTCGGGTCGATTCGGGGTGACCACCGCCTACCTCGCCCGAGCCGACCAGCTCGAGATCAAGATCGCCCAGGGCTCCAAGCCGGGCGAGGGCGGCCAGCTCCCCGGCCGCAAGGCGACGGCCTACATCGCCGCCCTGCGCCGGGCCCAGCCCGGCCAGTCGCTCATCAGCCCGCCGCCGCACCACGACATCTACTCGATCGAGGACCTGGCCCAGCTCATCGCCGACCTGCGAGCCGTGGCGCCGCGGGCCCGGATCGGCGTCAAGCTCGTGGCCAGCCGGGGAGTCGGCACGATCGCGGCCGGGGTGGCCAAGGCCGGCGCCGACTACGTCCATTTGGCCGGTCACGCAGGCGGAACGGGAGCGTCGCCGCTGAGCTCGATCAAGCACGTCGGCGTGCCCTGGGAGCTCGGGCTGGCAGAGACTCACCAGGTCCTCCTCCGGAACGGCCTGCGCGACCGCGTCGCGGTGCGCACGGATGGGGGCCTGCGCTCCGGCCGCGACGTCGTGGTCGCCGCGCTCCTCGGCGCCGAGGAGTTCGGGTTCGGGACGGCCCTGCTCGTGGCCATCGGCTGCGACATGGCCCGCCAGTGCCATCTGGACACCTGCCCGACCGGCGTCGCCACCCAGCGCGACGACCTGCGGGCGAAGTTCACCGGGACGCCGGAGCAGGTCGAGTGGCTGGTGCGCTCGATCGCGGCCGAGGTTCGCCTCGTACTCGCCGAGATCGGCGCGCATTCCCTGGCCGAGATCGTCGGCGAAGCGCGCCGCTTCCTGCGCCCGGTGGCCGGCGCCAGCCTGGAGCTCGGCACGATTGTCGGTGCCCCGAGCTGGCCGGCCAGGGAGGCGCGTCGCGCAAGCCCCGCATCCGCGACGTCGGTCGTGAGCCGCGAGCCGGCCTCCGCCCTGGAGCATCGGATTGTGGCCGAGGTCGCCGAGTTCGGGCCGGGCTCGGCGGGCGTCTTCGCGATCACTACGGCTGACCGCTCGTTCGGCGCCGAGCTGTCCGGCGCCCTGGCGCGCGGCGAGATCCGGGGCCCGGTGCGGCTAGGCCTCGGCGGGGCCGCCGGCCAGAGCCTTGGCGCCTTCCTCGCCGACGGCATCGAGCTCCGCCTCACCGGCCAGGCCAACGACTACGTCGGCAAGGGCATGGCCGGCGGTGTCCTCGTCGTCCGGCCCGAGTCGGACATCCCGGAGCCCGAGCGCCAGGCCGTGGCCGGCAACACGTGCCTCTACGGCGCCACTGGCGGCCGCCTTCATCTCGTCGGCCAGGCCGGCATGCGCTTCGCCGTCCGCAACTCGGGGGCAGAGGCGGTGGTCGAGGGCATCGGCGCCCACGGCTGCGAATACATGACGGGCGGCACCGTCGTGGTCCTCGGTCCCATCGGACCGAACTTCGGGGCGGGCATGACCGGCGGCCGCGCCTACCTCCACCGGCCGGAGGGCCTGGCTCCCGATCTCCTGCACGGCTCCGCCGTGACCGCCAGCCAGCTCGCGCTGGTCGTCCGCGAGCGGGCCGACGGCGCGCTGCTCGTGGCCGACCTTCTTCGGCTGCTGGACGCGCACCGGGCGGCTGGATCCGTCCTGGCCGCCCGGATCGTTTCCGGCGGGCGACTGCCGCTGGATGAGTTCTGGCTGGTGGAGCCCGCCGAGGCCGGCGCGGCGGGTGTCGCTACCGCATCGCAACCTTCTCGCGACCTGGTCGCAGCCGACGGGCGGCGCGCGGACGGCTAGCCTGTGGAAGCTGGCTGCAGACCGGCCACCAAACCTGCCCGCCGATCACCTGACGAGGTGCTTCCATGATCAATGCGTCCGATCGCCACCTCGGCTTCGATGCCGTTCGAAACGGCCGCGCCGCTCCGGTCACGTGTGCGGCGTGCGGCTGTCGGCTTGAACGCGTCGGCCTCGTCGGGCGGGCAGCCTGGTTCCATTTCTCGCCGATGGCCGGTCGCGACGCTCGTGGTTGCCGGATCGACTGCGCCGAGCTGGCTCACGACGCCGGCGGCCGCAGCTAACCGGTCGCAGCGGAGAATCGAGCGCCGAACCGCCGGCCCCCTATCGCGCGGGCGCTTCCCTCGCCGGCGCCTCACGCGGCGGCGCCGGCCGCGCTGGCCCGGCTTCCATCCGATACCCCACGCCGCGAACCGCCACGACGTCTGGACCGCCGGCCGCCCGAACCTTGGAGCGCAGCCGGGCGAGATGCGGCTTCAGCCAGAGCAGGTCCGGATCCGCTTCGGCGGGCCACCCTGCCCGTGCCAGGCGGTGGTGAGGGACCAGGTCGCCGCCGGCTCCGACGAGAGCCTCCAGGATCCGGTACTCGGTGGGTGTCAGGCTGAGCCCACGGTCGCCGACGCGCGCCTCGTGGCGGCCGGGCTCCAGTCGAAGCGCGCCCAGCGTCAGCCCACCGGCCGCGGCCGCTCGTTCGTTGGACTGACCGGCCCGTCGCATGAGGGCCCTGATCCTGGCCAACAGCTCGGCCCGCCCGAACGGCTTGACGAGGTAGTCGTCCGCGCCGATCTCCAGTGCTCGCACCTTGGCCTGCTCGTTGCTCTCGCCGGACACGACGAGGATGGGCACCTCGCCCGTCGCCCGCATCTGGCCGGCGACCGTGAAGCCGTCGGGGCCGGGCATGGCCAGGTCCAGGAGCACGAGGTCCGGGCGCTCTTCCCGGAAGCGCCTCACGGCCGTCAGGCCATCGTAGGCGGTGATCACCTGGTGGCCCTCCGTTCCGACCAGTGCCGTGATCGCCCCGACCATGGCCGGGTCGTCGTCGACGACCAGGATGCGGAGCGGTCGAATCGCCGGCATCGTGGGCCTCGCGGCCTAGACCGCCACCGCGGCCGCCAGGGCGACGACGAACCGGGCGCCCGGCCCGTCGGTCGGCTCGCACCACAGCCGGGCGCCCATCGACTCGGCCAGGCGCAGTGCCGCAAAGAGGCCGATTCCGGAGCCGCGGGCGGTGTGCGTGTCGCGGCGGGCGTATGGCTCGAAGATGCGCTGGCGCCACTCCGGCGGGATCCCCGGTCCTTCGTCGGCCACGCCGAGGTGAACGAACCCCTCGACGAGGGAGGAGTCGATCGTGATCGTCGTGTCCGGCGGGGCATACTTGACGGCGTTCTCGACGAGATGCTCGACGATCTGGCGCAGTCGGGGCGGGTCGACCAGGACGAACAGGCGGATGGGCATCTGGACATCGGTGCGATGACGTCGGAGCAGCGGCCGGATCGAATCGAGCAGGGTCTCCACCGCCTCGCGCAGGTCGACCGGGACGACCTCGGCGGGCAGGTCGTGCAGCGGCCGAACGGACGCGAGGATCGAGTCCACCAGGCGGTCCAGCCGCTCGATCTGCTCGATGGTCGCCGAGTGCCAGCCCGACCGGATGGCGCGACGCTCCGGGTCGCGCGACTCGCGCCCGTCGAGCGACGGCTCGTCGGCCAGCAGGTCCGTGTATGCGCGCACGACCGCCAGCGGGGTCCGCAGCTCGTGCGTCACCAGGGCGATGAGCTCGCTGCGGGCCTCGTCGATGGCCTTCAGCGCGGCCACCTGGGCCTCCGCCTCGCGCGTGATCCGACCCTTTTCGATCACCGCCGCCAGGAGGTCGCCGATCGCGGACAGCTGCTCCACGTCGGACTGGCTGAAGTCGCGTGGCTGCTCGGTCTGGACGTTGAGGACGCCGACGACCTGGTCGTGCCAGGACAGCGGCACCGACAGCATGGAGGCGACGAACCGCCGCTGGTCCAGGCCGCGGACCCACAAGAAGCGCGGCTCGTGGCGGACGTCGGGGATGATCGTCGGCGTGCGCGTCGCCGCAACCCGGCCCGTGACCCCCTCGCCGAGCGGCATCCGGGCTCGGCCGATCTGGAAGCGATCCAGACCGTTGGTCGCAGCCAGGGTCAGGTAGGCGCCGTCGCGGTCGAGCAGGTAGAGGGAGGAGACGTCGGCATGGAGCGCGTCGCGCGTCTCGTCGACGATCGTCTCCAGGAGCTCGTCCCACGTCCGCGCGGTCGTCACGAGGCGAGCCACGCGATGAAGGAAGCGCAGCTGGTCGAGCTGCTTCGGCTCCCGTTCCGGGGAGCGACGAGGATCGAGGTCGAGGCCGGACATGATCGTCACGATACAAGCCTAGAGAACAATCGCCCGGCGGATGGTTGCGGAGCGGTTGCGGCTCCGACACGGAACGGTCGAGGTCCGAAGCCAGGTCGTCAGCCAGACGAGCCGCCAACTGTGCGGCGAGGCGCGCGGCCAGGCGTGCGGCCAGGGGTGCTGCGATGACCCAGACGCGCCGTCCCGGCTCCAGGCCGGCCAGGAACCCGAGGCAAGGGGCCAATCCGGCGGTCCTCGCCGAACCGGGCGGGATTGGCACGTCCGGTGCGCGCGATCCGCTCCGCCGGGAGGTCAAGTTGCTCGGATCGCTGCTCGGCCAGGTGATCGCCGAGCAGTCCGGCCCCGACCTCCTCGACCTGATCGAGCGCATCCGGCGCCGGACGATCGCCCTCCGCCGCACCGTCGACCCCGCCGAGCGTCGTCGGCTCGCGGATGAGCTCGAGCGAAACCTGCAGACGATCGACGACCCGGATGACGGGCTCGATCGGGCCGAGGCGCTCATCCGCGCGTTCGGGCTCTACTTCCAGCTCGCCAACCTGGCCGAGGAGCGCCATCGTGTTCGGACCCTCCGGCGGCGGGCCCGTGCGGGCCGGCGGGCGTCAGTGGAGGGGTCGCTGGCCTGGGCGCTGGCCGGCCTCCCGCCCGAGGCCGCCAGCGAGGCGGCGCTGCGCGACCGGCTCGAGCGGCTGGCGATCGTCCCGGTCCTGACCGCCCACCCGACCGAGGCACGCCGCCGGACCCTCCTCATCGCGCTCCATCGCTGCGCGGCGCTGGTGGAGCGGCTGGACGATCCCAGGCTGACGCCGGATGAGGACGCCGATCTGCGCCGCCGCCTCCGCGAGGAGATCACGACTCTGTGGCGGACCACCGAGCTGCGCCTCGCCGCGCCGACGCCGCTGGACGAGGTTCGAACGGCGATGGCGTTCTTCGACGAGACGCTGTTCCGGGTCGTTCCCCAGTTGTATCGGGCGCTGGACCAGGCGCTCGATGCGATCCTGCGGCCGCCGGCGCGCGACCGCTCAGTGGACCTCGCAACGGCCGCTCCGCCGGCCAGCGACGCGGGCCGGACCGGGACCCGGCCGCCGGTCGTGCCGGCATTCCTTCGGTGGGGCAGCTGGATCGGTGGCGATCGCGACGGCAACCCGTCCGTCACCGCCGAGGCGACCGTTCAGTCGGTCCGGATCCAGGCGGACCACGTCCTGCACGGATACGAGAACGTGACGCTCCGACTCATGCAGTCGATCTCGCCGATCGTGCCCGACGGTCGGCTGGCCCGACCGCTCGCCAGGCGGCTCGCTCGCGACGCCGACGAGCTGCCGGACCTCATGCGACAGCTGGACCGGCGCTTCCCGGGCGAGCCATACCGGCGCCGGCTGGGAGCGATGGCCGAGCGCCTCCGGCGAACCCGGGCTCGACTGACCGGCCAGGCCGCCGCCCTGACCGGCCGCTACGAGTCGGCGGCGGACTTCGTCGCCGAGCTGGCCGAGCTCCAGGCGGCCCTCGTCGAGGACGGCCTGGGCCGGATCGCGTACGGCGAGCTCCAGGACCTGCGCTGGCAGGCCGAGACGTTCGGGTTCCACCTCGCCTCGCTCGAGGTCCGCCAGCACTCGGAGGTGCACGCAGGCGCCCTGGAGGACGCGCGGGCCGGTCGCCTCGACGCCGAGCGGCCGGCGGCACCCGGCGTGTCCGCCGCCGAGGTGCTTGCCACCTTCCGTGCGATGGCCGCGATCCAGGAGCGCTTCGGCGAGACCGCCTGCCACCGCTATGTCATCAGCTTCACGCGCGGCGTCGAGGACGTCCTGGCCGTCCTCGACCTTGCCGGGCTGGCTGGCTCGCCCTCGATCGCCGCCACAGAGACAGCGGGCCTCGCGGCGGCCAGCCCGAAGCTGGACGTGGTGCCGCTGCTCGAGTCGGCCGACGCACTCGAGTCGGCCGGTCCGATGCTGCGCGACCTGCTGGCCAACGAGGCCTACCGGCAGCACCTGTGCGAGCGAGGCGATCGGCAGGAGGTCATGCTCGGCTACTCGGACTCGAACAAGGAATCGGGGTTCCTCGCCGCCAACTGGCTGCTCTACCGGGCCCAGGAGGCCCTCGTCCGGGAGGCCCGCGCGGCCGGCATCCTGCTGACGCTGTTCCACGGCCGCGGCGGCGCCATCGGTCGGGGCGGCGGGCCGGCCGGGCGGGCGATCCTGGCGCAGGCGCCTGGCTCGGTGGCCGGCCGGCTCAAGCTGACGGAGCAAGGTGAGGTGATCGCGGCCCGCTATGGCAACCTGGCGATTGCCCGCCGAGAGCTCGAGCAGCTGACGGGCGCCGTGCTGCTGGCTTCCACGGCGACCCACGATGCGGACGTCGCGCAGGTCGCCTCGGAGGGCGCCCCCATCTTCGACGAGCTGGCCGCGGTCGCCCGTCGAGCCTACCGCTCGCTCGTCTGGGAGGACCCCGCCTTCGCCGGCTTCTTCCGCGCGGCCACGCCGATCGGTGAGCTGTCCGCGCTCAGGCTTGGATCTCGCCCGGCGTCGCGGGGCGAGGACACCCGCCCCGATGCCGGTCGAGACGACGCCGATGGACGCACAGCGAGCGGGGGCGGCCGTGGCAGGACCGCGGCTGCGGGCGGTGACTCGATCGAGTCCCTCCGGGCCATCCCGTGGGTCTTCGCCTGGTCGCAGTCGCGCCTGAACCTGCCCGGCTGGTACGGGCTCGGCTCGGCGCTGGCCAGCATGCGCGACAGTGCGGGAGAGGGCGGGCTCGACCGGCTGGCCGATCTCTACCGCCGCTGGCCGTTCGTGGCGTCCGTGCTCGACAACGCAGAGCTGAGCCTGGCCAAGGCCGACATGTCGGTCGCCGGCCGGTACGCGTCGCTCGCCAGCGGCCCCGATGCGGAGCGGATCTGGGCCCGGATCGAGGAGGAGTACGACCTGACCGTGGAGCTCGTCCTGCGGGTCACGGGGCGGTCACGGTTGCTGGACGATGTGCCGGCGATCCAGCGATCCGTCGCGCTGCGCAATCCCTATGTCGATTCGCTGTCCGAGCTCCAGGTCCGGCTCCTGTCCCGGCTGCGGGCCACGTCAGCCGACGACCCGACTCATGGACGGCTCCTCCAGCTCGTGCAGCTCACCGTCAACGGGGTGGCGGCGGGCCTCCAGAACACGGGCTGACGCGCCTGGCGGCGGCGACTGCGCCTGGCGGCCGCGGGCCTAGCTCGCGGCCTTGCCGATCAGGATCAGGCCCACGATCCGTGCGTAGTGCGAGTAGTACGTGTTCGAGTGGATGACCCGCCCGTTCCTGTCGCGAACGGTGCGCGTGACCCAGGCGTCGAAGCCGTCGGCCTCGTATTCCACCTGCTGTCGCACGCCCGGGCTGAGCGCCGTCGTGTACGAGACCACCGTCGTGCTGGACTGGTAGTTCCTGACGGTCGGCGCAGTGAATGCCACCCTGCGACCGGTCGGCACGCTGTACACGGTGAACCGCACGATACCGGGCACCGCATACGCCTTGACGAGAACCGGGTAGGGCGTGTCGTTTCGCCAGGTCATGTCCTGGGCGCCGCCGCCATCCGACTTGTAGACCGTCGCGTCCAGGCCCTTGGGGTAGCGACTGATGTAGTAGAAGTGGTTCTTCCGGGCGCCCATCTGGAAGCCGGCCCGCAGTGCGGCGTTGAAGATCGTCGTCGACGTGGAGCAGATCCCGCCGCCGATCGTCTTGCCCTCGACCGAGCGGCCGTCGACGATCGCCCCGCCCAGCTTGTAGCCCCTCGCCAGGCTCACCTCGCCGACCGACTGCCAGAAGCTGAACCACTGGCGCGGCGCCGATTTCCGGGCGACCTCGGTCGTCAGGGCTGGCTGCTTGTAGACGAGTGCCGCCCGGACCGGCTCGATGATCGGACGACGGCCTGCCGCCCGACGCGCGACGGATTCCGCCACGGCCGCGGCGGTCGCGTTGACGCTCAGCGAGCGTCCCGTCACGGACGCGGTGACGCCCGCGATCTGGCCGCCCTTGCCGATGAGGAACTGGGCATCCCGGGCGGGCCGGGCGATCTCGCTGACCAGCGGCTTCAGCGACTTTCGAATGGCCTTCGGGTCGAGCGTGGTACCCCAGCTCCCGCCAGACCAGCCGAACCGGATCCAGCCTCGGACCTTCGCGGCCGGGATCGTCCAGTGCTCCTTGCCGACGACGATCGTCACCTCGGCGGCCATCGCGGATGCCTTCGCCTTGGCGGCGCTCGCCGCGTCGGTCGAGACGACCGGCGGGATCGATGCGACCGACAGCGGAATCGTCACCTCGGCCGGGGCCGCCGGATCGCGCAGGGCCGCCACCAGCGCCGCAGTGGTGGAGCCCTGGCCGACGGTTCGGCCGTGAGCGGAATCGGTGGTCAGGAACCCGGCCGGTGTGACACGTGCGGTCGCGTCCACGGCCGGCCGGTCAAGGCGGCCGGCGAGGGACGATATCGTGCTCACCACGGCCGCCGGATCCAGCCTGACCATGGGCTCGATGACGACGCCCCGGGCGGCGGCACGGACCTCCTCGAGCGCCCGCTCGGCGATCGTTCCGGTCCGGCCAACCGCGAATGCCTGCTCCAGCATGGCGTCCACGTCCAGCCGGCGACCGAGATCGGCGTAGGAGATCGTTTCCCGCAGTTCGCCATCGGTCAGCGTCGCGGTGCCCTGGCCGTACGACGCAAATCCGTCGCGCAGCCGGGCTGCGGCCGCGTCCCGGTCGAGATCGGACAGGTCCACGGTCCCGGCTCGGACGCCGTGCATGATCCGCCCGTTGTGCGCCTGGTCGTACGCGTAGAGACCGGCCGCGGCACCGGCGGCGGCCAGGACGAGGCCGAATCCGAACGTCGCCAGGAGGACGCGGAACCGCGGCAGGCGCCGGATCGCGATCGTCGGAGCGGTGGCGGATTCGGTGGTCGTGGTCATTTCGCGGTCGTCATCCTAGCAGTCGATGGATGGGCTGGCTGCGGTGTGAACGTGCGGCAGACGCACGACGCCCGCCCGGCGTGACGGGGCAACGGCGACAGTAGCCGAAAACGCTGCGGTCGCGCCATCGCTCGTTCGGGTCCCCCCTTGCAGATATGTTGATAGTCCGGACGGTTCGATGGATTGGACGGTTTGCGGCGCTCAGACGTTACGGGGCAGGACCACGACCCGGCGATTTGGCTCCTCACCGATCGACTGGGTGGCCACGCCCGCATGATCTCGCAGGGCGATGTGGATCCAGCGACGCTCCAGGGCCGGCATGGGCTCCAGCTGGAGCATCTTGCCGGTCTCCACGACGCGTTCGGCGGCGCGATTGGCCAGGTCGCGCAACTGGCGCTCGCGACGGCCACGGTAGTCCTCGACATCGACCAGCACGCGTGTCCAGTCGCCCATCCGCTTGCTGAGCATGAGGTTGACGAGATGCTGCAGCGCGCTCAGGCGCTCGCCCTTGCGACCGATGAGCGCGCCGAGGGCCTCCTTCACGTCGCCGGCACCGACGACGTTCAGCCGGCTCGTGTCGCCCGCCTCGACCTCAACTCGGACGTCGAGATCCATGAGTCGCATGAGCTCCTCGAGGATCGCCTGGCCGGCGGCCAGTGCCTCCGGCGACGCTTCCGCCGCCTCGAGGTCCGCACGCTCAGCGGCAAGCGAGCCACGGGCCGCGGTCACCTCGGCGGCCTCGCTGGCGGTCAGGTCCGAAGAGCGTTCCCCGCGCGAGCCGCGATCGTCCGGGCGAGGTCCACGATCGGCCCGATCGGGGCGATCGCCGCGGTCCGGTCGAGCCGGGCCACGCTCCGGTCGCGGGCCGCCGTCGCCGATGCCGCCCGGCGGGCGGCCGGCCGTGACGACAGGGCCGCGGTCGCGTTCGCCACGGTCGTCGCGCCGAGGGCCGCGGTCGCTTCTGTCGCGGTCGCCGAACCCCCGGCCTCGATCGTCTCGGCGCGGGCCGCGGTCGCCGTCTTCGCGGCGCGGAGCGCGGTCGGGCCGGTCGCGGTCGCCGAACCGAGGGCGGTCCTCGCGGGGTGGGGCCGGCGGCAGCGGCCGGGCCTCGGCCGCCTCTCGCTTCGGAGCAGCGCCGCCGAGCTCGGACCGGGGGGCAGCGACGATCCGGGCGGGCTCTGCGCCCATGCCCAGGACCCCCCTGCTGCCCGGGGTGAGAATTTCGAAGTCCAGGTCTTCGAGACCGGCCCCGAACGCCTCGCGGGCGTTACGCAGGGCCTCCTCGACCGTCTTGCCGGTGAACTCCCTGTAGGCACTCATCTAGCGTCGTCTCCCTCGTCGGCCCTGGCGGCCCGGTCGGCCGCGCTCGCGAGGCCGCACCGTCGAGGCCGCGTTGGCGGCCCGGTCCTGGGCAGTGGGTCGCGCGGGCGCTCCCGCCGCGCGCGTGGATTCGATCGGCGCCGGAGTGGCGACCGGGAAGCGCGGAGTGTGGTTGCGGGCAAAGGCCGGATCCCAGCCGAAAAGCGGGAAGCTGGAGCCCCAGCCCACGATGAGGTACTGCTGAATGATCGAGATGATCGTGCTGGCGATGTAGTAGATGTACAGCCCGGCCGGCAGGAGCGCCGCGTAGAACACGAAGATGAGCGGCAGGAAGAGCATCGTCTGCCGCGTGATTCGGGCGTTCGGGTCCGGATTCGCCGGATCGAGCGCCGGCAACGTCATGCGGGACTGGAAGACCTGGAGCACCGCCGACACGATCGCGATGATGCTGACCGGGAAGTCGAAGACGACCAGTGGAATGAGCCAGTCGACGTGCGGCTTGCCGACGTCGAGGCCGCCCAGCCAGGCCACGGTCGTCCGAATGCACGGTTCCGCGCTGGGGAGCGTCGGACAGGTGATGTCCACGACCTTCTGGCCGAACACGGTCAGCATCGGCGTGACGTCGTAGTTGGTCAGCCCGTCGCGGATGACCTGGTACATGATGAACAGAAGCGGCAGCTGGAGGAGCAGCGGCAGGCAGCCTGACAACGGGTTCACCCCGCGCTCCTTGTAGAGCGCCTGCTGCATCTGGCTGATCTTGTTGCGGTCGCCCTTGTAGCGCTTGGCGATCTCCCGCAGCTCCGGCTGGAGCAGCTGCATCCGCTTCTGGGAGACCGTCTGCGAGCGGAACAGCGGGATCAGCGGGATCCGGATGACGATCGTCAGCAGGACGATGGCGATGCCGATGTCTCCGGTGACCCGGTAGAACGCGATGAGGATGATGAAGAGGACCTGGAAGATGGGCGTAAACGCCCAGGCCAGGATGCCGATCGGGTCACCGGTCAGGGGCGCCGGTCGGAGCGGCGTCGGGATCGGCGTGGCAGACGTGGGTGCGGCCGCGCCGGACGGGCCGGTCGACGCGCCCGAACAGGCCGCCACGATCAGGACCACCGCTCCGATGAGCAGGAGGGGCCGGATCCAGGAGCGGCTCGGTGACGGGATGGTCACTGGCTCAGTCGTCCTTCTCGCTCAGCGGACGGGATCGTAGCCGCCCGGATGCCACGGGTGGCAGCGGGCGATTCGCCGGACGCCCATCCAGCTGCCCCGCACGAGGCCGTATTTGACGATCGCCTGCTCCGTGTAGTGAGAGCAGGTCGGCTCGTAGCGGCAGCTGGCCGGCAGCCATCCGAACAGCAGCCGGTAGAGCCCGATGAGCCCGACCCCGATTCGACTTGCCAACCGTGTCACCTAGATCGCGGGACCTTCCAGAACGCCTCCTCGCCGGAGGATTCGACGCACCGCTCCGACGAGCGCGTCGCGGTCGGCATCGACGATCGCCGGCCGGGCGATGATGAGGACGTCCCAGCCGGGCTGGAACGAGGGCGCCATCACCCTGAGCGCCTCACGGAGTCGCCGGCGCGCCCGGTTGCGAACCACCGCGCCGCCGAGCCGCCGTCCCGTCGACAGCCCGAACCGGGTCGTCCCGAGATCCGTCCGCCGGAATCGAGCGTGGAACAGTGGGTGGGATCGGGAGATCCCCTCACGCTGCAGCGCCGCGAAATCCCGCGGATTGGTGAGCATCACGAGCCGCGGCGGATTCTGGCCGCGCCCCTCCGTCAGGCCGTCAGCCGCTTTCGGCCCCTCGCCCGGCGAGCCGCGAGGACGCGACGGCCCCCGGTCGACTTCATCCGGGCGCGGAAGCCGTGCTCCTTGGCACGATGCCGCTTCTTGGGCTGGTAGGTCTGCTTCATGGGGTGTGCCGCGCGATCCTCTCCATCGGCCTCGGGGCTGTCGGTTCGACCCCTAGAGGCACACGAACGCGCCGCGCACCCGAAAGCGCTTGGCGCGTCGTCGTCCGGCGGATGATATGACGTGCCGGAACGGGGTGTCAAACACGCGGGCGCGCGAGATGCGGGCCGGGCGAAGGCCCGGCGGGTCCGCCGCCGGCAATGAACCGATACCCCATGGGGGTATCCGGGAATCGCTGCTCGATCGCCTTGCAGGGGCGCTCGCAGCGGTGCTATCCTTCCCCGGCCCAACGGCGCCGGGACGCTCGCTGGGAAGCCTTCTGAGACACGGAAGAGCCCGGGAGCGGCCCACGATACCCGTTGCTGCGGGATCCTCGCGACCGCCTCCCTGGTTCCCCCGCACCCGCGACTCCGGCCGCGCCCGTGGCCGTCCATACCCACCAACCACCCGAGCAGCCAGGTCGCCTCGATCGCATGGACACCCGTCAAGTCTGGCGCGCCGCACTTGGCGAGCTGCAGGTCTCGCTCTCGCCGGCCAACTTCGAAACATGGCTGCGCGACACGACCCTCGTCGACGTCGAGGAGAACCGGTTTCGCATCGCCGTACCGAACGGCTTCGCGAAGGACTGGCTGGAGACGCGCTATCGGTCGCTGATCTCCCAGACGCTCGCCCGGATCGTCGGTTACAGCGTCGTCGTGGAGATCGTCACCGTCCCGACTCCGGCCGCGGTGGCAGGCGAAGGTCCCGATGCGACCCATGGCCCACGTCCCGCGCCGCAACCGGTCCGCCTGGAACCAAGTCGGGTGGGCGGAGACGGAGGCACGACCTACCTCAACCCGCGCTACACCTTCGCCAACTTCATTGTGGGATCGGCCAACCGGCTGGCCCACGCCGCGAGCCTGTCGGTCGCCGAGCGCCCGGGCCACGCCTACAACCCGCTCTTCCTGTACGGCGGGGTGGGGCTGGGCAAGACCCACCTCATGCATGCCATCGGCAACCAGGTCATCGCCAAGTTCCCGCGCAAGCGGGTCGTGTACGCGACCAGCGAGAAGTTCACCAACGAGTTCATCACGAGCATCCAGCAGGGCAAGATCGACGAGTTCCGGGCCCGTTACCGCCGGATCGACCTCCTCCTCATCGACGACATCCAGTTCATCGCCGACAAGGAGCGAACCCAGGAGGAGTTCTTCCACACGTTCAACGCGATCCACGAGGACGGCAAGCAGATCGTCCTCAGCTCGGACCGCCCGCCCAAGCAGATCGTGACCCTGGAGGAGCGGCTGCGCAGCCGGTTCGAGTGGGGCCTCATCGCCGATCTCACCGCGCCCGACCTCGAGACGCGGATCGCGATCCTGCGGGCCAAGGCGGAGGAGGCGGCGGTCCCCATCACATCGGATGTGATCGAATTCATCGCGCGCAAGGTCGTCAGCAACATCCGCGAGCTCGAGGGCGCCCTCAACCGCATCGTGGCCTACGCATCGATGGGCGCCATGCCCATCAGCATCGAGCTCGCCCAGGCGGTCCTCTCCAACGTCCTCTACAACCCCAAGAAGCGGCAGGTCACCCCCGAGCGAATCGCCAAGGCGGTCTCCGATTACTACGGCGTCCCGCTCGACGCGCTCCAGGGCCAGAAGCGGGACAAGGCGATCGTCGTGCCGCGCCAGATCGCCATGTTTCTCATGCGCGAGGAGACGGACGTGTCCCTCCTCCGGATCGGAGCCGAACTGGGTGGCCGCGACCACTCGACCGTGCTGCACGCCTGCGACAAGATCACCCGCGAGGTATCCGCCAACGACGAGCTCCGCCGCGAGATCGCTGCCGTTCGCGAGCTGATCTACGCCGACTGAATCGTTCCTGAAAAACGCTTGCTCGCGTGGCGAGCTACCCCATCATGTGGATAAGCGGCCGGATTCGGTGGAAAACCGTATCCCGCTGTGGACAACGTGCGCTCGCGGCCGGGGCGCGGCGGTCGACATCCGGACGATCGCGGTGGACGATTCAGGCCGTGTCGGCGCGTCGCCGGCGAAGCGCGCCTGGCTTGTCGACCAGCCGTCCCGCAGCCGTCCCCCAGATGGCCCGCCGCCTCCACCATCCTGGCTCGGCTGTCCACGGCCTCGTCGATCGGCCGCCCCGAGTGGCGTCCCCACCGTCCACACCATGATGACGGTGATGATGAGATGAGAAGATAGGCTGGATCAACGAACCATCCGCCCGGCGAGACTGCGCAACACCGGGAGGCCAGTCCGCCAGAAGGGCCCGGGCCCTGAGAGGCCCAGTCTGGAGAAACGACGTGAAGCTTTCGGTCATGCAGGAGAACCTCGCCCGCGGCCTGTCGGTCGCGAGTCGCGCGGTCTCCACCCGGAGCACACTGCCCGTCCTGGCCAACGTCCTTCTGCGAACCGAGGACGCCGGGCTCAAGTTGACGGCGACCAATCTCGAGATCGGGATCACCTACTGGGTACCGGGCAAGATCGAGGAGGATGGTGCGACGACCGTTCCGGCCAAGCTGTTCACGGACCTGATCGCATCGCTTCCGGCCTCCGAGCGTATCGATCTCGAGCTCCAGCCCGGCGACACGCTCCACATCAAGGCCGGCCGTTTCGCGACCCACGTCAAGGGGATCGATGCCGAGGAGTTCCCCGCGATTCCCAGCGCCGGCGAGCGGCCCACGACCCGGATCGCCCAGAGGGTGTTGCGCCAGGCTCTCGCCGAGACGGCGTTCGCGGCCGCCAGCGACGAGGCCCGTCCGATCCTGACCGGCGTCCTGGCCCGCTTCGAGGGCGACCGCCTCACGCTTGCCGCCGCCGACAACTACCGGATCGCCGTCAAGACGATTGCGATCCTCGACCCGGTCGAAGAGACCAGTCTGGTCGTGCCAGCCCGCGCCCTTGCCGAGCTGGGGCGCGTCCTGTCCGACACCGACGATCCGGTCGACGTCGTGCTGTCGCCGGCGCGCAACCAGGTCCTCTTCCATCTGGAAGGCATCGATCTCGTCAGCCGCCTCATCGACGGCCAGTTCCCCAACTATCAGCAGGTCCTGCCGACCAGCCATACAACCCGGGCAGTGGTCGATCGCGAGGAGCTCCTGAAGGCAGTCCGGGTGGCGGCCCTGATCGCAAGCGCCTCGGCCAACATCGTCAAGCTCCAGGTATCGGCCGACGGCGAAGCGGGCGTGACCGTCAGCGCGAACGCGGAGGTGGGTGACAACGAGGGCCAGGTCGACGCCGCCGTGGAGGGCGACGGCACGACGATCGCCTTCAACGCGCGCTACCTGTCCGAGGTGCTCCAGAACGTCGCCGCCGAGCAGTTCGCGCTCGAGCTCAACGGGCCACTGTCGCCCGGGGTCTTCCGGCCGATGGGTGACGACGACTACGTCCACGTGGTGATGCCCGTCCGGACGACCTCCTAAGGAGGGCTCGGGACCCGACCCGGGCGAGCGCCTGCTTCACTCGATCTCGCTCCATGATCTGCGCGGCTACGGCGCGTTGGCTGCCACGTTCGGATCCGGGCCGCAGCTGGTCTGGGGTCCCAACGCAGCGGGCAAGACCAGCCTCCTGGAGGCGATCGTACTGCTTGCCTGGGGTCGCTCGCACCGGACCTCCGTCGATGCCGAGCTGGTACGCTGGGGCAGTGACCTGGCCCGCGTGGAGGGCGTCGCCGGCGAAGCCGGCCAGGAGCACCCGGCCACGATCGAGGTGGCGCTGGCGCGATTCGCCGAGGCCGGCGGCCGCAAGCGAATCCGGGTGAACGGCGTGCCCCGGCGAGCCGCGGGCCTGACCGGCCTGCTTCGCACGGTCATCTTCGCGCCCGAGGAGATGCTCCTCGTGGCGGGCTCGCCGGGCCTGCGCCGGAGCGCGATCGACGGGCTCGCCGGCCAGCGTTCGCCGGCCTATCTCCGAGAGCAGGCGACGTATGCCCGGGCGCTCCAGCAGCGTAACTCGCTGCTGCGTGCCATCCGCGAGGAGGAGGCAGATCGGGGTCAGCTCCGTTTCTGGGACGAGACGTTCCTGGAAGCAGGCGGAGCCATCGTCGCCGAGCGACTCGCCCTCCTCCGGGCGCTGGGCGGTCCACTCGCCCGCGCCCACGCCGAGATCGCCCCGGAGGAGGCCGCCGCTCCGCTCGGCCTGCGCTACGCGACCAACGCGCCGGCACTGCCCGGCGAGTCGCCGCGCGATGCGCTCGCCCGCCGCCTGGTCGAGACCGCCGAAAAGGAGATCTGGAACGGCTCGACGCTCGTCGGGCCGCACCGCGACGACGTCGCCTTCGAGCAGGCCGGCCGCGACCTGGCCACGTTCGCCTCGCGCGGCCAGCAGCGGACCGCCATCCTCGCCTTCAAGCTGGCCGAGCTCGACCTCCTCACCGAGCTCGACGGGCGTCCGCCCCTGCTCCTCCTGGACGACGTGTTCAGCGAGCTCGATCCCGAGCGGCGCGCTCACCTCGTCCGGCGCATCGCGGGCCTGCCCCAGGCCTTCGTCACCACCACCACGCTCGATGACCTCGATCCCGAGCTGCGGGCCCATGCCACGAGCTGGGCCGTCCTGCCCGATGCCGCGGGCGCTCGGCTTGTCGGTCCGACGGTCCACGCGTGAAGGCCGCTCGATGAGCGATCGCAGGCGACCGATGGAGCGGATCGGCGATCTCATCCCGGAGGCCGCGCGGCGACTCGGCCTGGAGGAGGAGCTGCGGCTGGCCCGGGCGATCGCGACGTGGGAGGCGATCGTGGGCGAGCGTGTGCCCGGAGCGGCCGGCGCGACCCGCCTCGTGCGCCTCGACGGAAGGAGCCTGGTCGTGGAGGCGGACGCTCCGATCGTCGCCCAGGAGCTGCGGCTCCGCTCACACGAGTTGCTGGCGGCCTTCCGGTCGGCGCCGGGCGGAACGCCAGCCGCCGAGCTTCGGATCGGGGTGCGCCGCGTATAATCGCCCGCACCTGCCAGCCGTCCCGGGGTTGAAGCGTCGGGTGGAGCGTCGGGCGGAGGTTCGCCGGCCGACCTGGCCATCGTGTTCCAGCGTGCCGGGCCCGTTCCAAATCTCCGACCCCATCCGCGCCCCCGCCCGCAGCCACGAGAGGCCCGCATGGCCGTACGGCTCCAGATGAAGCTCGGCTACGTTGCCGAGCAGGACCGCCTCCCGGACTCACCGGACACGATCCGTCCGCATGAGCCGTCCGTGGGCGCCATCCTCCGGTCCAAGGGCAGCCTGTACCTGCTGGTGACGGCCCAGGCGGAAGGCCACAGGCTGCGCGAGGCAACCCGGCTGGTCGCGGACGCGATCGAGTCCGAGTACTACTACGACGAGTCGGCCGGGATCCGCGTATGCCTGGAGAAGGCGATCCGCAACGCGAACAAGCGGCTCGTCCACGTCGGCGACCGCTACGGCCTGGGCCGCCAGGACGACGGGAACGGGCCGGTCGGCGTCGCAGCCGCCGTGATCCGGGGCAACGAGCTGTATGTGGCCACGGTCGGGCCGGCCGAGGCGTACCTGATCCGCCAGGCTCGGCTCTCGACGCTGCCGGACCCCCACCGCGATCGAGGCCTCCCCGCCGACGGCCTGGAGCCGGAAGTCTGGCGGGGCGAAATCTCGGTCGGCGACTCGCTCGTGCTCGTCTCCCCCAACTTCATGGCCAAGCTGGGCCCGGACGAGCTCAAGGACGCCCTCGTCACGCTGCATCCCCAGTCGGCGATGGAGCACCTGCATCACCGGTTCGTCGCGGCCGACGGGTCCGGCAGCGACGGCGCGATCGCCGTGGAAGCGACCGAGGTGGCCTCCACGGTCAAGCAGCGGACGCTCGTCCCGGTCCGCCCGTCGGAACCCCTGGCCGGCGTCCCTGAGCGCTCGCCGATCCCGCTGGCCGACACCGTCGGCGACGGCGTCGCGGCGGTCTCCGCCTCGGCCCAGCGCGCCCGCACGGTGGCCGGAGGCGCCGCCGGGCGGATCGTGCGGAACCTCCAGGACATGCTGCCGACCCGCTCGACCCCGCGGCGGCGGGTCCGGACCGTGACTTCCCGCGTCGAGACGCAGCGCCGGGCCGCGATGGCGGTCCTCGCCCTGGTGGCGGTGGGCGCCGTTCTGGCTACCGGCGTGTGGGTGGCCGGCGGGTCCGGCAAGAGCCCACGCGGCTCGCTCACGGCCGCCCAGAACGCCCTCGAGGCGATCCGCACGGATCTGGCCAAGGTTTCTGGGCCGGGCATCGATCTCATCCGTGACGACCGCCGGCAGGCCATCGAGCTGCTGTCCGATGCCTATCGACAGCTCGACGTCGCCCAGCGGGGAGGTGCCCCAGCGTCCACCCTGGGGCCGTTGCGCGCCAAGGTCATGGGCGGCCTGGAACAGCTCTATGGCGTCGTCCCGGTGGGTGCGACGATCATGTTCAACTTCCAGACCGCGAAGCCCCCGGTCGACCTGGCCGCCGTGGTCAGAGGGCCGGACGGCATGCCGTACGTCCTGGATCGCGGCGGCAAGTCGGTCTACCGGGTGGACCTGAAGACCAAGAAGGCGACGGTCGTGCTGCGGGTCGGCCAGCGGGTGGCTGGCACGGCGGTGGCCGATCCGCGCTTCCTGGCCGTCGGGGGCCGGCGCGACCTGCTCATCCTCGACAGCCGGAATGCCCTGTGGCGGTGGCGGCCGGCCGACGCCCGCGGTCGGGGCACGCTCAAGCGGATCCTCGTCAACGGCTCGGCCAGCTGGGGCGCCGACATTCGCGGCATCGGCACGTTCCAGCGCGGCACGCTCGAGCAGGGTCTGTACAACCTCTACGTGGTCGACCCGTCCCGACAGCAGCTCCTGGTCTACACGCCGGCGGCCGACGGCGGTGGCTATCCGAGCACGCCCACCGGCCGCCTGTCGACGGCCCAGCCGGTCGACGACGTGGACTTCCTCCTCATCGACGGCGACATCTACCTCGCCCAGGGCGGTGCGGTCCGCCAGGCGGTCCCGGCCGCGAACTGGCAGCCCACCGATATCGGGGACACGATCCTCCATCCCGCCATGGAGGTGACCCGGCTGGCGAGCTACGAGCCACGCGGCACCGGGCTGCTGTATGTCTACGACGCCGCCAACGCCCGGATCATCGCCTACGACAAGGGCAAGAGCCAGAACGAGAACAACTTCGTCGTGCAGTACCGGCTGGCCAACGGTGACGCGAGCTGGCGGAACCTCCGCGGCTTCTACGTGGTCGCCGGCGCCGCCGGTACCGCGCCGAGCGTGGTCTGGATCGACGGGCAGCGCGTGGGCATCTCGTTGCTCCAGGCCGTCCCGGAAGCGATCCCCGGTGCGTCGCCGCCCCCCGGCGCCTCGCCGTCCTCCAGCGCCAAACCGGCAACGGCCAAGCCAACCCCGAAGCCGACGCGGTGATTCCGCTCCGCGATGCCAACCCGACGCGCCGCCGGTCGATCCTCACCCTGGCCACGATCGCGGCCTGCTTCGCGGTCTTCGCCGTGGAGCTGTGGGTCCAGGCGGACGGCGGCGACGACGCCCTGGAGACGTTCGTGCGGACCTACGGCGCCGTGCCGTCCCGGATCAGCCGAGCGATCGGCGGAGGCGACTACTTCTCGATGGCCACGCTCGGCCTGCTGACCAGCCTGTTCCTGCATGCGAGCTGGGTGCACGTGCTCGGCAACATGCTGTACCTGTGGATCTTCGGCAACAACGTCGAGGACCGGCTCGGCCGGCCGGGCTTCGCCCTCTTCTACCTGACCGGCGGGCTCATCGCCGGCCTGTCCCAGGTCGCCGTCTCGCCCGGCTCGTCGGTTCCCCTGGTCGGGGCCTCGGGCGCAATCGCCGCGACGCTGGGCGCGTACCTCGTGCTGTACCCGTCGGCCCGGATCGAGGCGATCGTCTTCCTGGGATTCTTCTACCAGCTCATGCGCGTCCCTGCGGTGATCGTGCTGGGCTTCTGGTTCGTCCTCCAGCTCCTGGATGGGATCGCCTCCCTGGGCGCGACCACGACCGGCGGCGGCGTTGCCTTCTTCGCCCACATCGGCGGCTTCGTCTTCGGCATGGCGATCGGGCTCATCGTGCGCACGCTCCGGCCTCGGGCGGAGACGCCCGGCTGGAGAGGCGCGGTGGGATAATCCGCCAATGGCCGACCCATTGATCGAGATGGTGGTCGAGAGTGTCCGGGTCCACATGCTCTCCAGCCAGCACGTCGTGATCCTCAAGGAGACGGAGCGCGATCGATACCTGCCCATCTGGATCGGGCCGTGGGAGGCGAACGCGATCGCGATGAAGCTCCAGGGCCTGGCCCCCGAGCGGCCGCTCACCCACGACCTGTTCTCGTCGACCCTGGACGAGCTCGGCGTCGCGGTCCGCCGGGTGGTCATCTCAGACCTCGCCGAGGACACCTTCCACGCCCGGCTGTTCCTGTCCGCCGGGGAGCGGACGGTGGAGATCGATTCCCGCCCGTCGGACGCCCTGGCCCTCGCCGTCCGGGCGGGCGCCAGGATCTACGCCGAGCCGGCCGTCCTGGAGCGGGCCGGCGTGTCGCCGGAGCCGGACGAGGACGACGAGACACGCGATGTCGAA
>WNGB01002173.1_pt1 | contig 31939 bp, 26 predicted proteins | sample 5400681 | NCBI WGS metagenome assembly WNGB01 (sample SAMN13153367, study PRJNA577476) | soil metagenome | isolation source: 115 cm soil or saprolite under grassland replicate 2 | place: USA:California | collected 2016-06-15
CCATGCGGCGTGGTTCTTCAAGTCGAAGGGCGTCGATATCGCCAAGCGTCTGCGACAGATCGAGAACCACCACACCAAGGGCATGATCGTCGACGGAAAGCGCGTGCTGATCGGCAGCCACAACTGGAGCAAGCCCGGCGTGACGCTCAACCGCGACGCCTCGCTGATCTTCGATCACGAAGGCATCGCCGGCTACTTTGCCGAGGCCTTCGAGATCGACTGGGAGCGCGCCAATCCGATCCGGCCGAAGAAATTCGTGAAGAAGAAGAAGGACGAAGCCGTGGTGCGGGAGGCGGTGGGCGCCGCCCCGCCGCCCGGCTTCCGCCGCATGCGGCTGTCGGAGCTGTTGAAGGAGGATGATTGATCGAGCGCCCGATGGCGTTCGGTCTGGGTCTTGACTGCACGAAGCGGCGTTAAGCGCGACTGGTACTGACGGAGCCTATCCGACTCATACGTGTTGCGAACAGTCATGTTGGACGGAGGTCCCGATGCCTGAATTCCTGATCCTTCGCAACGCCGCAGCCCGCAGGACAGCGAGCGGCTTCGAGTCCTTCGGTACGGGCACAGCAAGCGCGGCGACGCCTCCCGAGCCACGGGTTGAATCGCACAATATCTCCGTGCGCGACGCCGTGAGCGCCAGCCGCGAGCCCGACGTCGCTGCGATCGCGATCCCGATGCCCGTCAAGCTCATCAAGCCTGACAGCATCGATGCGCAAGCTGCGGCCGCGGGCGATGCCTGGGGCATCGCCGCGGTCAAGGCGGACACTTCGCCCGCGACCGGCGACGGCGTGGTCGTCGCGGTGCTGGACACCGGCATCGACAAGACCCATCCGGCCTTTGCCGGCGTCGATATCGTCGAGCAGGACTTTAGCGGCTCCGGCAACGGCGATCGCGACGGCCATGGCACCCATTGTGCCGGGACGATCTTCGGCCGCGACGTCGCCGGCAAACGGATCGGCATCGCGCGGGGCGTGAAGAAAGCGCTGATCGGCAAGGTGCTTCGTGACGATGGCAGCGGCTCCTCGGAGATGATCTTCAGCGGCATCCAGTGGGCGCTCGACAATCGCGCCCAGGTGATCTCGATGTCGCTCGGTTTCGACTTTCCAGGCGCGGTCAAACGCATGGAGGTCACCGGGCTGCCGACCGAGCCTGCGGTGTCCAACGCGCTGGAAGCCTACCGGTCGAACCTGCGTTTCTTCGACGCTCTGATGCAGATGGTCAAGGCGCGGGCTGCGTTCGGCGATACCTCCGTGGTGGTGGCGGCGACCGGCAACGAAAGCAATAGACCGACTTTCGTGATCAACGCTTCGCTGCCTGCGGCGGCGGACGGAGTTGTCTCGGTCGCGGCGTTGGGCCAGGGCGCCGGCGGGAAATTCGACATTGCCAAGTTTTCCAATACCATGGCGCAGGTCGCGGCTCCGGGCGTCAGCATCGTGTCGGCAAAGCCGGGCGGTGGCGTTCAGACCATGAGCGGGACCAGCATGGCCTGCCCGCATGTCGCCGGCATTGCAGCGCTGTGGTGGCAGTCGTTGAAATCAGCGGGAGCGGTCAGGCCGAGCGCCAACTTGGTCATCAGCAACCTGTTGGCGCGCGCGCGCACCGATGTGCTGGCGGCGAACGTCACGCCGGAAGACCGCGGCAGCGGCATCGTGACGGCGCCGCAATAGGCTGCGCCCAATGTGGTGCGGCGCGTTGAGGTGTGGAAAGAAGACAAAGCCGGATGCCTGATCCTTTCGCCGACGATAAAGCGCTGGTTCATTTCGTCGACCTCGCGGAACGTGCGGGCACCCATGTCATTGTCGTCGGGATCGGCCACTATGACCACTTGCCTGGCGGCGGCGGCACGCCAACCCAGCATCATCTCAACCTGAAGCAGCTCACGTCGCCGCCGATTTCCGCGCGCAAGGTCGCGTCCTGGTTCATCGAGAGCTTCGATTGCCCCGAAAAGCCGCTTGGAAGCGTTTCGCTGGTGCTGTCCGAGCCGGCACCCGCGACGTTCAACAACAGCAAGACCGGCGCGTCTTTTACCGTACCCACCGGAACGACAGCCGAGGTCAAGAGCGCGCTCGCGGCCTGGGTCGGACGGGCGGAGGCTCGCGCCGAAAGCCGCATCATTCTCTATTTCAGCGGGCACGGGCTCGCGTCGGGAATGGATAATCTCTATTTGCTGCGCGACTATGGTCGAGACCCGCAAGACCCACTGTCCGGCGCCTTGAACTATCAGAGGTTCGTCGCCGGGCTGGCGACGCGCAAGCCCAGCCACCAATTCATGCTGTTCGACGCCTGCCGGTCGGCCGATCCGATTGCGGCCCTGAACACAACCGGAGGACAGGGGATTTTCTTCGCCGACCCGGCCGGGCGGCTTGGCATCGGGCTGCCGATGCAGCAATGCCCGGTGTTCTCGACCGAGCTCGACCGACAGGCTTTTGGCCGAGCCGACGAAGCGAGCCTATGCGCGCGCGCCTTCATCCGGGCCATGAGCGGCGCGTGCAGCAAGCGGGTGGGAAATGCATGGTACATCACGACCGATCATCTCGTGGACGTGCTGACCGATTTCCAGAACCGGGAGCTCGCCCAGGCCAATGCGCCGATGCAGCAGGCCGCGGACGCCAACCGCTTCGCCAGAATTCCGCTGCGCAAATTGCCGGGTGTCCCCACGATCCCGGTATTCGTCCGTCTGGCCGACAAAACCGCGGCGCCCAACGTCCTTATCAGGGCGGTGCGCGCAAACGTTCCCCGCCTGATCTCCGACCCGAAGAGCGCCGGATGGCAGGCGCAGGATATCTGGGAAACCGCGTTGGAGATTGGCGAATATTCGTTCGAGGCGGCGCCGCTGCAAGGCGGCGCCGCGATCGTCAAGAGCGACACGGTGATGCCAAGCTTCCTCGAGGTCGAGTTATAGGTGGGCCATGGGGCAGCTCGAACTCCGTTTCGACAAGCGAAACCTCGGGAGCGATCTGAAGCTCGGCGTCGTGGCCCGCGTCCGGCAGATCAAGAATGCCGAGGGCAAGTTTCCCCTCGAGCCACAGGAGCGCGAAGTCGTCATTCCAGCCGGCACTTCCGCAACACGAACTGTGGACGACCTGCCGCCCGGTACGTACCGGATCGAGGCGCGGTTGCCGTCCGGACAGGTGCTGCGCGAGACCCGGAAGGTAGCTGACGAGCAGTCGGTGGGAGTCGTTTTCGACGCCGGTCACTCGCCGCACGAATGGCTCAGCTTCCAGCGACTCGCCGGCAACGTCCCTTCGCAAGCCCAGTATGAGGAGTGGGTCAACAAGATCGCCGAGCAGATCAACGAATTTGCCAAGGCCAAGGCGGATGCCGCAAAGCCGATCCAGATCGACCCGGCGACGATTCGGGGATGGGCGCGGTTTCTGCACGGCACCCATGTGACGATTCAACCGGTGTTGAAGTCGATCAGCGACCTCCTGAATAAGGCGAAAGAGTTGAGTGGGGCCGTTCTGACGACCTCTGGCGCAGAGGGCGAAAACAAGCAGGTCGACGTGCCGCCGGTTGCAGCGCCCGATGCGCCGGTCGTCGCCAAACCCGCCGAGTTCGAGCTGCTTGAGGCCGATCCGGCGCATGCCAGCTCGTTGTGGGACGCCGTTGTGTCGATGCCGGCCTGGATGGCGTGGCGGCAGAACACGCAGCCCGACGCCACATTGGCGGCCCAGCGCATGGACGACCGTCAGCTCACGCTCTGGCGGATCGACCAGAACGACCGCGGCCGACGCGTGGTCGCGCCGTCCGGCAAGCCCGTGCCGCTGCGGAGCATTGCGGTCATGCAGCGGGGCGACGGCGTCGACGTCATCCCGCTGCCGGTGCCCTGGCCACTGACCACCGCGATGCCGCCCGCGGCGATCGAGATCCTGCGCGAGGCGGGGACGTCCGAAAGCGGACGGACCACGCTGACGGTGCGCGACGAATTCGTCGGCAGCATGATCATGTATCTCAGCACCGGCCGGATGGCGGATGCCGCTGCGGTGCTGGCCGAAGCCAACCATGACAGACTGATCGAAGAGCTGATCTCGGAAAAGGGCGACAATCCTTTTGCCGCCTGTGCCGCCTACTATGTTGGCTTCCCCACGCTGCCGGCCGGCGAGACGCCGCCGCGCTGGATCAACTGGCTCGAGAACCTGATGGACCTCTTCGAATGGCTGCCCGACGGGGCGGTGATCCGCGCTGCGTATCTTCTGAAGACCGCCAAGGTCCCCGCTGATCTCGACGCGTCGCTCGCCGCGTTCAAGACGGCCTACCGGCGCGGCATGCCGTTCTATACCGCAGGCCTCCAGCACCTGCTGAATGGGCTTTACACGTTCAGCGCGACCGACGCGGAAGCCAAGGCCATGCATGAAAAGGTCGCGGCGGTGGCGTGCCGGGTCAATCCCGACCGGGCTTTCACGCAAATCACGATTGCTCCGGCGAAGTAGGCCGGAGCCCCAAAGCATCGGCTGGTAAGGAATTTGTGGCTCCCCGGGAATGGATTCGAACCATCGACCGGACGGGAAACAGCCGTCTGCTCTGCCGCTGAGCTACCGGGGAATGCGCGCGCTGACTATGCGGGATTTTAGGAATAATCCCAACCATATCGGCAGTTCATGGTTTCCAATTCGATAATCCGTGCGCGGCGTCGCCCGCCTCGCCGTCGCGCTCGCGTGCCGGCGCGCCGAAGCGCTCGCGTGCACTGCGCAACGCGCCCACACCCGATTGCGCGATGAAACGGGCCCACCGCCGCGCCCGCCACGTGAGGCCGCCGTCGGTTGACAGCGCACGCAGGTAGAACGCCTTGTCGTGGGAATACTGGTCAGACGCGACCTTGACCGGGTCATCGTAGTAGGCCGCGATCTTGTCCACGCCCATGCCGTCGGTCGCGAGCCAACGCGGGATGTGGTGGTTGCCCAGACGCTCCACGTCCGTGAACACCTTGTTGCAGCCGGTGCCCGCCGCCGGGCACGAGGTCGCGAACGCGTCGCCAACGATCACGATGCCCGCCTGCCGGTGGCCTTTGGTGATATGGAGATCGACCGGCCTGATCTTGATCTCGGTCGCTTCGACCTCGCCGGTCAACCGGTGCAGCGATGGCATCAACGCGAACAGCGCCTCCCGCGGCGCATGGCGCATCTGCCGCAGCCACGGATCCTGCATGTCGCGGTAGACGAACAGGTTGCCGCGCATGACGGAGCCGATCGGGAACAGCGTCAGGTAGGCCATCCGGTCGGTGATGCGCTCGCAATAGTAGGTCAGCGCGCGAAAATCGAAGCCGCGGCCGCCGACCGGGGCGAGGTCGAATCCGATGCTGATCGAGTGGCAGGTGCTGATCACCTCGCGCTCGATGCCGAGCGTATGACGCAGCCCGATGTTGAGTCCGGTCGCCAGCACGATCAGGCGAGCGGAAATCTCCTCGCCGGTCGACAGCGTGAGCGTCTGCCGGTCGTCGCTGGTCGCCATGGCGGCGACCTTGGCATGAATGAAATCGGTGCCGAGTGACATCTCGGCACGCATCGCGTTCACCATCGTGTCGTAGTAGAGGCCATATTGGGCGTTCGGCCGCCGCTCCACCAGCCGTCCGAAGCGCGCGATCGACACCTCTCCATCGAATGTGCCGGCGTGCTGGATCACACTAGTCAGCCCGGTCTTCTGCACCAGGCTCATTTGCGAGGCGTCGAGCTTCTCGACCCGGAAATCCGGCGGATAGGCCATGTGGGGGTCGATAAGAACCGCGCGGATGCCGGCACGCCCCAGCATGGCCGCTACGGTCGAGCCGGCAAGCCCGCCACCTGCAATCGCAACGTCCGTGTGCCGCATGGACCGCCTCCCGGTCGGCCGCCATCAATGCCGCCGAAAGACTTAATGAACCCTTGAATTTGGTGACGTGAATTCAGGCAACGTCCTGATCCGGGAACCCAAGGCGTCCGCCATGGTTAACTGGGCCGCGCAGGCCACCTCCGAGCATGATTTGTTCAGATTTTCGGCGCTACCATGCGCGCGAGATCCTCCCCGGAAGCGATAGCCCACGCCCGCATGCCCAAAAGCAATTTCAACCTGTCTCCGAGCGAGCATCGTGCGGGGCCCGGCATGCCCGTGGAGGACGCGCATCGGGCACCGTCCGACGCGGCACGCGAGCAGGCGTCATCGGTCAGCGCGCCGCGGGCCATGACCGAGAGTCCGGCCGCGGACGCGACGTCCGCTGTCATGATCGAGCTGCATGGCGACCTCGGCGAGATCAAGCAGGAGTGGCAGGCGTTCGAGCGCTCCGCCGACTGCACCGTGTTTCAGTCGTTCCATTGGCTCGCCAAGTGGCAGCAGCACATCGGAGCCTATAACGGTACCATTCCGGCGATCGTGTTCGGCCGCGACGGCGAGGGTCGGCTGATCTTCATCCTGCAGCTTGCGATCGAGACCCGCGGCGTGGCCCGCCGCCTCACCTGGCTCGGCTCGGAGCTGTGCGACTACAACGCGCCGCTGCTGGCCGCGCACTTCTCCGATGCCGTGACCGCCGAGCGATTCACCGATCTCTGGCACGACATCGTGCGGCTCATTCGCGCCGATCGACGCCTCCGCTTTGACCTCGTCGACCTGCAGAAGATGCCGGAGATGGTCGGCAGGCAGCGCAATCCGTTCCTCGGCATCAAGGTGCTCGCCAACCCGAGTGGCGCCTATGTGGCGACGCTCGGCAGCGACTGGGACGAGTTCTACACCGCCAGGCGCTCGTCCTCGACGCGCAAGCGCGAGCGCCGCCAGTTCAAGCAGCTGGCCGAGCATGGCGACGTCCGCTTCGTCGACGTCGAGGACAAGGCCGATATCGAGCGCACGCTCGAGACGCTGATCGACCAGAAGTCGCGCTCGTTCGCCCGCATGGGGGTCGAGGACCTGTTCGCGCGGCCGGGCTATCGCGATTTCTATCTCGACATCGCGACCGATCACAACGTGAGCGCACTCACGCATGTCAGCCGGCTCGATGTCGGAGCGACGACGGCCGCCACCAATCTCGGGCTGACCTTCCGCGACTGCTACTATCTCGTGCTGTCGAGCTATCATGACGGCGAGATCGCGCGCTTCGGTCCCGGGCGCGCGCATCTCCATGAGCTCCTTCGGCACGCCATGGAGCGCGGCTTCCATAAGTTCGACTTCACCATCGGCGATGAGCCCTACAAGCGCGACTGGTCCGATATCGTGGTGCAGCTCTACGATCATCTCGAAGCGGTCACGCCGCGCGGCGCCATCGTCATGGCGATGACGAGCGCATTCCGCCGAACCAAGCGCTTCATCAAGCAGACGCCGGCACTGTGGCGCACCTACAGCAAGCTGCGCGGGCTCGCCGGCATGTTCGGCCGGCGCTGAGCGCCGCTCCCCAGGCTTCTCAGTATTTAGTCCTAGAGAAGCGGCTGTTGCCGCGCAGCCCTGCCCGCAGCGCCGTGCACCCTTGATCCTGGGAGCGATGAGCGCGACTGTAAACGCGGCGCGCGGGACCGCCGCGACGAGCGCGGCCGCCACAGGGAGAAGACCATGCGCAAGACGTTCGTGATCACTGCGGCCGCCATGGTCGCGCTTGCCGGCATCGCCGGCGCCCAGGACTGGCCGACCCGCACCATCACGCTGGTGATCCCGTTCGCGGCCGGCGGCGGCATCGACGCCAGTGCGCGCATCCAGGCCCAGCACATGGGCGAGCTGTTGGGGCAGACGATCGTGGTCGAGAACATCGGCGCGGCTGCCGGCATGGCCGGCTCCCAGCGCGTCGCCAAGTCGCCGCCCGACGGCTACACCTTCCTGATCGGCAACACTGGCACCCATGCCTATAACCAGACCCTCTACAAGCGACCGCTCTACAACGCGGCCGAGGACTTCCAGCCGGTCGGGCTGATGACCGAATCGCCGCGCATCCTGCTTGCCCGCAAGGACCTGCCGGTGAACAACCTGCAGGAATTCGTCGCCTACGTGAAAGCCAACCACGACAAGATGCAGTTCGGCTCGGCCGGCGTCGGCTCGGGCACTCACCTGCCCTGCGTGCTCTTGAACCTGGCGCTCGGAGTCGAGGTCACCCATGTGCCCTATCGCGGCGCCGGGCCGGTGATGCAGGACCTGATCGGCGGGCGCATCGACTACATGTGCGACACCATCCAGACCGGCGCCGCGCAGGCCAAGGCCGGCAGCGTGAAGGGCATCGCAGTGATGGCGCCCAAGCGGGTGCCGATCATCGCGGAGCTCGCCACCAGCGGCGAGCAGGGTCTCGCCGGCGTCGAAGCCACGGTCTGGAACGCGTTCTTCCTGCCCAAGGGCACGCCGGACCCGATCGTACGCAAGCTCAACAAAGTGATGAGCGACACCGTCGATGATCCCAATATCCGCAAGCGGCTCGAAGACCTCGGCCTCGAAATCCTGCCGCCGGAGCAACGCACGCCGGAATATCTCGCGCAGTATCTGCCGCGGGAGATCGAGCGCTGGGGCAAGGTGATCAAAGCCGCCGGCATCAGCGGGGATTGATCGCGCTTCTGTCGTTCCCTCAAACACGCGGGACGACCACAACAAGCGGGCGCACGCATAACGCGCGCCAGGGAGGAACCGATGCTGAGAGCGATCATCGCCGTGGCGTTCGGCTGCGTGCTGGCGGGCGCGTCGCACGCGCAGACCTGGCCGAGCCGGCCGGTCACCATGGTGGTGCCGTTTCCGGCCGGCGGCCCAGTCGATCTGGTCGGCCGCATCTTTGCCCAGCGCCTCTCCGAAGCCTTCGGCCAGCAGGTGATCGTCGAGAACGTGGGCGGCGCCGGCGGCGCAAGCGGCGCTCAGCGCGTGGCCAAGGCGCCGCCCGACGGCTCGATGTTCCTGTTCGGCAACCAGGGCACCCACACGTTCAGCCAGCTGATGTACAAGAAGCCGCTCTACAACGCGGTCGCCGATTTCGCGCCATCCACCGTGGTGATCGAGAACTCGAAGGTCCTGGTGACCCGCAAGGACTTCCCCGCCAACTCGCTCGCCGAGTTCATCGCCTATGCCAAGCCCAATCAGGCCAAGCTGCAATACGGCTCGGCCGGCGCCGGCTCGGCCACGCATATCGCCTGCGTGATGCTCAACATGGCGATGGGCGTCAACATCACGCACGTGCCCTATCGCGGCACCGGCCCGGCGATGCAGGACATCATCGCGGGCCACATCGACTACATCTGCGACGTGATCTCGACCAGCCTGCCGCTGGTGCGGGCGAATTCGGTGAAGGCGATGGCGATGTTGGCGCCGGCACGCAGCCCGGTGATGCCCGAGCTTGCAACCGCGCACGAGCAGGGGCTGAAGGATTTCGACGTCGACGGCTGGAATGCATTCTTCTTCCCGGCCGGCACGCCCGATCCGATCGTGCGCCGGCTCGCGAAGGCGACGAGCGACATCCTCGACGTGCCAGCGGTGCGCGAACGCCTCGAAGGCCTCGGCCTCAACGTGCCGGGCCCGGAGCGCCGCACGCCCGAATATCTCGGCCGGCTGGTACGCAGCGATCTCGACAAGTGGGCGGCGCCGGTCAAGGCCAGCGGCGCCGGCGAAGAATGACGCTAGAGGCGCCGCAAGACCACGATCGCCGTGTCGTCGTAGCGCCGCCGCTCGAGCTCTTGGAATCCGTCGGGCGGCTTGAAGCCCGCATCGGCCGCCTCTTCCACGATCACGAGCGCGTCTTCCGCAAGCCAGCCGCCGGCCCGCGCGGACGCGAGTGCCTTCTCGGCCAAGCCCTTGCCGTAGGGCGGATCGAGGAAGGCGAGCCCGAACGGCGCGACCGGATGGGCCTCGCCGAGCCGGGTCGCATCGCGGCGGAAGATGCGGGTCGTCCCGCCGACCCCGAGTGCAGCCACGTTCTCGCGCAGCAGCGCGCGCGCCTCGGCGACATCGTCGACGAACAGCGTGAAAGCCGCGCCGCGCGAAAGCGCCTCGAGCCCTAGCGCGCCGGTGCCAGCGAAGAGATCGAGCACGCGCGCGCCGGTGACCGGATCGCCATAGGCATGCACCAGGATATTGAACAGGGATTCGCGCAACCGGTCGGCGGTCGGGCGGATCGCCTGCGAGCGTGGCGCCGCGAGCGTGCGCCCGCCGAAGCGGCCTCCGACGATGCGCATCAACGCCTCTTGCCGCGGAACTTGCGGCGGCGCTTCTCGCGCCGCGCCAACTCCGGCTCGCCCAGCCGCTCGGCGTCATGGAGATGCGACTTGCGCTTCGGACGTGGCGGGGTTCGTTTCCCGTCATCCTGAGGTGGCCGTCGCAGCCGGCCCTCGAAGGATGAGCGGCCATGATCGCGCTTGTCGTCTCGTAAGGGCCTTTTTGCTCGCTCCTCAGGAGGACGCACCGGCGCCTCCTCGCGTTGCGCGATCGGCCCGGAAAAATTCGCGCCCGCGAGCGCCGCCACGCGCTCGCCGAGCTGCTCGCGCAGATGCCGCGTGCGCACCTCCTCGACCGCGCCCTCCGGCAGCTCGCCGAGCTGGAACGGCCCGAACGAAATGCGGATCAGCCGGTTCACCGCGAGCCCGAGATGGCCGAGCACGTTCTTGACCTCGCGGTTCTTGCCCTCGCGCATGGCAAAGACGAGCCACACATTGGCGCCCTGCTCGCGCTCGAGCCGTGCCTCGATCGGACCGTAGCGGACGCCGTCAACAGTGACGCCGCGGCGCAGCGCGTCGAGCCGCTCCTGCGGCACGCGGCCATGCGCGCGCACCCGGTAGCGGCGCAGCCAGCCGGTCGCCGGCAGTTCGAGCATGCGTGCCAGCCCGCCGTCGTTGGTGAGCAGCAGGAGGCCCTCGGTGTTCATGTCGAGGCGGCCGATACTGAGCAGGCGCGGCAGCGTCTTGGGCAGCGCGCCGAAGATGGTCGGGCGGCCCTGCGGGTCGGCGTGCGTGGTCACGAGCCCGCGCGGCTTGTGATAGAGGAACAGCCGCGTGCGCTCGCGCTCCGGCAGCGGCTCGCCGTCGACCACGACGCGATCCTCGGGCGTGACGTTGAGCGCCGGCGAGGTCACCACCGCCCCGTTGACCGCCACGCGCCCGGCCACGATCCAGGCCTCGGCCTCGCGGCGCGAGGCAAGCCCGGCACGCGCGATCACTTTGGCGATGCGCTCGCCCGCCGCACTGGCGCTGCTATCCTTTTGGGCTGTCATGACCTTCGGCATTGCCCGGGCATCCACGTCTCCGTTCCCGGTGTATAAAGACGTGGATGGCTGGGACAAGCCCGGCCATGACGATGAGCGAGTTATGCCCCCCGCCTCGTTCATGGGTATTGCCTTCGAGGAAGCCCGCGCCGCCGCGTCAGCGGGCGAGGTGCCGGTCGGCTGCGCAATCGTGCGCAACGGCATGGTGATCGCGCGCGCGCACAATCGCACGCTCGCCGATCGCGATCCGACCGCCCATTGCGAGATGCTGGCGATCCGGCAGGCGGCGGCCGCGGTCGTCTCGGAACGGCTCACCGACTGCGACCTCTATGTCACGCTCGAGCCCTGCGCAATGTGCACGGCGGCGATCTCGTTTGCCCGCATCCGCCGTCTCTACTACGGCGCCGCCGATCCCAAGGGCGGCGCGGTCGAGAACGGCGTGCGCTTCTTCGCCGCGCCGACCTGCCACCACCGGCCGGAGGTCTATGGCGGCATCGGCGAAGCCGAGGCGGCGGCACTGCTCAAGGGCTTCTTCCGCGAGCGCCGGTGAAGACACCGCCTCACGAAATAACATGGCGCCGCGTCATTCCGTAGATTAGTCTCCCACCAACACCGGCGTCGATCATCGAGGAGGGACTATCATGAGGTCGTTGGTCATCGGCACTGCGTTGCTGTGCGTGACGGGAGCGTCGCCGGGCGTCGCGCAGGAACAGCAGTCGTTCAAGAGCCTGATGGGGCGCGGCTTCGACATCAAGAACGTCAGTTTTGTGCGCGGCGAGGTCACCGAAAATCGGGAGACGTTCATCGTCACGCTGCAGCGCGAGAAGACGGTGGCGGTCTGCTTCTTCTCCGCTAATGCCTGGGTCACGTTGAGCAACACCGTGCTGGAAGATCCCAAGCGCTGCGACGTGCGTACGAACTAGCTCCCAAGCAGCGCCGCCAGCTTCTCCTTGATCTCCGCCTTGGCGGGCTCGGCCGCGCGCAGGATCGCGCTCGCCTGCAGGAAATCGAGCGTGCGGAAGATGCCGACCTTGGGCCGGACCATCAGGTCGGGCGCGCCGTGCTTGAGCTTCTCCGAGGTGATGGCATTGCCCATCACCAGCACGGTGGTGAACATGCACTCCCAGGGATTGGGGATGTCGCGGCGCGTGTCGCTCGGCTCGCCCGAAATGTCGACCGCGACGATCACGTCGACGCGCCCGCTCAGCTGATCGAACGGCAGCGGATTGGTGGCCCCGCCGTCGATGAGGATGCGCTCGTCGACCACCACCGGCCGCACCAACGTCGGCAGCGCGATCGAGGCGGCAAGCGCCGGCTTGAGCGCCCCGGTGGAGAACGCCACCTGCTCGCGGCGGTGGATGTCGGACGCCACGACGATGAGGGGGAGCTTGAGTGCGCCGAAGTCCTCCGGTATCGCCTCGGGCAGGAACTGGGAGCACAGCTTCTCGGCATCGAGCAGCGTGGCCGAGCCCAGGCCCTGCTTGAAGATGCTCGTGAAGCTCCCTGCGCGCGCGGACAGGGCTCGCCGGAACATCTCGCTGCGGTCGTGCGCCAGGCCGACGACGTAACGGCGGATCTCCTTGCCCGACATGCCGGCCGCGTAGGCCGCGCCGATGAGCGAACCGATCGAGGTGCCGGCAACCGCCGCCGGCCGCACCCCCATCTCGTCAAGCGCCTCGAGCACGGCGATGTGCGCGATGCCGCGCGCGCCACCGCCGCCGAGCGCCAGCCCAAAGCTCTTCATCCCGCCCCCTCCTGCACGAACTGCCACGCCTTGGCGGCGAGCGGGCGCACCATCAGCGCCATGCCCGCGGCATTCTCACTCGTCGCCGTCCCGTCGCGCAGCCGCCCGGCGATGCCCTGCAGGATCGCGGCAAGGCGAAAGAAATTGTAGGCGAGATAGGTGGCGAGATGCGGGCGCGGGTCGCGGCCGGTGCGCGTCCGATAGGCCTCGACTTCGGCGGCGCGCGTGGGAATGCCGAGCGCGCCGAGGTCGCGTCCGGCAAGCGTGCCGAAGCCGACGCCGGAGGGCGACGGCGGCATGTCCCAGGCCATCAGGTAATAGGCGAAGTCGGCGAGCGGATCGCCCAACGTTGAAAGCTCCCAGTCCAGCACCGCGAGCACTCGTGGCGCCGCCGGCGCGACGATGATGTTGTCGAGCCGGTAGTCGCCGTGCACCAGCCGCACCGGGACGGCCGGCGGCAGATGGGCGGGCAGCCAGGCGATCAGCCGCTCCATGTCGTCGATGCGCTCGGTCTCGGATGCCCGGTATTGCTTGGTCCAGCGCTCGACCTGGCGCCCGACGTAGTTCTCGCCGCGGCCGAAATCGGATAGCGACAACGCCGCCGGATCGAACGCGTGCAGGCGGGCAAGCGTCGCGTTCGCCGCGTCGTAGATCGCCGCGCGCTCCGCCATAACGGCATCGGGCATGGCGGGCTCCCAGAACACGCGGCCCTCGACGTGGCCCATGAGATAGAACGGGGTGCCGACCACGCCCGTATCGGCGCAATAAAGGAGCGGCGGCGGCACCGGAAAGCCCTGCGCATGGAGCGCCGTGATAACGCGGAACTCGCGATCGACCGCATGCGCCGACGGCAGCAGCTTGCCCGGCGGCTTGCGCCGCAGCACGTAACGGCGCTCGGGCGTCTCGATCAGATAGGTCGGGTTCGACTGGCCGCCCTTAAGCTGGCGCACGCTGAGCGGGCCGGCAAAGGCCGGGATGCGGGCAGCGAGATAGGCTGCGAGCGGGCCGGCATCGAAAGCGAGGTTCGGCGCGACGTCCTTGGTGCCGGAGAACGCGCTCTGTCGATCGATTTCAGGCATTCGCCGCCGGGGACGCTGATTTCGGTCGCCGAGATATAGCAAACGGCGACTAATTTAGTGCCCCTAACCCGAAGTTCGCGCCGATCGCGCGGCAAGTCCAATCGCGAACTTCGGGTTCAAAGGGGCAGAATCATAGAGTTGCCAGTGGTCCTTAGATTCCGAAGTTCGCATCGTAACGTGCCGCGAGCGCAGGCGAACTTCGGAATCGGACCACTGGCGCGTCCGCGGCGATTCAGCGGCGGCGGCGGGCGCGCTGGTCGGTGATCAGGGCGAGCGTCTTGCGCGAGGACTCGACAAACGCCGTGTACTCACGCTGGAGGGAGTCGAGCCCTTCCCGCATGGCCGCGGTCATCCGGATTTTGTCCGCTGATGCCGGCTGACGGTCGTCGCCGGTTGTCTTGGTGATCGTGGTCATGTCTGCCCTTCAGGAATCGAAAGCGACCGGGCATGACTACGGACCACATTTGGTTAATGATGGGTTAAATGGGTTTAATGATGGATTAAAGTCGCACTCCGTGCAGGATTCGGCCTAGCGCCCGGTGCGTTCGCGCTCGACCGCGCGCCAGCCGATGTCGCGGCGGCAGAAGCCGTCCGGCCAGCGGATGCGATCGACTGCCGCATAGGCGCGCGCCTGCGCCTCGCCGACCGTCTTGCCGAGCGCCGAGACGCTGAGCACGCGCCCGCCATCGGCCAGGATGGTACCGCCCTCCGCCCGGGTGCCGGCGTGGAAAACCTCGACGCCCTCGACCTTGGCGGCCGCGTCGAGGCCCTCGATCACCGAGCCCTTGGCATAGCTGCCCGGATAGCCCTTGGCCGCCATCACGACGGTGAGCGCGGCGTCGGGAAACCAGCGCAGGTCGAAGCTCTTGAGCACGCCGTCGCAGCAGGCGAGCAGCGCCGGCACCAGGTCCGACATCAAGCGCAGCATCAGCACTTGGCATTCGGGGTCGCCGAAGCGCACGTTGTATTCGATCAGCTTCGGGCCGTCCGCAGTGATCATGAGTTCGGCATAGAGCACGCCCTTGTAGGGAGCGCCCATCGCCTTCATGGCGCGGACGGTCGGCAGAACGATCTCGTCCATGGCGCGGCGGGTCAGCTCCGGCGTCATCACCGGTGCCGGAGAATAGGCGCCCATGCCGCCGGTGTTGGGTCCCTCGTCGCCGTCGAACACGCGCTTGTGGTCCTGCGCCGAGGCGAGCGCGATCGCGGTCTCGCCGTCGCAGAGCACCATGAAGGTTGCCTCTTCGCCGTCGAGGAATTCCTCGACCACCACCTCGGCACCGGCCTCGCCGAGCCCGCCGCCGAACATCATGTCGATCGCAGCTTCAGCCTCGGCCAAGCTCTGCGCGACCACCACGCCCTTGCCGGCGGCGAGCCCGTCGGCCTTCACCACGATCGGCGCGCCCTGCGCCCGCACGTAAACCTTGGCCGGCGCGGCCGCCGTGAAGCGCTCATAGGCGGCAGTCGGAATCCTGTTCGTCCGGCACAGGTCCTTGGTAAAGCCTTTGGAGCCTTCGAGCTGGGCCGCCGCCTTCGACGGCCCGAACGCCTTGATGCCGGCGGCCGTGAGGTCATCGACGATGCCGGCGCAGAGCGGCGCCTCCGGGCCAACCACCACCAGGCCGATCTTCTGCGCGCGGCAGAACGCGATCACGGCGGCGTGGTCGGCGACGTCGAGCGCGACGATCTCCGCCTCCTGGGCGATGCCGGCGTTGCCCGGCGCGCAGTAGAGCTGCTCGACGAGCGGACTCGACGCGATCTTCCAGGCGAGCGCATGCTCGCGTCCGCCGGAGCCGAGGAGGAGGATGTTCATGGACCGTCCGCGCAGCGTGAATGGCGCGGGCTGGTGTAGCATGGCGCGACCCTGCGGCAATCCACCTGGGTTGTGGATGACGCTGATGTTTCCTATCGTCGCGCAGGATCAACCGCGGGAGGAAGGATGACGTCCGCAGCCCGTTGCCTCGCCCTTCTGGCCTTTGCGGCCCTGTTCGGCCTCGACCCCGCACAGGCGCAGGCGCCGTACCCCTCGCGCCCGATCCGCATGCTGGTCACCATCCCGCCCGGCGGCGCCCCCGACATCTCGGCACGGCTCCTCGCCCTGTCCCTCCAGGAAAGCCGCGGCTGGTCGGTGGTGATCGAGAACCGGGCCGGCGCCAACGGCAACATCGCCATGGTCGAGGTCGCCAAGGCTCCGCCTGACGGCCACACCCTGATCCTCGCCGCCGACAGCACCGTCACCATCAATCCGCACGTCTACGGCAAGCTCGGCATCGACACGCTCAAGGACCTGATCCCGATCGCGAGCGTCGCCACCAACCAGTTCACGCTCTCTGTGAATCCCGAAGTACCGGCCAAGACGTTCCAGGAGTTCATCGCCTACGCACGCAACACCAAGCCGCCGCTGCCCTATGCCTCCGGTGGCAACGGCAGCCAGCACCAACTCTCGATGGAGATGCTCAAGCAGCGGGCCGGCATCGATCTCCTGCACGTGCCGTTCCGCGGCGCCGCGCCGGCGACCCAGTCGACGGTCGCGGGCGACACCAAGGTGCTGTTCTCGGGCTCCGCGAGCGCGCCGTTGATCGCGAGCGGGGCGTTGCGCGTCCTCGCCGCCAGCGGCAAGCAGCGCTCGAAACGCTACCCGGACCTGCCCACGGTCGGCGAGTTCTATCCGGGCTATGCGGTCGACATCTGGCTCGGCGTGTTCGCGCCCGCCCACACGCCGGAGCCGATCGTGACCACGCTGCGCACCGAGATTCACAAGCTGCTTGCCCGGCCCGATTTCGCCGAGAAGCTCAACGTGTCCGGCAGCCTCGAACCGCTGATCCTTTCGCCCGCGGATTTCAGCGCGCTGATCCGCGAGGACTACGAAAAATACGGCAAGATCGTGCGTGATCTCGGCATCAAGGCGGACTGACGCTTTTTCAAGAACTGACTGTTTTCAAGGCGGACTGACCGTTGCCGCACTGCAGCGCACAACGCTCGGTTTATCATAACCGGCGAATTCGCTGAGCCGGTCCGCGCGAATCACGTAGGATGCAACCATCCAGGTCGCGTTGCGTTCACAACAATCCTTCCAGGCGAGGATCGCGCGATGGTCCAGGGAAACCGCCGCATTGCCGCGGGGTTGTTGCGGCCGCTGGTGATCGCGCTGCTCGCACCGGGGATCGTCGCGGCATCGGTCGCCATCCTCCTCAGCCTCCTGGGCGTGTTCGTGCTCTGGCTCTGCATCGTGGCGGCGATCCTGACCGCCATCGTGGCTGCGGACTTCGCGCGCGGATCGATGCGGCGCCTGGCGCCGACTCTGTTGGCGATCCTGGAGCGGCCGGCTGTGGGCTTGCCGCGCTGATATAGTCAGGTCCAAGAATTAGCTGGTCCTGATCCCGTGCCCTTGGACATCCAGGCGACCTATCACGTCCGCAGCGACGCGCAATCGATTGCGGAGCGCGCGCGCGCCCTCGCGGTCGAGCAGAGCGTCGAAATGCCAGTCGACGCAATCGACGACCCCACGGTGACATCAGAGATCGTCGGGCGCGTGCTCGACGTGACCGACATTGGCAACGGCATGTTCGCGGTGCGCATCGCGCTCGCCGCCGCGACCGTCGGCGGCGACGCCGGGCAGCTGATCAACATGCTGTTCGGCAACACCTCGATCCACGACGACGTGATCCTGCACGACGTCGAGTTGCCGCATGCGCTGGTGGCCGCCTTCGGTGGACCGCGCCACGGGCTCGACGGGCTGCGCTGGCGCGTCAAGGCGCCGCGGCGCGCGTTGACCTGCTCGGCGTTGAAGCCGCAGGGCCTGGGCGCCGCGAAGCTGGCCGACCTGGCGTTGCGCTTCGCGCAAGGCGGCATCGACTACATCAAGGACGACCACGGTCTCGCCAACCAGGCCTATTCGCCGTTCGTCGCGCGCGTCGAGGCGATCGCGGCGGCGTTGCGCGCGCACGGCACGGTGACACGTTACGTGCCGAGCCTGTGCGGCGATCTCGATGCCATGCGCCAGCAGATCGCAATCGCGGCGGGCGCCGGCATCGACATCGTGCTGGTCGCGCCGATGATCGCCGGCCTCGCCAATTTTCATCGGCTCATGCGCGAGCATCCCGACATGGCCTTCCTGGCGCATCCGGCGCTGGCGGGCTCGCGCATGGCGCCGCCGCTCCTGTTCGGCAAGCTGTTCCGGATGCTGGGCGCCGACGCGGTGGTCTACCCCAACCATGGCGGGCGCTTCGGCTATTCGCCGGAGACCTGCCGGGCGATCGCGCGCGCCGCGCTGGCGGACTGGCACGGCCTCAAGCCCTGCGTGCCGGTCCCGGCCGGCGGCATGACCCCCGACCGGCTCTCGGAAATGCTTGATTTCTACGGCGCCGATATCATGTTGCTGATTGGCGGCGGACTCCTCTCCGCGCGCGAGCGGCTGACCGAGGAGACCGCGGCCTTTGTCGACGCCGTCAAGGCGTATCGCTATGGATAGCCCCATGAGCCAGCAACTCATTCATCGCAAGGCGAAGGACTACCGCTGGCAGGGCGTCGAGGTTCTCCCCTACAAGGAAGACGAGCGCGCCCTGTTCAAGGCGGTCACCCGGCAGGTCCTGTTCTCGGACCCGGCGCAGCAGTCGGAGCTGCGTTATTTCGAAGTGGCGTCCGGCGGCTTCTCGACGCTCGAGCGCCACGAGCACACCCACAACGTGCTGGTGCTGCGCGGCCGCGGGCACTGTTTGATCGGCGGCGAGGTGCGCCGGCTCGCCACCAACGACCTGATCGCGGTTCCGCCGATGACCTGGCACCAGTTCCGCGCTACCGCGGACGAGCCGCTCGGGTTCCTGTGCATGGTCAACACCACCCGCGACAAGCCGCAGCTGCCGACCGCCGAGGACGTGGCCGGCCTCGAGCGGGACCCCAAGATCGCGGCATTCCTGCGCGGCGGCGGGTAGTTCGGCCCCCCTACCCGGTGGCGGTGTGCAGCAACCAATTGGGCGTTATGCGCCATCATTTCTGCACATCAACGCCCCTTCAAAATCACGAAATCGTCGCTCGCCCCTGGTTAGTCTGGCGCCCTGGCATCGTACGCATCACAGTCGGGGAGGTGATATGCGACGCACGACCGCCATTCTCATTGCTTTGCTGGCGCTGGCCGCGCCGGCGCAGGCGGCGCCCACGAAGCTGGTCGACCTGGTCTCGACCGAGTCGGTGCTGCGCTGGATCAACGCCTACCGCACCAAACCAGACCCGGCCGGCGTGCCGGAAGCCGTCAAGGCGCTGAGCCGGTTCGGCGCGTTCAAGGACCCCGAGCAGGCAGGCGCCTATGTCGGGTTCATGGCCGGCGTGATCGGCACCAACCCGGACAAGGCCGAGGCCCTGATCGCAAAGATGCTGCCATTGCCGGCGGGCGACCAGTGGGTCGTGGTGCGCGCGATCGCCTATTCGGGACATCCGGAATGGCGCAATCTCTTGCGCCGGTTCGCCGGCCGCCTGCCCGCCCGCAAGGTGATGATCGACAAGTATCTCGCCGGCACGCTGCCGACGCTCTATCAGTACGCGCCGGAGCCGTATGTCTCGACCTGGGCTTCGATGCGCAACAAGATCACCGGCGCGGAGCTGCCCAAGCGATTCATCCTGGAGCCGAGCCCGGAGCTGCTCGACACCTACTGGGGCCACTATTTCGCGACCGGCCAGGCCCGCCCGATCAGCCGCATCATCGACATGCTGCCCATGGCGAAAGACAACGACAGCGTCGAGAAGCTCACGGTCGGCAGCATGGCCAAGTTCACGCTCGCCAGCAACGCCACGCGCGATCCCGAGTTGCTCGAGATTTTGAAGCAGGCGAAGGAGCATCGCCCGAAAGAGGTCGCGACTGCGCTGACCGAGGTGATCGACGCGGCCGAGACGGTCGAGACCGCGCGACTGCGCAAGGAGGCGATGGCGTCGATCGAGGAGCTGCGGCGCAAGGGCCCCGGCTACCGGCGCAATGTCTCGCTCTGGGGCCAGGTCGGCCAGGGCGCGCTCGCGGTCGGCTGCATCGCGGCGGCGGCGACCGGCCACATCGAGCTCGGCCTGCCGTGCGTGATCGGTGGCGGGGTCTCGTCAGCCGCCCTCACCACGTGGGAGAAGCAACAGCCGTAGCGTCACACCTTTCGCGAATGCGGTGCAGCCCACCAAGGGTCATGCTGCACCGCTGATCCGGGACCCCGGACACGAATCTGTGTGGGGAAACCGGGGTCCCGGATCGCGAAGCCGACCGAGTCCTCTGCTCCATCGAGCCCGAATCGAGCCGTTGCCACCTCACCGCGCCAGCGGATCGGGCCGCAGCTGGAACTTCACCACCTTGCTGGTCTGCCCCTTGCCGCCTTCGATGTGATAGGGCGCGCGGCCCGCGTAGGTCGACCACAGCGCCTTGCCCTTCCAGCCGAGGTTGGCATCGTCGATGCGGCCGTCGAGGCCCTTGGCGTGGAAGCCCATCGGGTAGGGCACCCGCAGGGTGACGAACTTGTCGCCGACCAGCGCCTCGATCGAATCCGCCATGTTGCCAGTGCCCATCGGCACGTTCTTGCCGAGCCCGAACGTATCGAACTGATCGACGAACACGTTGTAGCTCGACTGCACGGCGCCCGGCTCGCTCAGGTTCTCGAACTGCGGTCCAGGAAACTGATAGAGCGTCCAGCCTTCCGGACAGTGGCGGCCGGTCGCGGTCGGGCCGTTGAGCGGGCCCTTGCACTTGCGGCGGTCGAAGCTTGCGAGATGCCCGCTCGCAAGCGGCACCCAGAACACGCCGTTCCGGTCTATGTCGCCACCGCGCGGTCCGAAGCCGTTCACGGGCGCGCGCGCGTCGTTGAACGGCACCTCGTAGTACTCGGTCAGCGTCGTCGCCGGCGGGTTGCTGCCGGGCATCACCCGCACCACGCCGCCCGGCACCGCCAGCACCGAGCCCCAGATCGACCCGTCATTTGGGTTGAAGCCGATGCCGTAGAGGCCGGCGAGGATGCGCTTGTCCTTGGTCGGATCGACCGGCTGGTTCGGCTCGACGTAGTCATCGTCGCGCTTGCCGTTGCCGTTGGTGTCGAGGATGAACGCGGTCCAGCCCTGCGAGGCCGCCTCGTCGCCGGTCGCCAAGAGCCTCTTGGTATCGATCCAGCCGACCACCGGATTGCGCGCACCGCCGCCCGAGAGCCACAGCGTATTGTTGGCGTCCTCGGCGAACGCCAAGTGGTGGGTGGTGAAGCAGGTGTCGACGTGGGTGAGCTTCTCGGTCTTCGGATCATAGACCGCGACCTGCCGCCCCGCCGTCTCCATCGGAAATAGCTTGGCCGACGGATGGTCCGAGCCCTTCTGGCAGAACGCCGCAGTCTTGGGCGGGCGGATGCGCGAGGTGAGCCACACGCGGCCGTCCTGGTCGAGCATCGGGTTGTGCACTGAGGTCTGGCTGTTCCAGATCTTCTCGCTGCCCCAATAGGGCGACGGCAGGCTGGGGAAGCTGCCCGACATGGTGAAGGCGCCGGCCGGCGTCTTCGGATCGCGCGGAGTCGACTTGATGTAGCTGACCGAGTGGGTCTTTGGATCGAGCACCGGCAGATTGTCGGTCGAGTCCTCGGTCGCGCTGTAGATCTTGCCCCAGGCATTGACGCTCGGATTGCGCTTGTCGGTCGCGATCTCGTCGTGGAGATAGGTCTTGGCGTCGCCCCAGTCCCACAACGTGACCACGATATTGCGCTCGACGCCCTGCGGCCGCTGCGGCTGGGTCTTGGGGATCTGTCCGGCCGCAATGCGGTCCGTCCAATCCGCAAGATTCTTGAGGATGCGCGGCGTGTCGAGCGCGTTGACGGCGCGGATCATGTTCTCGGCCGCCGGCCCGACCTGCAGGCGGTGCATCCAGGCCGCGTAGGACGAATCGAATTCGCCGAGCGCCTTCGGGATGGTGCGCGTCGGCTTGTTGCCGACCTGATGGCAGCCGTTGCAGGCGTGGGTCTTGATGGTGGCGAGCCACTCGCCCTGGCTCTTGATCTTTTCCGGCATGCCGTTGCCGCTCGGACCGGTGCCGGGAAACAGGCTCTTGTCCGGAATTTCGAGCATCGAGTACCAGTATTGCGCCGGATAGTACTCGGCCGCGGCCGCCGCGTTCGGCGCCGCGACCGCGTGGAGATTGAGAATCCTCCCGGGAGCGCTCTTCACCTTCTGCGAGTCGACGAGGCCATAGCCCCGCACCCACACGTCGTAGTTCGCCTTCGGCAGCTCGGGCAGCACGTAGCGGCCCTGGTCGTCGGTGACCACGATCTTGATGAACCGTGTGGGCAGGTCGGTCGTCTCCGCGATCACCCAGACGCCGGCTTCCGGCCCCGACGCGCTTGTCACCACGCCGCCGAGATCAGCGTCGCCGACGGTGACGCCAGGCGGGGCGGATTGCTGGGCGCTGAGTTGCGCTCCGGAGATGGAAAGCAGTGCTGCGACGACGACAGCAGCAAATGACAATGTTGCGGCGTTTCTCATGTCGTTCCTCCCGACCAGTTCGCAGGATGGGTTGAGCAGCGCTGGCGAGCTTGTCCAAACTTGCACATGCGTTGACGCGCTGCGCTCAACCCATCCTACCGTTTCTATCCGCTCACCGCGCCAGCGGATCCGGGCGCAGCTGGAACTTCAACACCTTGCTGGTCTGGCCCTTGCCGCCTTCGATGTGATAGGGCGCGCGGCCCGCATAGGTCGACCATACGCCCTTGCCCTTCCAGCCGGCGTTGGCATCGTCGATGCGGCCGTCGAGGCCCTTGGAGTGGAAGCCCATCGGATAGGGCACGCGCAGCGTGACGAACTTGCCGTCGACCAGCGCTTCGAGCGAGTCGGAGGCGTTGCCGGTCGCGAACGGCACGTTCCGGCCGAGGCCGAACGTGTCGAACTGATCGACCCAGGTATAGTAGCTCGCCTGCACGCTGCCGTTGTCGCTCACGCTCTCGAACTGCGGTCCCGGGAACGGATAGAGCGCCCAGCCTTCCGGACAATGCTTGCCGGTCGCGGTCGGTCCGTTGAGCGGGCCCTTGCACTTCCTCCGGTCGAAGCTCGCCATGTGGCCGCTCGCGAGCGGCACCCAGACCACGCCGTTGCGGTCGATGTCCATGCCGCGCGGCCCGAAGCCGTTGATCGCCGCGCGCGGTTCGTTCCACGGCACCTCGTAGTATTCGGCGAGCGTGGTGGCCGGCGGATTGTCGCCCGGGATGATGCGCACGACGCCGCCCGGGAACGACAGCACCGAGCCCCAGATCGTGCCGTCGTTCGGGTTGTAGCCGATGCCGTAGAGGCCGGCGACGATGCGCTTGTCCTTGGTCGGATCGACCGGCTGGTTCGGCTCGACGTAGCCTTCGTCGCGTTTGCCGTTGCCGTTGGTGTCGAGGATCATCGGCGTCCAGCCCTGCGCCTTCTGCTCGTCGCCGGTTTCGTCAAACAGTTTGGTGTTGATCCAGCCGACATAGCCCGCGGCGGCGCCGCCCGGCGAGAGCCACAGCGTGTTGTTGGCGTCCTCGGCGAAGATCAGGTGGTGGGTGGTGAAGCAGGTGTCGATGTGGGTGAGCTTGCTGGTCTTGGGATCGTAGACCGACACGCCGCGCCCGGCCCGCTCGATTGGATAGAGCTTCGCGGACGGATGGTCGGAGCCCTTGTGGCAGAATGCCGGCGTGTTCGGTTGCCGGATGCGGGTCGTGAGCCAGACCCGGCCGCGATGATCGAGCATCGGGTTATGCGGCGTCGTCTGCGCGTCCCACATTTCCTCCGTGCCCCAATAGGGCGACGGCAGCTTGGGGAAGTCGCGGTTCTGCGAGATGAACATACCCTTCGGCGTATTGGCATCGCGCGGATGGAGCCGGATCTGGCTCGCCGTGTGGGTCACGGGATCGAGCACCGGCATCAGGTCGGTCGAATCCTCGGTCGCGCCGTAGAGCTTGCCGTTGGCGTTGAGCGTGGGGTTGCGCTTGTCGGTCGCGATCTCGTCGTGCAGGTAATCCTTGGGCCCGGCCCAATCCCACAGCGTGATCACGATGTTGCGCTCGAGGCCCTGCGGCCGCGACGGCTTCGACTTCGGCAGCTCGCCGGCGGCAATGCGATCGGTCCAGTCCGCGAAATTCTGGATGGCCCGCTGCGTGTCGATCTCGCCGATGTTGCGGATCATGATCTCGGCCGCCGGCCCGACCTGCAGCCGGTGCGTCCAGGCCGCATAGGAGGAATCGAATTTTCCGAGCGTCTCCGAAATGAGCCGCGTCGGCTTGTTGCCGAGCTGGTGGCAGGAGCCGCAGCCGAGCGTCTTGATGCTGGCAAGCCACTGGCCTTGGCTTCTCATCTTCTCGGGCATGCCGTTGCCGCCCGCCCCGGTGCCGGGGAACAGGCTCTTCTCCGGAATCTTCATCATCGAGTACCACCACTGCGCCGGGTAGTACTCCGCCGCCGCCGCTTCGCTCGGCGCCGTCACCGCGCTCAGATCGAGAATCCGGCCGGGCGCCGATTTCACCTTGCTGGAATCGACGAGCCCATAGCCGCGCACCCACACGTCGTAGGTGGCGTTCTTCGGCAGTTCGGGGATGACGTAGCGGCCTTGGTCGTCGGTCACCACGATCTTGATGAAGCGCGTCGGCAGATCGCGCGTCTCCGCGATCACCCAGACGCCGGCTTCCGGTCCGTTCGCGCTTCTGACCACGCCGCCGAGATCGCTGTCACCGACGCTGACGCCGGCAGGCGGCGTCTGCTGCGCGCTCACCGGTGCCGGCGGGGCGCCCAAGAACGCCGCCAGCGCGATCGCCGCGACGCCCAAATACAGACCTGTCCTGATCGTCATGACCGCTCCTCCCGTATCGTCCCGGCGCGCCCTGTGTGCCGAAACGGCCCGGACGCTTCACTTACTATTACTATCCATGCACAAACCCCGCCCATTCGCAACGAGGCCCGAGGGGTTGGCGACGCACATCAGGACACGATTCGTGCGCGATCGCTTTGGCGTTTGAAATGAAAGGCTTGGCTCAAGTCGTGTGGGCGAAAGCTTGTTGCCTTAACGACTTCTTCATCGGCGTGGTCTTGATTTTGTCGAAAATATCTGACACATGCACGGCCCGCTAGCCGAAGAGTCGGTTGGCGAACCGCCGACGAGACCCCATATCGATCATATGACTCTCGCCGAGCTGATGATGAGAACCCCGATGCGCCGCTTAGGCACAACCATAACCGCGCTCAGCGCCGCCAACGCCTGGTCGTTCAATCGGCCAAGCGATCGGCGCGCCATGCGCGTGATTTCGGGTTGCCTATCACATCAGCAGCAATCCGGAATCCGTCTGAAATCGGACTAACCGGCGGCGGGCCAACCCCTCCGCCGAACAGGCAGGAGGGACCACATGGTCCGCATCAACACCGAAAGCCAGAGAACCGACCTGCTGCCGTGGGCTTTGGCGCATGACGCGCTGTGGGCGCCAGTCATTGGCGCGTGCGCGATCGTTCTCGCTCCACCAGCGGATCACCCCGTCTTCGCGCTGCGCGCTACGACGGGCACTGGGCTCGGCCCGCCGAAGCTTCAGCGAAGGCTGGCGCGCTACCGCTACCTCGATCCTTAGCCGGGTCGACGCGCGCCGTGCGCACGCAGGTGCGCACCAACGAACTGACGGAAGACGTGCGCCCGCAGGTGCGCACGAACGAGAGCGCACGCGCGTTTGGAAGAATCGCAAGTTTCCAAATTTCGTGTTCGCATCGTGAACCAGAGTTTCGCGCCTTCGACTAACGACTCGCTGTTTGCGTTTTGCTGTTTGACATCGTGAACGTCCAGAATTGGCCAGCGGCGCTGCGCTCTGCGTGGAGCGGTAGTCCCTGTTGCAAGGTCGCATCCGATCGCCGGAGCGCCGCCGCTGACCATTTGTCAATTTTCGCCGGCTTAGCTCAGACGGAAAAGAGCGCCGTCCTCGTAACGCGGAGGCCGCGTGTTCGACTGACGCAGCCGGCACGCCCTCATAGCTCAGTCGGTCAGAGCACCCGCCTTGTAAGCGGGAGGTCCCCGGTTCGATCCCGTGGTGTGGGCACCAATCGAATTTTCGGAATCGCCTTCGTAGCTCAATTGGTGGAGCAGCCGCTTGGTATGTGGCAGGCCGCGTGTTCGATCCACGCCGAAGGCACCAGTCTTTCGACATCACGCGCCAATAGCCCAACTGGCAGGAGGCGGCTCCCTCAGAAGGAGCACAGTGCAGGTTCGAATCCTGCTTGGCGCACCAATTCGTCTGATAGACAAGCGACGATGCACGAGCGAGACAACGGGTATCGGTCTCGCATCGTGCCCATCTATCGCATCGTGCCCATCTATAGTGCTGCGAGAGCTATAGTGTTGCGAGAGCCTTTCTTGAGGCCGCCATTGGCAGCCATTCAGGGATCCGGCGCTTGGCAAGCCAGTACGGACGCCAGATCGATATCCAGGCGTCGCGAACGAGTGGCGCAGTGTCCCAGTCACGACGCTTCATGTCGATCTGCGGAAGGTCGTGCATGTGCAGCCACCGGCGGGCGGCCCACCACACCTCCGGTGATGCCTTTGTGTTGTTCGCGGTCATCAGCTGCGTGATATTCGGGAGTGGGTCCTGATGACGGCTCGCAACGCTCAGTGTGGCGACACGCCGGCCGTCCTTGCGGACGCTCCAGAGCCGCGAGCGGTTGTGCGCCAGGTTGTAACCATAGCTGCAAAGGCAATTCTTCATGGCCGCGGCTTCCTCGGCAATCGCCGCAGGCGATGCCAGCGGCAGGAAGTCGAAATCGCCGACCCGAGCGGACTGAAGCCACATGTCAGCGATGGGTTCGCGACCCAGGTTCACATGCAGCGCAATCTTCATCCGCCAGTCGTCCGCTGCGGCAAGCGCCGAGCCGATGCGCATGGCCGGCATCCAGGGCCTTTCGATCATCTTTTGCCCAAGCGTGCCCGGTTGACCCGAGAACCACGCCCAGAGACTGATCAGGCGCAATCGATCGAGCTTGACGCGCTTCACGTCGCGGACAAGCTCTCGCGCGATCCAGACCGCGACAGCCTCGTACGCCAGATCGGCAACGTCCGCGACGGCCCGCAGCCAGATCGGAGCGAGCTTGGGTGATCGTGGCAGGTGGTTTGCAATCTGGCGGCGAAACAGCTCGCCATCAGGCAATTTCATGATTGGGTATGCGAACATCTCCGGAGGCAACCGGCGAAGCCACAGCGGCATACCGGCGGCAGCCGCCACTTCTGCGAGAGCAATGCCCTCAATCGCAAGCTCAAGCGCCAACGCGGGATCGAGCCCGGGCCGCGGTACGGCGAGCGCGAAGAGGAGCGCGGGAAAGCTCACAGCGATATCCGCAATACGCGCGTGACGCATTGCAAGCGCACGCACTGCTCCCTGGAATCGGGGGCAGTATCTGTGGAGCTGACGCTCCACGAGATCGGCACGTGCGGCGCCCCGGACCGGCGCCGGCAGGAGATTCGATCGCATTTGAATAAGTTCGCAAACACAGGCCCGAAGGCCCGCTGACCGATTCGATTGGGTTGAGGACGATCTTCGCCCGGGATTGAACCCCGGGGATGCGCGTTAAATATCGCGGATCGAGCCGGGGAAGCGTGCAAACGTATGCATGTCCGCCTCCGTCAGTGAACTTGTGAGGCGCCCCAATAGCGCATTCCTCGACGGCAGGCAACTTGAAGCGGCGCGGATGGTTTGCGGATCGGTACGATATCAACGCCCCCGGTTTTGAATCCGCTGCTCGCCTTTGCAATTCGCCCGCATAGCCCAACGGCAGAGGCAATCGGCTTAAATCCGATCCGAGTGCGGGTTCGAATCCCGCGGCGGGCACCAGCCTTCGCAGGCTGCGTAAACTTGCCTGCGCTGCGGCCGTCGGCCGGCAGGCCGGCAACGCACCGGCGAAGGCGTCTGCGACGATTATTGCGCTGATAGCCCAACCGGCAGAGGCAGCGGCTTCAAATCCCGCTCAGTGCAGGTTCGATCCCTGCTCAGCGCACCAACCTTCGCCCGCCGTGGCGGCGGGCTACGGCTGGCAAGCCAGCCGCGAAGCGGCGAAGGCTGTCCGCCGAAGCTTCAGCGAAGGCGGGCTCACGCGATAGAACACCTCCTTAGCTTAGCGGCCAAAGCTCCGCGCCCACACCGCGGGATCCGGGGTTCGACTCCCTGAGGAGGTACGCGTCCTTAAGCTCAATCAGCAGAGCGCGACCGCGACATGGTCGAGGCAGCAGGGGCGGAACCTGCAGGACGCACCATTATTTCGGTTTTGTTTTTCCACGTCCTAGCGAACGGAGAAGCGACGGACGCGCCCGATAAGCGTGTTGCAGGAGGGGCGGTACCTCCCGCTAGGACCAGACGGACGCGAAGCCTTAAACCCGAATGGTGAGGGAGCGGATTTTTAATCCGTCGGCCGGTGGATCGTAACCACTCGCGTCCTCCATCGCTCCATCGTGACAACGGACCAGTTACCGTAGCGGCCGAACGGCGCGGACTCTTAATCCGCGGGCTTCACGCCCATCGCAGGTTCGAATCCTGCCTGGTCCTCCATTTCTGCAATTGCGTCTGTACCCCAATTGGCAGAGGGAGTGCGTTGAGAGCGCATTCAGTGGCCGTTCGACTCGGCCCAGACGCACCATTTCGACGCGTTGCTCGCGGCGATTGCCCGCCGCACAAACTTCGCTCCGTTACGCATCTGGTGAGGCGGCCCGACTGTCTATCGGGCGAGAGGGATTCGATCTCCCTACGGAGCGCCAGCAGGGTGTAGCAGGAGCGCGTTCAGCAAAAGTGGGAACCGGTTTTGCGTCCGAACGCGCGTCACTTCTTCAAGTGAGCGCGCTTTCCGGGCGGCTGACCGGTGCCCACTCAGCCTGAAAGCGCGCCCAGGCAGAGTTCCTGTCTCGGACGCAGGAGGCCGTTGGTTCAAATCCAACCACCCTGACCATTTCGCGCGATGTCGCGTGCGTATGCTCTTGCGCCCATAGCTCAACTGGCAGAGCGGACGGCTTATACCCGTCGTGAGCTCCGGACTGGAGCGCGGTTGGAGGTTCGACTCCTCCTGGGCGTACCAAGGCGCAGATTGTCCCGTAGCTCAGCGAATGAGAGCGCCGCTCTTCGAAAGCGGATGTCGCGCATTCGAATCGCGCCGGGACAACCAATCGCAATACGGAAGGTGGTGCGCGGCGGCGCGCAACCGGCCTCGAAAGCCGGGCCGACCTTCGGGTCGAGGGTTCGACTCCTTCACCTTCCGCCAATTCCAGGGATCAGTAGTCAGTGGTCAGTAATGAGAAGGCCGCGCGGCTCTGACTGCTGATGACTGATCCCTGAATCCTGAGACGGGTAGGCTGGGCACTGGCGAGCCCAAGGCGCTGTAAACGCCCCGCTTAGGCTGTGGTGGTTCAATTCCGCCCCTACCCACCAACCATGTGACGGATGGACGAGCGGGTTTTGCTCGCCATCCGTCACCCTTTGCGGACGTGGCTTAACGGCAGAGTTCCTGGGCGCCACCCAGGGGGTGTGGGTTCGACTCCCGCCGTCCGCGCCAATTTTGGTCGAACGCCTGGGAAGCTGATCTGGTGACAGCGCCGCGCCGAAAACGCGGAGAGGTTGGCTCGAAACCAACTCCAGGCACCAATATGGCCAGTGATCCGGGCCCGCCGTTCTGGTTGCTGAATTGTTGATCGTCGCGATGGGACGATAGCTCAATCGGGAGACCCCGGCCTCGCACGCGGGAGATGCGGGTTCGAGCCCCGTTCGTTTCCAGCAATTTCAGGGACGCCGCCTGAACCACAACGCGGATTGGTGCGTTGGATGACTGGCGACGAACCCCCTTGTTGAGGAGGGCTTCCCATGTGTGACTACAGTCTGCACCACGTCGCGTCCCGCCCCGCCAAGATCGGCGAAAAACTGGTCACAACCGGCTTCAGCGGCACCAGCACCCGCGGTTTCGCAGCTGTCGATGAGCCGGCCGTGGCGGTCTGCCTCCTACCTGGTACGGAGGTAGTGTTCGAGCGCGAGGCCGAATACGAGCACGTGTTCAACCGCCTGCTGCCGCTGCCCCGGCTCGGCAAGCTCGGACACAGCGTGGCTCGCTTCCGGCAGGTCAACGTCGAACAGCCGCACGCGCACCACGACGCGCTGGAATTCCCGAACGGCCAGATCGTCCTGGTCAGCCGGATGCGGCCGGGCCAGACCGCGACCGTGATCCAGCTGCCGGCGGCGGCGCGTCCTGCGCAGGTCATCGAGCCGCAGGAAGAGCAGAAGCAGGATTCTCTCGGCGTCTGAGCACAGGACGCGCGAGTTTGGAATTGAATGCCCGGTCGGGGTCACCCCGACCGGGAGAGTGATCATGATATTTTCCGGCCTGACGCGCGGGCAGCGAGCATCCTGCCCGCGCTTCGTGTCGCGCCTGAACGATCCAATCATTCCTGGATGGCGGAATCGGTAAACGCGCCTGACTGTTAATCAGGTGCCGCAAGGCCTGCAGGTTCGAGCCCTGCTCCAGGAGCCAGCTTCAACCCGCTGTCGTCGTCTAGCGGTCCAGGATTCCGGAATCTCACTCCGGAGATCGCGGGTTCGAATCCCGCCGGCAGCGCCACTTCACCCACGGCCTCAATTGCCGAGCTTGATCCCGGTCTCGCGGATCACGCGGCGCCACTTCTCGTAGTCCTTGCGCATCCAGGCGGCGAACTCCTCCGGCGTGTTGGGCTTGGCGACCACGGCGCCGAGGCCCTTCAGGCGCTGCGCGGTCGCCGGCTCCCGGATGAGCTGCTGCAGCGGCGCCGAAATCTTCGCACGCACCTCGGGCGGCGTGCCGGCCGGCACCACGATGCCGAGCCACGAGGTGACGTCGTAATCGGGCAGCGTCTCGGCGATCGCCGGAATATTGGGCAGGAACGGCACCCGCTCCGCCGTGGTGACGCCGAGCGCGCGGAGCTTGCCCTCCTGTGCCAGCGGCAGCACCGACGGCATGGTGTCGAACATCATGTCGACGTGGCCGCCGAGCAGCGCCGGCAACGCGGGCGCGCTGCCGGTAAACGGAACGTGCAGCACCTCGGTCTTGGTGATCAGCTTGAACCATTCCGCCGAGAGGTGCGGCGACGCGCCAAAGCCCGAGCTCGCGTAGCTGTACTTGCCTGGGTTCGCCCGCAGCACCTCGATCAACTGCTTCACGTCGTTCGCCGGCACTGCCGGCCGCACCACCAGAAGGTTGGGGAAGCTCGTGATCAGCGTCACCGTCGCAAAATCGCGCAGCGGCGCGTACGGCAGATCGCTGCGCAGGTGCGGCAGGAGCGTCGTGGTGGTGCCGACCGCGGTGAGCAGCGTATAGCCGTCGGGAGCGGCCTTGGCGGCCGCTGCGGTACCGGTCGCGCCGGCCGCGCCCGACAGGTTCTCGACCACCACCGGCTTGCCCCAGGCGCCGCTCAATTGCTCGGCAATCAGCCGCCCCAGAATGTCGGTCGCGCCGCCGGCCGGGAACGGCACGATGATGCGCACGGTCTTCTCGGGATAGACGCTCTGAGCGCGCGCATCGGGCGCGACGAGCGCAACGGCGCACACGGCCAATGCCGTCAGCGTTGCGGACCGGTGCGAATGCATCTGTCGCCTCCCGACTCTATTGGCTCGCAGGCTTCCGCGGGCGCAACGACAATACCATCTTTCCACCCATAGCTCAGGCGGATCGAGAGTACCGGCGTGCGAAGTCGGAGGCCGCAGGTTCGAGTCCTGCCGGGTGGTCCATTCAGGGATCGGGGATCAGGGATCAGTAATCAGGGATCAAAGGCAGAAACCTTCCTGACACCTGATCCCTGATCACTGAATCCTGACAGGGTGTAGGGGAGCCCGGCCGTCCCCACCTCCCTTGGAAGGAGGAGACCGGTGGTTCAAATCCACCCGCCCTGACCAACACTCGCTGTCATTCCGGGGCGCCGCGAATCGGCGAACCCGGAATCCATCTCACATGTAGCTATGGATTCCGGGCTCCCTCGCTACGCTCGGGCCCCGGAATGACGCCGAGAGATCGCCACCGATCCTA
>WNGB01002178.1_pt1 | contig 31912 bp, 13 predicted proteins | sample 5400681 | NCBI WGS metagenome assembly WNGB01 (sample SAMN13153367, study PRJNA577476) | soil metagenome | isolation source: 115 cm soil or saprolite under grassland replicate 2 | place: USA:California | collected 2016-06-15
ATCCCGGGCATCCGCAGGAGCGGCTGGCTCACATCCTGGAGGATGCGCGGGCGCGGGTGGTGGTGACCGATGAGGGCCTCCAGGAGAACGGGGGGGAGGAGCCTCATTCCGCATCCCTCTCTCCCATCGCCCTGCCGGAGAACCTGGCCTATGTGATCTACACCTCCGGCTCGACGGGGCGGCCCAAGGGGGTCGGGGTGCGCCACCGCGGAGTGGTCAACTATCTGGCGACGATGGCGCGGCGGCCGGGGATGTCGGCGGCGGACGTGGTGGTGGCGGTGACCACGCTGTCGTTCGACATCGCGGTCACCGAGCTGCTGCTCCCCTTGACCGTCGGCGCGCGCATCGAGCTGGTGGGGCGGGAGACGGCCGGGGATGCGGTCCGTCTCGCCGCGGTGCTGGAGGCGGAGGGCGCCACGGTGTTCCAGGCCACGCCGGCCACCTGGACGCTCCTGGTGGAAGGAGGATGGACAGGGAAGCCCGGGCTCAAGGCGCTGTGCGGCGGCGAGGCGCTGCCGCGGGCGTTGGCCGAGAAGCTGCTGTCCCGGCCCCAGGGGATCGCGGAGCTGTGGAACGTCTACGGCCCGACCGAGACCACGGTCTGGTCTGCCGCGCACCGCGTCTCCCCGGGCTCCGGGGTGGTGCCGGTCGGGGAGCCGCTGGGCAACACCACCATCCATCTCGTAGGGCGCTGGGGCGAGCTGGTGCCGCCGGGGGCGGCGGGGGAGCTGCTGATCGGCGGCGCGGGGCTGGCGCGCGGCTACCACGGCCGGCCGGAGCTGACCGCCGAGCGCTTCGTGCCCGACCCGTTCGGAGAGCCGGGCGCGCGGCTCTACCGGACCGGCGATCTGGCGCGCCGCCGGCCGGCCGGAACCCTGGACGTTCTGGGACGCATCGACTTCCAGGTGAAGATCCGCGGGTACCGCATCGAGCCCGGGGAGGTCGAGGCGGTGCTGGCGGTCCACCCGCAGGTGCGCGAGTGTGTCGTGGCGGCGCGGCGGGACCTCGCGGGAAGCCGCGGCGAGGCGCGGCTGGTGGGCTATGTGGTGCCGCGGGAGGATGGGCAGGTGAGCGTCGCGGCCCTGCGCGAGCATCTGCGGGCGCGCCTGCCGGAGTACATGGTGCCGTCGGCGTTCATGGTGCTCCCGGCCTTGCCGCTGAACGCGAGCGGCAAGGTGGACCGGAAGGCCCTGCCGGTCCCGCTCCCCCCCTCCCCGCCGTCCGCCGTGGGCCGCCACAGCGCGCTCGAAGGGATCGTGGCCGAGATCTGGTGCGAGGTCCTGGGCGTGCCGCAGGTCGGCTTCGAGGAGAACTTCTTCGATCTGGGCGGGCACTCGCTGCTGCTCCCCAGGATCCAGGCTCGGCTGCTCGAACGCCTGGGACGGGAGGTCAGCCTGGTGGACCTCCTGACCCACACCTCTGTCCGCGCTCTGACGCGGCACCTGGAGCCCGGCATGGCGGTGGTGGAGGCCGAGGTCCGCGCTGCCGGAGCGCCGCGGGCGCCAGGCAGCGACGGTGTCGGAGCCATTGCCATCGTGGGCCTCGCCGGCCGCTTCCCCGGCGCCTCCGACGTCGAGCAGTTCTGGACCAACCTGTCCGCCGGCGTCTCCTCGATCGCCCGCTTCAGCGATGAGGACCTCGATGCGGCTGGTATCGATCCCGCGGTGCGGCGCAACCCCCGCTATGTGCCGGCCTCCGGGGTGCTCGACGGGGTGGAGCTCTTCGATGCCGGCCTCTTCGGGTTCAACCCGCGCGAGGCCGAGGTCCTGGATCCGCAGCACCGCGTGTTCCTCGAATGCTCCTGGGAGGCGCTGGAGGACGCCGGCTACGACTCCCGGAGGACGCCGGGTCCGGTCGGCGTGTTCGCCGGCGTGGGGCTCGGCCGTTACCTGCACCAGATCCTCACCGGCCTCGAGCCCGGGACGGTGAGCGCGCTCCAGATCATGATCGGCAACGACAAGGACTACCTGGCGACCCGCGTCTCCTACAAGCTGGACCTCGAGGGGCCCAGCATGACGGTCCAGACGGCCTGCTCGAGCTCCCTGGTCGCCCTCCACCTGGCGTGCCAGAACCTCCAGCTCGGCGCCTGCGACATGGCGCTGGCAGGTGGCGTCGCCATCACGCTGCCGCAGGGCGTCGGCTATATCTATGAAGAGGGCGGCATCGCCTCGCCCGACGGCCACTGCCGCGCCTTCGACGCCGAGGCGCGCGGCACGGTGGGCGGGAACGGCGTCGGCGTCGTGGTGCTCAAGCGGCTGGAGGACGCGCTGGCGCACGGGGACACCATCCGCTCCGTCATCCTCGGCTCGGCGGTCAACAACGACGGTGGCTCCGGCAGCAAGGCGGGGTATACCGCGCCGAGCGTCTCGGGGCAGGCCGCGGTGATCGGCTCGGCCCTGGCCGCCGCGGGGGTCGACCCGGCCACCATCTCCTACGTCGAGGCCCACGGCAGCGGCACGCCTCTGGGCGATCCGGTCGAGGTGCAGGCCCTCGCCCGGGCCTTCCGGCGCGGCAGCGTGCGGGAGAGCTCCTGCGCTCTCGGCTCGGTCAAGACGAACGTCGGCCACCTGGACACCGCCGCGGGAGTCACCGGCCTGATCAAGACGACGCTGGCTCTCCAGCACGGCCAGCTGCCGCCGAGCATCGGCTACTCGCGGCCGAACCCGCAGATCGACTTCGCCTCCGGTCCCTTCCACGTGCAGACCGAGCTCGCCACCTGGGAGCGGGGGGCGATGCCGCGCCGCGCTGGCGTGAGCTCGTTCGGCATCGGCGGCACCAACGCCCATGTCGTGCTCGAAGAGGCGCCTCCCGCCGAGCCCCCCGGTCCATCGCGCCCCTGGCAGGTGCTGCTGCTCTCGGCGCGCACGCCCACGGCCCTAGAAGCTGCGACGGACCGCCTCGCGGCCCGCCTGGAGGGGGACCCCGGCCTCAACCTGGCCGATGCCGCCCACACCCTGCGCGCCGGACGCCGGCCGTTCGCCTACCGCCGCACGGTGGTGGCGGCGGATCGCGAGGAGGCCGCCGCGGCGCTGCGGTTGCGGGACCCCGAACGGGTCTGGACCGCTCCCCAGGAAGGGGGGGGCCGGCCGGTCGCCTTCCTGCTGCCCGGGGTCGGCGACCAGTATCCGGGCCTCGCCCGGGGCCTCTACCACGACGAGCCGGTGTTCCGGCGGGAGCTCGACCGCTGCGCCGAGCTGCTCCTGCCGCACCTGGGGCTCGACCTGCGCGACGCGCTGTTCGCCGCGCAGCAGGTGACGGAGGAGAAGGCTCCCGCGGGTCCCGATCTGCGCGCCCTGCTCGGGCGCGGTCGGCGAGAGGGGCGGCGGGACGAAGGGGACACGGCCGCGCGGGCTCTCCTCCAGGAGACCCGCATCGCCCAGCCGGTGATGTTTGCCGTGAGCTATGCGCTGGCACAGCTGTGGATGTCCTGGGGGGTGCAGCCGGAGGCCCTCCTCGGCTACAGCCTGGGGGAGTACACGGCCGCCTGCCTGGCCGGCGTGATGGAGCTCCCCGACGCCCTGGCGCTGGTGGCCCGGCGCGCGCGCCTGATCGGCGAGCTCGCACCGGGAGCCATGCTGGCCGTGCCGCTGCCGGAGGACGCGACGCGGGCGCGGCTCGGCCGGGAGCTCGCGCTCGCCGCGGTCAACGCTCCGGAGGTCTCGGTGGTGGCGGGACCGCCCGCGGCGGTGGCCGAGCTGGAGCGGCAGCTCGCGGAGGAGGGGCTCCCCTGCCGCCGGTTGCAGGCGGCCCAGGCCTTCCATTCCTGGATGATGCAGCCGGTCGCCGAAGCGATGCGGGAGCTGCTGCGCTCCATCCCCCTGGCACCCCCGCGCATCCCGTATCTCTCGAATGTCACGGGAACGTGGATCGAGCCCGAGCAGGCCACGGACCCGGGCTACTGGGTGAGCCATCTCGTCTCGACCGTCCGCTTCGCCGCGGGCGTCGCCGAGCTGTGGCGCGAGCCGGGCCGGGTGCTGATCGAGATGGGACCCCAGGCTCTAGGCTCCCTGGCCCTCCAGCACGCCCCCGCCGAGGGGGCGGCGGATCGCATCGTCCTCTCCTCCCTGCGCCACGCGCTCGACCGGCAGGCGGATCAGAGATTCCTGCTGCAGAGCCTGGGCCGCCTCTGGCTGGCGGGCGCGGAGATCGACTGGTCCGGCTTCCAGGGGGACGAGCGCCGCCGCCGGGTGCCGCTGCCCACCTATCCGTTCGAGCGGCAGCGCTACTGGATCGAGGGGAAAGCCACGCCCGCTCTCCATCAGGCGGTGCCGCAGATCCCGGAGAGGTTGGACGACGTCTCCCGCTGGTTCTATGTGCCCACCTGGAAGCGCGTGCCCCGGCCGGTGCCGCTCGCGCCGGTCGCGGGAGAGCCCGCGCTTGCCCGGGCCGATGGGACCTATGTGATCGTCGACGGCGCCGGCTCCGACCTGGCCGGGCCTCTCCAGGACGCCGGGGCCGAGGTGTCCGTCCTCGCGGCGGAGGAAGTGAGCGAGCCTCATCTGGAGCGCGCCCTGGAGGGGGCTCGCGGTTTCCTCGTCCTGTTCTCCGCGCTCGAGAGCGCCGCCTCGGCCGTCCTCGGCACGTTCGCCCGCAGCCGGAGCTTCGACGGCGGGACGCCGGTGCTCGCCATCCACTGGTGCCACGGTCTGACGGTCGACGAGCAGATGGAGGCTCTCGACCGCATCCTGGACAGCGGCCTCTCCGAAGTCGTGGTGTCGGACCGCGATCTGGCGGAGGCGTTCCGAGCTGCGGTGGCAGCCGCCGAGCCCTCCGGAGCGGCGGCGCCGGCCGGCGCTCCAGGACGGCGAGGCCATGCGAGGCCGGCCCTGGCGACCCCCTGGGCCGCACCGGCGACCGCGGCCGAGGAAGCGATGGCGCAGCTCTGGGGGGAGCTGCTGGGCATCGAGCCGATCGGCATCCACGACAATTTCTTCGAGCTCGGCGGACATTCGCTGCTGGGCCTCCAGCTCATCTCGCGGCTCGCTGCGGCGTTCGGCGTGCAGCTCCCCCTGCAGACCCTCTTCGAGGCGCCCACCGTGGCCGGGCTGGCTCGAGAGGTGGAGGACCTCCGCCAGCGGGGCGAGACGGCGGGCGTTCCGCCCATCGTCCCGGTGCCGCGGGAAGGCGATCTGCCGCTGTCGTTCGCGCAGCAGCGGCTGTGGGTGCTCGATCAGCTCGAACCGGGGAGCGCCGCCTACAACATCCCGTTCGCCGTGCGGCTCCGCGGGGCGATCGAGCCGGGCTTCCTGGTGCGGATCTTCGCCGAGGTGGTGCGCCGCCACGAAGCGTTGCGCACCACGTTCGACGTGCGCTCGGGAGAGCCGGTGCAGGTGATCGCCGCTCCGTATCTCCCGGCTCTCCCGGTGGTCGATCTGGCGGCTCTGCCGGAGGCGCGGCGCGAGGCCCGGGCGCGCGAGATCGTCAGCGAGGAGGCACAGCGGCCGTTCGACCTGCGGAGCGGTCCGCTCTTGCGCCTCGGCCTCGTGCAGCTGGCGGAGGGAGACGCGCTCCTCCTCCTGAACGTCCATCACAGCGTCTCCGACGGCTGGTCCACCGGGGTGCTGCTGCGTGAGATCGGGGCGTTGGGTGAAGCCTTCGCCAGAGGGGACGCCTCGCCGTTGCCGGAGCTGCCGGTGCAGTACGCCGATTTTGCGGTTTGGCAGCGCGGCTGGCTCCAGGGCGCCGTGCTGGAGGAGGAGATCGGCTACTGGAAGCGCCAGCTCGACGGGGCGCCCCGGCTGCTGGAGCTCCCCACGGACCGCCCGCGCCCGGCGGTGCAGACGTTCCGCGGCTCCACCCGCTCGGTCGTTCTCGCGTCGATCCCCGAGCTCATGGCGCTCTGCCACCGGGCGGGAGCGACACCGTTCATGGCGCTCCTGGCAGCCTGGGCGCTCCTCCTGGGGCGCCACGCGGGCCAGGACGACGTGATGGTGGGATCGCCGGTGGCGGGGCGCAACCGGCGGGAGATCGAGGACCTGATCGGGTTCTTCGTCAATACGCTCGTGCTGCGCACCGATCTTTCCGGCAGGCCGACCTTCCGGGATCTGCTGGGGCGGGTGCGCGAGGTGGCCCTCGGGGCTTTCGCCCATCAGGACCTGCCGTTCGAGCGGCTGGTCGAGGAGCTGGTCCACGAACGCGATCTCGCCATCTCTCCGCTCTTCCAGGTGCTGCTCACGCTCCAGAACGTCCCTGCCGGACCGGTCCGCCTCCCCGGCCTCGAGCTGACGCCCGTCATGCCGGAGAGCGAGGTGGCGAAGTTCGACCTCTCGCTCTATCTTTTCGAGAGCGCGGAGAGGATCGAAGGGTTCCTCGAATTCAACACCGACCTGTTCGACGGCGCCACGGCGGAGCGCCTCGCGGAGCGTTTCGTCCGCCTCGTCGCCGGAGCCGTGGCCCACCCCGAGCAGCCGCTGGGCGAGCTGCCGCTCCTCGGGCCGGCCGAGCTGGAGCAGCTCCTCACCGGCTGGAACGACACGGCCGAGCCGTTCCCCGCGGATCTCTGCGTCCACGAGCTGATCGCGGCGCAGGCGGCGCGGACGCCACAGGCTGTGGCGGTGTCCTGCGGCGGCGAGGAGCTCCTCTATGGAGAGCTGGAGGAGCGCGCCGCCCGCTTCGCCCGGCGGCTGGTCCTGCGGGGCGTCGGACCCGAGACCCTGGTCGGCCTCCGCGCCGGGCGCACGCCCGCGCTGTTGGTGGGCCTGCTCGGCGTGCTCAAGGCCGGCGGCGCCTACGTGCCGCTCGACCCGACCCATCCGCGCGAGCGGCTGGACCTCATCCTGGAGGACGCCGGCATCCAGGTCCTGATCACCGATCGGGAGCTCGACGAGGAGACGGAGGATGTCCGCGTGCCGTTGCCGGCCGTGGACCCGGAGAGCCTGGCGTACGTGATCTACACCTCGGGCTCGACCGGCCGCCCCAAGGGCGTCGGAGTTCGCCACCGCGGCGTGGTCAACTACCTGTCGACCATGGCGGAGCGCCCCGGGCTCTCCGCGGACGACGTGGTGATGGCGCTCACGACGCTGTCGTTCGACATCGCGGTGACCGAGCTGCTCCTGCCGCTGACCGTGGGAGCGCGCGTCGAGCTGGTGGACCGGGAGACGGCCGGCGATCCCGCTCTCCTCGCCGCGGTGCTGGAGTCCTCGGGCGCCACGGTGATGCAGGCCACCCCGGCCACCTGGTCGATGCTGGTGGAGGGCGGCTGGCCGGGCCGTCCCGGGCTCAAGGCGCTGTGCGGCGGCGAGGCCCTGCCGCGCGCCCTGGCGGACAGGCTCCTCCCCCGAGTCGGGCAGCTGTGGAACGTTTACGGCCCCACCGAGACCACGGTCTGGTCGGCCCGGCATCTCCTGCGGTCTGGAGAGCGTCAGGTGCCGCTCGGCCTGCCGCTGGGCAACACCACGATCCACCTCGTGGGCCGCTGGGGCGAGCTGGTCCCGCCCGGCGCGGCCGGCGAGCTGCTGATCGGCGGTGCGGGCCTGGCACGCGGCTATCACGGCCGGCCGGACCTGACCGCCGAGCGCTTCGTGCCGGATCCTTTCTGGAATCCGGCGGATCGGACGGATCGGTCGGATCGGTCGGATCGTCTCTACCGCACCGGCGACCTGGCGCGGCGGCTGCCCGACGGGACGCTGGAGTACCTGGGGCGCATCGACTTCCAGGTGAAGGTGCGCGGCTTCCGCATCGAGCTGGGGGAGATCGAGGCGGTCCTCGGCACCCATCCGGACGTGCGGGAGTGCGTGGTGGTGGCCCGGGACGGCCGGCTCGTGGCCTACCTGGTGCCGCGCGGCGAGCAGGCGCTCACCGAGGACCTGCGGGGCCACCTGCGGACGCGCCTGCCCGAGTACATGGTGCCGTCGGCGTTCGTTTCTCTGGAGGCTTTCCCGCTGACCCCGAGCGGCAAGGTGGACCGCAAGGCGCTGCCGGCGCCGGAGAGCACCCGCGGCGAGGAAGGGGTCTACGTCGCGCCGTCCGATCCGGTGGAGGAGCTGCTGGCCGGGATCTGGGCCGAGGTGCTGGGGCTGGAACGGGTGGGGATCCACGACCAGTTCTTCGCGCTCGGCGGACACTCGCTCCTCGCCACCCGCGTGGTCTCGCGCATCCGTGACACCTTCGGCGTCGAGGTCCCGCTGCGGCGCCTGTTCGAGGCGCCGACCGTGGCGGAGCTGGCCCGTTCGGTGCGGGAGAGCCAGGAGGGTGGCCAGGCACAGCCGATCGTCTCCGGCCAGCGGGAAGGGGGGCTGCCGCTGTCTTTCGCCCAGCAGCGGCTGTGGGTGCTCGACCAGCTGGAGCCGGGCAGCGCGGCGTACAACATCCCGCTCGCCGTGCGCCTGAGCGGCGACCTTCCGGAGGGCCTCCTGGAACGCGTCTTCTCCGAGATCGTCCGCCGTCACGAGGCGCTGCGCACCACCTTCGCGGCGCAGGACGGCCGGCCGGTGCAGGTGATCGGCGCCGCGGCCCCGCTCGAGATCCCGGTGACCGACCTGAGACCCCTGCCCGCCGCGGCCCGGGATGCGCGGGCCCGCGAGTTGGCCCGGGAGGAGGCGCAGCGTCCCTTCGATCTCCAGCGCGGGCCGTTGCTTCGCCTCACTCTGGTGCGGCTGGGCGAGCTCGACCAGATCCTGCTGATCACCGTGCACCACGCCGTCTCGGATGCCTGGTCGCTGGGCGTGCTGCTGCGCGAGGTCGCGGTCCTCTACGAAGCTTTCGCGGAGGGCCGGCCTTCGCCGCTGCCCGAGCTCACCGTGCAGTACGCCGACTTCTCGATGTGGCAGCGCGGCTGGTTGCAGGGAGCTGTGCTCGACGAGCAGCTCGGCTTCTGGAAGCGGCAGCTCGCCGGCGCTCCGCCTGTGTTGGAGCTGCCCACGGACCGCCCGCGTCCGGTGGTGCAGACCTTCCGCGGCGCCTCGCGGCACGTGGCCCTCTCGCCGGACCTGTCGCAGGCGGTGGCCGCTCTGTGCCGGCAGCAGGGAGCGACGCCCTTCATGGCCCTGCTGGCCGCCTGGGCGCTCCTCCTGGGCCGCCATGCGGGCCAGGACGATGTGGTGGTGGGCACGCCGGTGGCCGGGCGCAACCACCGCAAGCTCGAGGACCTGATCGGGTTCTTCGTCAACACGCTGGTGCTGCGGGCCGACCTCTCGGGCTCCGCTGGCTTCGCCGGACTGCTGGGACGGGTGCGCGAGGCGGCGCTCGACGCCTTCGCCCACCAGGACGTTCCGTTCGAGCGTCTGGTCGAGGAGCTGGTCACTGAACGGGATCTGGCGATCTCACCGCTGTTCCAGGTCCTGTTCGTACTGCAGAACGCTCCCACCGGGGAGCTCCGGCTGCCCGGTCTCTCTCTGACTCCGGTGGAGACGGAGAGCGAGGTCGCGAAGTTCGACCTCTCGCTCTACCTGACGGAGACCCCAGGGGGGATCGCCGGGTGGCTGGAGCACAACACGGACCTGTTCGACGCCGGTACGGCCGAGCGTCTGGTGGCCCGCTTCGCGGCGCTCCTCGCAGCGGCTGTGGCGGACCCGGAGCAGCCGATCGGCGATCTGACGCTGCTGCTGCCGGTAGAGCGCGAGCAGCTCCTCACCGGCTGGAACGACACGGCCGAGACGTTCCCCGCCGACCTCTGCGTCCACGAGCTGATCGCGGCGCAGGCAGTGCGGACGCCCGAGGCGGTGGCGGTATCCTGCGGCGGCGAGAGGCTCCTCTATCGCGAGCTGGAGGAGCGCGCCGGCCGCCTGGCGCGGCGGCTGGCGCAGCTGGACGTCGGGCCCGAGGTCCTGGTCGGCCTCTGCGCCGAGCGCTCGCCGGCTCTCTTGGTCGGCCTGCTGGGCGTGCTCAAGGCGGGCGGTGCCTACGTACCGCTCGACCCGACCCATCCGCAGGAGCGGCTGGGCACCATCCTGGCCGACGCCGGCGTTCCGGTCCTGGTGACCGAGCGGGCGCTGCTCGAAACCCTGCCGCCGCATGCGGCGCGGGTGGTCCTCCTCGACGAGGAGACCCATGACCTCCGGCTGCCGTTGCAGCCGGCGCATCCCGAGAACCTGGCCTACGTCATCTACACCTCGGGCTCGACCGGGCGGCCCAAGGGGGTCGGGGTGCGCCACCGCGGAGTGGTCAACTACCTGGCGACCATGGCGGCGCGGCCGGGCCTCGCGGCCGGCGACGTGATGATGGCGTTGACCACCCTGTCCTTCGACATCGCGGCCACCGAGCTGCTCCTGCCGCTGACCGTCGGAGCGCGCATCGAGCTGCTGCGCCGCGAGACGACGAGCGACGCGGTGCTCCTCGCTGCGGCGCTTCAGTCCGCGGGCGCGACCGCGATGCAGGCGACTCCGGCCACCTGGACCCTGCTGGTCGAAGGCGGCTGGCAGGGCCGGCCCGGGCTCAAGGCTCTGTGCGGCGGCGAGGCGCTGCCGCGCACCCTGGCGGACCGGCTGCTCTCCAAAGTCGGCGAGCTGTGGAACGTCTACGGCCCCACCGAAACCACGGTCTGGTCGGCTTGCCACCGGGTGGAGCCCGGAGACCGGCAGGTCTCGCTCGGCCTGCCGCTGGGCAACACCACGATCCATCTGCTGGGCCGCTGGGGCGAGCTGGTCCCGCCCGGCGCGGCCGGCGAGCTGCTGATCGGCGGCGCGGGCCTGGCGCGCGGCTACCACGGCCGGCCGGACCTCACGGCCGAGCGCTTCGTGCCCGATCCGTTCGGCGAGCCTGGCGCGCGCCTGTACCGCACGGGCGACCTGGCGCGGCGCTTGCCGGACGGGACGCTGGAGTATCTCGGCCGCATCGACTTCCAGGTGAAGGTGCGCGGCTTCCGCATCGAGCTGGGAGAGATCGAGGCGGTGCTGGCGGGCCATCCGGAGGTACGCGAGTGCGTGGCCGTGGCGCGGCGGGAGGGGGGAGACGTGCGGCTGGTGGCCTATCTGGTGCCCCGGGGAGAGGAAGCGCCGCCTTCCGAGGCGCTGCGCGAGCACCTGCGTCAGAGGCTGCCGGAGTACATGGTGCCGTCCGCTTTCGTCCCCCTCGACGCCTTCCCGCTGACCCCGAGCGGCAAGGTGGACCGCAAGGCCCTGCCGGCGCCGGACCACTCGCGCCGCGACGGCGGCCGGGAGCTCGTCCTGCCGCGGACACGGACCGAGGCGGCGGTCGTGGAGATGTGGAAGGCCGTGCTCACTCTCGGTGCGCTGGGCGTCGAGGACAGCTTCTTCGAGCTGGGCGGGCACTCGCTCCTCGCCACCCAGGTCCTGGCCCGCATTCGCCAGAGCTTCGGCGTCGAGATCCCGCTGGTCGAGCTGTTCCGGCATCCCACGGTGGCCGCTCTCGCCGGGCTGATCGACGCGCAGGTGGCGCCGCCGCCCGGCAGCGAGGAGCTCACCGCCCTGCTCGACGAGCTGGACCTCCTCTCGGACGACGAGGCGCTCCGGGTCGATCCACGCGAGATCCTGGCGCGTCTTGCGCCAACGTCGCCGCGAGCGGAGGAGGCCGCCGCGCCGGCGTCTCCGGTCCCTCTGCCGCGTCCGGGAGAGGGGGAGGCTGCCGTCTTCCCCCTCTCTTTCGCGCAGCAGCGCCTCTGGTTCCTCGACCGGCTCCAGCCGGGCAACCCGGTCTACAACATCCCCATGCCGGTGCGCCTGCACGGCGCGCTGCCGCTCTCCCTGCTGGAGAGGATCTTCGCCGCGGTGGCCACCCGGCACGAGGCGCTGCGCACCACCTTCGCCCCCTTCGCCGACACCGAGGACGGTCCGGTGCAGGTGATCCATCCGCAGCTGCTCCCCCGGATGCGGCTCCTCGACCTGTCCGGCCTGCCGGCGGCGCAGCGGGAGATACAGGCGCTCCGGATCGCGCAGGAGGAGGCCTACCTCCCCTTCGATCTGCAGACCGGACCGCTGCTGCGCCTGAGCGTGGTGCGGCTCTCCGGAGAGGACCACCTGCTGCTGGTGACTCTCCACCACATCGTCTCCGACGGCTGGTCCATGGGCGTGCTGCTGCGCGAGGTGGGGACCCTCTGGGGCGCCTTCTCGCAGGGGAAGCCGTCGCCGCTGCCACCCCTGCCGATCCAGTACGCCGACTTCGCCGTCTGGCAGCGGCGGTGGCTCCACGGCCGTGTCCTGGACGAGCAGCTCGCCTTCTGGAAGAACCGGCTCGCGGGCGCTCCGCTGGTGCTCACGCTGCCCACGGACCGCCCTCGCCCGCCCCTTCAGACCTACCGCGGCGCGTCCACGGCGCGGCTCCTGCCTCTGACCGTCTCGGCGGCGGTCCGGGAGCTCTGCCAGCAGCAGGACGTGACCCCCTTCATGGCGCTCCTCGCCGCCTGGGCGGTCCTGCTGGCGCGCCATAGCGGCCAGGACGACGTGCCGGTCGGCACGCCCGTGGCCGGCCGCCACCGGCGGGAGACCACGGATCTGATCGGGTTCTTCGTCAACACGCTGGTGGTGCGCGTCGAGCTGGCCGGCGCGGCGGATTTCCGCGCCGCCGTGGAGCAGGTGCGCCATGCCTCGCTCGGCGCCTTCATCCACCAGGATCTCCCTTTCGAGCGGATCGTCGAGGAGATCGTGGTCGAGCGCGATCCCTCGCACACGCCGCTGTTCCAGGTCATGTTCGCCCTGCAGCAGAACGCGCAGAACGCGCAGAGCGCGCAGCGCCCGGACGTCCGGACGCCGGCGCTGACCCTCTCGCCGGTGCCGGTGGAGGGCCGGATGGCGAAGTTCGACCTCACGCTGACCGCGGCGGACGGACCGGACGGCTTCTCCGCGACGCTCGAATACAACACCGACCTGTTCGACGGCAGCACGGCGGAGCGCCTCCTGGCACGCTTCGAGGTGCTGCTGGCGGCGGCCGCCGCCGAGCCCGGCCGGCCGCTCAAGGACCTGCCTCTCCTGCCGGAGGCGGAGCGGCACCAGGTGCTCGTGGAGTGGAACGAGCTGCCGCAGATCGCGCCGCAGGAGGCGAGCTTCCCCGAGCGGTTCGCAGCGGTGGCGCGCGCCTTCCCCGAGGAGCCGGCGGTGGTGAGCGCCGGCGGGGAGATCTGGAGCTACCGCCGGCTCGACGAAGCCTCCAACCGGCTGGCCCGGCAGCTGCGCGCTCTCGGCGCCGGCCTGGACGAGGCGGTGGGGATCTGCATGGAGCGCTCGCCGGAGCTGATCCTCGGCGTGGTCGCCGTCCTCAAGGCCGGCGGCATCTACGTGCCGCTCAATCCCGCCCATCCCGACGATCGCCTGCTCTTCCAGATCGAGGACACCGGGGCGAAGGTGGTTCTCGTCCATGCCGGCACCCGCGAGCGGCTTCCGGGCCACCTCCGGCTGGAGGTGGACCCCGCGGCCTGCGCGAATGGGGACGGCAGCCCGCTCACGGTGCGGGTCCCGGCCGAGAGCCTGTGCTACGTCATCTACACCTCGGGATCGACCGGCGTGCCGAAGGGCGTGGGGGTCCCGCACGGAGCGGCGATGCTCCACTCCGCGGTGATCGCGGAGGACGACAAGCTCGGACCCGGCGAGCGCGTGGTGCAGTTCTCCTCGCTCTCCTTCGACGTGTCCTTGGAGCAGATGCTGCCCACCCTGACCTCGGGAGCGGCGGTGGTGCTCCGTGACGAGGACTTGGCGAGCCCGGCGGAGATGCTCTCCGGCTTCGCGCGGCTGGGGATCACCAGCGCCAACCTGCCGACCGCGTACTGGCACCAAGCGGTGCAGAGCTGGTCGGCGGAGGCGAGCCCCGAGCCCTTGCGCCTGCGCGTCCAGTGCGTCGGCGGCGAGGCCATGCTCCCCGAGGCGGCGCGCCGCTGGATGTCTCTGGCCGGGCAGTTGGGGCTCGGCGACGTGCGCCTGATCAACGGCTACGGCCCGACGGAGACGGTGGTCACGGCGACGCGCTACACGGTCCCCGACTCCATTCCACCGGAAGCCTCGTCGGTGCCGATCGGCCGTCTGCTGCCCTTGCGCAGCGGCTATGCGGTCGATCCGGGCGGCGCCCTGCAGCCGGTGGGCGTCTCGGGCGAGCTGTGCCTCGGCGGGATCCTGGCGCGCGGCTACGTGAACCGGCCGGACCTGACCGCCGAGCGGTTCGTGCCCGATCCGTTCAGCGGCTCTCCGGGCTCGCGCCTCTACCGGACGGGCGACCTGGTGCGCTTCCTGCCGGATGGCAACGTCGATTATCTCGGCCGCATCGACCGGCAGGTGAAGATCCGCGGCTTCCGCATCGAGCCGGGCGAGATCGAGGCGGCTCTGGCGGCGCACCCCGGCGTGCGCGACTGCGCCGTCGTGGTGCGGCGCGAGCCTCCCGCGGGGGACCGCTTGGTGGCCTACGTGGTGCCGGGCAGCGCCGGAGCGGGCCTCACCGTCGCCGTCCTGCGGGAGTGGCTCAAGAAGACGCTGCCGGACTACATGGTCCCCGCGGCCATGGTGTTCCTGGACGCCCTGCCCCTCACCCCCAACGGCAAGGTGGATAGAAAGGCTCTGCCGGCGCCCGGACGGACCGCTGTCGAGGGAGAGGAGCCCGTCGCGGTCCGCGACGAGCTGGAGCTGCGGCTGGTCCGGATCTGGGAGGATCTCCTGGACGTGCGGCCGGTGGGCCTGCGCGACAGCTTCTTCGCCTTGGGCGGCCACTCCTTGCTGGCGGTGCGCCTGGTCGGGATGATCGAGCGGCAGCTGAACGTCAAGGTCCCGCTCACCGCCCTGATGACGGCGCCGACCGTCGAGCAGATGGCCCGCCTGGTGCGCGAGGAGGTGAGCCTGCCGCGCTTGTCCGTCGTGCCCATCGAGACCTCCGGGTCCCGGCCGCCGCTGTTCCTGGTCCATCCGGTGGGCGGCAACGTCTTCTGCTACCTGCCGCTGGTCCGCGGCGGCGGCCTCGAAGGGCCGGTGTTCGGTCTCCAGGCGCCGGCTCCGGACGCTCTCCCCGACCCGTGGACGATCGAGACCATGGCGGAGCGCTACATCGCGGCGCTCCGGGAGGTCCAGCCGGAAGGACCCTACCGGCTCGGCGGCTGGTCGCTGGGCGGCGTGGTGGCCTGGGAGATGGCGCGGCAGCTCACCGAGCACGGGAGCGCGGTGGAGCTCCTCGCGATGATCGACCCGGGAACGCCGCAGCAGGTCCCCGAAGCTCCGGACCCGCACCGCGAGCTGGCGCAGTTCCTCTTCGATCTGGGCGGGCTGGCGGGCCTCGATCCGTCCGTCCACCGGGAGCTGCCTGCCGGAGCGACTCTCGACGATCTGCTGGCGCGCAAGGAGGTCCGCGCCCTGCTGCCGCCGGAAGTGGCCGAGGAGCAGATCCACGAGCTGTTCGCCCTGTTCCGCGCCAACGTTCGGGCTCTGGGCGCCTGGACGCCCCGTCCCTACGGCGGCTGTCTGACCCTGCTCCGCGCCGCGGCCTCGGCCGCCGCGCAGCCGGAGGCGGCCGGGGCCTGGAGCGGCTTGGCGCTCGGCGGGGCCGAGGTCCACGTCCTTCCCGGAGACCACTACTCCCTGCTCCGCGCACCGCAGGTGGCGGCGCTGGCGGAGCGGCTCGCCGCCTGCTGCCGCCTGCTCGACGGCGGCCCGGCCAGCCCGCCCGAGCGGCAGGCTGCGCTCTCCCCGGCCAAACGCGATCTGCTCGCCGCCCTTCTGCGCGAGAAACGCGCCGGAGCGGAGGCCATCCTTCCCCGCGGCACCACCGAGCCGGCCCCGCTGTCGTTCGCCCAGGAGAGGATGTGGTTCCTCCACTCGCTCGATCCGCAATCGCCGGCCTACAACGTCCACCTCGGAGTGCGCCTCGACGGAGTGTTGCGCCCTGAGGCCCTCGCCGCCGGCCTGTTCGAGCTGCGGCGGCGCCACCAGGTGCTCGCCACCCGCTATGAGCTGGCGGGCGCGCAGCCGGTGCAGGTGATCGAGACCGAAGCACCCTTGCCGCTCCCCACGATCGACCTCTCCGGCCTGCCGGCGGAGCTGCGGAGCGGGGTCTTCGACCGCTTGCAGTCCGAGGAGGGCGGCCGGCCCTTCGACCTGCGGCGCGGGCCGGTGATGCGCACCGTCCTGGTCCGGCTGGCACCCGAGGAGCACGCGCTGTCCCTGACCATCCACCACGTCGCCACCGACGGCTGGTCGCGGGGCATCATGGTGCAGGACCTCGCCGCCCTCTACGGCGCGTTCGCGGCGGGCAAGCCGGCCCGGCTCCCCGAGCCGCGCCTCCAATATGCCGATTTCGCCGTCTGGCAGCGCCGCCGGCTGCAGGGCCAGGCCCTGGAGGAGCAGCTCGCGTACTGGCGCCGGCAGCTCGAGCCGCCGCTGCCGATCCTGCAGCTGCCCACCGATCGGCCGCGCGAGGCCCGGCAGACCTTCCGCACGGGCGTCGTGGAGCTCGCCATTCCGGCCGGGCTCACGGCGGAGCTGCGCGCTCTCGGCAACTCCCGCGGCGCCACCCTGTTCATGGTCCTCCTCGCCGGTCTGACCGGCATCCTCCAGCGCTCCGGTGGCGACGAACGCATCCTGGTCGGCGCGCCGGTGGCCGGGCGCACCCGGGTCGAGGTCGAAGAGCTGGTCGGCTTCTTCCTGAACAACCTCGTGATCGGGGTCGACCTGGCCGGCGATCCGTCCTTCGCCGGGCTCCTGGACAACGCGGCGCAGAGCGCGTTCGGCGCCTTCGCGCACCAGGAGCTCCCGCTCGAGACCCTGCTCCAGAGGCTGCGGCTCGATCGCAACGCGCGCGGCCCCTTCCAGGTCATGCTGCTCCTGCAGAACCTGCAGCCGCACCCGTCCATCCAGGTGCCGGGGCTGACGCTGAGCCCACTCTCCACCGCCTGGGACGTGGACCTGGGGACGGACATCTTCGAGATCGGCCTCACGGTCGAGGAGCACGGCCCCGCCCTCCATGTTGTGACGGGCTACAACAGCCTGCTCTTCGACGAATCGACGATCCAACGGTTGATCCGCCAGCTGCCGGTTCTGCTGCGCGGCGCGGTGGCGGACCCCGGCACACCGCTGTCCGAGCTGCCCCTGCTTGCGCCCGGGGAGGAGAGCGAGATCCTGGCCTGGAGCCAGACGGTGATCCTGCCCGCGGGATTGCCGGTGGGCGACCTCCTCCCCCCGGAGGCCGGAGCGCCGGAAGCCATGGGGACCTGCGCGTACGTGGTCGACCGCGCCTTCGAGCTGGTGCCGTTGGATGTCCGGGGCGAGCTGCTGCTGGGTGGGTCCGGCCTCCAGCACGGCGATCTCGGGCGGGCGGAGCGCACCGCCGAGCGGTTCGTTCCCGATCCGTTCTCGGGAGACGCCGGAGCGCGGCTCTACCGCACCGGCGACCTCGCGCGCCGCCGGGCGGACGGCAGCCTGGAGCTCGTCGGGCGTATCGACCGGCAGGTCAAGATCCGCGGCGTGCGCATCGAGCCGGAAGAGATCGAAGCCGTGCTGGCCGCCTGTCCAGAGGTCGGCGAATGCGCCGTGGTGGCGCGCGAGGACACCGCGCAGCCGGACGGCCTGCGGCTGGTCGCCTATGTCGTGCCAGCCCCCGGAGCGGCGGCCTCCACCGCCTTCCTGCGCACGTTCCTGGAGAGCCGCCTGCCGGCCTGGATGGTGCCCGCAGCTTTCGTGAGCCTCATCGCCCTGCCGCGCACGGCGGCGGGGACGATCGATCGCCGGGCCTTGCCGGCCCCCGAAGACTCGCGTCCCGAGTCGGTGCGGCCCGACGTGTCGCCGCGCAACGAGGTCGAGGAGGTCATCGCGGAGATCTGGTGCGAGGCCCTGGGCCTCGAGCGGCTGAGCGTCTTCGACGGCTTCTTCGAGCTGGGAGGGCACTCGCTGCTGCTCCTCCAGGTGATGCAGCGACTGCGCGATGCGTTCGACGTGGAGATCCCGCTGCGCAGCATCTACGAGGAAAGGACGGTCGCGGCCCTGGCGATCAAAGTGGAGGAGCTCGCCCTCCAGGAGATCGCCGAGGAGTCCTAGCACGGCGATCGGTATAATCCACCGCAGACGTTAGCTGGTCAGGTTGTGACGTGACCTCGGGGGGGCTTCGCGCCGCCCCTCGGGGGTCGCCTGCGCGGGAACGGACGCGACGCAAGGCTCCCGAGTGGCCTGTGTCAGACGACATAGCCACATCGCCAAATGTCACGTTTGATTTTGCGAAGCGCACCTGAATTGATGTCAGCACCGTGCGAGGAGGTGTCCGCTTGAGGCTCGACGAGATTCTTGAGGAAGCAGCCAACCGCCAAGCGGACAGTCCTTTTCTCCTGGCCGGAGGTGAGCCGGTCACCTACGGCGAAGCGCTGGCGCGGAGCAACGGTCTCTGCTGGCTGCTGTCGGAGCTCGGCGTGCGCCACGGCAGCCGGGTCGCGGTCATCCTTCCGAACAGTCCCGAGATGGTCTACACCTGGTTCGCGCTGGCCCGGCTGGGCGCGGTGATGGTCCCGATCAATCCGGCGCTGGTCCAGCCGGAGGTGGAGCCTGTCCTGCGCAACCTGGGTGTGATGGGCCTCATCGCCGATGCGAAAACAGTCGCCTTGTACAGCCAGTGCCTGGACCTGCGGGTCCGACTCGTGGCGGGGGCGGGCGAGGTCGAGGTCGAGGACGCCGTCCGGTTCGCTGCGCCCCCGCGGCCGTCTGCGCCTTCGCTGCCCTGGAAGGTCTCTCCCGAAGACGTCGTGACCATCCTGCAGTCGTCCGGCACGACCGGCCAGCCGAAGTGCGCCGCGCTCTCCCACCTGAGCTACGTGCTGCCGGCGCGCGAGTTCGTGCGCTGGATGGAGGCGGTGCCGGGCGACCGTTTCCTCGGCTGTCTGCCGCTGTTCCACATGGCGGGGCAGGCCTTCGCCGCGAGCGCCGTGGCCGCGGGCGCATCGCTGGCGCTGGTCGGCCGCTTCAGCGCCCATCACTTCTGGGAACAGGTGCGTGCCCAAGGCATCACGGTGGTCCGGCACCTCGGCGAGATGCTGGCTCTTCTGTGCCGCCAGCCGGAGCAGCCGGACGACCTCCTCCATCCCTTGCGCGCCGTCTACGGCGGCGGCGCACGGCCGGACGTGATCGAGGAGTTCGAACGGCGCTTCGGAGTCCCGGTGGTAGAGGGCTACGGCCTCACCGAGACCAACACGGTTCTGCGCAACGAGCTGAGCGAGCGGCGGCGTGGCTCGATCGGCCGTCCTCTCGCCTATGCCGAGGTCCGGGTGGCCGACGAGCAGGGCGTCGCGCTGCCGCCCCGGCAGATCGGCGAGATCCAGGTGTGGCGCGATCCGGTGATGATGCCCGGCTATGTCGGGCCGGCCGAGCTGAACGCCGCCGCCTCCGTCGCCGGCTGGTTCCGGACCGGTGACCTCGGCTACCACGACGAGGAAGGCTACTTCTATTTCGCCGGCCGCCAGAAAGACCTCATTCGGCGCAGGGGGGAGAACATCTACCCGGGCTCGATCGAAAAGGTGCTCGACCGCCATCCGGCGGTAGATGCCTCGGCAGTGGTGGGGGTGCCGGACGACCTCGGCGGCGAAGAGGTGAAGGCCTACCTGGTCTGCCGTCCGGGAACCGATCTTGCCGCAGAGGAGCTCGTGGCCTGGTGCCGCCCCTGGCTGGCCGATTTCGAGATCCCGCGCTACTTCGAGATCTGCGCCGAGCTGCCGCGCACCGCGACCAACAAGATCAACAAGAGCCAGCTGCGCCTGGCCGGAACCGCCGGCGGCCCGTGCTACGACCGCAAGAGCGAAGCCGACGAGCCGCCCGCCCCCTACCCCCTCGCCTACGACGACAGCAGCGGCGCCCAGCCGGTCGTGTAGCTCTCACCCCCCGGGGACCCTCACCCCCAGCCCCTCTCCCGCGAGCGGGAGAGGGGTGCAGGTTACTCAAAACACAGCAACCGTCCGGATTTCTCCGCACCCTCTAACCCACACCCCTCTCCCACTTATGGGAGAGGGGCCGGGGGTGAGGGCCTCAACGTATCGAGCCAGTCTGTGTAACCAGCGTTGCTCATTGATGGCAACGCGTGTTACTCTTCCCTCATGGAAGCCACCGCACCCGCCCTCGTCCGGTTCCGCTCCTTCCTGGGGCTGGAGCGGAACATCGTCGCCATGCTCCTCACCTTCCTGGTCCTCGGGATGGGCGAGGAGCTGTGGGTGCGTTTCATCCCCAAGTACCTGGAGCTGCTCGGGGCCGGCATCGCGGTCGTCGCCGTCTACGGCACCCTGCGCGACCTGCTGGACGCCGTCTATCCCTACCCCGGCGGCTGGCTCACCGACCGCCTGGGCCGCCGCCCGGCGCTGATCCTGTTCGCTCTGCTCGCCATCGCCGGCTATGCGATCTTCCTGCTCGCGCCGAGCTGGCCCTGGGTGCTCGCCGGCACCGTCCTGGTCATGGCCTGGAGCAGCCTGACGCTGCCCGCCATCTTCGCCGTCATCGGCGACAGCCTCCCTCCCTCCCGCCGCGCCACGGGATTCGGCGTGCAGGCGGTCCTCAAGCGGGTGCCGATCATCCTGGCGCCCCCTCTCGGCGGCTGGCTGATCGTCTCGCTGGGGCTCCCCGGCGGCGTCCGGACGGGGCTCGCTGCGACCATCGTCCTGGCTCTCGCCGGCATCGTCATCCTGCGGCGCTCCTACGTCGAGGATGCACGGCCGGCGCAGGACGCGGGGAGCATCCGCGATCTCTGGCGGGGGATGGACGCCGGCCTCAAACGGCTGCTCCTGGCGGACTGTCTGGCCCGCTGGGCGGAGGGGATCCCCAAGGTCTTCCTGATCTTCTATGTGATCGACGTGCTCGGCGGCACCGCCGCCCGGTTCGGCTGGCTGACCAGCGTCCAGATGATCGCCGCCACCGTGGTCTACATCCCGCTCGCCAAGATGTCCGACCGGATGAACCGCAAGCCGTTCGTGCTGCTGACCTTCGGGTTTTTCTCGCTGTTCCCCCTGGCGGTGGTCACGGCGTCCGGCACCGCCTGGCTCGCCGCGGCGTTCGTGATCGGCGGCCTGCGCGAGACCGGGGAGCCGGCCCGCAAGGCCCTGATCGTCGATCTCGCCTCGGCCGGCGCGCGCGGCCGTGCGGTGGGGCTCTATTACCTGCTCCGCGGCCTCGCCGTCTTCCCCGCTTCGCTGGTGGGAGGCTGGCTGTGGACCCTCGACCGCCGCCTGCCCTTCTATGTGGCCTTCGCCGTCGGCGTCGTCGGCTGCCTGGTGCACGCGCGCTGGGGACCGGCCGATGGACCACAATCCGCATTTTCCGATACAGAGAGGAGCCGTCCATGAAATGGATCACCCGCGAGCGCGTCAAGGTCGACCGTGTAGCCTGCCCCTGGCTCATCCGCAAGTTCGTGGACCCGGAGGCGGAGCTCCTGTTCGTTCCGAGAGATCAGGTCCAGGAAATCGCCGAGCGGGAAGGGGCGACCCTCTTTGACGTCGAGGGCGTGGAGCTGGGGCATCACGGCGGCGAGTGCTCGTTCGAGGCCATCCTCCATCGCTACGGGTTGAACGACCCGGCGCTCATCCTCCTCGGCAAGATCGTCAACGGCGCGGACACCGACAACTCGCTCTGGCACCAGCCGGAAGGGCCGGGCCTCTCCGCCATCGCCGAGGGCTTCCGCCATCTCGGCTTCAAGGACGACCACGAGATCAACCGCGCCGAGTGGATCGTCTACGATGCCCTCTACGCTTATTGCCAGGAGATGGTCAGGAGCGGCAGGCCGGAGGGGCAGTTCAAGAGCAGTCAGGGGATAGGCAGGGTAGGGTGACTGGGTAACGCCTCGCTGGCAGTTTCCCGGGAGATGGTGTATTCTTATCTTGAAACGGTGTGGAGGCTCAGATGCTCACCATCGAGACAGTTGCCGAGATCAAAGAGGACGGGACCCTGACAGCTCACGCTCCCGCGTCGGCTCCCCGAGGAAAAAGACACGTGGTCATCGTCATCGAAGACGGAGAGGCCGGAGCACAGGTCTTTGCAAAACGGCGGAAGCTGCCCGATCTCGCGGAATTTCGCGCTAGCCAGGGAGGTACGCCGTACCCCGGCAACTCGGTGGTCGATCTTCGTGAAGAAGAGCGGTCGTGATCTATTTCGACACCTCGGTGTTGACGGCCTACTACACGACAGAAGAGCGGAGCCGCGACGCGGCCTGCGCACCCTCGATGCACTGCATCTCGTGATCGCCTCCGAGTTGGAAGTTACCATCGCCACGTTCGACGGCAGGCTCCACGAAGCGGCGAGCGTCCTCGGACGTCCAGTCTTGCCCTGAGCCCGGCGTGCGCTGGATCGGCCTCACCTACTCGCTCCCCTCCGGCTCCTCGTCGAGCCCGCGGGTCGCCATCTGGCGCCGGCTGCGCCAGCTCGGGGCCGCTTCGCCGACCGGCTCGGTGTATCTGTTGCCGTGGGGAGAGGAGAACCGCGAAGCGTTCGAATGGCTGTCGCAGGAGATCGAGGCCGCGGGTGGGCAGGCGCTGGTGTTGCCGATCGATCGCCTGGATGGAAGCGCCGAGGAGCGTCTCATCGAGCTCTTCCGCAGCGCCCGCGCCGAGGAGTACCGCAAGATCATGGCCGAGGCGGACGAGGCGGCGCAGGCCGGCCGTGCCGGTGCCGGGCGGGAGGACCGCTCGGAGCTGCGCGACCGGCTGGAGAAGCTCCGTCGCCACTTCGCCGAGGTGGCCCGCATCGACTTCTTCCAGGCTCCGGAGGGCGCGGAAGCCGCCGCTGCGCTCGCCCGGCTGGAAACGGGCCTGGGCCATGGCGAGAGCCCGGCGCGCGAGATCCCTCCGGCCGACCTGGCCCGCTACCGGGGCCGGCGCTGGGTGACCCGGCCGCGGCCGCACGTGGACCGCCTGGCCTCCGCCTGGCTGATCCGCCGGTTCGTCGATCCCGAAGCCGGGATCCGCTACAGCGAGACGCCGGAGCCGGGTGAGGTCTCCTTCGACATGCGCGACGCCGAGTTCGGGCACCAGGGAAATCTCTGCACCTTCGAGACCCTGATCGCCTCCTTCGGCCTGGCAGGAGACCCGGCGCTCCCGGCTCTCGCCGAGATCGTGCACGAGATCGACCTGCGCGACGGCCTCTCCGCCCGTCCCGAGATCCCCGGTATCGACGGCCTGCTGCGTGGCTGGGGGAGCGCCGGCTGGTCCGACAGCGAGCTCGAGCGCCACGGCACGGCTCTCTTCGAGGGCCTCTATCTGGCATTGCGCCAGGCGCCTTCCAGCGGACCGAAAGATTCCGCCGCCGATCGCCGGCGCGGCGGCACGCGTCGTTCGACCAGGGGACGCGGGGCTCCGGAGAAAGAGCCCGAATAATTCCGCTCCCGCGGAGCCCCTGTCCCACTCTGACCCTCTCCCGCACCAAGGCTTATAGAACCTATGCGAAGGAGAACAGATGAAAGCAAAGATCAGCAGGTTGTTGGGGAATCGAGGCACCTTGCTGGTGACGGTGCTCCTCGTCTTCGGTAGCATGGTGGGTCTGCTCACGCCCGTTGACGTCGCCCAGTCCGCGACCTGCGCCTTCCGTCCCTGGTTGCGGAGCTACTATAGCGACGCTTCGCACACCACCCTCGTCGGCCAGCGCGGCCTCGACTGCAGTTGCAACGATGTCTCCTGGGGGGACATGTCGGATTACATGGTGGTCACGGTCCAGTGCTGCTTCCAAAACTTGTGCTAGAAGCGTAGGCGCTACAGACCGACCGCCCTGCCGAGCCCGACGAGCTTCGCGCGACGGTTGATCTCCTGGTCCGCCGCGGTCAGCGCGAGGCTCCGCGGCAGCGGCACGCGGTCGACGCCGAAGACGCGGCGGCGCAGGGGGAGATAGTCGGCGGCGCGGTCGCGGCGGACGCGGCCGATGCCGCCCGACATGGGGTGGACGCGCCGCGCGATCCCGATTCGTGCCTGGACGCTGGCGCCCGCCATCGCCAGGAGGCCTGCGGCCGTCCGGAAATCCCAGCGCGCCGACGCATAGGAGGCGAGCCGCGGAAGGACGTTGCGCGCCGAGAAGAAATCGCGGTAGCAATGGAAGAGAAGGTCGGTGAGGCGCTCCGGTGCGAGGAGCGGATGGCGCCAGGTGACCGTGGTGCCGTCGAAACGGTCGAGATTTTCGTCGGTGATCAGGCCCTCTTCGAGGAAATCGTCATATTGCTCCGTGCCCGGGATGGGCGTCAGGACATAGAACGACGCCATGTCGGGAGCCAGTGCGCGGAGGGTCTCGGTGTGCTCGCGGATTCCCTCCTCGGTGTCGCTGGGAAAGCCGAGGATGTTCGAAAAGTGACTGGTGATCCCGTGCGCGCGGCAGATCTCGACGATCCTCCCGTACTGCTCGGGATGGTTCTGCAGCTTGTGCGCATCGCGCAACGCCTCGCGGCGGAACGATTCGACGCCCACGAACATCTGAAAGCAGCCGGCGCGCGCCAGCTGTGCCACGAGCTCCTCCTGGCGGAAGACCTGGGCGTCGCACTGGACGAAAAACGGGAGGCGGATCTTCTCTTCGATCATTGCCGCCAGAAGCTCGCCGACCTCCGGATATTTATTGAAGTTGTCCGAGGTGAACATCACCATCCGGACTCCTCCCGCGGCAGCGGCCTTGAGGCTCGCGATCGTCGTGGCGACCGGCTGGCTGCGCACCTGGCGTCCGGCGATCTTGATCACCGAGCAGAAGTTGCAGGTGTAGGGGCAGCCGCGGGCCGGGTAGACGCCGAGCATGCGCACGGCATAGCGGCGGAGGTCGCGCCGGGACGGCGGCACGAGAGGAGGAGGATCGAGGCGTTCCCCCCAGCGCCCGTCCTCGCCATAGGTGGGCAGGAGCTCCCCCTGGATGGCGTGCCGGAGGATGCCCTGCCAGATCACCTCGGCCTCGGCGAGCGCGAAGCTGACGCCCCGGCCCTGGAGGGCGGCGGTGTCGCAGGTCATCGCGTGCGGCCCGCCGACGACGACGTTCTCGACCCCGCGGCTCTGTGCCAGCGCGGCGAGGTCCAGAGCGCGATGAAACTGATGGCTCTGCACTCCGACCAGAGCGAGGAGCGTCCGTCTCCCTGCGCTCGGCGCGAGGAGCGAGAGGTAGTCGAGATCGGTATGGACGTACTCGTCGATCGCGATCGCCTCGCAGGGCGTGCCGTCGACCTCGGCCGGGGTGAGGCTCTTCAGGAACGAGACCGTGCTGTTCGGCATGAAGCCCCAGCGGAAGCGCTCGACATAGCCGTCGGCCGCGTACTTGCTGGGTTTGAGTAGGACGATACGGAGTGGGACCTGCCGGCTCATGGCACCTCCTGCGAAGCCACGCCTCCTGCTACCCCCCGTCACCGCCGCCATTCTCGCACGCTTTGGGCGGAGGCGCCTCCTCTCCCGGGGGACGGGGGGGCGATAGAAGCTCACGCCCCGCTCGCGGACCTCTTGCGCAGCTCGGTGAGCTTGCGCTCTTGCGGCTCGGTCAGCAGGTTCTTCAGGCGGACGAGCAGAGAGAGCTGGGTCCGCTTGACCTCGCGCTCCAGGCCTTCCATGAGGTGCATCCTCGTCCCGTAAAGCAGGCTGAGGAAAAGGCGGTCTTCCCCGGTCAGACGAGAGAGGACTTCCCGGACCTCTGGCTGTGTCAGCACGACGGGCAGCCGGCGACGACGCTTTGCAGGAGACCCTTATGACATCGTCTGCCCCTCGTCCTGCTCGCCATTTTCTCTCTGGCATCCGCCGTGCGGGCTCAGGCTCCCGCGCTGGACCCGATCGCCGAGAACCTCTTCCCGCCCGAGCTCATCATGCGGTACGCGAGCGACATCGCCCTCGACCCGCAGCAGCGCACCGCGGTCAAGGAAGCGGTGCAGAAGGCGCAGTCCAAGTTCCTCGACTCGCAGTGGCAGCTCCAGGAAGAGGTCGCCGGGAGTCCCCAAGAACGCGACCGTAGCCGCCTGCGAGGAGATGTGTCGCGAATGAGTGGCGCAGGGTCTCGGACTTACGTCCCTTCTGTCGTGTTAGGGGGAGATAGGGATCTCTCCCGAGCCGCCGGATGGCGGCGCCCCTCTCCTGGGGTACGGAGGGCTGGGAAATGGCGGGAATCAGGCGTTCTCAGATCGAGGCGCGTTACCTCCTGGGCCGTCTACCGGACCGGTATTGCATCCTGCCGAGCCTACTGGTCACGGTCGACGCTTCATTCGCTATAATATCTTCCATGACCATCACAGGTAAGGCCAGTTCTCTTTCGCGGGATGTGGTAGAGCTGGTCACGGTCGCCCTTTCTCAGGAGCGCCGCTCCGGCTTGGCCGAGATCCTTCGCGCGGTGGCTGAAGCGGTAGGCGCCATGGGGTGTATCCTCTGGCAGGAGACACCGGCAGCCAACCAGCTTTTCGTCCTCGCCGACTGGTGGCTGGGAAGCGTAAGGAGCTACCGCCACAATCTCTCCCTGGAAAATTCCGCCACCGGTCAGGCGATCTTGCACCAGACGGTCGTCGTTGTAAATGACGTCAACACCGACTCCAGAGTCGACCGGCATGATGGGTTTGTTGAACGGGCCGGAATTTTCTGTTTTTGCTCGATTCCTCTCAAGATTGCAGGAAAACGGGGAGCCCTTGCCCTGTACCGCACGGTTCCCCAGCCTTTCGAAGAGCAGGACCTGAGCAGGCTCTCTGAGCTCGCCTCCCTTCTTCCCAGCCTTTATCAGACCATCGTTGATCGGATGAGTTACCAGTTAGTGGGGGCTATAAGCAAGATTTTACAGAGAGCAGACAGGTCAGCCCCCAGCAACCGCGCTCGGCTTCGTACGTTTCGGACTACCGCCCAAGCACTGTGCGATTGCCTCGCCGGGGCCTTCGATGCGCTGGAGGTGTCCCTTTTTATCGAGGACTCCCTGCTTGAGCCGGGTGTTTTTCGCCTCGCGGCGACCACATGGCCGGAACGAAAGAAATTCGCTAAGTTGACTTACGCTGCAAATGCTGACGAAGGGCTCACCGGGTGGATTCTGGAGAACCACAAACCGCTGAGAATATTTGACCTTGCCCATTTTGAGCGCGAGCGACACCTGTTGCGTTCCCACTATCCTAGACTGATATGGAAGGACTCGCTCCGCATCGAAAGCTCAGTGCGCCGCATTCTCGGAGTTCCTCCGGACAAGGGCCTCCAACCACTCTCGTTCATGGGAGCGCCGGTGTTGAGCGGAGGAAAGGTCGTCGGTGTGATCCGTTGCTGCACTGCGACGCAAAGTCCTTTCTTCTATGGCGAGCAAGAGGTCCAGCTCCTCGAATTAGTCGCTGACCAGATTGGTCAAATCTGGAGCAGATGGCTCCAGCAAAGGGAAATCGAGGAAGAGATCAGGACCTGGGAACGCCTCGCCGATAGTATGCGTGAGCTCAACCACTTCGTTGAGCAGCAAGCGGGAATCAAGGCTCCTAACGAGACGCTTGTTTTTCACAAAGCCCTTGAAATAACCAATCAAGTCATTCCCGGAGCAGAAATTTCAGATGTCCGCCTCCTCAATGAACAGGCCAATGAGCTGTACTTCGAAGCCACGTGCGGACATGCTTGGCAGGAGGGAACTCCTGCGGAGATCGCTTCCCGTCGCGGCCGCAGGTTCCCCGTCACAGGTTATCCGCCTAATTCTGCTGGTGCCTATGTCGTTCAGACAGGGCAGCTTTACCTCAATCCCGATACATCAAGCCCAAAGTACCACTATTCAAAGACTTTTCAATCCACCCGCCGTATCATCGTCGCCCCTATCAGCGTCGCTGGCAAGCTTTTCGGCGTCCTTGACATCCGAGGTACGGGGAATCGTGAGTTCCCGCGATATGCAACCAAGATTGCTGAGATCCTCTCCCAGCAACTGGGCCTCTACCATTATCTCCTCAAGACATTCGCCGAGCTGGAGAGCTTCCGACGGAACCAAGCGCAAACCTTTGAAGACTTCACGCATCAGCTCAGGTCTCCGATTCTGCAGGTTCATGCGCGCTCTCAAGCATGTCTCCGGCTCGCACTCCCAGAGACTTCAGCCTCCGAGAATCTGAGAACCCAGCTACGTGCGGTCCGTGGATTAACGGCAAAGGCAAAGACGGTAAGCCAGTCCTTGAGCCTCTTTGCTGATCTTGCGGCCGGAAAGCCGCTCCGGCCCACATTGATGAGATTATCCGCTGATTTTGTAAAAACGGTGATCGAGGCCGCCGACGATCATCAATGCACTCTTGATCCAGATCGTCAGCTTCACTTCCAAGTCGATCGGGAAGGGTTTGAAACTCTGAAGACCGTTGACGTAGCGGCCGATACCAGCCTTCTCCTGCAGGTCGTCAATAATCTTCTCGATAACGCAGCGAAGTATAGCTTTTCGAAGACTGTTGTTAAGGTTTATGCCGGCATTACAGCCTCAGGCCGATTTCATATCACAGTGATGAACAATGGTCTTGCCCTCAGGAAGGAGGAGATCCGGAGGTGTCTCGAGCGAGGCTGGAGAGGCCAGGGAGCGAAAGAAGTTACAGGAGAGGGTTCCGGCATTGGTTTGTGGATTGTAGACTACATTATGAAGGCTCATCAAGGCGAGATCTTAATTATACCTACGACGGCGGAGCGATGGACAGAGGCGAAGCTCCTCTTTCCGGCAGTCTACGTGAAGTGACAAGGAGGTAATTATGCGTGTTCTGATCGTCGAGGATGACTACTTGCAGGCCGACTGGCTGGGGGAGATTCTTCGAGAACAACTCGAAGGCGTGGAGATTGAGCACATCCGAAGTGAGCAGAAATTTTATGATTGGCTTGAGAGCTCAAAGGGCAGCCCGCCTGACTTGATCATACTCGATGTGATGCTGCGCTGGACCGATCCTGGATCGGGTATCTCCGCACCAGAGGAGGTACGCACGGGTGGCTACTATCGGGCCGGCCTTCGCTGCGAGAAGCTCCTCCGTCAGCTAGAAGAATCACGATCAACCCCGGTAATCCTTTATACGGTGTTGGAGGCTTTAGATCTAGGCGATGATATCGATAAAATATCCGCCAAATCAGCATACCTAGGAAAGAGCTCTGACCCCAGCCCGCTTGTCGAAATTGCCCGAAGATTGTTGCGGCGGTGAAAAAAGATTCGTCCGGCTCTCTGGACTCCTCCGGATATTCTCATCGACCGCCCGCTTTCTTACTGAACGAAGCTTCTCCCGCGCGTGGGCTAACTCTCTTATCTCTAGCTCGCCTAGATAGTCGAATACAGCGCCACGGAGTCCTCGTTCACTGTGGCAGGGGAACGAATTTCGGCGCTCCTCGACCTTCTCCGCCATTGTGTAGAGCCATGCAGGAATCTCTTCTGACGCAGACAACTGCACGACTCGACCTTCGGCGCGATACTTCTGTCTTGAAGCTCCCTCGAAATAATCGGCTAGCGGCTGCCACAGTAGGATCGTCCGAGTTTTGCCTGCACCTTTGCGAACAAAGAAAAGGCGCGGCAGACACTCAACCGCCCAGCCTGGGAAGTGGTGTTTGTCCGCAAGTGCCAAAAGGTCGTAATCCCAAGTCGCTCGATCCGGGTAGGTCTCCTTCACCCGCTGGATCAGCCCGCGAAGCTGAGGGCGGCGTTCGGGGTTGTCTTCCAGGTGAGCAGCCATTTCCCGGAGAGCTTTTCCAATAGCGTCCATGTATGGTTCGCCCCGTTTCGTCGACGATTCCGGCATCCACAGGAGGCCTTCGAAGCCATCGAGGTCGATCCCTTCGAGAAGCTGAGTCGGCCTTCCGTGGAGCATGGCACACCATTCATTCGACAACCGGGCGTCGATCTGGTTGCTGGTCAGCGCCGTACTCAAAGCATAGCGAAGGCCCAGCCCCTCCCACTCGCCTTGCAGAGCCCTGCGGTTCCACAGAGCCAGAAGCGGTTCCGCCAACTCGTCAGGATGGGCGAGGCCCGCACAGAGCATCAGCAGATTATAGAGGAGACGCTCTGGAGGGTCCCCGATCGGCTGTGCATCCGGCTGTCGGCTGAGGAGGGCCCAGGCGCGCCGCGCGAGCTCAGACTCCAGGGTGTAGCGCTCGCCTCCCTCAGGCAAGGCATTCAGGAGACCGATGTAAGGCTCTTCTTCTTGGGTGATGCCGAGGATCCCATGCCCCTCGAGGGAGTCGATCAGCTCCTCGACAGTCCAATCCTCGCGCTGGAGCCAAGCTGTGAGCTGCTCCTCTTCCCAGAGCTGGGCCTCTTCTTCCGCCTCCATTACGTCCAGCTCCTTGTTTGTCATGCGATGTGCTCCTGCATAGTTCACACCATAGTGTACCGCAGTCGCAGCTCCGGGACATCGAGCGCGCTGAAGATCTGTCAAATGCAGCGGCTCATCCATGTGGAGACGCCTGGTCCATAGACTGCCTGGAGCAGAGCGAGGTGGTTTCCTCGCCTTTGGACCAGCCAGCCGTGCCTTGGCTTTTCCGTTCGGCCGAGAAGGAAGCCGGCATTCGCCCAGTGCCGAAAGGGATGGTGTATCTGCTGGTGTACGAATTCCGGGAGCAATGTGGCGGCCGGCGGAGTCAACCGGAGATCCACGGGGTGCCCGCCCTCCTGGAGGGCAACCCCCGGGGGAGACGGGAAATGGTATTCGTTGAACCCGGCGTCCAAGGTGGTGGGCCGGACGAGCCCACCTGTTTCGCGAACCGTGTATCTCAAGGTAATCAGCCAACGGGCGCAACGCCGCCGGTTGGCCAAGCCAAGCCCTGCGGCCCAACGCTCAGGCCCCTCTGCCGCCAGAGCCTCGAAACGAGACCAAAACGTAGCCCAGGTAGGTTGGTAGGCGCCCTGCGGCCTCAGGCGGCTGAGCTCGACGGCCTCCAAGGCTGCGGCAACGAAATCCCGTTGCTGCAGCTTGTTGGCTCCCAGAAGCTTCGAGTCGAGCCAGGCAAGTACTTCCACCTCGGGAGGCCTGCTGCGTAAGGGCGAGCGGCCGGTCCCCCGTGGGAAGTCACTGAAGGGTCTCAGCTTCTTGTGGCGGGCCACGAGGAAGACCGGGGTGAGGCCGTTGAGATCGAGCACCCGCGCCAGCCAGAGATCCGGGTTGAGAGGGTTTGGCAGACGGGTGCGGGCTGCAGTCGGAAGTCTCCCGCGGGAGGCAAAGTGTCCCCCAAGGTCTGGAAACCGATTGGCACCATTGGATCCGCGGTGCAGGAATGCCGGCTTCCTCCTCCGTTGGACCTCCTTCAGGAGGTATCGGCTGATGGCGGCTTCGAGCCGCTTTTCAGGCGGTCCGATCTCAGCAGAAAAATACCGCAAGAGGACGGCTTCCCTCTCACGGGAGACTCGGTGATCGCAGCAGATATTACAACTCATAGCCCAGTAACGATCCAGCGGCGTCCTTGACATCCAGGTGTCCAGAGGATCGTCGAGCGGGTGTCCGCCGCCGTTGCTTCTGTCGAACACGCGATCCACCATTCCAGATCCTCATCCGGGTCGTGAGCCCACTAACGAGCGCTACCAAGTATGGGATGACCATATCAAGAACGAGCCCGGAGGAGTAGTACTACTGTATCATGTCGCTGAAACCGGCTCTGCAACCAGCGGGATCGACGATACCGCCCGATGATCAGTACCGGAAATCCAGTATAACGAGGCTTAGGGAAGTCTTGTTGCAGCTCTATGACACAGTAGTAGTAGCCCGCACAGGCTTCAAGGGTTTTCCGCGATGCTTCGATCTGCTGGGCGGTTCGACTGATCGCGGCCAGGTTCAGAGCACGTGAGCCCTTGGCCAGCCTTCTCACGCCCCTCGCATCGAGAGTTGTCTCGGACAGTGTCTCCCTGCGCTCGGCGCGAGGAGCGAGAGGTAGTCGAGATCGGTGTGGACGTACTCGTCGATCGCGATCGCCTCGCAGGGCGTGCCGTCGACCTCGGCCGGGGTGAGGCTCTTCAGGAACGAGACCGTGCTGTTCGGCATGAAGCCCCAGCGAAAGCGCTCGACATAGCCGTCGGCCGCGTACTTGCTGGGTTTGAGTAGGACGATGCGGAGTGGGACCTGCCGGCTCATGGCACCTCCTGCGAAGCCACGCCTCCTGCTACCCCCGTCACCGCCGCCATTCTCGCACGCTTTGGGCGGAGGCGCCCCCTGGAGGCGCCCCCTC
>WNGB01012270.1_pt1 | contig 31899 bp, 25 predicted proteins | sample 5400681 | NCBI WGS metagenome assembly WNGB01 (sample SAMN13153367, study PRJNA577476) | soil metagenome | isolation source: 115 cm soil or saprolite under grassland replicate 2 | place: USA:California | collected 2016-06-15
CGTCGTCCTCGTAGACGATGTCGGCCGGGTTTTCCCGGGCGGCGACTCGGCAGAACACGCAGCCGTCGGTCACAGGCCCTCCCGCGTCGTGTATAATACGGGCCGCGTCGACGTTCTGCCAGAAAATGATCGAGGGAGAAACTCATGGGCACCTGCCCCAAGTGCAAGCTCCGTATCAGGAAGAACGGCAACCATGTGAAGCTCGGCTCGGTCTGGATCCACAAGATATGCCCGGCCGGGCGCGCGCGGGCCAAGAAGAGCACGTAGCTGCGCGCTCCCGGGTGCTTTGGCCGGACGTGGTCATACGGGTGAACCCGACAGAGGACCATCGGCCCCGAGACGTGCGCGCGAGGACCTGAGCGCCAGCTCGCCATGCGAACACACGAAGGCCGGGGCCACCAAATACGCCCCGACCTTCAGCTGACTTGCACACTCCGCAGGTTCACCCCGGGCGAGGCCGAGAGACGGACCCGGCGCCGCAACTCACCCGGGTCCACAGCGGAAACGCCCGGTCGTTCAAGTGGCGGAGGGTAAGGGATTCGATGATTCCGTGCCCCCAATCCTAGCGAACTCGCGAGACGCCATCCTGCGGAATGCTGCAAAACACCCTCGGTCGCGTCCCACCCCCCTGGACTGCCTGCCCGGCGCACCGGGGGCGTGATCGACCAGGTGCCGCTGGGCCTCGAAAGGAGACCGCCATGACAGGGATCGCGCTCGCTCTTGCTGCGGCAACCCTTGCGGTCACGGCACTTCCGGTCCGTGCGGCCGATGGGCCGCAACAAGAGATCAACAAGAAGAATGTCGTGGAGTTTTACGAGAAGGCGATCAACCAGAAGGATTTTGAGGCCGCTTCGAAACACCTCGGCTCCCGCTATACCCAGCACAATCCGATCGCCGCGGACGGCCCCGAGGGATTGAAAGCCTTTCTCCAGTTCCTGCGCGAAAAATTCCCCAACGCGCGCAGCGAGATCAAGCGGGTGTTCGCCGACGGCGACTACGTGATCCTGCACGTACACGCCGTCCGAGAGCCGGCCACGCGCGGCAGCGCGATCGTGGACATCTTCAAGCTCGAGAACGGTAAGATCGTGGAGCACTGGGATGTCAGGCAGGACGTTCCTGAGAAGGCGGCCAACTCGAACGGGATGTTCTAGCCAAGGCGCTTCCGACGATCTTCGCCCGAGGAACGCGCCGTTGAAGACGATGGACCCGGCGTGCAGGCACACGCTCTCCGGCGTCATCCGGATAGCTACCAGACGGTGCCACACAACTTCGTGTCGCTTGCCTCGGGACGGGTCTTCGGCTATCATCAGTCGCGTCCACCGGTCGGTTCTCGCTTCTCATTGGGGCACCCCAGAGGTCGCGCGGATGTCACACGCCTTTCGCCGGAGCTGAGCCATGAAGCCATTCGTCATCAACCGCTACGCGCGCCTCGTCTTCCCCTTTAACTTCATCCCGGAGCTCGACTTCTCGGTCTTCGAGACCCTGGAGCAGTTCGCGGCCGTGATCAAGCGGGACTTCGAGGAAAAGGCGCCGAGCGAGACGGACATCGTCGGCCGGGTGGAGGGCCACGCCTACCAAGGGCGCTACGAGCTGCTCCGGGACTTGGCGCTCAATCTCTTCTGGGTGAACCGGTATGCCATGACCATGTACCACAAGCGGCCGACCCGCTGGCGGGACGTGCCCCGGCACCGGGACGACGTCTTCCTCCCCGTGTTCAAGCCGTGGGACGCGGCCGAGCTGGCCGTGGTCATCGAAGCCGGCCACCGGACCCTCCCGCCAACCTGGGACGGCGGGACCGAGAACAAGATCTTCCACATCCTGTTCGACGTCTTCCGCCACAAGAAGGGAGCGGGGGCAGAGCTGCCGGCCATCAAGCCGACGGTTCAGGAGATCCTGGCCGACCCCCGCAACCTCACCTATCACATCCTCGAGCACAACCCCGACTACCCGCGCTACGGCTACGATGACCTCATCGAGTGCACCCACTCGGTACCCGAGCTCGAGGCACTCCTCCGCCAGGCGATGGTCCTTCACAACCAGTTCCCATGGGATCGCGCCAAGACTCGGCTCACCGAGGTGGGTAAGCTCCAGGATGACGACTTCGTGGTGGTCTTCCATCCGCGGGACGAAGCCGTTCTTCAGTTCATTCGCCGTGCCAAAGGCCGGGTGCGGGCCCGGCCGCCCAAGCCCCAGCCAGCTCCATCGCGCCGGCCGGTGACCCCCTTTCCGCCGGTCAGAGTCCGCGAGCGGTTCACCGTGATGCCGCGTCTCGAGGCTCTCGCGGTCCGGAAGGGCGAGCGCGTCTGCACCAACGACGATCTGATCCGGAACGCCGCCTACTGCTGGTCCCCCATGACGGCGGAACAGATCACGCAAAAGACGGGTATCGAGCAGCGCGTCTACACTGAGCTGGACTTGGACCACCTCTCGCTCCTGGCGGCCCAACGCGCCCTGGAGAAGGCCGGGCGCGGGCCAGAGGAAATCGGCGCGGTGCTCTTCTGCTCGTGCACGAGCGCGAAGATGCTGCCCTCTCTGGCCACCTGGATCTCAGGCCAGCTCGGGATCTTCCAGACCCACGCCTCGTGTGATCTCGTGGCGGCCTGCGCCGGCCTGCCGTACGGCGTCTCCGAGGCGACCCGGCTCCTCCAGGAGGTCGAGCGCCCCGTGCTCGTGGTCTGCGGCGAGAAGTTCTCGGACAAGATCGGGACTGTACGAACCTCTCGGATGATCTTCGGGGACGGAGCCGCCGCGCTGGTCGTCGGCCCGGCACCGGCCGGCACGCCCCCAGACATCGAGGTCTTCCAGACGTACGCGAGCGGACCCATGAGCGAGGTGGACTCGATCATCTGGCCCAACCCCGACTTCGACAACAACATCACCGTGTACGGCCCCGAGGTCAAGGCGCTCGTGAAGCGTTACCTCACCCAGATGATCGGGGAGCTACGCGCGCTTCCGCATCCGGAAGGGGGGGCGGGCTCGATGCTGGAGGCGATCGATCTGGTCGTCCCGCACCAGGCGAACAAGACCATGGTGACCAGCCTGGCGCAGGCTGCGGGCCTCGCGCCCGAGCGGCTCTACTTCGACATAGAGCGGGTGGGCAACATCTCATCCGCGAGCATCCCGATCGCGATCTACGACGCCGTGCGCGACAGTGTGATCAACCGCCCGATGCGCCTCTTCACCCCCGGCTTTGGGGCTGGCGCGGTCGGTGGCTACCTCGTCATGCGCGTGGACCCCGCCGTGGTCGCGTAGCAGAAAACGCGCGCCCTCGTCGACGAGTCGACCGACCCCGTGGCGGAGGGGTCAGAAGGCACGCGTCTCGATGTACGAGACAACACCCGGCGGGAAGTGGTTCCGCTGCTAGCTGACCAGGTGCCCTTCAGCCATACGGGACCTCCCCCCACGCCCAGGTCTTGCCCCAAGTGGAGATTGGCCATGATACATGACGTCCAGAAGGCCCTGAAAGAGCTCCGGAGTGCCAACCCTCTCCTCGACAGACCCAGGCCGCCGGCGCGCAAACGGTTCCACCAGCTCCACAAGGTGCTCGTCGCGAACCGAGGCGAAATCGCCAAGCGGTTCTTCTTCGTTCTGAAGGAGGAAAGGATTCCCTCGGTGGCGGTCGTGACGGATCCCGACCGCAAGCAGTCCTGGTACGAATTCGCCGACGAGGTCGTTCATATCGGCGAGGCCCGGAACTATACGAATATCCCTGTCGTCCTGGCGGCGGTCCTCCTGTCGAAGGCCAACGCCGTCTATCCAGGTTACGGATTCCTCTCCGAAAACCATCACTTCGTCGAGGCGATCGCCGAGCTTTCCCGCGCCCAGGGGCAGGACATCCTCTTTCTTGGTCCGCCGGCGGCGGTGATGCGGAAGGTGGGACACAAGCTCGACGCCCGTACCCTTGCGAGGGCAAACGGCGTTCCCCTTCTCGAAGGCACGGAGCTGATCCGCGACCTGAGCCACGCGAAGGCAGAGGCTGCCAGGATCGGGTACCCCGTAATGGTCAAGCTGAACGCCGGCGGCGGCGGCAAGGGGATGGTCGCCGTTTACAACGAAGCCGACCTCGCGAGCGCCTACGAGTCGGCCAGGCGGATCGGGCAATTGAACTACGGCGACGACTCCCTGTACCTGGAGAGATACATCCAGCGACCGGTGCACATCGAGGTGCAAATCTTCAACGGGATGGCGGTGGGCATCAGGAAGTGCGCCGTTCAGCGGAGGAATCAGAAGATCATCGAGGAAACCGGGGAGTTCTTTCTCGAGAACAGGTCGATCCTGAAGCTCTTGGCATCGGCCGAAAACATGGCAGCGTTCTCAGGTTACTCCGACGGAGGCGGGGCCGGAACTGTGGAGTTTCTGTTCGACGCCGCCACGGAGGATTTCGGATTTCTCGAGATCAACACGCGCCTGCAGGTCGAGTACCCGGTGACCGACCAGAGTCTCGGCATCGACCTCGCGAAATGGCAGATCCTCTACTTCGACGGCCGAGAAGCCGAGATCCCCTACGAACAGGCCCTTCGCCTGCGCTTCGCGCAAAGGAACCACGCCGTTGAATGCCGTGTTTACGCGGAAGACCCCTGGGACAACTACTCGCCGAGCCCGGGCGTCATTCAGGACCTGGACCTTCCGACTTTCAACGGGATCCGCTGCGACTTCGGCTTCAGGAAGGGAGACACCGTCCTGCCCGATTACGATCCCATGATCGGCAAGGTCATCGCCCGTGGCACCAGCCGCGAGGAGTGCCTCCTGAGGTTAGAGCGGGCCCTGGGTGAGCTTTACATCCGTGGCATCACCACGAACGTCGACCAGCTGCTTAAGATAGTGCGGCATCCGGAGTTCATGAGCGGTGTCTACACAAACCGACTCCTGGACGACGCGGGCGAGCTCCAATCCCCGGAAGCGGACGCCGAGCGGCCCGTGGATGCGGCAGTCTTCTGCGCCCTGGCCGAATTGGCGCACTCCCTTCACAAGACGCTGGAGGAAGCCCTGTCCTCGGGAGACCTCGAGAGCATCTTGCAGGGAGGGAGCCTCCTTCTTTCGCCCGCGTCCTACGTCGAGGTCCACGGCAAGCGAGTCCGGATCGATTTCCTGCAGCTCGGACTCGAGACATACGGCGCTTTCGTGAACAACGTCTACTACGGCGAGATGCAGATCTCACGGCGCGTGGAGGGGCACGACGACTTCTTGATCCTGTTTCGCGGAAGGTCCTATCCTGTTCGGATTGACCGCCGGCCATCCTTCCGCGTGCTCCGGGTGATGGAGGAGGACGGTCGCATCCACTACTATCGGATCAAGCTCCAGCCCGTCGGCACCGGGCAGAAGGCCGACGCTCCGGGGACGGTCCGGGCGCCTTTCCAGGGTTCGTTCGTGCACTTCGCCTCGGACCGAAACCGGGAGGTGATCCGAATCGGAAGCCGTGTCGAACGAGGGGATCCCTTGATCGTGATCGAAGCGATGAAGATGGAAACCGTCCTCTCCTCGCCGGTATCGGGCCTCGTGAGCTATCTCGTGGAGGACGGCGATCTCTCCCGGCTGGTCCGGGGTAGGACCTCCCAGGGGCTGATCATCGGAAAGGCCCTCACGGAAGGCGAGATCCTGCTCATCGTCGAAGAGGAGTCAGCGGGAAAGACGAAACAGCCCGAGCTGGACGTCGTCGAGATCCAGGGGGAGAAACACGACGTTCTGGGCCGCCTCCGGGAGCCGGAGCGACCGGATGGAGGTCTCGGGGAAGCAGCCCGCGCGAATCCGTCGAGTACCCTGCCTTCGATCTTGTCTCTCGTCCGATCCTTTTGCCTGGGGTACCTCGAGGGCGACGAGATCCCGACGCGGCTGGGGCGGTTCCTCGACGACTTGAAAGGCTCCGGGGTCCCCTTCGATGGCTGCGACGAGATCATCGCGGACATCCTAGATGTCTATTCTTCCCTGAAGCAGATCTATTCCCCGGCTCTGGGTGGCAACCAGACCTGGTTCGGCGAGATGAATCGTCTGGTCCTCGAGTGGGGGAATGAAACCTATAGGCCTCCCGACTTCTTTCGTTCCGCCATGGGCTCCCTCTTGTGGAGATACGGAGTCGCCTGGTCTGGAGGGAAACGAAGCCCCGAGATGCGGCTCGCCCTCTTTCACATCCTTCGCGCCCATTCCGCCGTCCGCGATGGAAAGCGGCTGATCGCGCCCCTCCTCGATCTTCTGATGGAACGCGCCTTCGCCCCACCGGAGGTAGTGGCCTCCATGCGCAAGCTCGTGCGCCAGGAGCAATCGGAGAGAGATGATTCCCTCGTGGTCAAGGGTCAGGCGCTCCTCTCGGCCGCGGCGGGTCCGGAGCGTGGCCACGAGGTTCTCGAAGGGATCGGGGCCTTCGAGACCGACCCGACCGAGCTCACGGGCTTGGGCGACGATGGCCGCTTCCGGGAACGGGCGATGGCCGCCCTGCGAAGCCCCGAGGCGACTCCCATTCCGCCCGCTCTTCCCGCCTGGGTGCGGCAGGAACTCGAAAGGCGGGTCCGACTGTGGTCGGGCCGGTATCGAATCGAGCGTCTGCCCTCCTCGATCTCCACCGTAGTCGTGTATCGACGGACGCCGCTCGAGGGTGGGGCGCCCGGGTATGCGAGCATCGCCTGGCTCGAGGAAGGAGCGCCGGTGCCCGAGACCGATTCCCGGGGACACATCGTTTCCGCCCTGAACCTCGAGCAGGCGGCCGGCTACGCGGCCCGTCTCCTGACCGCATACAACGGCCTCGAGCGGGGCGACCAGAGTTTCGTGGAGATCCTCGCCTGCGAACGCCCGGTAGAAATGGATCTCGCGGGAAGCGATCCCGCCATCTTCCAGTACGCGACCCTCCTTCAGGTCGCCGAGCGAATCGTCCGCTTCTTTCCTCGCGCGGGGGCGGAGCGGGTCCTTCTGCAGATCGACGCGCGGCGGCCTGGCTTCCAGAAGGCCGAACGCAAGGTCGTCAGCGTCTATCTCGACGACGGACGGCCCTGCCTGGATCTCCCGCAGGAGACCGACCGACTCAATCCCCTCTGGAACGGCGTCGTCGACGAGAAGAACCAGAGGCTGTTCGACCGGCGCAAGTGGCCCGCGGAGCTCTGGGCGCAGGAAAGCTTCGATCCGGGCACCCCGCGGGAGATCCTGATCGCGTCCATCGATCGGATTGCCGGCGACGGAACCCCCAGGGGGGGATCTGCCGGCGAAGCGGCGACTGGAAAGGCCCGGACTCCCGTGGGGGCGAAGGTCTACGAGGGGCTGATGGCGGGACGGCCAGCCATTTTCTTTTTCAAGGATTCCCGCATCAGCGGGGGCGCCACGGGAGATCTCGAAGGGCGGAAATACGCGGCCGCCTGTTACTACGCATATCTCAAGGACGCTCCCCTTTACGTGTGGAACGACGGGGCGGGCGCGAACGTCCGCCAGGGAATGGTTTCGCTCAACCGCGCCGCCGAAGGCTTCATGCTGAACGCCCTCATTGCTCACGGCGTCGGCTACGACCGGTTCCTTGCCACGGTTCGGGGCTCCGAGGATCCCGCGCTGCGTGACCTCTTTCAGGAGCTCGACCTCGCCTACGGGCTCACGAAGGCCGTGGAAGGACGACGGGGCCCACGCTCTTTCTTCCTGGTCGCGGTGGGGGTGGGCTCCTCGAGCGGGCTCGACGTCTACGGGTCCTCTCAGGCCGCCATCCAGATCCTCCTCGACTCGGAGCAGTCCTACCGAGTCCTGACGGGGTCGAACGTGATCCGGGCCGTAACCGGAGAGAACCTGACCAACTACGAGATCGGAGGCGCCCGGGTCATGGGCCAATGGACCGGCACGGTGGACCTGGTCGCGCGCGACCACATCGATCTGCTCCGCCGGATCCGGAGTATCCACCACCTTTTCTCGGAAAGCGGAAAGCGCACCCCAATCGCCAGGGCACCCGGCGAACCGCGCGAGGAGGCGGAAGACTCTGTCGACGCTGTGTTGAACGAACGGAGGATCAGCGCCAACGTCGACAGCGGCACGTTCGTGCCGTTCAAAGGGGAATACGTCGAGGCCGGAGCCCTGGTCGGCGGCTTTGCCAAGCTCGGAGCCCAGCACGTCCTCGTCATGGGCCCGAGGACTCACTCGGGCATCCGCTCCTTCGCCAGCGCCGTGCGGGCGAAAGAGCTACTCCAGATCGCGAACAAAACCCGGTCGCCGAAGATTCTGGTCTTCGGCCGGAAATGGTACCGCAGCATCGAAGGGGAAGACGAGATGGCGATCCGGGCGCGGATGGACTTCGTCCGTCTCCTGTTCGTTCCCGGACCGCCCCGCGTCCACATCGTCACTCACCCGGAGGGATTGCTTCGCATCACCCTGAACAGCCAGGCGGACGCGGTCATTTACGTGAAGCGAGCCGAGGACTCGGAGAAGGACCGGCGGCTCGCGGTGAAAACGGCGCCTCTTCAGGCGGACGACCTGGCCGAAGCATTCGATCTCGCGAGCCGCGTCCTCCGACTTCTCGACTGCGCGGGCGTGCCCATCGCATTCGCGCCGCCAAGCAAGGCTCCGGACGTCCCGCCCGAGACCTCGCGACCCTACGACATGGTAACGGACGTCATCGAGGCCGTCTTCGACGAGGCCAGCTTCCTTGAATTCTACCGAGAAGGACGGAGCTCCGGAGGATCGACCCTGATCACGGGACTGGCCACGCTGAACGGCAAGGTCACGGGCGTGATCGCGGATCAGCCCCTCGGCGGCGGAGCCCCGGATGCCCCCGGAACCGAGAAGTTCCGCGTGTTCATGGAATTCGTCGATCGGAACCGGATCCCGCTGGTCATGCTGTCGAATGCCGCGGGGTTCGTCCCCGGCACGAAGCAGGAGCGCCTTCGCATCCAACAGATCGGGGGTGAGTCCCTGGACGTCAACGTGCTGAGCCGGGTGCCCGTCGTCTCTGTGGTCCTGAATCAGAATTTCGGCGGGAGGCAGATCCACGCGTTCAGCCGGTTCCTGAGGCCGGGAATCGTCTACATCGCGCTCGACCGCGCGATCCTCGCTGTCATGGGGGGGCCGGCAGCCTTCGATCTCTTCCAGGGCGCCCGGTACGATGCGCTGATCTCGCAAGGGAAGAAGGAGGAGGCCGACCGGTTACGGAACGAGTTCCTCGACGAGTTCTGTCGCAAGAGTCGGGCGGATCAGGATGCCCTGGGCACGGGCGTCCTCGACTGGACCGTGCCCGACCTCGTAGATCTGCGTTCGCACGTCCTTCGCGCGATGGAGGTCGCCGAGGCGAAAACCGGCGCCACCTTCGGCAGTCCCGCGCCCGAGCTCTCCTCTGAGCGAGCGGTGCGGCCATGAACGACGCCGCCTCCCCAAGCGGCCGCTTCGGTCCGCTGATCGAGACCGACTGGCCGGCGGCCGAGCAGCACCGGGGCACGCGCGGTGGGGCTCCCCGCTACTGGATGGGTTCCGGCGGATCGGCTGCCCGGGTCGGGCCGCCCCAGGCTTTCCCTCTTGCGCGGGTCTGCGGTAGGGAAAGGGCGCGTCGATCTTCACATCGCGCACCCGCTGCGCGGGATCGTTGTCTTGCGGAAGTGCCATCCACATGCGAACGCGCTGGGCGCCATCGGGTACCTTCACCGTCACCTCGTTGCGCAGCTCGAAAGTCGCCTGGCATAGCGGTCCGGTGTCCGGGTTCAGCCCGTCCGCGCTGGCCGAGCCGGAGCATCCAGTTGCGGCCATGACGGCTGCGATCACGGCACCGCGAAGCATGTCAAGCCGTCGCGTCATCGTGTCCTCCTTGCGGAACATGCGTTCCGGCGATTTTTGTGGGAGACCGAAGGCTCGCGCGGACTCGATAGTGCTCAGCATTCCGCTCGGCAGCAAATCGGAAAGCGCGATGGAGGGCGAGTCCTGCGCTTGAAGATCGCCGGTCGGTCGCCTCGTGCGACGATCGGTGGAAGGCGACGAAGGCCGCGCGAGGTATCGAGACAGCCGATTGGCGTTTGGCCCGGTCCGCACAGCGGGATGAGCGCCTTCAGGCGGGTCTCGCGCGGGTAGAGGCCGAGCCAGACGAGGACTCCGAACGCGATCTGGACGAAGAACGGATCGCGAAACTTCTCGTCATTCGCCGGGCCCGTGCGTATACTGTCGTCGTCTGGCTCGATCCAGGGCTCGCGTGGGCCCGTCCTTCTCAGACCGCGTTTCCCCGCCACTTCCGCTTCGTGGGGCGTGTTCTTGAACTCGCGGAAGACTGACGGGGCCCAGAAGCGCCCTCACGGGAACTCGTTCCATGTCGTTCACCTCTTTCAGTCTGCACGCCGATCTGCTGCGCGGCCTCGACGCCCTCGGCTTCGCCGTGCCCACACCCATCCAGAAGGACGCCGTCCCCCCGGCTACCGAGGGGCGGGACGTACTGGCCTGCGCCATGACGGGCAGCGGCAAGACCGCCGCGTTCCTGCTGCCGATCCTCCAGCGGCTGATCGACCGGCCGCGGGGTGTCACGCGCGCGCTCGTGCTGGCGCCCACCCGGGAGCTGGCCGCCCAGATTGACGAACACCGCCGGGAGTTGGCGCGCTTCACGCGCATCGGCGGCGCCGCCGTCTTCGGAGGCGTCGCCATGGGCCCTCAGGAGCAGGCGTTTCGCCGCGGCGCCGATATCCTGGTGGCAACCCCCGGCCGACTGCTCGACCATTTCCAGCATTCATACGCGCGGCTGGCCGGCCTGGAGGTGCTCGTGCTCGACGAGGCCGACCGCATGCTCGACATGGGGTTCTTGCCCGACATCCGGCGGATCATGAAGGCGCTGCCCGCGGCGCGCCGGCAGACGCTGCTCTTCTCGGCCACGCTGCCGCCCGCGATCACGTCGCTGGCGCGCGAGCTGCTGCGCGACCCGGTGATGATCAACGTGGAGCGACCCGCGGCGCCGGCGGTGGGCGTCAGCCACACCGCCTACCCGGTGGCGTCGGAGCTGAAGCTGCCGTTGCTTCTCGAGCTGCTCCGGCAGCCGGGCGTCCGGAACATGCTCGTCTTCACCCGCACCAAGCACCGGGCCAACCGTCTCGCCGACGGCCTGGTGCGGCACGGCGTGGCGGCCGAGCGCATCCACGGCAACCGCAGCCAGGCCCAGCGCACCCAGGCCCTGGCCACCTTCAAGACGGGCAAGTGCCGCGTGCTGGTGGCGACCGACATCGCCGCGCGCGGCATCGACGTCACCGGCCTCAGCCACGTGGTGAACTTCGACGTGCCCGCCGTGCCGGACGACTACATCCACCGTGTCGGGCGCACGGCGCGCATGGAGGCGGTGGGCGATGCGATCACGTTGGTGTCCCCCGCGGAGGAAGGCGACTTCCGATTGATCGAGCGTGTCGCTGGCGCGCGGATCCCGCGCGTCACCCTGCCGGGATTCGACTATACGGCGCGGCCGACCGAGCGCCTCGAAGTGCCGATGGCGCAGCGTATCGCCGCCATCCGGGCGCGCCGGAGCGAAGAGCGCGCGCGAGGCCGCGCCAACGCCGCCCGCCGCGGCGCCGCGCAGGGCCGGGCCTTCCATCGCGGTTAGCTTCACCTTTGCCGACGCCCGGGCGCACTCCGGAACCCAGTCCGCCGTGGCACGCCCTGCTCGCGCCGCTCCCACCGGACGTGATCCCGCGCCGGCAACCCGTTGCGTCGCCTGAGATCCTGGCCAAGCCCGAGGGAGCCGCAATCGTCGGCCGGCGCCGCCAGGCTGCGCATCGTCATGGTGGTCCTGGACGCCACCGGCCAGCCGATCGCCGCCTCCGACACGGTCTTCTATCCGTACCGAAGCTATCCGTACCGAAGCTTTCCGCAATGCTACCATCGAGTATTGGGATCGAACTCGCCGGCCCATTTGGCCGACATCTCCCTGATCCGCGCCTCGCGCTGCTGCGGATCGGGAAGCGCAGCGGCCAGGATCTCGTTCTGGCCGTACCGCCTCAAGGTTTCGAAGCGGAGCTCGGTCATCGTGGCCGGGATGCCGCCCCGGTCGTAGTGCCATCCACGGTTCCAGTTGGGATCCGCGGCGAAGCGCTTGATGAGTGAATCGACGGCGCCCTGGCCGCCCGCCCCCTGGGGCGCCGTCACCACCGCCACGATCCCCTGCATGAACTCGGGATAGGTGACCGCCCACTGGAAGGCCTGGTAGCCACCATAGGAAGGTCCGGCCACCGCCACCAGACGCTTGACGCCCAGGCTGTCGAGCAGGAGCCGCTGGGCGGTGACGAATGTCCCGCACGCTGATGTCGGGAAACTCCGGTCCATAGCGCCGGCCGCTGCGCGGGTCTACGCTGGCCGGCGCCGTGGAGCCGTACGAGGAGCCGAGCATGTTCGACGACACGACGAAGTAGCGCTCGGTTTCGATGGTCCTGCCGGGCCCGATGAGCCCGTCCCACCAGCCTGGAATCGCATCCGTGGGCGCGTAGCGACCCGCCGCGTGGTGGCTGCTGGTGAAGCCGTGTGTCACGAGGATGGCGTTACGGCCATTGGGCGCCAGGCGCCCGTGCGTCTCGTAGGCGAGGGTCACGCGGGGCAGAACCCGCCCGCTCTCGAGCCGGAAGTTCTCGGTGGTGTAGGTACGCGACACCACGAGCTCCGGCGCCTCTATCACAGCAGCCCCACGTGGGGGCGTCCCCACCTACCCACTTCTCGACGGTGCGAATGGCCGCTGGTCCGCCGTTCATCCTGATGCGCTGGCCGGTGTCCCCTTCAGATTCTGGCCGTCCCAGGAGAAGACCCAGTAGTCCTTCTCAGGGCCGGCGATCCAGCTCCAGCCAGAGGTGCTTGCCCCGACGATGGACGCCCCGGATGCGGCCGGCCGAGCAGCGCGCGGCGGAAGCGCACGGCCGTCACGCCGTCATAGACGATGCGATCGTCGAGGCAGCGCACGCCGACGATCCGCCGTCCCACGGCCTGGCGCCGCAATGAGAGCCTCGCCGCTTCGACCTCGGGCAGCTCGGGCATGCGCGTTCCTACTTGCCGGCGAGACGCGCGACCACGGGCGCCAGGGCATCCATGGCGGGCTCGTGGGTCACGTAATAGGAGGAGCCCTGGTGGAGCGGGCCAAGCCCGGCCGCGGCGGCCGCTCCAGCGCCCGCGCTGGAGCGGCCGGTGGTCATCGCCGGGTTCCACGGGTTGCGAGTGATACCGGTGAGCGGGCTGTCGCCGATCGCCTTCCAGCCGAACTCGGGCGTGGTGGTCTTGCCCAGCATGATCCCGCCGGCCTCGCGCAGGAGCCGGACGAACGGGGCGTCAGTATCCGGGACCCGGTCGGCGAAGATGTGGGAGCCCGACATGCTGCGCACGCCGCGCGTGAGCGCGAGGTCTTTGATCGAGAACGGCAGGCCGTGGAGCGGGCCAGTGGCTCGCCCCGCATCACCGCCTGCTCGGCGGCCCGGGCCGCCGCCAGCGCCGCGTCGGCGGTGAGCGTGCAGAAGGCGTTGAGGGTTGGGTTCAACCGCTCGATCCGCGCCAGCATGGCGCGGGTGAGCTCCAGCGGCGAGAGCGCCTTGCTCCGCACGAGCGCGGCGAGCTCCGTCGCCGGGGTGTAGGCCAGGTCGCTCATCGCTGAAACTCCTTCAGCTCGTAAGGCTCCCGGGCCAGGCTCACGCAGAAGGCGCCCACGAAGTTCTCCAGTGCGCGCGGGGCCGTCAGGCTCTCGGCGTTGAGCGCCCGCAGGCGGCTGTTGGCGGCCTCGGCGCGGGCCCGCACCCCGGCTTCGTCCACGGTGGTCAAGCGCCCTCGTTCCAGCACCAGGCGCCCGTCGATCATAACGCTGTCCACGGCGGCGCCACTCTCGCCGTTGACGACCTGGACGAGTACATCGTTGAGGGGCACATAGCCGATGTGGGTGAGGTCCAGGAACACGATGTCGGCCTTGAAGCCCGGGGCCAGGCGGCCGATGTGATCGCTCAGGCCCAGGACGCCAGCGCTGCCGGCGGTGGCCAAGCCCAGGACTTCGTGCGCGCCGAGCCACTGCTGATAGTCCGGCGTCCGTACCCGCGAGAGATAGGCGGCCAGGCGCGTGACCTCGAACATGTTTTGCGTGTCGGAGGAGGTGGCCGAGTCGGTGCCCACGCCGACGCGGAGCCCGCCCTCCAGCATCTCGCGCACCGGCGCCACCCCCGAGCCCAGCCGGAGGTTGCTCAGCGGGTTGTGAGCGACGCTGGCGCCGGCGTCGGCCAGGCGGCGAATGTCGTCCCGGTCGAGCCACACGCCGTGAGCGCCGCTGAAGCGAGGCCCCAGCACCCCGAGGTTGGCCAGGTGTGCCGTGAGCGTCTTGCCGTATTTCCGCCGTCCCAGCACGGCCTGCGTCCGGGACTCGGCCAGATGCATCTGGATCCCCATGTCGAACTCGCGGGCCAGGCGCGGCAGGCGACGAGGAAATTCGTCGGTGCAATGGAGCGGGATGGTCGGTCCCAGCGCCGGGCGCACGTGATCGCGGGGGAACGGCCGGGCCGGGAGAATCCGACGGCAGACCTCCACGCTGGCCTTCCAGGGCGCGGCGCGCAGGCCTTCCACCTGGCGGCGGGCGTGCTCGGGCAGCGCGTCGAGCAGCCCGGACAGGGCCTGCCACAGCGTGAGGTCGGCCATCATCGGCGCGACCACCGCCCGGAGGCCCACGTCACGGTACGCGCGGGTGGCGGCCTCGATGCCTTCCGCGGACGGCAGCGGGAACTCCACGTAGAGGTCGTAGCAGGCCGTGCAGCCCCGGCGGATCATCTCGATGCCCGAGAGCTGCGCGGAGAGGTACTTGTCCTCGAGGGTCCGGCTGGCGTTGACGGCGGGCGCGATGGTCAGCAGCAGCTCGAGCGACACCCGGTCGGGAACGAGGCCGCGACCGAGACCGCCGTGGCCGTGGGTGTGGGCGTTGACGAGACCGGGCAGCAGCAGCCGGTCTCGAGCGTCGACGGCCACGGCATCGGCGGGCGCCGGCATCCCGGGCGGGCCGAGCTCCCGGATCGTGCCGCCTTCGATGAGCACGTCCCCCCGGCACGGCCCGGCGCCCCTCGAGGTCGAGGACGCGGGCGCCGCGGATGACGGTGGTGCCATGGGTGGCCTAAAATAGCCGAACCCATGCCCGCCTTCAAACCTCAAGATCCCGGCTTCGCGCTGCGGGTGCGGGCCAGCTTCGCGCGCCAGCAGGTGATGACCACCATCGGCGCGCGCCTGCTCACGGTTGAGCCCGGCGTCGTCGAGATCGAGTTGCCCTTCCGCTCCGATCTGACCCAGCAGCACGGCTTCCTCCACGCCGGTATCGTGACCACCATCGCCGACAGCGCCTGCGGCTACGCGGCGATGAGCTTGATGGCGCCGGAGGCGGCGGTGCTGACCGTGGAGTACAAGCTGAATTTGCTGGCTCCGGCGCGCGGCGAGCGCATGATCGCCCGCGGCCGCGTCATCCGGCCGGGACGCACGCTCACCGTGTGCGAGGCGGAGGTGGTGGCGCTGGAAGGCGGCCACGAGCGGTCGGTAGCCCGGATGCTGGCGACCCTGATGGCGCTGACCGACCGCGCGGACCTCCCGCCCGGCACGTGAGCGCGGACAGCCGCCTCGTCCTGATCGAAGGCCTGCCCGGAACGGGGAAATCGACGACAGCGCAGTTCCTGGCGCTGCACGCCGCTCGATGCGGACACGCGGCCCGCTGGTACTACGAGGAGGAGGCGGACCATCCGGTCACCGGCTCCTATCATCCGTCGGCCGAACCGCTGGCCCGGTGGGCCGCGTTCGTCGAGCGCGCCCGGAAGGCCGACGAGCTGGTGGTGCTGGAGAGCGCCTGGCTGCAGTGGCCCCTCCTGGCCCTTCTCCGCCATGACCTGGCGACGGAACCCATCTTGTCCGTCGTCGGCGAGATCGCCACGCTGCTCGCGCCCCTCGACCCGGTGCTCGTGTACCTGGCCCATCCGAACGTGGAGGCCGCGGTCAAGGCGATCGGAACCCGCCGGGGCGCCGGCTGGCAGATCGGACACATCGTGCGCAACGACGGCTCGGCCTTCGCCCGCCGTCGGGGGATCTCTGGATATGACCCGCGTCCCGATACATCCCACCCGCTACTGGCCGTCCGCTAAGTGCTGAACGAAACGAGAAAGAATCGATGGTGGAGGGTAAGGGATTCGAACCCTCGACCTCGGCGTTGCGAACGCCGCGCTCTCCCAACTGAGCTAACCCCCCAAGACTTCGTAATTGTAAGCAGCGCCGACGCTGGTGACAAGCGAATAGCGGTGGCGATCGCCGCGCCCCTCAGCTTTCCCCCTCCCCAGAGGGGAGAAGGAAGGGATGGTCAGCTCTTGGACCCCGTCTCCCCCCGGAGGGCCTGTGTCAGCGCCGAGACGAGATCGAGAGGCAGCGGGAAGAACGTGGTCGTGTTCCGCTCCGACGCGATCTCCCGCATGGTCTGCAGATACCGGAGCTGAACAGCGATCGGAAAGCGGGTCAGGACATCGGCCGCCTCGGCCAGCTTGGCTGCGGCCTGGAACTCCCCCTCGGCGTTGATCACCTTGGCGCGGCGCTCGCGCTCGGCCTCGGCCTGCTTGGACATCGCCCGTTGCATGTCCTGGGGCAAGTCCACGTTCTTGACCTCCACGGCCGCCACCTTGACGCCCCACGGATTGGTGTGCTGGTCGATGATCCGCGTCAACTCCTCGTTGATCTTCTCGCGGGAGGCCAGGAGGTCATCCAGCTCCTGCTGGCCGAGCACGCTACGCAGGGTGGTCTGGGCCATCTGGGAGGTCGCGTAGAGGTAGTCCTCGACGCTGATCACCGCCTTGTTGGCGTCGAGCACGCGGAAGAAGATCACGGCGTTCACCTTCACCGAGACGTTGTCGCGCGTGATCACGTCCTGGGGCGGCACGTCCATGGTGATGGTCCTGAGGCTCACCTTCACCATCTTGTCGATGAAGGGGATCAGCAGGACGAGGCCCGGGCCCGAGCCGTCGCCCCCGGGGTTGAAGACGGCGTTGGCGCGGCGGCCGAAGCGGAAGATCACGCCCCGCTCGTACTCGCGGAGGATGCGCACCGCGGACGCGATCACGAAGACCACGATCACGAGCACCGGGACTATGCCGAAGATCAGCTCGAAGCCGCCCATGGCGCGCCTCCTCGGATGCTATGCTCGCCGCGCTGACTTGGTCACCTTGAGCGTGAGCCCGTCCACGCTCAAGATCTCGACGCTCTCGCCTGCCGGCACCGGCCCGTCCCGCGCCACCGCCCGCCAGAGCTCCCCGTCCACCAGCACATGGCCCTCGGGATCGAGCGCCGTCTTGACCACGCCGGTCTGGCCCACCATGCCCGCGACGCCCGTCGTGGACGGCCGGTAGAGCGCCCGGACACCCGCCGAGACGGCGAAGATCACCAGCCCCGCGGTCGTTCCGACGGTCGGGACGATCACGAACCACGAGATGCGGAGCCCGCTCTCCGGCGCGTCGTAGAGCATGAGCGACCCCAGCAGCATGGAGACGATGCCCCCGACGGTCAGGATCCCGTGGCTCGCCACCTTGATCTCGACGATCAGCAGCACGAGGCCGAAGAGGATGAGCAGGAGGCCGGCCCAGTTGATCGGCAGGCTCTGGAAGGCGAAGAAGGCCAGGATCAGGCTGATGCCGCCGATCACCCCCGGCAGGACGACGCCGGGGTTGGACAGCTCGAAGAATATCCCGAGCATGCCCACCATCATCAGGATGTAGGCGACGTTGGGATCGCTGATGAGGGCGAGGAAGCGGTCGCGGAAGCGCACCTCGATGCGCTTGACGGGCGCGTCCCGAGTATGCAGGGTGACCGGCCCCTTGATGGTCTTGACCGCGCGCCCGTCCACCTTCGCGAGGAGGTCGGGAACGTTGTCGGCGATCAGATCCACCACCCTGAGCTTCACGGCCTCGCGCTCTGTCGCGGACACGGAGGAGCGCACCGCCTTCTCCGCCCACTCGACGTTTCGGCCCCGGTCGGCGGCGATGGTCCGCGCGAAGGCGGCCGCGTCGTTCTCGATCTTCTTGACCATCTCCTTATCCGTCCCACCCCCGACGGCGACGGGATGGGCGGCCCCGATATTGGTGGCGGGGGCCATGGCGGCCACGTGGGCGGCCATGGTGACGAAGACTCCCGCCGAGGCCGCGCGGGCGCCCGTGGGCGCCACGTAGACGATCACCGGGATCTCCGAGCTGAGAATGCTCTGGACCGCGGAGCGCATGGAGCGCTCGAGCCCGCCCGGCGTGTTGAGCTCCACGACCAGGGCCTGGGAGCCGTCGGCCCGCGCGCGCTCGAGGGCGGCGGCGAGGAGCCGCACGGTGATCGGGCTGATGGCGCCGTCCATCTCGATGATCGAGACGGGTTGCGCGGCGGCTGCAGGCCGTGCCGAGAATCCGAGCAGGAGCACCAGGAGGAGGGTCGCCGGGCCCACGAGGAGATGCCGCCGTTTCATCGTCGCTTCCACGCGTATGATAGCACGCCGGCTCGATCTGGCTTAGGGAGCGTGTCGGACATTCGCCGACATCCGACCCACTCCCAATCATCTAACGCCGGAGCGCGAGGAGCGAGAGCAGCTCGAAGAGGAGGTTGGCGGCGAGAAGGCTCGTGATCTGGCCGGGACCATCGTAGGGCGGCGAGACCTCGACCAGGTCGGCCCCGATCAGGTCGAGCCCGCGCAGCGCGCGCACGAGCGTGAGCGCTTCGTAGGCGGTGAGCCCGCCCACCTCCGGCGTGCCCGTGGCCGGCGCGTAGGCCGGGTCCACGGCGTCGATGTCGAAGGAGCAATAGATCGGTCCGTCGGCGAGCCGCCGGAGCCGCTCGCCAATGCAGCCCGTGCCCCGTTCCTTGACCGCCTCGATGCGGATGAACTCGAGGCCGTGCTGCCGGTGGAAGTCGAAGTCGTCCGCTCCGTACAGTGGGCCGCGGATCCCGATCTGGATGACCCGGCTGCCGTCGACCAATCCCTCCTCCACCGCCCGGCGGAAGGTGGTCCCGTGGAAGTGCTTGGAGCCGAAGTACTCGTCCCAGGTGTCCGGGTGGGCGTCGAAGTGGACCAGGCCGAGCCGGCCGTGCCGCCGGGCCAGGGAGCGGAGGATGGGAAGCGTAACGGAGTGGTCCCCGCCCACGGACAGCGGTACGACGCCCGCCCGGACGAGCGCATCCGTCTCGCGCTCTATGGCGGCGAAGGTCCCTTCGATGGAGATGGGCACCACGTCCACGTCCCCGTAGTCGACCACGCGCAGCTTCTCGAACGGCGACACTTGGAGAACCGGATTCCAGGGGCGGATCAGCGAGGACTGCTCCCGCACATGGCGCGGGCCATACCGGGCGCCCGGACGGTACGAGGTCCCGCCGTCGTAGGGAATGCCGAGCAATGCGACGTCGAGCCCCTCGGGATCCCGCCGATGCGGCAGAAGCATGAATGTCGCCGGCTGGCCGAAGCGCGGCGAGCGAAACGCGTCACGCGGTCGCGGATGATCCATGCATGGGACCCGTCAGCGCGGATCTAGCCGGAGCGCCTACAGCTCGCCGGGGAGCGCGGCCACCGCGCGGGCCAGCAGTTCCACGTCGGCCGCGGTGTTGTAGACGGAAAAGCTCGCGCGCAGCGTCCCCACGATGCCGAGGCGCTTCATCAGGGGCTGGGCGCAGTGATGCCCCGCCCGCACCGCGATACCCCGCTGGTCGAGCAGCGCCGCGCCATCGTGGGGGTGGAGACCCGCCACGTTGAAGGCCACGACGGCCCCTTTCAGCTCGGGATTCATGGGCCCGTAAATCGTCACGCCGGGGATCTCTCCGAGGGCGTCCAGACACTGGGCCGTGAGCGCCCGCTCGTGCGCCTGGACACGCTCCATGCCGAGCTTGGAGAGATACTCGATGGCCGCGTGGAGCCCCACCGCGCCCGCGATGGGCGGCGTCCCCGGCTCGAAGCGCCACGGCAGGTCGTTCCACTGCGCATGATCGATCCACACTTCCTTGATCATCTCCCCGCCGCCCCACGCCGGCTCCAGACACTCGAGCGCTTCCCTGCGCCCGTAGAGGACCCCGATGCCGGTCGGACCGAGCATCTTGTGCCCCGAGAACACGTAGAAGTCCGCTCCTGAGCCCGCCACGTCGAGCGGGAGATGGGGCGCGGCCTGAGCGCCGTCCACCACCAGCGCGGCGCCCACCGCGCGCGCCTTGCGCGCGATCTCCTCGACGGGATTGATGGTGCCGAGCACGTTGGAGACATGGGTGGCGGCCACCACCCGCGTCCTCGACGAGAGCAGGCGGTCAAAGCCGGCCATGTCGAGGTAGGAGCCGCCGAGAACGGGAACGGCCTTGAGCACGGCGCCGCGGTCGCGGCAGACCATCTGCCAGGGGACCAGGTTGGAGTGATGCTCCATCTCGGTCACCAGGATCTCGTCGCCGCCGGCGAGGGTCCGTCCCAGGGCCTGGGCCACGAGGTTGATGCCTTCCGTCGTCCCGCGGGTGAAGACGATCTCCTCGCGCGAGCGCGCGCCCACGAACCCGCGCACGGCGTCGCGGGCGGCCTCGTACAGCTCCGTGGCTTCCTCGCCCAGGGTGTGAATCGAGCGGTGCACGTTGGCGTGGCTCCGCTCGTAGTAGCGCTGGATCGCCTCGATCACGGACCCCGGCTTCTGGCTGGAGGCCGCCGAGTCCAGATAGGTGAGCGGATATCCGTTGACGACGCGCTCGAGGATGGGGAAATCGGGTCGGGTGATCTCTCCCAGCGTCATCGCGCCACCTCCTTGCCGTCGAGGGCGCCCTGGAGCACCGCCAGGGGCAGCATGACGCACTTCATCCTCGACGGCCGGACATCCGCCTCGAGACGCTCGAGGAGTTGCCCGGCGCCGAGCGTGTGGACCAGCTCCGCGGGCCGGCCCACCATCAGCTCGATCAGCACGTCCGCCGAGGCGGCGGCGATGGCGCAGCTGTCGCCCGTGAACCGCGCGTCGGTGACCCGCCCGTCGGCGAGGCGGCACTCGATGCGAATCCGGTCGCCACAGAGCGGGTTCACGTCCTCGAAGGCGGCGTCCGGGTCGGGCACCGAGCCGCGAAATCGCGGACGCCTGAAGCGCTCCCGGATCACGCTGCTGTAGAGCGCCATCTCACTCCCCGAGCTCGCCGCGGGCGGCGCTCTTCCGGTACGGCGGGAACCGATAGGCGCTGTCACGCGACAGGAGCCCGCCGTGGCCCAGCGTCGCCATCACGGCATTGTCGACGTGCTCTCCCGCCAGGATCCGCGGCAGGATGAGGTCGAAGGTGGTCGCCTGGGAGAACATGCCGCAGGCCGGCATGCCGAGCACCGGACGCCCGCGCAGCTCGGCCAGCCAGAGGAGGCTCCCCGGGTGGGCGGGGGCGCCGTGGCGCTCCATCCGGCCGCCCGCGAGACGCAGCCCCGCGAAGATCGGATCCAGCGGATCGAGAGAGCCCGCTCCCGCCGCGATCAAGGCCTCGGCGCCCTCGGCGAGCAGCGCCTCAAGCTCGGCCGCCACCGAGGCCGCCGCCGCCGCGGAATACCGCACCGGCAAGAGCCGCGAGCCGAACCAGTCCACCTTTCCTGTGAGGGAGGACTCGAAGCGCTGGCGCTGGCTCGCCTCGAGGTTCTCCCGGGTCACCGCGCCCAGCACGCGCGGCGCGAAGGCCTTCACCGTGAGAAGGCCGCCCGCAGCCCAGGCCCGCTCCTCCGCCTGCTTCATCAGCGCTTCGGGCATCGCCAGCGGCGTGATCTTGGCCTTCGCCACCGTCTCCCCTGCCTCGACCGGCTGGAGGTCGTAGAGCGTGAAGACGGACATGCCTGGGAGTGCGTTCACCGCCTCGAGGGCGTCCATCCGCGCCCTCAGGAGACCTCGCCGCGCGGCCGCGAGCGTCCACTGGCCGCCCGCATAGCCCTTGACTTCCACGCCGGGGCCCGCCGCCGCAGCCGAGAGCCTGGCGCCGGCCGGCTCCTCGTGGAGATCGCCCGGTTCGAGCTCGAGGAGGTGGACCTCGTCCCAAGCGAGCGACAAGAGCCTTCCCGCCGCCTCGCCATCCAGCGTCTGCCCCTTCTCGACGGCGATCTTCCCCGCCGCGTCGCGCACGTCGTGGCAGGCGATCCGCCCTTCGAGGTCGGCGAGGGTCGCCGCGTTTCTGCTGATGGCGACGGCCCTCACTTGATGCCTCGCCTCACTTTGAGGCTGATGGGAAGTCCGGTGGCTCCGCGCTGCGCCACCAGGATCTCGGCCAGGATGCTGAGGGCGATCTCGGGGGCCGACTGGGCCCCCAGGTCGAGACCAATGGGCACCCGCACGCGCTGGAGCGCCTCCTCGCTGACGCCGTCCTCGCGCAGCAGGTTCAGGATGGCAGCGCCCCGGCGGGTGCTCCCGAGGAGCCCGATATAGCCGACCGGCGTGGTGAGCGCGTGGCGCAGCACGGGCAGGTCGTACTTGTAGTCGTGGGCGACGAGGACGAGCGCGGTCGTGAGGATGAGCGGCACCTTCTGCACCAGCTCAGAGGGTCGGGGAAGCGCTCGCGGGTGGCGAAGCGCGGCCGGCCGTCGATCACGATGGTGCGGAATCCCATGCTCCGCCCGAGCGTCGCCAGCGGCATGGAGACGTGGCCGGCGCCCACCATAAGGAGGATAGCCGGCGGCGTGAAGACCTCGACGAAGACCCGCACACCTTCGAGGAAGAGCGTTCGCGACTTGCCGGCCCGGAGCGCCAGGTCCGCCTCGGCGGCGAACCGGCGATCGAGGAAGGGATCGCCCAGCGTGCCCTCCTGAGCCCCGGTGTCCAGCAGGAGGAGCTTGGCACCATTCCGGGGGGCGTCCAGGCGGGTGAGGACGGCAGCGCGCCCGCCGCTCTCGGCATGGGCGCGCGCTTTCTCGTACAAGACCAGGCCCGGGTCGGGGCGGTCCAGCGTCACCGGCTCGACGAAGACCTCGATGGTGCCACCACAGGTGAGGCCGATCTCCCAGGCTTCCTCATCGCCCAAGTTCAACTCCAGGAGCCGGGGGGCATTACGGCCGAGCACCTCGGCCGACTCCTCGATGACCTGGGCGTCCACGCAGCCGCCGATGGTGACCGAGCCCAGGATGCGCCCACCCTCGCCCACCAGCATCTTGGCGCCTTCCTTCCGCGGCGTAGTCCCGCGCGTGTTCACCAGCGTGGCCACCGCCACCTTGGCCTCCTCCTGCTTGAGCTTCTCGATGTGCTCGAAGAGTTCGCTCATGTCTTCCCGGATGCGCCTCTCATCGAAGCGTCAGATGGCCCGCCAGGTCGCGCAGGCTGGCAAGATTGTGGGCTGCCGCGAAATGGTCCACCAGCGGCAGCGCCGCGGCCATCCCACGCGTGAGCGGCTCGTAGGACGGATTCCCGAGGAGCGGGTTGAGCCAGATCACCCTGCCCGCCAGGCGCTTGAGCGTCAGCATCTCGCTCGCCAGGACTTCGGGGTCGCCCGTGTCCCAGCCATCGGAGAGCACCAGGACTATGGTATGCCGGTCCACCAGGTGCCGCCAGCTCCGGTTGAACTCCTGGAGCGATTCGCCGATCCGCGTGCCCCCGGAGAAGTCCCGCACCTCGCCGAGGCGTCGGAGAGCCAGCCGGTAGGAGGGACCCTTGAGATACTCGGTGACGCGCGTGAGGCGGGTGGCGAAGGTGAAGGTCTCGACCCGGCCGAAGACGTTCTGGAGCGCATAGAGGAACTGGAGGAGGAAGCGGCTGTAGAGGTCCATAGAGCCGGACACGTCGCAGAGCAGGACCAGGCGCACCTTCCGGCGACGGCGCTCGCGACGCCTCAGCTCGATGATCTCGCTCTTCATCATGTTGGCCCGCATCGTGCGCCGGAAGTCGAGCGCCCCGGCCCGGCGCGTCGGCCGGCGCCGTCGGCTCACTCGCCGCGCGAGCCTCCTCGCGATCAGCACCGTGAGCCGGGCCACCTCGTCGAGGTCCTCGGCCGGAAACGTGGAGAAGTCCTGCTCCATGAGCACGTCGCGGTCGCTCACCCCGGGCACCTCCAGTGGGTCCCCCTCGTCCGCGCCACTTTCCTCCCACGCTTCGAGCGCCACCCCAGCCTGCTTCTGCTGAGCCGCGCTCACCGGTTCCGGGAGGGGCTCATCGTCGGGCTTCGCCATCTGGGTGGCGCTCACGAGGCCCTCGAGCCCCTGCCCCTCCTCCGCGTGGAACCTCCAGAAAGCCTCGAAGCACCGGTCGAAGGCGGGGGCCTCCTCCACGCGCGCCGTCAGGACGGTGCGAAGCGCGAGGTACACCTCCCCCCGGTCCATGAGGTCGACCAGCTCCAGCGCGCGGACAGCGTCCATCAACTCGGAGACCGTCACGCCGAGCCCGGCCCCGCGCAGCATCTGGCCGAAGCGGAGCGTGGCCGTCATCAGGTCGCGCGGCACCGGCATGTCCCTCACCCCTCGGCGGGAACGAAGCGCTTGAGGCCTCCCGAGCCGAGTTCGCGCTTGAACCGCTTCACGTCGTCGGCGTCCTTGAGGACACAGCCGAGCGTCTCGCTGACCAGATCCTCGTCCAGGTGGTCGGCGTGGAGCGACGAGAGCGCCTGGGCCCAGTCGAGCGTCTCGGCCACGCCGGGCACCTTGGCCAGGCGGATGGTCCTCAGGCTCTCCATGAAGCGCGAGATCTGGCGGGCGAGCCGCTCGTTCACCCCGGGCACCTTGCGCATGACGATGCGCACCTCCTTGTCGAAGCCGGGGAAGTCGATCCAGAGGTAGAGGCAGCGGCGCCGCAGGGCGTCGGACAGCTCTCGGCTCCGATTGGACGTGAGGATCACGTAGGGCGGCACCGTGGCCGTGATGGTGCCGATCTCGGGGATCGTCACCTGGAAGTCTGAAAGGACTTCCAGAAGAAAGGCCTCGAACTCTTGATCAGACCGATCAATTTCGTCGATCAGGAGTACCGGCGGGTGCCCGTCCTGGGTGATGGCCTGAAGGAGCGGGCGCCGGATCAGGAACGGCTCGGAGAAGATGGCCGCCTCCTTCTGCTCGAGCGAGTGGTCGGTGCTCTCCTCCAGCTTGATGTGGAGGAGCTGCTTCGGGTAGTTCCACTCGTAAAGCGCCTGGGCGGCGTCCAGCCCCTCGTAGCACTGGAGGCGGATGAGATGCGTCCCGAGCATCCGCGACATCACCTTGGCCACCTCGGTCTTACCCACGCCCGCATGCCCCTCGATGAGCAGCGGCTTCTTGAGCGTCATGGCCAGATGCACCGACGTCGCGATGGCCGCGTCGGTCACGTAGTCGGCCCCTTCCATCAGCTCCTGGATCTTCCTGATCTCGGCTCTCATCGTCCTCTCAGTCTACACCGGGTTCCCCGGGGACCGGAGCGTGTCATAGTCCGCCGGGGTGTCCAGATCCTGCGGCATGGGGAGGTCGAAGTCCACGAGCGCCACCCGCCTCGGGTCGCGCTCGATGACCGACCGGGCGCCCTCGTCCCCGGAGAGTCCGCGCAACTCCGGAAAGGTCTCACGGGTGAACAGCACCGGATTGCCTCGGCCCTCCCGATAGCGGGGAGCGACGATGGCCTTGCCCGTGCGCTCTAGCGCGGCGAGCAGAGCGGGGATGATCTCGCGCGCGAGAAACGGCTGGTCGCCGAGGGCGATGAGCGCGGCCTGCGTTCCGGGAGTCAGCGCCCCGATGCCCACCCGGATGGAGCCGGACTGGCCGGCCTCCGGGTGCGGGTTGACTACCAGGTCGACCGGGAGACCCGCCAGGGCTGATCCGATGGCGGGATGCTCGCCTCCCGCTACGACTATCACGCGCTCGAGGCCGGCGGCAAGGAGGCGCTCGGCCACGTGGCTCACCACGGGTCGTCCCTGTAACGGTAGGAGCACCTTGGCCTGTCCCATCCGCCGGGAGAGGCCGGCCGCCAGGACGATGCCCGCGATCACCGCCTCCATCTCCGCGGGGAGGCCGTCTCGAGGACGCCGGAGAGGCTCACCTCCGGAGGCCGAGGGTCAGGGCCTCTCGACTCCCGCGCCGCGGAGAAGCGCTCATCCGGCCGGGTCCGCGGCGTATCGCCGGGGATCGCGCTCGAAGGCGTCCTTGCAGCCGGCGCAGCAGAAGTAGAAGGCCCGGCCCTCCGTCTCGAAGCGATACGTGGCGGCGGCGATTTCCACGAGCATCCCGCAGACCGGATCCTTACTCTGGTGGGGCGCCGGAGCGACCCGGTACCCTTCATCCTCCGGCGGCTCGGGCTTGCCGGCCCGGCGGATCTGGACGATCTCGGCGAGAATGCTCACGGCGATCTCCTCCGGGGTCACGGCGCCGATGTCGAGCCCCGCCGGTGCCTTCAGCCGATCGATGCGGTCGGCGGGCACGTTCCAGCGCTTCAAGCTCTCGACGATGCTGGCTGCCCGCTTCCGGCTGGCGATGAGACTCACGTACCCCGGCGCCCTCCTGAGAACCTGCTCCAGCGCGTTCTCGTCGGCGCTCCCGTGCGTGGCGACCACGACCGACGTGTGAGGGCCCAGGGTCAGCCGCGTCAACTCCTCCCGGATGGTCTCCGGCGCGAGCACGGCCACGCCGAAGTCGGCGGCTCGCCCGAGCGCGGCCAGGGTCTCGACCACGGGTCCGTGGCCCACGAGGACCAGCAGTGGCTTCGGCAGGAACGGCTCCACGTAGATCTCCAGCGTCCCGCCGCTGTGGCACGCCATGGGATACGGCACGACGCCCTCGGTCCGACCCGGGGCAGCGCCGCCCTCCCCGACCAGCGCGATCAGGCGCGGCTGGCCATCGTGGAGGGCGTTCAGGGCCTCGCGGACCACGACCGGCTCGGCGCACGCGCCCCCCACCCAGCCGGTAACGGTCCCGTCGGGCCGGATCAGCGCCTTCGCGCCCGGCTTGGCCGAAGTCGGCCGCTCGCATCGGACCACCGTGGCCAAGGCAAACGGCTCGCCCCGCCGACGCAGCTCGACGGCGACGGCGAGGAGGTCGTCGCTCATGCTCGCCCTCTTACCCCGTCACTCCGTCACGCCCCGCTCGCGCAGCAGCTTCCAGACCTTGGCCGGCGTGATCGGGATGTCGACGTGGCGCACCCCGAGGTGCCAGAGCGCGTCCACCACCGCATTGGCGATGGCCGCGGGCGCGCCCACCGTGGCCGACTCGCCCACGCCCTTGGCGCCCAGGGGATGGTGCGGCGAGGGCGTGCACGTCTTGTCCGTCTCCCACTTGGGTGTCTCCACCGCCGTCGGCACCAGGTAGTCGATGAAGCTCCCGCCCTGGATGTTGCCGATCTCGTCGTAGGAGATCTCCTCCAGCAACGCCGGGGCGAATCCCATGGTGAGCCCGCCGTGGATCTGGCCGTCCACGATCATGGGATTGATGATGTTGCCGCAGTCGTCGACGGCGACGAAGCGCCGGACCTTGACCTCGCCCGTCCCCTTGTCGATGTCGACCACGCAGATGTAGCTGCCGAACGGATACGTGAGGTTGGGCGGGTCGTAGTAGCTCACGGCCTCCAGCCCCGCCTCCATGCCCGCCGGATGGTTGGTGTAGGCGGCGAAGGCGATGTCCTGGATGGTCTTGAACCGGTTGGGGGCCCCCTTGACCGAGAACTTTCCCGGCTCCCACACCAGGTCGTCGGGGGAGCATTCCAGGAGGTGCGCCGCGATCTGGCGCGCCTTGTCCCGGACCTTTCGCGCCGCCACGGCTGCCGCGGCGCCGGCGACCGGCGTGGAGCGGCTCGCGTACGTGCCGAGACCGTAGGGCGCGGTGTCGGTATCGCCCTCCTCGATCTGGATGTCCCCGGCGGGGATGCCCAGCTCCTCGGCCAGGATCTGTGCGTAGGTGGTCTCGTGTCCCTGCCCCTGGGACTTGGTGCCGAACCGCGCGATGGCCTTGCCGGTGGGGTGGATGCGGATCTCGCAGCTATCGAACATCTTGAGCCCGAGGATATCGAAGTGCTTGGACGGCCCCGCGCCGACGATCTCGGTGAAGCTCGAGATCCCGATGCCCATGAGTAGGCCGCGCCCGCGCTTCAGGGCCTGCTCCCGCCGGAGCTCCGCGTAACCGATCCTGTCCATGGCCTTCCGCAGCGCCCCCGCGTAGTTGCCGCTGTCGTACTCCCACCCGAGCGCCGACTTGTACGGGAACTGCTCCGGCTTGATGAAGTTCGCGAGCCGGAACTCCGCCGGATCCATGCCGAGCTCGTGCGCCATGATGTCCGCCATGCGCTCGATGGTGTGCACGGCTTCCGTGACGCGGAACGAGCAGCGGTAGGCGATCCCGCCGGGCGGCTTGTTGGTGTACGCCCCGTCCACCTCCACGTGGGCCGCCTTGAAGTCGTAGGACCCCGTGCAGATGTGGAACAGCCCCGCGGGGAACTTGGAGGGGTTCGCCGCCGCGTCGGTGTAGCCGTGGTCGGCGACCGTCTTGATACGGATCGCCGTCAGCCTGCCGTCCTTCTTCGCCGCCAGCTCGGCCGTGATGTGGTAGTCGCGGGCGAAGGAATCGGCCTGCAGGTTCTCCATGCGGTCTTCCATCCACTTGACCGGCTTCCCCGTCAGCACCGACGCCGCCACGGCGATCACGTAGCCCGGATAGACGGGCACCTTGCCGCCGAAGCCTCCGCCGATGTCGGGGGAGATGATCCGGATCTTGTGCTCGGCGAGCCCCACGTGGCCCGCGACAAGCGCGAACACGGTGCGGATGGCATGGGGCGCCTGAGTGGTCATCCACACGGTGAGCTTGCCGTCAACCTTGTCCCACTGGGCGATGCACCCGCAGGTCTCGATGGAGGCCACATGGATCCGCGGGATGTAGATGTCCTGCTTCACGCTGACTGGGGCGTCCGCGAACGCCTGGTCGGTCGCCGTCCGGTCGCCCCACTCCCAATGCCAGATGTGGTTGTCCTTCTTGTCCTTCTTGTCCGTACGGAGCACCGGGGCTCCGGGCTCGAGGGCCTTCCGGGGGTCCACCACCACGGGAAGCGGCTCGTACTCCACCTCCACGGCCGCGACCCCGTCGGCGGCGGTGTACCGGCTCGTGGCGAGCACCGCCGCCACCTCCTGGGCCTGGTACATCACCTTCTCCACGGGCAGCACCATCTGGGTGTCCGACATGAGGGTGGGCATCCAGTGCAGGTTGTACTTGGCCAGGTCCTGGCCGGTGATCACGGCCAGCACGCCCGGAACGGCCAGCGCCTTGGCGGCGTCGATCTTCTTGATCGTCGCGTGGGCAAAGGGGCTTCGGACGATGTCCAGGTAGAGCATGCCCGGGAGCTGGAGGTCGTCCACGTAGTTGCCCTTGCCGCGGATGAAGCGCGGATCCTCCTTCCGCTTGATCGAATGCCCCATGCCTCCGACTTCCGGCGAGGTCCTGAGCGCCATCATGCGCCTCCTTGCCCGAGCTTGGCCGCCGCGTACTGGATGGCCTTGACGATGTTCACGTACCCGGTGCACCGGCACAGGTTACCGGAGATGGCGTGGCGGATCTCGTCCTCCGACGGCGCCGGGCGCTTCTTGAGAAACGAGTAGCTGGTCATCAGCATGCCGGGGGTGCAGTAGCCGCACTGCAGCCCGTGCTCCTCCATGAAGCCTTCCTGGAGCGGGTGGAGCTTGCCGTTCTGCTCGAGCCCCTCCACCGTCATGAGCTCCTTGCCGTGGGCCTGGACGGCGAACACCGTGCAGGATTTGACCGGTCGGCCGTCGAGGACGACGGTGCAGGCGCCGCAGTGGGTCGTGTCACATCCGATGTGGGTGCCCGTCAGCCTGAACACGTCCCGGATCAGGTGCACGAGCAGGAGGCGCGGCTCTACGTCGGCCTCGTACTTCTCGCCGTTGATCGCGACATCGACCCGCATCGTCCTCACCTCCAAAGAGAGTCGGAGGGGGCCTCGACGGCCCCCTCCGAGGCCTCCCCCAAAGAGCAGGGTTGCGCCGGCAAAGCCGGCGCTCGAACAGCGTCCATCCCATCGCGCGAGGTCTTCGGTCAGCGCCCCCTACCCGCTGCCGCCGGCGCGCTCCACCGCCTTCCGGAGCGCTCGGGCTGTCAGCACCCTCACCATGTCCTTCTTGTAGTCGGCCGGACCCCGAAGGTCCGCGGCCGGCTGGGCCGCTTGGGCGGCGAGCTCGGATGCGCGCTTGATCGTCCCTTCCTCCGGCCGGCTGCCCCTCAGGGCCGCCTCGGCGGCCTCGGCCCGGATCGGCGTTGGGCCGGCGTTCGTGAGGCCTATTCCCGCCCGCTCGCAGGTGCCGTCCGCACCTAGGCTGAGCTGAACCGCCACCGCCGCCGTGGCGAAGTCACCCACCTTTCGCTCGAGCTTCAGGTACGCCCCTCCGCTGCGCGGCGACGGGCTCGGCACCCGGATCTCCACGAGGATCTCGTCCGCCTGGAGGGCCGTGGCGAACGGACCGGTGAAGAACGAGGCCATTGGGATGCGCCGCTCGCCGTTCGAGCCCACCGCGACGACCTCGGCGCCGAGCGCCAGCATGGTTGCGGGGTGGTCATTGGCCGGGTCGCCGTGGGCCAGGTTGCCGCCCACCGTCGCCAGGTTACGCACCAGGGGATCGGCGATGACCTTACACGTGTCGAAGAGCAGCGGATAGCGCGTCCGGAGAAGCTCCGAGTCTTCGAGATCCGACTCCCGCGTGAGCGCGCCGACCCGAAGGAACCCGTCGGTCTCCCTGACATAGGCGAGCCCCGGGATCCCGTTGATGTCGACGACGTGCCTCGGGGCGGCCAGGCGGAGCTTCATGAGCGGGATGAGGCTTTGGCCTCCGGCCAGGACCTTCGCGTCTTCGCCGAGCTTGGCGAGCAGTTGTATCGCCTCGCCCACCGATGTGGGAGCGTGGTACTCGAAAGCGGCCGGGATCATGTTGGTCCCCTCTGCTCAACTCGGGTCAAGGGATCGTGTCGTCACTGTAGCGCCGCGGCCGCTGCCTCTATGGAGCGCCTGGCGAAGACCTTGAGGAGATGCCGCTTGTAGTCCTCGGAGCCCTGGAGATCAGCCTGGACGTCGACTCCATCGGGGGCCTTCTCCGCCGCGGCCTGGATGGTGGCGGCGTCGAGCGCCTTGCCCACGAGCCCGGCCTCCACGCCCGTGGCCCTCACGGCCTTCGTCCCGGCGCCGGTGATCCCGACGCCCGCCTTGGCGACCTTGCCGCCGTCCACGCTGAGCACGGCAGCCACCCCGACCACCGCGAAGCGCGAGGCGGGATGGGGGAACTTCATGTAGGCGCAGCCCACGTTGGGGCCGCAGACGGGAACGCGCACCTCGGTGAGGATCTCATCGGCGCCGAGCGCCGTGGTCAGCAGACCCTTGAAGAAATCATCCGCCTTGATGGTGCGCTTGCCCCTGGGCCCCTCCGCTACCAGCTCGGCGCCAAGGGCGATGATGGCGGCCGGGTAATCCGCGGCAGGATCGGCGTGTGCGAGGCTCCCGCCGACGGTGCCCATGTTGCGCACCATGGGGTCGCCGATCTGGCCCGCCGTGGCGGCGAGCACCGGGCACTTGGACTTGACGACGGGGGAAGACTCGATCGCATAGTGCGTGGTCATCGCGCCGATCACCAGCGTCCCGCCCTCCTCTCTGATTCCGGAGAGGCCGGGGATCTTCTTGAGGTCGACGAGGTGCTTGGGCTGAGCCAGCCGGAGCTTCATCGCCGGGATCAGACTATGCCCGCCCGCCAGGAGCTTGGCGTCGTCCTTGAGCCGCCCGAGCAGGTCCAGCGCCTCCGTGACCGTGCCGGGAGTGTGGTACTCGAACTGGGCTGGATACATGGCGGCGTCTCCCCCTTACTTTCTGGACTTGGCGGCCTGGACGGTCTGCCAGACGCGCTCAGGCGTCAGCGGCATCGTCTCGATATGGTCCACACCCAGGCCCGACAGCGCGTCCACCACCGCGTTGACCACGGCCGGCGTCGCGGCGATGGTGCCGGTCTCGCCCGCGCCCTTCACGCCCAGCGGGTTCACGGGCGTCGGTGTCTCGGTGCGCGCGGTCTCGTACATCGGGAGCATGTCGGCCTTCGGCAGCGCAT
>WNGB01007083.1_pt1 | contig 31897 bp, 26 predicted proteins | sample 5400681 | NCBI WGS metagenome assembly WNGB01 (sample SAMN13153367, study PRJNA577476) | soil metagenome | isolation source: 115 cm soil or saprolite under grassland replicate 2 | place: USA:California | collected 2016-06-15
CCGGCACGTGCATCGGTGCGAGCGGGGGGGCCGGAGGCATGGGCGGGTGCGGAGGCAAGGCAGGAAACGGGGGCGGAAGCGGCGGAGCCTCGGTCGCGCTCCTCAGTTGGATGAGCAGCGTCACGCTCGAAACATGCGAGCTTGTCGCAGGCAACGGCGGCGCTGGAGGAAAAGGAGGCAACGGCGGCCGGGGTGGGCTGGGTCAAGCGGGCGCCGCAGGAGGAGCCGCGTACCTGGGTGACGCCGGCCAGATGATAGGCAAAGGAGGACATGGCGGGGTGGGAGGCACTGGCGGGGCGGGCGGTCCAGGTGCGGGGGGCAACGGTGGTCCTTCCTACGCGATCGTCTACAATGGTGAGTTCCCAGCCGAAACGAACTCGACTCTGAAAGCGGGAGCCGGCGGCGCCGGCGGGCCTGGCGGTATGACGCCCAACTCGATGGCACTCGAGGGTTCGACGGGGGATTCGAACATCAGGTTTTTGGCGCCGTGATCTGATAACAAGTGGACCGGTTTCGATGTGTCAAATCGATGTTCGCCGGGGGGCTCTGCGCTCGCGCTGTACGTTGCGCCGAGCACGTTGGCCGTGACGCCGTTCGTCAAGACACTCGTTGCCGCGCTCGTGGTGTTGGTCATCGCCGTCGCCCCGCCCGCCATCGCGGATCCGGCCCCCACGCCGGAGGAAGTTCAGCAGGCCCAGGCTCGCTGGAGCGAGGGCAAAGCCTTTTTCGACCGCGGCAACTTCGAGGCGGCGCGCGTCGCGTTCAAACAAGCCTACACCATCGTGCCGCATCCGGCGTTCCTGCAGAACCTCGGCGAGGCGGAGCTTCGGACCGGCAGGGCGGTCGACGCGGCGCGGCACTTTACGCTGTTTTTGCGCTCGTCGAGCTCCGGTTCGCCGACGCAGCGCGAGCTCGTCAAAAAATCGCTGAAGAAAGCCTCGGAGAAGCTGGGGTCGCTGGTCATCGAGACCAATGTCGACGACGCGGAATTGCGCGTCGATGACGAGGTCGTGGGGCAGAGTCCGCTCGGCTCGTTCCAGTGGTTCGTCGAGCCAGGCCGACACACCGTGACGGCTCGCAGGGAGGGCTATCTCGAAGGCTCGCAAACCGTCGAGGTGCAGGCGGGCCCCTCGAAGAGCGTCTTCGTGCGGGTGCAGCGTGTCGTCTCGGGTGCCAGCGGCGGCGCGGTTGCCTCCGGCGACGGTAGCGGGGGTGCGTCGCGAAGAAGCGAAACGGCGGAGCGGCCGGCATCGGCCAGCCCTGCGCCGGCGTCCGATGCAGAGGGCGCCACCGTCGAGCCTCGCACCCTCGTGTTGTGGAGCGGTGCCGTGCTCACGGCCGGCGCCCTCGCCTTGGGGACGGTGTATGCGATCAAGAGCGGATCGGACGCTTCGCACGTGTCCGAGGAGCTGGCGCTCGTCACGTCGATGGGGGGCTGCGCGATGCCGAGGGACGTCGAGCTTTGCCGTTCTCTCGCCGACGACACCGAAGGCCTACAGACCGATCGCCGGGTGCGCAACGTGGCGTTCGTTTCTGCGGGGGTGCTCGGAGCGGCAACGGTAGGCGCTTTCTTTCTATGGCCGCCGTCCGGCACCCGCTCGGTTGCCGCGACCCCCTCCTTCGTCCCCCAGTTTCGTGGCGTGCTCCTGTCGGGAAGTTTCTGAATCACCGCTGGAAATAACGCGGTGCGGGAACTAAACGCACGGCGGCCGGAGTTCCGTACAATCGACCTGGCTCAAGTTGTGCCAATCGAAAGCGATTGCGCCTATCGGGAAAAAGGAAAACGCGCTATTTGCACAAGATATTCCTTTCGGCACGCGCATTGCTGTACCATGCGGACTGGAGTCTCCATGAATACCTTGCGGTTGGCGACCATTGGCTTTCTGCTTGCTCTCTGGGGATCGACGATCGCCGGGTGCGGTGCCCGTAGCGATCTCGACGAAGGCGATCTCCGCGGCGACGGGGGACCCGGCGGAAAAGGGGGCGGTGGCTCGGGGGGCCAGGCGGGTTCCGGTGGCAATGCCGGTTTTTGTGGCGACGGTGTATGCGCGCCCGAGGAGCAGGGGAGCTGTCCACAAGATTGTGGTGGCGATCGCTGCGGCGACGGGGTGTGCGGGCCCACCGAGTCGTACCTCGCTTGTCCTGCGGATTGCAGACCACCGCCGTGCGGCAACGGCGTCTGCGAGCCAGGAGAATCGCCGCAGTCCTGTCCTCGCGACTGCCCCACCTGCGGCAATGGCGTTTGCGAAAGGGACGAGGCGACGACCTGTCCGCGCGATTGCTTTCGTTGTGGCAACGGTCGATGCGAACCGGGCGAGACGCCGGCCAACTGCTCGCCCGACTGCGGCAAGTGCGGCAACGGGATGTGCGAGCCGGGCGAAAATCGATTCACCTGTCCGCAAGACTGCCGAGTCAACTCGTGCGGCAATCAGGTGTGTGAACCCGATATGGGCGAGTCGTACGTCACCTGCCCGCGCGACTGCAAGCCGTATTGCGGCGACCATTTTTGTGAAAGGGAAGTCGGCGAGTCGCCGTCGAGCTGTCCGCAAGATTGCGGTCCCGTCATTTGCGGTAACGGCATCTGCGAACGGCCGGAGACGCCGTTCACCTGCCAATTCGACTGCGGCTTTTGCGGCGACGGCTTGTGTGGCGCGCGAGAGAATTCCACCAGCTGCCGGCAGGATTGTCCGCCCGGTGTCGTGTGCGGCAACGGCGTGTGCGAATTGGGAGAGAACTCATTCAATTGTACGCCGGACTGCGGCCCCTGCGTTCCTCTCCCGGGCGGTCCGCCGCCTCCACCGTTCTGCTTGCCGAACTGTGGCAACGGCCTCTGCGAGCCGCCCGAATCGTCATTCACGTGTCCGTCGGATTGTCGGGTTTCCGTGTGCGGCAATGGGTTCTGCGAGCCCGGTGAGCCCTTCTCGTGTCCGCGTGACTGTGGCTCTCTCCCCGTCTGTGGCAATGGCTTCTGCGAAATGGGCGAGACCTCGGTCAGCTGTCCGCGCGATTGCGGATCGGCGATCTGCGGCAATCGCATTTGCGAGGCGAACGAGCCGCTCACCTGTCCAATGGACTGCGGAGTCGGCGTTTGCGGCGACGGCATCTGTCAGGCGTTCGAAACGCCGTTCAGTTGCCCGAAGGATTGCCGCTTCGCCTTCTGCAACAATGGGATTTGCGATACCGGCGAGGTGTTCACCTGCCCCGCGGACTGTGGAATCGTCTGCGGCAATCGTGTCTGCGAACAGGGTGAGCAGTTTACCTGTCCGCAGGATTGCGCGACCTGTGGCAACGCCCGCTGCGAAATCGGAGAAGTTCAAACCTGCCCACGGGACTGCGGGATTTTCTGCGGCAATGGGGTTTGCGACGGAGGCGAGACTCCGCTGAGCTGTCCGCGCGATTGCCTGCGCAGCTGTGGCAATGGCGTTTGCGAACCGCAGTTCGGCGAAGATCCCGCCAATTGTCCGCCGGACTGCGGCAAGATCGTGTGCGGAGACGGGATCTGCCAAGGCACCGAAACCCCCTCCAACTGCCAGCCGGACTGCGGGTTCTGCGGCGATCGGATATGCGGGCCGAAAGAGGATCCAATGTCGTGCCGGCTCGATTGCGCGCCGAGATGCGGCGACGGTCTGTGCACGTTCGGCGAAACGCCTGCGTCTTGTCCCATGGATTGCGGATTCTGCGGCAACGGCGTGTGCGACTTTGCCCAGGGCGAAACCTGCGGCACTTGTCAGAACGACTGCGGAATTTGTCAGAGGTGCGGCGATGGCGTGTGCTCCGGCACCGAGACCCCGCCGTCCTGTCCAATCGACTGTGGCTTTTGCGGCGACGGCATCTGTACGCCGTTGCGCGGCGAAAGTTGCTTTAGCTGTCCGAGGGACTGTTTCTGCGCCGACGGGGGCATCGGCGACGCGAGCTTCCGGGACGCGTTTTCATGTTTGCTCAACGGTCGACCGCCGCCTTCGACTTGTAGGGGGGGGACCGATCCAGAGACGGGCAGCATCTGGACCGTGTGCGCCGCCGACTGCAATCAGGCTTGGGTCTCGGCGAACTCCTCGGGCACCTATCACGCCCAGCAGATCTGCCAGATGCTCGGCTATTCCAAGCTCGGAGAACATGGCGGAACATGCGGCAACGTGTGCGGGTTCTGCGACCCTACGAGCTCGTGCTCGATGCCTGGCCGCAAGACTTTCGACGGCAACGGGCTGGTGCGAGTCGACGAGAATGGTCCGGTGCTTCAGTTCACCGTGCAGTGGACGTGCGTGTTGTAACGCTCAGCCCGACTTCGAACCGCCGAGGCAGGGCGGAGACTTGGCCACGGCGGCGTTCTGCTCCCACTCGCGCGGAGTGCGCGAGGTGATGGCGAGCGCATGGAGGCCGCTGCGAAGCTCGTCGCCGAGCGCCTCATAGACGAGCCGATGCCGCTCCACCAGGGTTCTGCCCTCGAAGGCTTCGCTCACGACGATCACTTTGAAATGCGTTTCCGAGCCCGGCGGCACGCTGTGCATCGAGCTCTCGTTGATGACCTCGAGCACCGCCGGCGCCAGTTTTTCGCTCAGTTTCCGTTCAATTCGCTGATAAGTCTGCACCTCCGATTTGTAACGAACCGATAGCGCCTTGTCCACCTGGCTCTGCCCGAGCGAATGGAGTGGAGCACAAGGCGCCTGGTCGGAGTAGGCTAGGGCCCATGCTCCACCTCACCGAAGCCCCCAGTGCACACGCCGACAGTGCCGCTGCCACGCCCCGCGCCGCGCTCGACCGCGCGGTTGGCTCTGTGGCCGAGCAGCGAACGATCTTCGCCCGTATGCCGCCTGCCGACAAAGCAACGTTACTGAAGAGCACGCTCCCGCTGATCTCGCGGGTGAGCCGCGCCTGGGTGGCGGCGGCCTGCGAGGCAAAGGGGCTCCGGCCCGATCGCCCGATCGCGGGCGAAGAATGGTTCGGCGGCCCCATGATCACGGCACGTAACGTCCGGCTCCTGGCGCAGAGCCTGGAAAAGGTGGCCTCGAGCGGCCGCCCTCCGCTCGGGCGTAGTGTGCGAACGCGGTCCGACGGCAGAGTCGAAGTCGATGTGTTTCCCGCGGGCGGGTTCGACGCCGCGCTCTTTCGTGGGCTTTCCTGCGTCGCATTGCTCGAGGCCGGCGTCGACGAAGCCAAAGCACGCGAAGGGCAGGCGAGCTTCTACCAAGAGAAAGATCCCGAGGGGAAGGTGTCGCTCGTCCTCGGCGCGGGCAATGTTTCTTCGATCCCCGCCACCGACGTGCTCTACAAAATGTTCGTCGATGGTCATGTTTGCGTTCTGAAGATGAACCCGGTCAACGAGTGGGCGGGGCCTTTTTTGGAGCAGGCGTTCGCGCCGCTCGTCGCCCGTCAGTTTCTTCGCATCGTTTACGGCGGCGCCGAGGTCGGCGAGTACTTGTGCCAGCATCCTGTCATCGACGACATCCACATCACCGGTTCCAACCGAACGCACGACCGCATCGTGTGGGGCCCTCTCGGGTCCGAGCAAGATCGGCGCAAACGTTTCAACGATCCCGTTTTGACCAAGACGATCACCTCCGAGCTCGGAAACGTGAGCCCCGTCGCCATCGTGCCGGGCAAGTACACCGAGGAAGAGCTGTCCTTTCAGGCGCGAAACGTGGTGACGATGGTCGCCAACAATGGATCCTTCAACTGCAACGCGGCGAAGATCCTGATTACCGCCCGGGCGTGGCCGCAGCGGGCTCGCTTTCTCGAGCTGGTTGCCCGTGCGCTCGGAGACGTACCGCTCCGCAAGGCGTACTACCCGGGCGCTCGCGAGCGGTACACCGAGCTCGTCGGCTCACGCGCGGCGGTGACCCGTTTCGGCAAGGAGGAGCGCGATCTCTTGCCGTGGGCGCTCATTACCGATGTCGACAGCACCAACGCGAGAGAGCCACTCTTTCAAATCGAGCCCTTCTGCGGCATCTTGAGCCAGACGGACGTGGGCGATGCGGATCCGGCTTCGTTTCTCGACACGGTCACCACCTTTTGCAACGACCGGCTTTGGGGAACGCTGAACGCCGCCCTCATCATCGATCCACGCAGCGAAGCCGACCCCGCCGTTGCAAGCGCTCTCGATCGCGCGATCTTGAATCTCAAATACGGCAGCGTCGCGGTCAACCACTGGCCGGCCGCCGTCTTCGCGGCGGTGTCACCGCCGTGGGGAGGGCACCCCAGCGCCACCCTCGCGGACGTGCAAAGCGGCATCGGGTGGGTGCACAACACGTACATGCTCGAGGGAATCGAGAAGTCGGTTTTCCGCGGACCGCTGGTGATGTCGCCCAAGCCTGGCTGGTTTTACGACAATTCGATGATGCACGTCCTCGGGGCGAAGCTCACCGAGTTCGAAACGTCCCCCAGCGCGCTCAAGATTCCAGGGCTCGCCATCGCTTCGCTTCGGGGCTAGGCACGAGTGCCGTTCGCCAGAAATAGAGTCCTATTTCTGGCGAACCCGCGCTTCGCGCGGCGCAGCTGCGCTGCGGGCACTCTCTCTTGGTTATCGGGGGCTCCGCCCCCGCGCCCACCGGAGCAAGTCCGGAATGGGGCCCCACCCCCGCGGCGCCTCCGGCGCCGCCCGCGGCGCCTCCGGCGCCGAACAGGACGGCATTCGCAAAACATGGCCGAATTTCTGGTGGACAGAACTAGGGAGCGCCGGGGGCGCACTTGAGAACCATCAACTTGACGGCCCGGCCGGCGGGGCGGGCGACGAGCAGGCCCTCGGAGCCACCGGCCAGAGGCTCGCCGGCACCGATTTCCGGTTCGGCGCTGAGGGGTGCGGTGAGCTCACCGGCGGGGCTGATCGGTGCAAGGCGTGTCCGCTCGGCCGCGTCCATCACGGCGACCCAGCCATCGAGAACGCCGGGGACACCCGCGCCGACGTCTCCCTGCACGAGCACCGAAGGCGCATCGATATGTGCGGAGTGAACGACGGTGCGCATCACCTCGCCGCCGGCGGACCCGGTGGGGCTGTCATCGTAGCGCCAGACGAGCAGGGCTTCGCCTTCGGGCGCTGGTGCAATGTCGAACACCATCACGTGCCCGTCCTTCGGCGTAGCGGCGCGCGGAGCGGTGGTCGGCGATCCATTGCCGTCGAGGGGGACGATCTCGATCCAGCGAAAACCGATCTCCTCGGGAACGTACTGCGCATCGTGGTCTTCGCCTCCTGCGCTGCGCGCGATGTACGCGAGCCAATACCCGGCGCCTCCGCGCGGCAAGAGCCGCGGTGACTCGGCGTCGACGGAAGGAGGCGAGATCGCACGAGGCGTCGTGGCATTCGACACGTTTGCGACATCGAACGTCGAGACTTGGATGACCCCGGACGTCGGACCGTCCTCATCCCAGACCACGATGCCTTTCTTCTCGCCGAGCGCGATGTCGAAGGCTTGCGACTCGCCCGTTTTTTCCTGCAACGTGGCTCCCCAGGTCACCTTTCCATCGTCGAGCTTGGCGAGCCGGAGGGAGCGACCATTGGGTTCGGGCTCGAGCACTCCGGCAACCAGGGTCGAGCCGCGCGCGGCGAGACGCGGCGGATCGACGTCGCCGTGTGCGACTCCGAGCGGAATGACTTTGGCATTGCGACCATCCCTTCCGAGCGTGACCACCGACAGCGCGAGCGAACTTTCCCGCTCGTGGATCGCGCCGACGGCGAAGCCCCCCGACCAGGTGATTCCGTCACCGACTTCGGAAGCGAAGGGAAGGCTCTCATCCCGTTCGGGTGTCCCCGCTTCCTCGGCGGTTGCTGAGGGGGGGCGTGCGATGTCGCTCGGCCCGAGGACGAAAGGGGGCTCGGCGGACACCGGAGTGCAGCGGGGAGGCAGGTCGAGCTTCGCTGCAGGCGGCCCGGGCAGGATGTCCGGGGGTGGTGGCGGCTTCTTCTTGCAGCCGAGGGCAGCCACACACAGGGCCAGGGAAAGGAGTGCGCCGCGCATCGGTGGCCATTTCGTAGCCGCCGACGCACGGCGCTGCAAAGAAAAAGCTCAGAACTGCGCGTCCGGGAACACGCACGCGCTCGGATCGCCAACCGTGGTTTCGAGACCGACGTTGTCCGTGTAGTAGCTTCCTGCGGAGCCCCGGGCACGTGCTACGACACGGCCTTCCATGAACCCCCGCATCGCGGTCACCGGCATGGGCCTCGTGAGCCCCCTCGGTCTCGACGTTTCGACGTACTGGCGTGGCCTCTTGGAAGGCAAGTCCGGCGTCTCGTTCATCACCGAATTTCCGACCGAAAAGTTACGCAGCGACATCGCCGCCAAGGTGCCGAGCTTCGATGCCTCGCGTTGGCTCGACGACAAGGAGCAGGAGATCTACGGGCGCGTCGAGCAGCTCTCGGTGGCCGCGGCCTCGGAAGCCATTGCCGAAGCGCGGCTCGGCGGCGTGGACAAGACGCGGATAGGCGTCCTCGTGTCGACGGGCCAGGGGGCCGTCGAAATTTTCGAAGCTCAGATTCGTCGCTCGAACGAGCGCGGGCCGCGCGCCGTGTCGCCCTACTTCATCCCGGGAGTGATGCTGAACGCGGTCTCCGCACTCGTTTCCGTGAAGCACCGATTGATGGGGCCGAGCTTCAACATCGCGAGCGCGTGCGCCACGGCCAGCCACTCCATCGCGGTGTCGGCCATGATGATCCTCACCGGCGAAGCCGACGTGATGATCGCCGGAGGAGGCGAAGCGGCCACGCGGCTCAACACCGTTGCCGGGTTCGGCAATGCCCGCGCGCTCGCCCGGGCGTACCAAGGCGACCCAACACGCGCCTCCCGGCCGTACGACCTCGATCGCAGCGGCTTCGTCATGGGGGAGGGGGCCGGGGCGCTCGTCCTCGAGGCCGAATCCCACGCCGTCCAAAGGGGCGTGAAGCCGCTCGCGTACCTGGTAGGCTGGGGCATGTCGAGCGACGCCGAGCACTTGACCCGCCCTCATCCGGAAGGCCTAGGTCTGCGGCTCGCCATCGAGGCGTCCCTGCGGCGGGCCGGGATCAGGCCGTCCGAGGTGGGGTACATCAATCCGCACGCCACCTCGACACCGCAGGGCGATGTCGCAGAATATCAGTCGATGAAGCAGGTTTTCGGTCCCGAGCTCGCCCGTATTCCGATATCGGCGACGAAGTCCATGATCGGGCACCTGCTCGGCGGCGCGGGGGCGGCGGAAGCCATTGCGGTCGTCTGCTCGCTTCGTGACCAGCAGCTGCACCCGTCGATCAACGTCGATCGCCTCGATCCGGTGTTCGAGATCGACCTCATCCGCGAAGCGCGCCGCGGCGACGTCCAATATGCGATCTCCAACAGCGCAGGATTTGGCGGGCACAACTGCGTACTCACGTTCGAGCGGGCTTGACCCGATCAGCTCATGACCTCCACCAAGACCGAAGACGCCCTGGCTGAAGCCCTCGACCGACGCATTCTTCTGCTCGACGGTGCGATGGGCACCATGATCCAGCGCCACAAGCTGGCCGAGGCCGACTATCGCGGCGCCCGTTTCGAGGATCATCCGCACGAGCTCAAGGGTGACAACGATGTTCTGGTGTTGACCCGCCCCGAGATCATCCAGGGCATTCACGAGGCGTACCTCGAGGCGGGCAGCGACATCATCGAAACCAACACGTTCAGCGCCACGTCCATCGCGCAAGCGGACTACCACCTAGAGCGCGCGATCTACGACATCAACGTCGCCGCGGCGAAGCTCGCGAAGGCGGCCTGCCGTAAGTGGACGGAAAAAACGCCGGACCGGCCACGGTTCGTCGCGGGGGCGATCGGTCCGACGAATCGAACCCTTTCACTCTCTCCGCACGTGAACGACCCAGCGTATCGCGCGGTCACCTTCGACCAGGTGAAAAACTCGTATAGCGAGCAGGTGCGTGGCCTCGTGGACGGCGGGGTCGACCTTCTCTTGGTCGAAACGATCATCGACACGCTGAATGCCAAGGCTTGTCTCGTTGCGATCGAGGAGGTGTTCGCCGAAAAGGGCGTGCGCCTGCCGCTCATGATCTCGATGACCATTACCGACAAGAGCGGTCGAACGCTCTCGGGGCAGACGGTCGACGCGTTCTTCGCTTCGGTGCTTCACGTGAAGCCGCTCTCGGTCGGGATCAACTGTGCCCTCGGAGCGGCGGAGATGCGTCCGTTTCTCGCCGATCTTTCGGAGATCGCGTCGACCTACGTGTCCTGCTATCCGAACGCCGGGCTTCCCAACGCGTTCGGAGAGTACGACGAGCAACCGGAGACCACCGCCGCCCTGTTGACCGAATTCGCCGAGAGCGGTCTCACCAACGTCGTCGGCGGCTGCTGCGGCACGACGCCGGACCACATACGGGCGATCGCCGCGGGGGTTCGCAACCTGCGCCCCAAGCGCCACCCGCACCCCCATTCGCCATACACGCATTTCAGCGGGCTCGAGCCGCTGGTCATACGACCGGATACGAACTTCGTGATGATCGGGGAACGCACCAACGTGACGGGCTCCAAGCGGTTCGCCGAGCTCGTCAAAAAGGGAGATTTCACGACGGCACTCGAAGTGGCGCTCGACCAGGTGCGCGGCGGCGCGAACATCCTCGACGTCAACATGGACGAAGGCATGCTCGATTCCGAGCAGGTCATGACCACCTTCCTGAACCTGGTCGCCACCGAACCCGAGATCGCGCGCCTGCCGATCATGGTCGACAGTTCGAAATGGTCGGTCATCGAGGCCGGATTGAAGTGCGTGCAGGGCAAAGCCATCGTCAACTCGATCAGCCTGAAAGAAGGAGAGGCGGACTTCGTCAAAAAAGCCGAGCTCGTCAACCGCTACGGCGCCGCGGTGGTCGTGATGGCCTTCGACGAGGTTGGCCAAGCGGACACCGTCCAGCGCAAGGTCGACATCTGCCAGCGCGCCTACCGCATTCTCACCGAGAACGTCGGCTTCGATCCACTGGACATCATCTTCGATCCCAACATTCTCGCCATCGCGACCGGGATGGCCGAGCACAACGAGTATGCGATCAACTTCATCGAGGCTGCCCGCATCATCAAGCAGACCTGTCCCGGGGTGCACATCAGCGGGGGCGTGAGCAACCTCTCGTTCTCGTTCCGCGGCAACAACACCGTGCGCGAGGCGATGAATTCGGCGTTCCTGTATCACGCCATCCGGGCGGGGATGGACATGGGCATCGTCAACGCCGGGCAACTCGCGGTCTACGAGGAGATCCCGAAAGACCTGCTGACGTACGTGGAAGACGTGCTCTTCAATCGCCGGCCTGACGCGACCGAACGGCTGGTCGAATTCGCCGAGACAGTCAAACGGCAGGGAAAGAAACCGGAGGCGGAGCTCGCTTGGCGCTCGGGAACGGTCGAAGAGCGCCTTTCGCACGCGCTCGTGAAGGGGCTCGTCGATTTCATCGAGGCGGACGTGGAAGAGGCTCGCCAGAAATATGGGCGGCCCCTCTCCATCATCGAGGGTCCGCTCATGGACGGCATGAAGATCGTCGGCGATCTCTTCGGCGCCGGCAAGATGTTCCTCCCTCAGGTCGTGAAGAGCGCCCGCGTGATGAAACGCGCCGTCGCGTATCTCTTGCCTTACATGGAGCATGACAAGCAAAAAACGGGTGGCAGCCACTCGCACGGCAAGGTCGTCATGGCGACGGTCAAGGGCGACGTCCACGACATTGGAAAGAACATCGTGGGGGTGGTGCTCGGGTGCAACAACTACGAGGTCATCGATCTCGGCGTGATGGTGCCCTGCGAAAGGATCCTGGAAACGGCGAAGCAAGAAAAAGCGGATATCGTGGGGCTCTCGGGACTCATCACCCCCTCGCTCGACGAGATGGTTTACGTCGCCAAAGAGATGCAGCGCCAAAACCTGCAGCTTCCGCTCCTCATCGGAGGAGCGACGACGAGCCGCCAGCACACGGCGGTGAGAATCGCGCCGGAGTACCAACAGAGCACGGTCCACGTGCTCGATGCTTCGCGAGCGGTGGGCGTCGTTGCGAGCTTGCTCGACAAGAAGCAGCGAAGCGATTTCGATCTCAAAAACCGCGAGGAGCAGGCCAAATTGCGCGATCTTTTCGCGCGCAAGCAGAATCGGCCGCTGCTTCCCATCGAGACGGCGAGGGCCAACCGCCTTTTGGTTTCGTTCGGGAGCGAGGAGATCGCAGTGCCGTCGTTCTTGGGTCGGCGTGTCGTCGACGATGTGTCGCTCCAGCAGATTGCCGGCTACATCGACTGGACTTTCTTTTTCACCGCGTGGGAGCTGCGCGGCAAATTCCCGGCCATCTTGCAGCACCCCGAGCACGGTCAAGCCGCGCGCGAGCTCTTCGAAAACGGCAAACGTTTGCTCGATCGAATCATGCGCGACGGCTCGCTCCGCGCGCGGGGTGTGTATGGATTCTGGCCTGCGGGGAGCGACGGCGACGACATCGTCGTGTTCTCCGACGAGAAGCGGGACAAGGAGCTGCTGCGTTTCGACATGCTCCGCCAGCAGCAGATCAAGACCGACGACAATCCCTATCTGTCCCTTTCCGACTTCGTGGCGCCGGTGCACTCGGGAGCTCGTGACTACATCGGCGCGTTCGCGGTGACCGCAGGCCTCGGCGCCGACGAGCTGGCCCGAAGCTTCGAGAAGCAGCTCGACGACTACAACGCGATCATGGTCAAGGCGCTCGCCGACCGCCTGGCCGAAGCGTTCACCGAGCTCTTGCACCAGCGCGCTCGCCGCGATTGGGGCTACGGCTTGAGCGAGCAGCTTTCGAACGAGGATCTCATACGCGAAAAGTACAGAGGCATTCGTCCGGCCTTCGGCTATCCCGCTTGCCCCGATCACACCGAGAAAGAGAAGCTGTTCGTCTTGCTCGAGGCACCTGCAGTCGGGATCACCTTGACCGAGCACTTCGCGATGATGCCGCCCGCCAGCGTGAGCGGCATCTATCTCGCGCACCCCGAGGCGCAATACTTTTCGGTGGGCAAGATCGATCGCGCGCAGGTCGAGAGCTACGCTCGTCGTAAGGGGATGACCATCGGCGAGGTCGAACGCTGGCTCGCGCCGAACCTGTCGTACGAGCCTAGTGCTGCCACTGGAGAAAAGGGGTAGTACTCTCCGCGCATGGTGACGTCGAGCGACGCTCCGACGGTTGGGTACGTGAAAAGCCGGCGCTGCCCGGTATGCGGCGCGAAATATCCCAGCGATTTCCTGGTGTGTCCGAAGGACGCGACCTCGCTCGAGCCGGACAACACCGAAGAGGACCCGCTCATCGGCGAGGTGCTGGCGGGCACCTTCCGCATCACCCAGCTGCTCGGTTCGGGCGGAATGGGACGCGTGTACGAAGCCGACCACGTGCGGTTACCGCGCAAGCTCGCTGTCAAAGTGATGCACGAGACGCTCAGCCGCCACCCCGAGGCGGTGGCGCGATTCGAACGCGAAGCCCAGGCGGCAGCACGGATCGCCAGCGAACACGTGGTGGAAGTCGTGGACGTCATTCGTACGCGCGACGGCTTGCCGTGCCTCGTCGCCGAGCTTCTCGAAGGGGAAGACTTGAGCAGTCTATGCGAGCGGATGGGCAAGCTTCCGGTGAACACTGCGGTCACGATCTGCCGGCAGATGTGCCGCGGCCTGGCGGTAGCGCACGAAGTCGGCGTCGTGCACCGCGATCTCAAACCCTCCAACGTGTTCCTGGTGCGCCGTCCCGACCAGCGAATCCAGATCAAACTCCTCGACTTCGGCGTGGCCAAAGTGATGGACGACAAAAATCTCACGCGCACCGGCGTGGTCGTCGGGACTCCCGCGTACATGGCGCCCGAGCAGGCGCGCGGCTCGTCCGCCGCCGACCAGCGCTCCGACGTTTACGCGGTGGGCGCCGTGCTCTACCGCTTGCTCACCGGCAGTGCTCCGTTTCCCGACGACGATCCGGCTACGGTCATCAACCGGGTTCTCACCGAAGATCCCAAGAGACCGCGCGAGCTCGAACGCGGCATCCCGGAGGGGGTCGAGCTGGTGATTCAGCGCGCCATGGCCCGTTCGCCCAAAGACAGGCCGGCGACCGCGCTCGAGCTGGATCGCGAGCTTGCCGCGTTCGACGAGCGCGCGAAGATCCGCGCCCCGACGCTGGCCGTGCAGGCGCGTTCTGGATCCGGATACGTTGGGCATCTCAACGAGATGGCTCTCGGGCGATCGGCTCCGCCGCCTCCGCCCCCCACGGTGGAGTCGATGCGCCGCGCGAGCCGGGCTCGCCCCGCCGCGTTCGGGCTGGCTTTCACGGTGGGCGCCGTCGCCGGCGCGTCGGTATTCGTGATCACCGCCCCGATCGTTCTCCTCGTCGCCGGTCGGTCCGAACTCACCGACATGGAGACGCTCCTCCTTGGTGTGATCTCCAGCTTCTGTGTTCTCTTCGCAACGATAGGTTCGCTGCGTGCGCTGGTCTCGCGCTGGCGCAGCGCGTGGGCCGTCCAACGCCTGGCGGGTGGGCTGCGGATGGCACTGATAGCCCTCCTGTCGACGACGGGAATGTTCTCGATCGCCTGGCGCGCGTATCGTTTCGTCGGACGTCAGGTCGCCGCCGTGTGGATTCCGGTCATCGACATCGCACTGGTTGCCCTACCCACGCTCCTCGGGGCAATGGTATTCGTGTACACGCTCAGGAAAGCGCAAAGCCACAGCTAGAGGGTGGACGTCAGACGTCTACGACAACGACGCCTAATTCGCGCTCACACCGGCTGCGTCGAAGGATCGAACGATCGAGGGACGGCATCCGGGCAAATGGGGGTGCCCTGCCGCTCCCTGGCCTTCTTGGCCGCCCACATCATCTCATGCCGGGTGATGCCGAGGTATTTCAAAATCGGGAAATACACCTTCTGCAAAAACACCGCCCGATCGATGCCCGCTTGACGCATGATCTCGACGCGGTCGTCGTAGTTGGGAACCAGGGTGACCCCCGGCATCTCGAAGTTGGCAAAGACGTGTGCGAAGTCCGCCAGCGTTCCTTCGCGATCCTCCTCGAGCAGCACCTTGACGACGTTCTGATAGAAGCGACAATGTGCAATTTCGTCGCGGGCAATCAAATCGTAGATCTTGTGCAACGCTTCGCACTGTTCGCTGGCCGCCCGGTCGCGTTGCTTGATGTAGATGACGAAAGTCGCCATCTCCTGGATGATTCCGTAAAGCGTCATCTCACGCGGCGTGTCGAACGGGCGTTTCCAGACTTTCTCGAAAATCCTGTTCTGGAAGTCGACCATCTGCTCGTCGGTGCGCTTGCCGCTGCGCAAGAGGTACTCGGTCAAGGCGAGCGCGTGTTTGGACTCCTCGTAGGCCCAGTTGGCCTGGAACCAGGCTTGCCCGAAGGACTTGCGCACCACATTGATGCCGCCCGCGACGTAGTCGGGCAGGTACATCTCCACTCCGCAGAAGGTCTCGGCGCAAAGCGCGAGCTCCTCGCTGGCGCTCTTGTTGACCTTGTCCCAGGGGATGTCGTCGAACGGATTCCAGCGCCGTTCGCGCTCCGCCTTCTGAAAGAAGGTCGTGTACTCCTGGTACAGCCGCATGGCGAGGCGGGTCTCCATCTATACCCCTTCGATCCGGCGCGCGACCACCCCGACCAAATCGGCGACGGTGACGAGCTCGACCAGATCCTCGTCGGGGATCATGATGTTGAGTCGCAGCTCCATCTCCCCCACGATCTGCATCATCGAAAGCGAGTCGATGCCCAGATCGCTGATGTGAGCTCCTCTTGACTCTTCATCACCGTTGCTCTCCTGCCGATATCCTAGTCGATGCGTCGAAGCGAGTACTGGGCCAATGACGAGTAATGCTTGTCGAATGCCGTGACGCATGTGCTCAAGTATCGATCGTAGTCTTCGAAGACCTGGTCGCCCCACCGCCGGCGGATTTCGGCTTCATGATCGCGCAAACGGCGCCGCCACTCGAAGGTCGTGCGCCGGTAATGGACGCGGCGGGAGTGCATCTCGATGATCTCCCAGTAAGGGTTGACCGCTTGCACGACCTCCTCGATGCGTGGGTTCAGGCCGCCCGGAAAGATCACGTGGGTCACCCAGTGTACGTCTTCGAGATCCTTCTTGTCGCGAGGGACACGATTTCTCACGATGTGCTGCAAGCCGAACCACGCACCGGGCGAGGTCCACTGGTGAACGGTGCGGAAAAACTTGCGCAGGTTGTCGATCGCCTTGCCGAGACGCGCCTCCTCGGGCGAAACGAGGTGATCGATCATGCAAATCGACTCGACCGCGTCGTATTTGATCTCCGGGCGATGGTCCTTGTAGTCGCAGCAATACGCCTTGACGCCGGGAATGCCGCGGCGGTTGATCTCTTCCATCTGGGCGCTCGAGAGCGTCACGCCGTAGGCGCTCTTCACACCGCGCGTGGTCGCCAGGTATTCGAGGTTGGCGCCCCAACCGCAACCGATGTCGAGGACTTTGGATTCGGGTGTGATGTGGGCGAAATCCGCCAGGATCCGAAGCTTGTTGAGCTGCGCGGCCTCCAGCGACTGCTCGTCGTTTTCGAAGACCGCGCTCGTGTAATTCATCCGCTCGTCGAGCCAGAGGCGGAAGAAATCGTTGGAGACGTCGTACGAGACCTGAACTTCGTCTTTGGTGGATCCCACGTTATTTCTCGTTCCCCGTCGCCAACGCGAGAGTTCCCGCCTGGAGGCGTGCGCGCGTTTCTCTGCGACGAACTTTGCCGCTCGACGTCTTGGGCAGCGCTCCGCGCCGCAAAAAGTGAACTTCGTCGACCAACAGCCCCATTTGCGCGTGCACGGCAGAAACGATCGCTTTGCGCACGGCGTCTTCGGCAAACTGCGATTTGGTCACCTCGGCCACGGCCACCAACCGTTCGTTACTCGAGTGCAGCCCCACGTCGAGCAGAGCGTGGCCGTTCTGGTCGGGTGGACAAGTAAAAACCGCCACCTGCGAGGTGCGGATTCCCTCCACCTCGGAGATGATCTTCTCGATGTCTTGCGGAAAGTAGTTACGGCCGCGCAGGATGATGAGGTCCTTGCTCCGGCCACAAACGTAGAGCCGCCCCTCGGCGAAGTAGCCGAGGTCGCCGGTAAAAAGCCGCCCGCCGCGAAAGGTCGATTCGGTGGCTCGGTCATCGCCGAAATAGCCCTGGGTCACGCTCGGTCCTCGCACCACGATCTCGCCGATTTCACGCTCGCCGAGCGCATTTCCCTGCTCGTCGAGGATCTCGACCCGGTGGGAAGGAAAGGGCCTCCCGCATGAAACGAGCTCGAGCGCGTGACCATTGCTCGCTTTGGCGGCCCGGCCTTGCAGCAACGCTTTCGGGTCGACGGCATCGGTCTGGAGCGCCTCGTCGAGGTCGGAAAATGTGACGGCGAGCGTAGCCTCGGCGAGCCCGTAGGAGGGCAGGATCGCCGTTCTTTTGAGCCCCGCCGGTTCGAACTTGTCGAGAAAGCTGCGCACGGTTGACGCGTCGATGGGTTCGGCACCGCATCCGAGCGCGCGGACGCACGAAAGGTCCCAACCTTCCATCTGCCGGGGCGAAATTCCCTGCACGGCGAGCGCGTAGGCGAAGTTGGGCGCAAAGGTGATCGTGCCGCGATGGCGGTGCACGGCGTCGAGCCACGATGAGGGTCGTCGCACGAACGACGTCGTGGGAAGCAGCACCACCGGTACCTCGGCGAAGATGGGAGCAATGACGAAGCCGATGAGGCCCATGTCATGGTAGAGCGGCAGCCAGCTGACGCCTTTGTCGCGCTCGGGATCGGAGCGCAGACCATCGCACATGATGGCGTGCGCGTTGGCCGCCAGATTTTCGTGGGTCACCATCACCCCTTTCGGGTGTGACGTGCTGCCGGACGTAAACTGCAAAAAGGCGAGATCCTGGGGCGCTGCGCCGGCGCAGGGATCCGCGGTGACTGCACCGGCCGCCGCCATTTGCTCGGCCCGAAGACTCGGCAACGCGAAGAGTGCTCGCGTGCTTTCCGCGATGGCTACGTCCGCGTGCAGGGGCCGGTTACCGGTGATGAGGAGCTTGGCATCGGCGACTTCCGCAATGCGTGACAAATTGGCGAGGTAAGCGTCGAGCCGAGCGAGCGTGTGGGGAGGGTAGAGCGGAACCGGCACCGCCCCCGCCACCAGCGCGCCGAAGAAGGCGAGAACGAAATCGTCGGGTTCCGGTAGCGTAAGAAGCACGCGGTCGCCTCGTCCGACGTCGTGGTCGTGCAGGAGCTGAGCGCGCCGCCGCGCTTGCTCCCAGACCTCGCGGTACGACAACGTCTGTTCGCGCCCGTCCGAGCGAACGAAGGTAATCCCTTTGTGGCTGTGCCGCGCGTTTTCACGCAGCGCGTCGATGAGCGTTCGCATCCGTCTTTCGGTCTTTGAGGGCCTGGCGCCTCCCAAGAAAACCTGAGGGAGGTTCGACGTCAAGAATTGCGTGGCCCGCGGCCGTATTAGACGACAGCTGCCGGGCAATCGAGACCTTTCTGACGAAACGCTGTACATGGGATCAGTGCGAGGGGGGGAAAGGGGGTGCTAGCTTCGGCCCGATGCTTCGCGTGACGGCCGTTGCTTGCCTGAAGGACAACTATGCGTACCTGCTCGAGGACGGCAGTGGCGAACTGGCGGTCGTGGATGCATCGGAGGAGGGGCCTGTGCTCGCCGCGATGGCCGGCACGGAGGGGCGCCTCACCGCGATTTTTTCGACCCACCACCACTACGATCACGTTGGCGGTAACAACGAGCTCGTCAGCGAGTACCGCGATGTGCGGGTGTTCGGATACGAAACGGACAAGGGGCGTATTCCGGGGCAGACCGAGTTCCTACGTGACGGTCAGACGTTCAGGTGGGGAAAAACGACCTTCAAAGTGCTCCACATTCCGGGGCACACGCTCGGCGCCGTGGCCTACGTCGCCGAAGACGCGGTCTTCACCGGCGATACGCTGTTTCTGGCGGGTTGCGGGCGTCTCTTCGAGGGAAGCCCAGCGATGATGTTCCGTTCGCTCAACGATGTGCTGGCCTCCCTCGACGAGAGCACGCGGGTATTTTGCGGGCACGAGTACACCATCAGCAATCTTGCGTTCTCCGCCACCGTCGAGCCGAGCAACACGCAAGTGGCCGAGCGCCTCGCGCGAGCACGCGAGCTACGCAAACACAACGAGGCCACGGTGGGATCGCAGCTGCGCGAGGAGCTCGCGACCAATCCCTTCTTGCGCTGTCACAGCTCGGAAATTCGCGATGCCATGAAACTCGGCGCGCATGCGCCGGACGTCGAAGTCTTCGCCGCACTCCGGCGGGCCAAAGATACGTTTCGTGCCCCCACACCTACCTGAGAGGTTCGTCGCGCCCGGCCAAAACGATGCGGTTCTCGAGCCGCCCCAGCCGCTCGATTTCGAGCACCACCCGATCGCCCGGCTGGAGCCACTGGTTGGTGACGCCGGAGCCGTTGAGTTCGTAGAAACACCCGGTGCCGACGGTGCCTGAGCCGATGACGTCACCTGGATAGAGCATGACGCCGTAGCTCGCGCGTTCGAGAATCTGAGCGAACGTAAAGGTCATGTCTTTCACATTGCCCCGCGAAATGACGGTGCCGTTCACTTCGGCGGTCATCGCGAGGTCGAACGATGCGCCGTTCGCTCCGCGCACGGTGCGGTCGGCAACTTCGTCGAGCGTGACGAGCCAGGGACCGAGGGTCGTAGCAAAGTCTTTGCCCTTCGCCGGTCCCAGGTTCAGCTTCATCTCCTGCAATTGCAGGGCGCGCGCCGACCAATCGTTCATGATCGTGAGTCCGAACACGTGATCGTCGGCTTGCGCGGCGGATACCGTGCGGCCGCCTTTGCCGACGACGATGGCAACCTCGAGCTCGAAGTCGAGCTGGTTCATCTGCAGGGGCTCGACCTCGACGTCGCCCGGTCCGGTAATCGCCTGGTGATTGCCGAAATAGAACACGGGAAACTGGTCGAATTCAGGAATCATCGGCACGCCCCGGTTGCGCCGCGCTGTTTCCACGTGCTGCCGAAATGCATAGCCATCGCGCAACGACGGAGGGTGCGGCAGCGGGGCAAGAAGGCGAACATCGTCGAGAGCAACGCATAGCCTCCTGCCTTCGAAAACGGCAGGTAAGTTCCCTTGGCGGGCGCGATGAGCGATGGCGCGCGCCAGCGGCAAAGTCCGACTCTCCAGCCGGATGAAGTCGAGCAGGTTCGACCCGTAGCTGGCGGTCACCGCGTCTCTGCTCGACGAACGCCCCTGGTCAGCCTCGTGCCAGGCGAAAGCCGCGCTCAGCTCGACCAGCGATCGCTCGTCGAGCAGAGCTCCGTAGCTCTCGTTGCCTCGGATTTCGAAGGTGACCAGCCGCATGCGGGCTCCCTGACCGCGGGCCTAACATTACTGCGTCAGATCGTCCCTGCCAGATCGTTTCATCGGAATAGCCGTAGGCCCACTCAAGCACTGACCGGACCGGCGGAACTGGCCGTCGGCAAAGTCGAAGAGGCGAGGCCTGGCGGCCATTCCGGTTTGATGCGCCCTACCGACGGCCTCGCCGTCATTTGCCTGGGCGAAACGCGGCAATTGCTGATCGTGATCTGTCATAGCCAAGATCTGACGCAGTAGTGCTACTTGGCCGCTGGTCCCGAGCTCAACGGCCACTCGGCGTCAGACGAGGCCGACCCCGTAACGCCTCGCGTAGGCGACGACGCCGATCTTGTCGATGGTGCGGATGTCGCGCGTGGTCAGATTCAGCGTGACGAAGCGCCCGACCTCGGGAACCCACACGCGACGTGTCTGGATGTTGAGATTCTGCCAACGCTTCGTCTTGATGTTCGAGTGCGAGACATTGCGCGCCTTGAGTTTGCGCTTGCCGGTGATGTCGCTTTTCGCCATGACGGTGCTCGCTAGGGCTTTCCCCGGGGTGTCTGTCCCGAAGTCCGAAGGGAGCGGGAAAGTGAAGGACGCGCGGGCTTTTGTCAAGCAAAGCCCGTCGGCGAGGCGTTTAGGCGTGTTCAGTCGGAAGAGGCGGGTTGCTGGGTCTCGCGTGGAGGCTCGGACGGGCGACGATGCAGATCGACCAGACGTGCTTCGCGCGAGTAAACGAACGACAGCATCTGGAAGAGCCCAAGCGCGATCGGCACGACCGAGGCAAAAAAGGCCACGCCCGTGAGCGCATACGCGAGCGGCCCGCTGCCCGCAGGCAATGGCGCGTGGAATTGCCGCAGCCCGAGTTCGAGCGCCACCAAAAAAGTGAGCGTCTGCGCGCACCAGGCCGTTACCGAAGTGGTGGGGGCTGGCATGAAGGCGATCAGGGCGGACAGCGTACCGGTCAGGGCGAGTGCCGCCCCGACGCGCGCGATGGCGACCCCTTGCGTGGCGAGGAATGCCTCCTCGACGAGGAAGGGCAGCGCCAAAACGAAGGACGTCGCCAAAAGGACGCGCCCGCGCTCATAGGCACGATAATGCGAGCGGAAGAGCAACGCCGCCGGCAGTGCCACGCAGGTGATCACGCGGAACGACTCGAGCCAAGTCGCCGAAGCCGCATCGCCGAGCAGCGCGAGGGGCCCGCCGCCGAAAAGCCCAGCCACGACCACGACGGCGCCCACCAGTCCGCCGACCGCCGCCCGCCAAACGTACGGGAAGGGGACGAGCGCCGTCGCGCCGATGGCAGCCGCCGCCGCCAGGCAGATAGCTCCCGCCTGCGGAGCCAGATCGGCCACGCCGAGGTCGAACCGCAGGCAGATTCCAACGGCCAGGAAGAGGACGGCGACAACCGCATCCCAGAGCCGCGAAGCACGCCGTCCCGGTTCGGTGGGAGCGAGATCCTCACGAAGGACTTCGCTCGCCAAGATGGGCGGTGGAGTCTTCTTTTTTTTGATCGCTGCGTGCACGCCGGATGCGAGCGATCTTGGGGGGTGCGCCGCATGAGGGCGCGAATGCGTCTGCATAGGGGGTGACGGGTCTAGATTACCCCGTAGGCCGGGGGGATGACTAGCGGCCATGATCAGCATCGTCCTTTTTCATCAATAAAGGTCACGAAAACGGATACTTGTGTGCCGAATGTGAGCCCTGGAAGGCCCATGTCGGGCCTCCGTTGCTTGATGGCTTCGGACTCGAGTTGTCGCCGCGGGCTCGATGACGACGCGTGCTACGCACGCGGGTGGGCCCGCCGATGGGCGCGCCGGACATGGTCAGGCGCGACGTGCGTGTAGATTTCGGTTGTGGCGATATTGGCGTGTCCGAGCATGGCTTGGACGCTCCGCAGATCGGCACCGCCTTCGAGCAGGTGCGTCGCAAACGAGTGCCTCAGCTTGTGAGGTGAGATGGGCTTGTGGATACCTGCCCTTCGGGCGTAGCGCAGCACCAGTTTCCAAAAACCTTGGCGGGACATCGGCTTTCCCCAAGACGACAGGAAGAGGGCCGCCGGGGACCGGGCGCTGCGGGCAGGCCGGTCGGCTGCGAGGTAAGCCTCCAAATCGGCCAGGGCCACCTCGCCGACGGGCACGAGCCTGCGCTTTCCACCTTTGCCGAGCACCGTCACGAAGCCGCGCTGGCGGTCGACGTCGCCCCGCTTGAGCGCGCAGAGCTCGCTGACACGCAGCCCAGCGGCATACATCAGTGAGAGCATGGCGCGGTCGCGCGTCCCCCGCGCGCGCGAGACATCGGGGGCCGCAAGCAGCCGGGTCACTTCCTCGAACAAGAGGACGACGGGAAGCTTTCTGCCGAGCCGCGGCGGCGCGACGAGCGCGGTTGGATCGGACACAATCAGCCGCTCCTGAAGAAGAAAGCGGCAGAACCCCCGCACGGCGGAGAGGTGCCTTGCCGCGGAGCGCGCGCTCAGCCCCTGTTTGTGGAGTGCAACGAGAAATCGTGTGACGATGACCGGGTCGAGCTGCTCGGTGAGCGTCGCTCCCCGTTCTTCGGCGAAGCCCGCCAGCTTGGCCAGATCGGTCGCGTACGAAACCACGCTGTTCGGAGCCAGCCCCCGTTCGACCCGGAGGTGGTCGAGGTACGCGTCGATCGCCGCGGACAGGTCCACACCGCGAACATACGGTCACCCCTCGCGACCCGCTAATTTTTGCCGATCGAGGCGCCGCGAGCGAGCTCGGCGACGAGGGCCTCCGGATCATCGCGCCGCATCAGGGCCTCGCCGACCAGCGCCGCGTCGGCCCGCGATGCGGCCATTTCGGAGGCGTCAGCTCCCGACTTCAGACCGGAGAGATGAACCGCGACGAGGTGGCGGGGGATTTGGGCGACCACGCGCCGGGCGCGTTCGGCGTTCATCTCTAGCGTGTCGAGATCGCGCGCGTTGACGCCGATGACGCGGGCCCCTGCGTCGATCGCGAGCTCGAGCTCCTGTTCGTCGACGACCTCGACGAACGGCTCGAGACCGCGGGTGCGCCCGGCGGCGACGAGCTCGGCAACGGCTTGGCCTCGAGGAAGACATCGCACGATGATCAAGCTGCTATCCGCGCCGGCAGCCCATGCCCGTTCGATCTGGATGGGATCGATGATGAAGTCCTTACACAAGACTGGAACGCTGACAGAGGAGCGCGCGGCGCCGAGGTCGTCGAAAGATCCTCCGAACCAAGTCGTGTCGGTGAGAACGCTGATCATCGAGGCACCCCCCTCTTGGTAGCGCCTGGCCCTTTCGCCCGGACCGAGCGCGCGCGAGAGGGGACCGGCCGATGGCGAGCGGTATTTGATCTCCGCGATGAGACGGAGGGGCGCCCCCTGCGGTCGTGTCAGCGCGGCGAGGACATCGCGCACCGGCCACGATTCGGGCCGCGACGCGCTCGGGGCCTCGCGGAGCGCCGAGACCTCCCGCGCCTTTTGCGCCAAGATCTCCGAAAGGACCCCCATGACTACGCCCGGGCGCGTGCTGCGGCGGCTCTCCAGCGCTCGAGCGTCGCGAACGCGCTGCCTGACGCGATCGCACGCTCGGCGGACGCAGCGGCGTCTCGGAGGTCGCCGCCACGGGCCACGACGGTTGCTGCCGCCGCATTGATGACGATCGCCGCGCGGGCGGGGTGTGGCTCGCCCCGCAAGATCGACTCGATGACCTTCGCGTTGGCCGCGGCGTCTCCTCCAGCGAGAGCCTCGGGCCCGAGCCTCGCGATCCCGAAATCTTCCGGCGTGACGACCCGCTCTCGCACTCCGTCAGCATCGAGCTCGGTGACCCGCGTCGGACCGCTGGGACTCACTTCGTCGATCCCTTCCTCGCCGCGCACGATCCACGCGCGGCGGGTGCCGAGCGCGCGCAGCGTTTCGGCCATGATCGGACGCAGCGCATCATCGTAGGTTCCAAGGAGCTGATGCGTGGCCCGCGCCGGGTTGGCGAGCGGTCCCAAGATGTTGAAGATGGTCCGGATCCCGAGCTCGCGCCGCGCGACCGCGACGTGCTTCATGGCCGGGTGATGCGTCGGCGCGAACAGAAAAGCGATGCCCGCTTCGCGAAGCACCCCCGCCTGCCGCTCGGCAGGCAGATCGATCGGAACTCCGAGCGCTTCGACCACTTCGGCGCTGCCGGCGCGGCTCGACACGGCGCGGTTGCCATGTTTGGCGACCGAGACGCCGAGGGACGACACGACGATGGCAGCGGCCGTCGAAACGTTGAGAGTGCCGAGACCATCCCCGCCCGTGCCGCACGTATCGAGCGTTGCCTCGAGACCGTGATCCACGACGACCATCGCCGCGCGCAGGGCTTCGACGGCGGCGGCGATGATGGCGGAGGTCTCCCCGCGCATGCGCAGTGCGACGACGAAACCTGCGATCTGGGCGGGTGTCCAGTGTCCCGCCAGAATGGTCTCGAAGGCGGCGCGAACGCTTCGCGCTTCGATGCCCTGCGGGCTCGTGATTTCGCGAAACACACTGGCGAAGGTGACCGGATCCGAGCTCACGAGGCCTCCTCGCTCACCGTGGAAAGCCAATTTCGTAGAAGCGCCATCCCCTCGTCCGTCAAGATCGATTCGGGGTGAAACTGTACGCCCTCGACGGGCAACGATTTGTGCCGCAGGCCCATGATCTCCCCCTCGCGTGTCCACGCGCTCACCTCGAGCGTTTCGGGCAGACTCGACCGCTCGACGAGCAGCGAGTGGTAGCGCGTCGCGGTAAATGGGTTGGCGAGGTTCTGAAAAACGGATCGGCCATCGTGCTCGATGGGCGAAGTCTTTCCGTGCATCAACCTCTCGGCTCGCACCACGCGGCCGCCGAAGGCCTGCCCGATGGATTGATGCCCGAGGCAGACCCCGAGAATGGGCACCTTACCGGCAAAATACGACACCGTCGCGAGGCTCACGCCGGCCTCGTCCGGCGTGCACGGCCCCGGGGAGATCACGATGCCCCGCGGCCGGCGGGTGGCGAGTCCAGCGACATCGCAGGCATCGTTCAGCACCACGTCACAGGTCGCCCCGAGCGTCTCGAGGTACTGTACGAGGTTGTAGGTGAATGAATCGTAGTTATCGATGACGACGATGTGCGCCATGAGTGCCCCGGCAGAATGGCCGCAGCTCGCTTCGAGGTCAAACGTTGACATCGTGGAGCTCACCTCGCTAACGTGCGCTTGCTCCGGCCTCCTTTCGAAAGTCCTTAAGCTTTCCACCGCGTGCGCTCTCGGAGCCGCCGGACTTGGCCGCCCCGTCTTACAGCACTCGACTTAGCGAGCATCCGGACCGAGTCGTGTTACGAGGAACCTCATGGCTGAAAAACCGAAGATCGATCTGAAAGCCCGTCTTGGGAAAGCGCAGGTGGGAGGGGGAGTTCAAGTCCCGGTCGCTCCCACGGGCCGCGCGTTCAGTTCCGTGCCCCCGCCCGCGATTGGCACGGGCGCTCAGGGTGGATTCGGCGGAGCTCCGGGCGTTCCTGTCGGCGGCGGCGTTCCGATGCCTCCGTTCGGCGGTGGTCCCACCACCGATCCGTTCGGAGCACGCGTGGCCACCGGCGGCCACGCCGGGCGGGCGATGCCTTCGACCATCAAGATCGAGCTCGACGAAGCAACGATGCGCGCCGCTCAGCGGGGCGGCAAACGCGCGGCGATCCTGGCGTTCATCACCGCCATCGGCGGTCTCGGGCTCGGTTATGCCTGGGGAGGGCGTCACGCCGACGCCAAGGGCGCGACGGTTGCCGTCCAGGGTGCCCAGGATCTCATCGTCGATATCGACAAGTCGCAGGGCAAGATCAAGGACCTCGCTGCTAAAATTGGTGCTGCCGTCAAAGATATGAAGGAAAAGAAGTTCCCCGAGGCGTTCGCCAACGATCTCGGCGGTCTCTCCATTCCGTTCGGCGCCGACAGGCTCGCCGGTCGCAACATCGGCCGCTTCGACCCGAAGACGCTGACGATGCTCTTCAACTACACGAACGACGTCGAGGCGCTCAACGATCGCAAGGACGCGCTGAAGAATCTGTTCAGCGCGCAAAAGCCGGCCATCCAGGCCGCCCTCGGCGCGGCGAGCAATCCCAAAGTCGGTTGGTCGGTCTTCGTTCAGAAGAGCCCGGCCCACGGCCCGGTCGCGGTGCTCGCGGCCATCAATCCCACCGATTCGTTCGGGTACAAGGACAGCTGGCCGGGCAAATTCAAGATCTCGAACGGTCGCGAGCTCGTCGATACCGACCGCTACAATGGGGGCGATGTCATTTCGAGCGAAAAGAAGATCATGACGATCCCGCTCGATCCCGATTCGGTCAGCAACTCTTTTCCCAGCGACGTTCTCGCCCGCATCACCAGCGAGCTCGCCAAGACCGAGGCGGTCCTCACCGGCAGCGGTACGCCCGGTGACGACAACGAGACGGGCGTCCTGGTGAAAGGCGACGACCTTCTCAAGGCGCTTCGGAAGATCGGTCAGAGATAGGGACCCGCGCCCAGACGAGCTCTTCGTTCGTTCGCGGGTCGCGCGATGCGCCGATGTCGCGATAGCCTCGCGCAAGCAGTGCAGTACAGCGGACGGCCGCGTGTGCCTTGCGAGGCTTGCCTACGAGTCGCTCTGCCCAGGCCAACCATTCACCCAACCCGCGGGGGGCCGGACCTACCTCGCGTACGAGGACCAGCCCACCGGCCGGCAGCTCCGCCGGGTCGGGAAGCTGGGCGATGATGACGGCGATCGAACCGATGCCGTCGCCCGGCCAGCTGCGATCGAGTAGGGGGAAGAGTTCGAATGCGGGGGGCGCGGGGACGCGACCAGGCGGGTTCATGTCGCGGCGGAAGCGACCTTGCGTTCGCCATCCGAGCTCGATTGCCCCGCGTCTGACTGGGGGGGCGCCGACGAGCCGTTCGCCGCGGGGCCGGCTTCGGGGGCCACCGGGCCTTCACCGGAAGCAGAAGGCGGCAATTCGGAAAGGGGTCGCGGGCGGATAATCTCGACCTTGGCGATTCGCTTTTCGTCGGCGTCGCGAACGACGAAGGACAAATGGAATGCTTCGATGTGGGTGCCGACCGACGGAACCTTGCCCGCTTGGTGGATGAGCAGACCGCCGAGCGATTCGTAATCGCCGCTGTCCGGAATTTCGGCGCCGAGGTAGGCGGCCAAGTCGTGGACCGACACGGCGGCGTCCGCCAGCAGGCGACCGTCGCCGAGGTCTTGAATCGGTGCTTCTTCGGTGTCGTATTCGTCGCGGATTTCTCCCACGATGACTTCGAGAATGTCCTCCAAGGTCACGATACCGCTCACCCCCCCGAACTCGTCGATGACGACGGCCATGTGAAGGCGGCGTGCGCGCATTTCCCGCAGCACGCTGGAAACGCCCTGCATCTCGGGCACGAAGTTCACCGGGGCGCGGACGAGGTCGCCGAGCCGCGTCGCTTGCATCTTGTCGTCCTTGACGAGACGAAACAGGTCCTTGGCGTAGAGAAGGCCGACGATGTTATCGACCTGGTCGCGGTACACGGGATAGCGGGAGTGTCCCTCGCTGGCGACGATTTTGAGGACGTCGGGAAGTGGCGTTTCGACCTCGATGGCGCACACACGGGTGCGCGGGACCATGACATCGCGAGCGACCAGGTCTTTCAGCTCGAGGACGTTGCGAATCATGTCGGCGGGCTCTTGGCCGAGCGAACCGTCCTTTTGCCCCTCGGTCACCACCCATTCGACTTCGGTTTCCGTGTGGCGGGCGTCGCGGGGCGCCTCCGGTCCGAGCCACTGCGTGGCGCGACGGCCGAGAACGGATAGCGGCGCTGCGAACGGCCACAAGATCCACTCGAGGGGCCGCAAGAAAGGAAGAACGCGAGAGGCGAGGTAGTCGGCGCGGCTTCGGCCGAGGGTGATTCCGATTTCGGCCAGCGGGCCGTAGGTGACGAGCGCGCCCAACGCGCCGAGTGGCACGAGCGCCCAATGTGGGACGAAGCGCGCGACCGCGTTGGCAACGAGGACCGCCGCCAGTGACATGCAGACCACGCGACCGACGAGCCATTGGGAATGCCGCGTCGTCGGATGGATCAGGTAATGGCCCAGGCTCGCCTTCGACAGCCCGGTTGATTCCGCGTGCAGGGTGGACAAGCGGGCAGGATTCAGCGAGGCGAGCGCCGCATCCATCGCGGCGAATACCGAGCCGATCATCGCGCACACCAGCGCTCCGGCAAGGCCTTCGAACACCCCGGCCTCTGGTAACGTCAACTCATCTCCTCGCGGTCCTCTTGGGAGCTGGGCCCCTCGGCGCTTGCGAACGCCGGGGCGGAGCCGCCCCCTAAGAACGTAGCGGACGTCCCCGCCATGGCGCAAGGGTGCCCCCGGGGCATAGGGTCGCACCCGCGGGGCGCCTGCAGCAGATTTCTAGCAACTTTCGTGGCGTTGACCCGACAGGGAGGCATGGCCAGTGTCCCACCCATTGCCCGCGATACCCAACCGGTCCGGCAGGCAGCCCCTGGTGCGACGGGCGCGAGTTGCTCCAGCCGAGCCCGCCTGCCCTTCGCGATGATCCTGAAGTCTGCTGCGCCGGCGCAGCCTCGAACGTTTCTCGGGGCGACATCGCTCGAGGGCTGCGTCGGGTCTGGCGCGTCCGGCGAGATGAAAGTAGGCCGCGCCCCGGTGGAACGAGTCGACGATGATCCGCGTCACTCCCCAGCCCCGAGTGGTGCGGTCGACCCGCTCGATCCAATGACGCGCAGCCTTTTTTCCCAAGGGCTCGTGCCGCATGTAGGTGCCGCACAGCCGCCTTTGGCAGCGCTTGGCGAGGACGCCGTCGCGCGAGCGTCTAGGACATCGCTCGAGCACATGATGTCCCGGTTCGTGCGGCGCGTGGCTTGGTCGGGCGACGCTCACAGCGGTTCCGCGCGACTCGAGTTCGGGGCCGGTGCGCTCGAAGGGGCCACGCTCACGATCCACTCCGACGCGGGCGTGTTGCGCATCTGCCTCGATCTTCCGCCGGGCGTCGATCCCCTCGAGTGGCGTCGCCGCATCTCCGAGAGGCTCGGCGCCCGCCGCCTTCAGGTCGCGGAGCTCGAAGTGGGCTGACCAAATCCCCGATCCACCGCGAAATGCAGCTCGTCGGCGGCCCTTCCTACTGCGACGACGTCGCCGCTTGGACTCAACCATGCCGTTGGGCCATGCGCGGGAACCGACGTGAAATGCTCGGATGACAGCAGCTTGCCACATCGCGCGCGGCGCACCCCCTCCTCCGACAGCTTCGCCGTGGGGAGCACGCGCGCGACCACCTCGGCGAGCGGCTGCATGGCCCGGCAGAGCTCTTCGGCCGGCGTGGATGGGGGCAAAGCTTCTGCCAAGGTAAACGGGCCGCTCGACAAGCGACGCAATGACGAAAGATGCGCCGGCACGTTCAGCCTGTCTCCGAGGTCCCTCGCCAGCGATCGCACGAAGTAGCCTTTCGAAACGGTGAGCACGAGCCCGACCGAATCGGCGGTCGTGCCGGTCACTTCGAGCGATCGCACCTCGACGGGACGCGCCGGCAATTCGACTCGTTCGCCGCGGCGCGCCAATCGATGAACGGCCCGGCCGTTCAGCTTGATGGCCGAGAATGCGGGCGGAACCTGCTCCTGCCGCGACCGTTCACCCTCGAGCGCGCGCTCGAGCGCCGAAGCGACAGAGGCGCCTCGCGCCGCCGGTTCGGCGGTTCGGGCGCTCAAATCGTCAGCCAGATCGGGTGGTAGTGCCGCCGTCGCGACGATGGCCCCCTCGGCGTCGAGCGTGTTCGTAGCCACGCCGAACGTCACCCAGGCCTCGTATTGCTTCTCGTGCAGCGACAGGTGAGCGACGAGCTTGGTGGCTTCGCCGACGACCATCACCAGCACGCCACTGGCGCGCGGATCGAGCGTGCCCGCATGCCCCACGGCCCGTGTTCCGAGCGCCCGGCGAAGGTGCGCGACGACATCGTGGCTGGTGGGACCGACCGGCTTGTCGATGACGAGAACGCCGCTGATGCCTACCCGAACCATACACTTTGCCGCTCCGAGACGCTGCGGTCCAGCATAGCTTGGATCGTGGAGCGCACCTTCTCGGTCAGCCGTCCGACCAGCAGAGAATCGTCGGCGGCTTCCGGTCCGTAGCCATCGAAACGAATGGGCTCGCCGAACTCGATGCGCCACTTGGTCGGCGCCGGGAGCAACCCCAGCGGACCCAGAGCGGGAAAAATGGGGGTAACCGGCAGATAGGGAATGCCCATCACGTTGGCCAAGTAGTCGAGCCGATAGAGCATCGGCGTGGCCTCTTCGGCTCCGATGATGGCGCAGGGGACCACCGGCGTCTCGGTGCGAAGACAGAGGCGAATGAAGCCGCCCCGCCCGAAGCGCTGCAGCTTGTAGCGATCGCGGTAGAGCTTGCCGATCCCCTTCACCCCCTCCGGGAAGACGCCGATGAGGCGCCCTTGTTTGAGCAGTCGTTCGGCATTTTCCTGACACGCACGGACGGCGCCGATGCGATTCATGAAGGCGCCGAGAAACGGCAAATAGAAGAGGAAATCCTCGGCGAGCCATCTCAGATCGCGCTGCGCGGGGTGTGCGTGGCGCATGGCCGTCTTCAACATGGCGCCATCGTAAGGAAACGTGCCCGAGTGGTTCGCCACCACCAGGCAGCGGCCTTCGCTCGGGATGTGGGATGCGCCCTCGGTTTCGACGCGGAAATAGCGCCGGTAGAGAAAATCGAAAAGCGGCTGCCAGCGTGCGGCGTATTTGGGGTCGAAGCCGAACTCGTCGACTTCTTCCGAGCGATTGCGCATCGCGATGCGGCCCCACTGCCGCAGGTAGTAGTCGCTCGAGAGAAGCTCGCGCGCAGCGTCCATCACCGTGCCGTCGTCGCCCCCCGGTCGCTCGATGTCGGCCGGCACGCTCCAGCGCTCGGCGATGGCCTGGGCGGCGCGCCGGGCGTGGCCTTGCGTGCTCGAGCTTTTCCTCTGGCTCTTCTGGATCATGCGGTCGAGCTGCATCTCGAGCTTGCGGATTTGCCCTTCGACCTCGTCGATGGACAGGGCCGGCGACGAAGCCCCGCGATCGTCTTCGGGCGTGAGATCGGGGACCGGCGGCGGAGGCGCGTCGAAGGTGGCGTAAGGCTCGGAGATCGGTGGGGCGTCCGACGAGGGGTCCGCCTCCGAAGCCGGCGGTAGATCCGAGGACGGCAGGTCGTCGGAAAGCGAGGTCGGATCCGAGCTCGGCGGCGACTCCGGCGCGGGCGAGGGCTCTCGTTCGGCGGACTTTTTTTTGGGTGGTTTTCGATTCGCCATGGCAGTCGTGCGTGCGGGCTCAGGCGGGAGTCTCGTGGAGCAGACGAACATCTCGCAAGCGCTGGGCGCTCGTATAATCGATGAGCGCCTCACGCGTGGTGTACGCTGCCCGAAACCCCATCTCGCTCGCTGCTTTCTCGCCGTCCGCTACGCAAACGTACCTCAAGTAGTCGAGAAAAGCCGGCGGCGCTTCGGACAGCTGGGCCATCCAGAGTGCGCTCGCCAGCGCCGGGAAAAGAAGGTGCGGGACGGGCACGGCAACGCGTCCGGCGAGCTTGATCACGGTCGAGAGCGGCAGGACGCCG
>WNGB01003259.1_pt1 | contig 31871 bp, 22 predicted proteins | sample 5400681 | NCBI WGS metagenome assembly WNGB01 (sample SAMN13153367, study PRJNA577476) | soil metagenome | isolation source: 115 cm soil or saprolite under grassland replicate 2 | place: USA:California | collected 2016-06-15
CCCGGACGGTGCCGGCGAGGGTGCCGGCGGCCTCCCGTACGGTGTCGGCGACCCGGGCGAAGCCGACGACCCCGGCGGTGCCGACGACCCGAGTTGTGTCGGCGACCCGGGCGATGCCGGCGACCCGGACGGTGCCGGCGACCCGGACGGTGTCGGCGAGGGTGGCGGCGACCCGGGCGGTGCGGACGGTGCCGGCGAGGGTGCCGACGGCCCGGGCGGCGCGGCGGGCCGTTCGGCGACCGCCGGCATCGCCCAGGACCGGCGCAACCCGCGTACGCCCAACAGGGCGACGGCCGCGGCGACCACGAACAGGACGAGCGCGAGGGCAGCCGGCGGGCCGGCGTCGGTCGCCGTGTTGGTGACCCGCCACCAGTGCAGGCTCAGCACGTTCGCCTCATCCTGCACCGACCCCGGAACGGCCACCAGGACCAGGTCGAACAGCCGCACGGCGGCGACCACCAGGGTCACCACCACGACTCCCGAGATCGGGCGCAGGATCGGCAGCTCGACGGTCCGCAGCCGGCGCCACCGGCGAAGCCCCTCGGCCCGGACGGTGCGGATCACGTCGTCCGGGATCGCGTCCAGCCCGGCGCGGAACAGCGACGCGGCGAAACCGAGCCACGTCCAGGCGAACGCCGAGATCAGCACGACCCAGATCAGCCGCGGGCCGAGCCAGACCGGGCTGGAGCCGAACAGGCCGGTCGTGATCGCGGTGACGGTGCCCCTCTCCGGCGCCGGGTCGAAGACGATGCGGAACGCCGTGCCGGCGACCAGCGCGGACATCGCGAACGGGATCACCAGGGCCGGTTGGAGCACCCGCCACAGCCACGGCACCCGGTGCCCCACCAGCGCGATGCCGAAGCCGAGGGCCACCAGCGCCAGCGCGACGACGATCCACCCGGCGCTGTGCCAGATCGCCGGGCCGGCGCCGTCGGTGTGGAACGCCGCGGTGAAGTTGCCCAACCCGAGGCCGGTCGGGGTGTGGAACGCCGCGTAGGCGGTGACCAGGATCGGGACGAGCAGCAGCCCGCCGAGCAGCACGGCAGGCAGGCCGAGCAGGAGCGGGCCGTACGACCGGCGGGACCGGCCCACGACCGGCCGCCCGGTGATCTCGCGTCCGACGACCTCGATCTCCAGGCCGTTCACCGACAGCGACATCTCACCTCCGCCCGGTCTGCGGGGGCAGTCGGTCCTCCAACCGGCGCAGTGTCCGGCAGGCGTCCTCGGCGGCCGACGGCACGTCGTCGAGCCCGCGTCCGGTCACCCGGACGAGGAAGTCCTGCAGCACCCGCCAGAGCCCGTCGCTGCCGCCGAGCGCGCCCAGTTGGTCGGACAGGTCGAACGCGATGAGCTGGGTCGCGTCGTTGAGCTGAACGGCCAGCGGCTCCAGCGCGGCGGAGTAGTGCGCCACCGAGGCGTCCTGGTTCGCCGCCAGGAACCCGCCGTACCGCTCGATCCACGGCAGCGGCGCCGTCGGCCTGGCCAGCCGCGTCAGCAGGTCGGTGGCGTGTTCGCTCGCCGGCTTGGCCAGCACCGCGACGTCGCCGCCCACGATCACCGGCCGGCCGGCGGGGTTCGGGACCGGGTCGTCCGGCGTGCCGTCGACCACGGGGAAGGCGAACACGCCGACCTCGTCCCGGTCGGCCGCGAACCGCCGCACCACCGGCTCGGCGAAGTCCGCCGCGATCACCATGGCCGCCCGCCGGTGCCCGAAGACCTCCACGACCGCGTCCGGGAACTGCTGCACCAGCGAGCGGACCGGGCCGCCGGCCAGCACCCTGGCCGGCGCCCACATCCGCCCCAGCAGCCGGAACGCCTGCTCGACGGCCGGGTCGGTCCACGGCCGGGGTACGGCCGGCAGCTCGAGCCGACGGTACGTGCGTCGCGAACAGCCGAGCAGGACGTTCTCGAAGATGTCGGTGAGCGCCCAACCGTCGGCGCCGGCCAGCGCCAGCGGGGGTACGCCGGCGTCGACCAGCCGGCTGTTCAGCACGATCCAGGCGCTCCACGTGTCGGGCAGGTCGAGTCCGAGCCGGGCGAAGACGTCCTTGCGGTACCAGACGGTCGACTTGTGGGCGAGCTTGAACGGCAGCCCGTACGCCCGCCCGCCCGGCGAGTTCGGGTGGATCAGCAGGTCGCGCCAGACCGGGGCGTACGCCCAGCGCTTGCGGAGGTCGTCCGGCAACGGTTCGAGGTCGTCGAGGTGTTCGGCGACCAGGCCGGGGCGGGGCAGCATGACGAGGTCGGGCCGGCGGCCGTACTTGCCGCTGGTCGGCCCGAGCGCCGTTTCGATGTCGTCGCCGAGCGGGATCAGCTCGATGCCGTAGTCGCGGACGTCGAGGCCGGCGAGGACGGCCCCGAACGCCGCCAGCTCGTCGGCGCTCCAGCTCACCGCGACCCGTACCACCGGCCGCAGTCCGAGCACGTCGGCGGCCCGGGTGCAGCCCGATGCGGTCACCGCCGACGCGGCCGTCGCGGTCAGGAACCTCCGTCGGCTAAGCACCGGCGCCGCCCGGCTCGAGGAGGGGGAACCCGCTCGCCCGTTCCCGGTCGGGCGTGATCAGCAGCAGGACCGCCGAGAACAGCTGCGGGTTGTGCTCGAAGTCGAGCAGCGAGCCCCACGTCGGCAGCCCGGCGGCGTCCTCGAGCACGATCGCGGTCGGCCCGCCGCGCAGCGCCCGGGCGATCCCGGCGAGCCGGCGGCGGCCCGGCGTGATCTCGTACGGATAGCGGTCCAGGACGTCGTCGAGCCCGCACCAGCTCGCGGCTTCCCGGGACTCCTCCTCAGCCTTCCGGCGCGGGACGTCCCGGGACGTGCGGGCCCCGTGCACGAGGTTGCCCAGCACCGTCAGGTACGGCAGGAGGCCGCCCTCGGCCGGGACCAGGCGCACCCGGCCGGAGCACCGGACGGCCACCCCGACCGGCGCCATGTCCAGCCCCGCGAGCAGATCCGCCAGCCGGCGGGCGTGCCGCTCCTGCGGCACCACCAGGGCCAGGCGGTCTCCCGGCTTGAGCACCACCGAGTCGGGGACACCCGGTACGGGCAGTCGCTCGAGCGCCAGCCTGCCCACGCATTGTCTCCTCCGGCAGTCCATCACCAGCGCGAACTCGGCCCTGAATGCGCCGGTCTGCGCCCCGAAACGCTACACCGCGGCAATCGTCACCGCATCCGCAGGGTGACCGGCGAGCCACATGCGGTCAGCCGACAGTGAGCAGCAGCTTCGGGACGCCGCGCGCACGTCAGACCCGGGCAGCCGATCGTCGGCAAGGGCTTCGGGACGCCGCGCGCCCGTCAGACCCGGTCAGCCGATCGTCGGCAAGGGCTTCGGGACGCCGCGCGCCCGTCAGACCCGGTCAGCCGATCGTCGGCAAGGGCTTCGAGGCGCCGCGCGCCCGTCAGACCCGGTCAGCCGATGGTCGGCAGCAGGTTCGGGGCGCCGCGCGCCCGTCAGATGCGGTCAACCGATCGTCGGCAACAGCTTCGGGGCGCGGCGCGCTCGGCTGGCCTGCTCGTACGCATACGCGATGCCGACCAGGGTCGGCTCGCTCCACCGGCCGGCGAAGAACGACACGCCCACCGGCAGCTCGCCCACGAACCCCATCGGGACCACCACGTGCGGGTACCCGGCCACCGCGGCGGGCGAGGAGCTACCCCAGCTCAGCGTGTCGCCGGCCGCGTAGTCGGTGACCCACGCGGGCGGGAACGCCGGTGCCACGATCGCGTCCAGGTGGTGGGTGCTCAGCAGCCCGTCGATGACGGCTCTGGCGGCGTTCGTCGCGCCGTCCCGCATGGCCCGGTACGCCGGGTCGCTCAGGTCGCCCGACGTGGCCTGCGCCAGCTCGAAGATCTCCTGCTTGAAGTACGGCATCTCGGCCGCGGCGTGGTCGGCGTTGAACTGGATCAGCCCGGCCAGGTCGGCCGGGTGCGGCCCGGGCCGCGCCGCCAGGTACGCGTTCAGGTCGTGCTTGAACTCCACCAGCAGCGCGCCGAACTCGTTGTCGCCGAAGTCGGCCGGGAACGTGAGGCTGACGTCCACGGTGGTGGCGCCGAGCCGGCGGATCTTCTGCACCGTCCGGGCGAAGATCGGGTCAACCTGCGGGTCGCCGCCGGTGGCGTCGATCCACACCCCGATCCGCTTGCCGCGCAGCGCGTGGCGGTCCAGGAACCGGGTCAGGTCGGTGCGGTGCGCCTCGGCCGGCGCGGTGGCCGGGTCGGCCGGGTCGGTGCCGGAGATCACCGACAGCAGCGCGGCCGCGTCGGTCACGTTGCGGGTCATCGGGCCGGCGGTGTCCTGCTCGGCCGAGATGGGTACGACGCCGCTGCGGCTGACCAGCCCGAGGGTGGGCTTGATCCCGGCGATGCCGTCCACGCTGGCCGGGCAGGTGATGGAGCCGTCGGTCTCGGTGCCGATCGCGACCGGTGCGAGCCAGGCGGCCACCGCGGAGCCGGAGCCGCTGGAGGAGCCGCACGGGTTGCGGTCCAGCACGTACGGGTTGTTGGTCTGGCCGCCCACCGCGGACCAGCCGCTGGTGGAGTGCAGGGACCGGAAGTTGGCCCACTCCGACAGGTTCGCCTTGCCCAGGATCACCGCCCCGGCGCCGCGCAGCCTGGCGACCAGGAACGCGTCGCGGGCCGGCGTGGACCCCACCAGCGCGAGCGAGCCGGCCGTGGTGCCCTCCCGGTCGGCGGTGTCCACGTTGTCCTTCAGCAGCACCGGGATGCCCTCGAGTGCGCTGCGGGCGGGGTGCTGCCCGCGGTACTCGTCGCTGGCCCGGGCCTCCTGCTCGGCGTCCGGGTTGACCGCGATGACCGCGTGCAGGGCCGGGTTGAGCGCTCCGATCCGCCGCTCGTAGAACCGGACGAGCTGCACCGAGGTGAGCCGGCCGTGGTCCATGGCGTGCTGGAAGTCCAGCACGGTGGACCGCTCCGGGTCGACGCCGCCGGGCAGGCCGGGGAACGGGGGATGCTCGGCCGCGGGCGCCGCTGGCACCGCGGGCGCCGCCCCCGCCGGCGAGGTGGCGGCCATGGCGCCGAAGACCAGTGCGGCAGCGGTGAGCAGAGCCGAGGTACGCACGTGGGACCTCCAGGGGTGGCGCGAACCGGCCGGAATGCACGCAACTCCGCTCCGCCCGCGCTGTCAACCCCCGCCACCGGGTCGGGTGGCGCATGCCGCCGGACCCGGCGCGCGCCGGGACGCGCACCGGGCCGGCGGGCTGTTCAGACCCGGGCGAGCTCGCGCAGCTCGGCCGGCTCGGCGCTCACCGCGGCCGGCACCCGCCGCAGGTAGAACCACCAGGTGACGACGAAGCACACGGCGTAGAACGCGATGAAGGTGTAGAACGCCGCGTCGGCGACCTTGGTGTGCCCGATGGAGGTGGCGAACGCGCGGGTCACCCCGAAGCCGCCGAACGCGCCGATCGAGGACGCGATGCCGATCGTGGCGGCCGCCTCGCGGCGTGCCCGGCGCATCTCCTCCTCCCGGTCGGCGCCGCCCGCGGCCTGCTGTGCGGCGCGGCGGGCGAAGATCGCCGGGATCATGCGGTACGTCGAGCCGTTGCCGATGCCGCTGGTCACGAACAGCACCAGGAAGAACCCGAAGAACATCGGGAAGCTGTCGGACCGCTCGCCGGCCACCACCAGCCCCGCCGCGACGCCCATCGCGACGAAGTTCCACAGGGTCACCCGGGCGCCGCCGACCCGGTCCGACAGCCAGCCGCCGAACGGCCGGGCCAGCGAGCCGACCAGCGCGCCCATCCAGGCGTAGTAGCTGCCGTGCACGTGCGGGAACTGGGTCTTGATCAGCAGCGGCAGGGCGAAGGAGTACCCGATGAACGAGCCGAAGGTGCCGATGTAGAGGAACGACATCACCCAGGTGTCGCGCCGCCGGACCGCCGCCGCCTGCGCGGCGAAGTCGGAGGTGGCGGTACGCAGGTTGTCCATGAACAGCAGCGCGCAGGCCGCGGCGATGATCACCAGCGGCGCGTAGAACATCCCGGCGTACGCGATGTGCACCCCGGTGCCGATGTTGATCAGGATCGGCACCAGGAGCTGGCCGACCGCGACGCCGATGTTCCCGCCGGCGGCGTTGAAGCCGAGCGCCGAGCCCTTGCGCGACTCCGGGTAGAAGAACGAGATGTTGGCCATCGAGGAGGCGAAGTTGCCGCCGCCCAGGCCGGCCGTCGCCGCGGCGAGCAGGAAGAAGCCGTACGAGGCGTGGCTGGTGACCGCGACGATGAGCATGATGCTCGGGATCAGCAGCAGCAGCGTGCTGATCACGGTCCAGTTCCGGCCGCCGAAGCGCGGCACGGCGAAGGTGTAGGGCAGCCGCAGCGCCGAGCCGAGCAGGTTCGGCATCGAGACCAGCCAGAAGAGCTGGCCGACGTTGAAGTGGAAGCCGGCGGCCGGCAGGCTCACCACGACGACGCTCCAGATCGACCAGAGCGAGAACGCCAGGTGCTCGGCGAAGATGGAGAAGATCAGGTTCCGGGTGGCGACGCGGCGGCCGCTACCGGCCCAGAACGACTCCTCCTCGGGCCGCCACTGCTCGATCCAGCCCCGGCCGCCTCGCCGCCCAGCGCCCGGTCCCCCGGCCGCGCCCGATCCCCCGGCGGAGCCCCCGGCCGCGCCCGATCCCGCTGCCGGTTCCCCGGCCCGTTCCCCGGTAGGGGACTCCACGGCGCCGCCGGCTGCCGCGGCCTGCGGCGCGTCCGCGGCCGCGGTCGGCTCCTGGACGTCGGCTGTCGCGGGTTCCGGGGTCTGCGCGGCGGCCGCCGTCTCCGGCGCGTCGGCCACCGTGCCGGTGCCCGCGGCGTCCGTTCCCCCGACCACGGCGTTCTTGGCGGTTTTCTTCGTCATCTCACCAACTACCCATCCGTTCTCGGTGTCGTTCCGTGTGAGGTCGAGCTGGGTGGTCATCCCGGGTCGGCGTCACCGTCCCGTCCGGCCAGCCACGTGGCCAGGCTCTGCACCGCGTCCCGGCAGCTCCCGCAGCCGGCGCCGGCCCGGGTGCGCGCCACCAGCTCCCCGACGCTCGCCGCGCCGGCCCGGTGCGCGGCCACCAGGTGCGCCTTGGTGACGGTGTTGCACTGGCACACCACCGCGCCGGCCGGCAGCTCGGCGGGGCCGGGGGGCGCGGTCGCGGCGGGCAGCGCCCGGCCGAGCAGCAACGCCAGCCGGTCGGCGGGGGCGGGCATGCCCTGGTCGAAGAACCCGGTGACGGTGGCGGCGGCGTCCGGCAGCCCGAGCAGGATCGCCCCGGTCACCCGGCCGCCGCGCAGCACCAACTTGCCGTACCGGCCGCGGACCGGATCCTGCACGCACAGCACCTCCGGGTCCTCGGCAGCGGCGCCGGCACCCGGGTCGGCGTCGACATCGGCCTCGGCGTGCACCTCGCCCATCGCGGCCAGCTCCACCCCGCGCGCCTTCAACCGGGTCACCGCCGCGGTGCCGCGGTAGCGTGCCGTGTGGTCGGCGCCGGTGAGCAGGTCGGCGAGCACGGCGGCCTGGTCCCACGCCGGCTGCACCAGCCCGGTGACCGTGCCCGGGTGCTGGGCGCAGTCACCGATCGCGTGCACGCTCGGGTCGGAGGTGCGCAGCGCGTCGTCCACCGCGACGCCCTGCCGTACCACCAGGCCGGCGTCCCGGGCCAGCGCGGTCTCCGCCCGCACGCCGGCGCACACCACCACCAGGCCGGCGTCCACCTGGCTGCCGTCGTCCAGCTCCAGGCCGCAGCCCGGCAGGTACTTCGCGGCGGTGCGTCCCAGCCGGAACCGGATCCCGGTACCGGCCAGCACCCGGGCCAGCACCCGCCCGGCGGCCGGGTCGAGCTGGCGTTCCATGAGGTGCCGCAGCGGGTGCACGACGGTCACCGGGTTGCCCCGGCCGGCCAGCGCCCGGGCCACCTCCAGCCCGAGCAGGCCGCCGCCGAGCACCGCAACCGGCACCCCGCCGCCGGCCGCCGCGATGATCCGCTCGCAGTCCTCCAGGGTGCGGAACTGCAGCACGCCCGCGGCCAGCCGGCCGTCCTCGCCGGCCAGCCCCGCGGTGGGCGGGATCCACGGCCGGCTGCCGGTGGCCAGCACCACGGCGTCGTACCGCGCGGTTCGCCCGCCGGTCAGCTCCACCCGGCGCCGGCCCCGGTCGATCCGGGTGGCCCCGGTGCCCAGCCGCAGGTCCACCCGGTGCCGGCCGCCCCAGTCCGGCCCGTGCAGCCGCACCGCGTGGGTGTCCAGCGAGCCGGCCACCACGGTGGACAGCAGCACCCGGTTGTAGGCGACGTGCGGCTCCGCGCCGAGCACGGTCAGCTCCACCCGTTCGGCATCGGGGTCGCGGAGCCGGATCTCCTCGGCCAGCCGCGCCCCGGCCATGCCGTACCCGACGACCACCACGTGCCGCGCGGTCACTGCGGCCCGTTCGGGTCGGCGGCGGCGGGCTGGAGCCGGACCGCGCACACCTTGAACTCCGGCATCCGGCTGGTCGGGTCCAGCGCCGGGTTGGTCACCAGGTTCGCCCGCTGGGCGCCGGGGAAGTGGAACGGCAGGAAGACCAGGTCGGTCCGGATCGAGGGCACGTACCGCACCCGGGCCCGCACCGTCCCGCGGCGGGACACCACGTCGGCCAGCGCGCCGTCGGCCAGCCCGGCGCGGGCGGCGGTGTCCGGGTGCACCTCCACGAACGCCTCCGGCACCGCGGCGGCCAGCTCCGGCACCGCCCGCGTCTGCGCGCCGGACTGGTAGTGCTGCAGCACCCGGCCGGTGGTGGCCCGCAGCGGGTACTCGGCGTCCACCTCCTCGGCCGGCCCGCGGTGCTGCACGGCAACGAACCGACCTCGGCCGTCGGGGTGCCGGAACCGGTCCAGGAACATCCGCGGGGTGCCGGGGTGCGGGGCGCCCGGCCCCGCCGCCGGCAGCGGCCAGTACAGCGCCTCGCCGTCGCCCAGCCGGGCGTAGCTCATCCCGGAGTAGTCGGCGGGACCGCCCGCGGACGCCCGGCCCAGCTCGGCGAAGACCTCCTCGGCCGCGGTCGGGAAGCGGTCCGCCGGCTGGCCCAGCCGGGTGGCCAGCCCGTGCAGTACGTCCAGGTCGCTACGCACCCCCGGCGGCGGGGCAACGGCCCGGCGGCGCAGCACCACCCGCCCCTCCAGGTTGGTCATGGTGCCCTCCTCCTCCGCCCACTGGGTCACCGGGAAGACCACGTCGGCCAGCGCGGCCGTCTCCGACAGCACCACGTCGGCGACCACCAGCAGGTCCAGCGCGGCCAGCCGGTCGGCGACCCGCGCGGCGGCCGGCGCGGACACGACCACGTTGCTGCCGAACACCAGCAGCGCGCGCGGGCCGTCCGGTGCGCCGAGGCTGTCCAGCAGCTCGAACGCGGACCGCCCCGGGCCGGGCAGCGCCGCGGCGTCCACCCCCCAGACGGCGGCGACGTGGGCACGGGCGGCCGGGTCGTCGATCCGCCGGTACCCGGGTAGCTGGTCCGCCTTCTGCCCCTGCTCGCGCCCGCCCTGCCCGTTGCCCTGCCCGGTCAGGCAGCCGTACCCGGAGCCCGGCCGCCCCGGCAGCCCGATCGCCAGGCACAGGTTGATCCAGGCCGAGACGGTGTCCGTCCCGGTGGCGTGCTGCTCGGTGCCACGCCCGGTCAGCAGGTAGGCACCCCCCGCCGGGTCGGTGCCGCCGATCCCCGGCAGATCGGTACGGCCGGTCCCGGGCAGGTCGGTGCCGCCGGCCCCCGGCAGATCCGTACCGCCGCGGCGCCCGGCAGCGGCACTGGCCGCCTGCGCCAGGATCCGCACGCAGGCGCGCTGGTCGGCGGCGGCCACCCCGGTGACCCGCTCGACCCGCTCCGGCCACCAGCCGGCGGCCACCCGCCACGCCTGCTCGAACCCGGTGGTCCGCTCCCGCACGTACCCCTCGTCGACCAGCCCGTCGGCGACCGCCGCGTGCAGCAGCCCGAGGGCCAGCGCCAGGTCGGTGCCCGGGGCCGGACGCAGGTGCAGCGTGGCCAGCTCGGCGGTTGCGGTGCGCCGCGGGTCGATCACCACCAGGCCGCCCCGCTCCCTGGCCCGGGCCAGGTGCCGGACGAAGGGCGGCATCGTCTCGGCCACGTTCGCACCGACCAGGACCACCGCGTCGGCGCCGGCCAGGTCGGTCACCGGGAACGGCATGCCGCGGTCCAACCCGAACGCGCGCAGCCCCGCCGCCGCGGCCGAGGACATACAGAACCGGCCGTTGTAGTCGATCTGCGAGGTGCGCAGCGCGACCCGGGCGAACTTGCCGAGCAGGTAGCACTTCTCGTTGGTGAGCCCACCGCCGCCGAAGACCCCGACCGCGTCGTGGCCGTGCCGGTGCTGCAGCGCGCGGATCCGCGTCGCCACCTCCTCCAGCGCCTCGTCCCAGGCCGCCGGGCGCAGCGCACCGGAGGAGTCCCGCATCAGCGGGGTGGTCAGCCGCGCCGGCGAGGTCAGCAACTCCGCCGCGGTCCAGCCCTTCTGGCACAGCCCGCCACCGTTGACCGGGAAGTCCCGGGCGCCGACGGCCGGCCGCGGCCCGGCGGTGACGGTCATCCCGCACTGCAGGGCGCAGTACGGGCAGTGGGTGCCGACGGCCGTCACCGGCACCCACCGGCGGCCATTCTTCGGATGGCAGGAAGCAATGCGGGAATGGGCGCCGGAAAGAACGGCCGGCACGACCCGGAATGGTGCGGCCGGACGGGCGCGGACAGGCAGGACGATGTCAAGGGAGGGCAGCCCTGTCTGGTGGGAATGGGAATGGGGGCGCCGCACGGTATCACCACCTCGAGTGACTCGGCAAACACCGACGGTCGGCAATGCAGATGCTGGGGCAGCCATTGCTGAGGGAGGCTCACAGACTGCCGGCCGGACCGCCGAAAGCCCACCAAAGCCGGTCACTCTCCGCAGTCAATTTGCACATATCCGGCAGTATTGCCACGGAGCGTGCATGCGGAATGGTGGCGGCCGGCACCCACTCCCAGCGCCCGGCAGGGCACCGACGACGGCTTCGCCTACGTGTTCGAATTCGTCGCCGGACCCGCATATACACCACGTCACCCCTCTGGGGGCCATCCCCCGAACAGGTGAAATCCGTGTCCGACGGCGGCTCAGGTATTTGGCCGCGTGGCCGACTGGATTTGCCGGCAACGAGTTGGGTAGGCTGCGCCGATTCCTGATGCGGGAACGCCCCGGCGGTGGAGTGGGCGACCATTGGGTCGCCGCCGTCCGCAGCCGGATGCGGCCCTGTGCCGGATAGTGCGCGGAGTAAGCGAAGTAATGCGCGGAGTGAGCGAACCGGAGGTCTCGTGACCGCACGTCATCGGGTGGCGTTACCCGAGGCCGTCGACGGCCGGAGCGCCGGGCCCACACCGGCCACGCTCCCGGATGCCGCGGCCTACTCCTCGCAGGCGCCCCCGGTGGCGCCGGAGGCCGACCCGCCCGGACGCCGGCTGACCGCCTCGGGGCTCAGCCGGCCGCGCTCCATCCGCGGCCGGCTGGGCCGGATCCTGGCGCTGTCGCTGACCATGATGCTGCTGCTGATCGGCATCATGGTGTCGCGGCAGATCGGGGTGTACCGGTCCGCCGCCTCGACCGAGGGCACGGTCCGGCTGGCACTGCAGGTACAGGACGCGGTGCACCTGCTGCAACGCGAGCGCGGGCTGACCAACGGGCTGCTCGGCGGCGAGGAACGGTTCCGGCTGCAGGTCAGCAACACCCGCATCCAGACCGACGGCGCGCTGGCCACGCTGGAGCGCACCCTGTCCGGCCGGCGGGACGGCGACGCGAACGCGGTCCGGGCCGCCCTGGGCAAGCTGGTCGACGTTGCCGCGCTGCGCGGCAACGTCGACAACGGCCGGGCCAAGCGGCCCACCACATTCGGGTTCTACACCGACGCGATCGCCGCGCTGAACAAACTGGACCTGGGGCTGAACCAGGCGCAGGACCCGGAGCTGCGGCACGACCTGCAGGCGCTGTACGCGCTCGGCGACGCCAAGGAGTACACCGGCCAGGAGCGCGGCTTCCTCAACGGCGTGTTCTCGGCGGGCCGGTTCGCCGAGGGCGAGTACCTGAGGTTCGCCGACATCCGCGGCGGCAAGACCGCGGCACTGACCGAGTACGGCCGGTTCGCCACGGCGGAGCAGCGTGGCCGGCTGGACGCGGCGCTGCGATCCACCGCGGCCGTCAAGGCATCGAGCGCGGAGGCGGTGGCCACCAACTCCCCGGGCGGCCCGCTGACCAGGCGGGTGGACTCGGTGGAGTGGTGGTCACAGATGACCGCGGTCATCGACCAGATGCGGACCGTGCAGCAGTCGGTCGGCGCCGACGTCACCCGCCGGGCCGGCGAACTGCAGCACTCGGCCACCCGTACGCTGATCGGGTTCCTGCTGCTGGCCGGCCTGGAGATGACCGCAGAGATCCTGCTGGTGGTGGCGGCGGCGCGGTCGGTCAGCGGCCCGTTGCGCGCGCTGGCCAGGGAGGCCGACGACGTGTCCACCCGGCGGCTGCCGGAGGCGGTGGCCGCGCTGCAGACCGCCGACGAGGAGCACCGACCGGACGTGACCCCGGTGACCGTGCCGGCCCGTGCCGGCGCCGAGGCCAGGTCGGTGGCGCTGGCGCTGGACCGGCTGCAGAGCACCGCCCTGGCGCTGGCCGGCGACCAGGCGATGATCCGCCGGAACACCACCGAGTCGCTGGCGAACCTCGGCCGCCGCAACCAGAACCTGGTCCGCCGCCAGCTCGGGCTGATCAGCGAGTTCGAGCAGGAGGAGCTGGACCCGTCCGCGCTGGCCAACCTGTTCGAGCTGGACCACCTGGCCACCCGCATGCGCCGCAACGCGGAGAGCCTGCTGGTGCTGGTCGGCCGGTCCAGCCCGCGGCCCTGGTCGGAGCCGCTGTCGGTGACCGACGTGGTCCGGGCCGGGGTGTCGGAGGTGGAGGAGTACCGGCGGGTCATGCTGCGCCGGGTGGACGAAGCGCTGATCCACGGCTCGGTGGTCACCGAGGTGGCGCACATGATGGCCGAACTGATCGAGAACGGGCTGTCGTTCTCGCCGCCCGACGTGGAGGTCGAGGTGTACGGCCGGCGGGTCGGCACGAAGTACCTGCTCGTCGTGGTGGACCAGGGCGTCGGGATGAGCCGGGAGATGCTGGCCCGGGCCAACGCCCGGCTGCGCGGCGAGCAGGACTTCATCGTCGCGCCGACCCGGTTCCTCGGGCACTACGTGGTCGGTCGGCTGGCGCAGCGGCTGGGCGCCGAGGTGGAACTGTCCCCGTCGCCGGTCATCGGGATCACCGCGCGGGTGTTGCTGCCGGCAGATGTGCTGGCCGTGCCGGGCACCGGCCCGACCGCGCGGGTGGACCAGCCGGCCGAAGCCGCCACGGGCGAGCAGCCGCCGGTCCGGTACGCGGTGCCGACGGCGGCAACCGCGCCGCCGCCCGTGCCCGTTCCCGAGCCAAGGCGGGCGCCGGCCGCCGAGGCGCTGACCGCGCCGTCCTACGGCACCGCGCACCGGCCGCGGCGGCCGGGCCAGCGTCAGGTCACCCCGGGCCGTGACGATCTGGCCGGCGCCGACGCCGCCCGGAACGACCCGGCGACCACCACACCCCCCGCTCAGACGCACACCCCGGCGGCGACAACCGCGCCGTCCGCGGCGACACATCCTTCCGCGGCGACACATCCCTCCGCGGCGTCCGGCCAGCCACCGGCCGGTCCCCCGGCGGCCGCCCCGGCCGCCCCGGCCGCGCCGCCGCAAGCTCCGCCGCGCCCCGCCACGCCGCAAGCTCCGCCGAGCCCTGCCATCCCGGCGGTGTCCATCCCGCCCGCGGCCGCCTTCGGCCCCGCGCCCACCCCGGGCCCGGCGGCCACCCCGGCGTTCTCGTCCCCGCCGGCCGCCGAGACGTTCCTGCCGGCGGACCGCGAGCCCGCCGGCCGCAACGGCCAACCCCCGGCGGACTCGCTGCGCACCCGCAACGGCCTGGTCAAGCGGGTGCGGCCGGCCGACCGTACGCCGGCCGGCCCGCGGGTCAGCCATCCGACCGCCGGTCACCCACCGGCTCTGCCGGACCCACCGGCCCGGTCGGCCGAGCGGCCCGACCTGCGGGGGCCGGAGCGGTCGCCCGAGGAGATCCGCCAGATGCTGTCCGCGTTCCGCGGCGGCCACGAGCGCGGCGAGTCGCGGGCGCACCAGCCGGCGTCCGGCCAGACCAGTTCTGACCAGACCGGCAACCACCAGCACCAGAACGGGCCAGGAGGACCCGCGTGACCGCCGAGCTGCACGCAAGCCCACATACCTTCAACTGGCTACTGGTGAACTTCGTGCGCACCACCGACGGGGTGCGGGACGCGGTGGCGGTGTCCTCCGACGGGCTGTTGATCGCGATGTCGGAAGGGCTGGACCGCACCGCCGCGGACCGGCTGGCCGCGCTGGTCTCCGGGCTGGCCAGCCTGGCGCGCAGCGCGGCCCGCAACTACGACTTCGACGGCCTCAAGTTGATCATGATCGAGATGAAGCGCGGCTTCCTCCTGGTGTCGATGATCAACAATGGGAGCTGCGTCGCGGTGCTCGCCGACGCCCAGTGCGACGTAGGGCTGATCGGCTACGAGATCGCGGTGCTCATCGACCGGGCCGGTGGCCTGCTCACCCCGGCGCTGATCTCCGAGCTGCGGGAGTCGCTACCGCAATGACCACCGCGAGGCGACAGCGAGTGAGCATCGCAGGGCACGCCCTGCCGGATCATCGATCCAAGCGCTGGAACCGCGTGCCCGAGGAGCGGAGCGAGCGCGGAGCCGAGCAATGACCAACCCTCCGCGCCCGCCGGATCCGCCGCTGATGCAGACCTGGGATCCGCAGGCCTGGTTCGCCCCGGCGCCCGACGGCGACCTGGTACCGGGCGGTTCCGCCGCGGCCTGGGTCCCGCCGGGACCGAAGGACGAGGGCGACCCGCCTGACGACCCGTCCGGCGATGATGCCTTCCTGCGGCCGTTCATCCTGACCCAGGGCCGCACCCGCCCGCTGCACGACGGGCTGCGGATCGAGACGCAGATCCTGGCGTCGCCGGCGGTGCTGTCCGCGCCGCTGAAGTACGAGCGGCGGCGCATCGTCGAGTTGTGCCAGCGGCCGCTGTCGGTCGCCGAGGTGGCCGCCGGCCTCGGGGTACCCCTCGGGGTGGCTCGCGTCCTGATCGCCGACCTCGCCGCGGAGAACCTTGTCGCACTGCAGGAGCCCGCCGAACTGCCGATCAACATCATCGAGAGGATCAGAGACCTTGTACGGGAGCTCTGAACACCACGCGCCGGCCGCGGTCGGCGCCCCCACCGCGGTCAAGATCGTGATCAGCGGTGGCTTCGGCGTCGGCAAGACCACGTTCATCGGGGCGATCTCGGAGATCGAGCCACTGGTGACGGAGGCGGCCATGACTGAGGCGTCGATCGGGGTGGACGACGCCTCCGTGCTGCCGCACAAGACCACCACCACGGTGGCGCTGGACTTCGGCCGGATCACGCTCGACCGCAACATCATCCTGTACCTGTTCGGCACGCCCGGGCAGGACCGGTTCACCTTCCTCTGGGACGACCTGGCCGAAGGCGCGCTGGGTGCGGTGATCATGGCGGACACCCGCCGGATCGAGGACTGCTACCCGGTGCTGGACTACTTCGAGGAGCGGTCGGTGCCGTTCCTGGTCGCGGTCAACCACTTCCAGGATGCCGAGCGCTTCGCCATGGAAGAGGTGCGGGAGGCGCTCGGCGTGGACCACTCGATCCCGGTCGTGCCCTGCGACGCGCGCTACCGGCAGTCGGTCAAGGAGGTGCTGGTGGGGCTGATCGAGCAGGTGCTGATCCAGTACGCCGCCCGGCTGCACCGGCGCCGGCTGCCCGCCTCGGGCTGACAGCCGCCGCGGCAGGCGCCACCGCCGGGCGGGCCGGCGCGGCAGACCCCGGGCGGGTCGCCACCCCGGGCTGGTCGCCGCGGCAGGGCCGCCACCCCGGGCGGGCCGCCTCGGCGGCTACGCCGCTGCGGTCAGGTCGGTGAACTCCTCCTCGGACAGCGTCAGGTCGGCGGCGGCGCAGTTCTCCTCCAGGTGCGCCACCGAGCCGGTGCCCGGGATCGGCAGCATCACCGGGGAACGCCGCAGTAGCCAGGCCAGCGCGAGCTGCGCCGTGGTGGCCCCCGGATGCCGCCGCGCGACCGCCTCCAGCGGGCCCCCGGGGTGGGCCAGCGTCCCGGCCGCCATCGGGAACCACGGGATGAACGCGATGCCGTTCGCGGCGCAGAAGTCCAGCACCTCCTCGTACTGCCGGTTGGCCAGGTTGTAGAGGTTCTGCACGCTGGCGACGGTCAGCCCGGCGGCCTGCGCGGCCTGGATCTCCGCCACGCCGACCTCGGACAGGCCGACGTGCCGGACCAGCCCCTCCTTCACGAACTCTGCGATCGCGCCGAACTGCTCCTCGTGCGGCGTCCGCGGGTCGATCCGGTGCAGTTGCCACAGGTCGATGCGCTCCAGCCCGAGCCGGCGCAGCGACATCAACACACACTGGCGCAGGTACTCGCGCCGCCCCACCGCCCCCCACCGGTCCGGGCCCTGCCGGGTGAAGCCGCCCTTGGTGGCGACCACCACCTCGCCGTACCCGGAGCCGTCGTGCAGCGCCTCGCGGATCAGCTCCTCGGAGTCGTACGGCCCGTAGGAGTCGGCGGTGTCGATGAACGTGACGCCCAACTCGGCGGCCCGGCGCAGCACCCGCACCGCCTCGTCGTGGTCTGCCGGTGGCCCCCAGACGCCCGGGCCGGTGATCCGCATCGCGCCGTAGCCGAGCCGGCGCACCGGGAGGTCGCCACCGATGGAGAACGTGCCGCTGTCGCTGACAGACACCAAGGGGTCCCTTCGTCGCAGAACGGTCTCCCAGCACAAACCCCCGCATGCGCCCGCCGCTTCCCGCGGGCAGCACCCAACCGGTTCTGCGACCGGGGGTTCTAGACCCGACCAGGCGGCGGGCTGGCGCGAAGCGCCGCCCGCGTACATATCACAGCGCCGGCAGGTACCGTGCCAGCTCGTACGGGGTGACCCGCGCCCGGTAGTCCATCCACTCGGCCCGCTTGTTGCGCAGGAAGAAGTCGAACACGTGCTCGCCGAGGGTCTCGGCCACCAGTTCGGACTCCTCCATGGCACGCAGCGCGTCGGCCAGGTTGTGCGGCAGGTCGGGGTAGCCCAGGGCGCGCCGCTCGGCGCCGGTCAGCAGGCCGACATCCTCCTCGGCGCCCGGCGGCAACTCGTACTCGCACTCGATGCCGGTCAGCCCCGCGGACAGCAGCACCGCCAGCGCCAGGTACGGGTTGCAGGCCGGGTCGAGCGAGCGGACCTCGATCCGGGTGGAGTTGGCCTTGCCAGGCTTGTACATCGGCACCCGCACCAGCGCGGAGCTGTTCAGGTGGCCCCAGCACACGTACGCCGGCGCCTCGCTGACCGGGCTGCCGTGGTACGCCATCGGGAACAGCCGCTTGTAGGAGTTCACCCACTGGTTGGTCACCGCGGTGATCTCCCGGGCGTGCCGGAGCAGGCCGGCGATGAACGAGCGCGCCGTCTTGGACAGGTTCAGCGCGTCGGCCGGGTCGTGGAAGGCGTTCCGGTCGCCCTCGAACAGCGACAGGTGGGTGTGCATGCCGGAGCCGGCCTGGTCGGTGAAGGGCTTCGGCATGAACGTGGCGTACACGCCCTGCGCCAGTGCCACCTCCTTCACCACGTGCCGGAACGTCATGACGTTGTCCGCGGTGGACAGCGCGTCGGCGTACCGCAGGTCGATCTCCTGCTGCCCGGGCGCGCACTCGTGGTGGCTGAACTCCACCGAGATGCCCAGCGTCTCCAGCGCCGACACGGCCATCCGCCGGAAGTCGTGCGCCACGTCGTGCGTGGTCAGGTCGAAGTACCCGCCGGAGTCCACCGGGCGCGGCGGCCGGCCGGACTCGGGGTCCTCCTTGAGCAGGAAGAACTCGATCTCCGGGTGGGTGTAGAAGGTGAACCCCATGTCCGAGGCGCGGGCCAGCGCCCGGCGCAGCACGTGCCGCGGATCCGCCCAGGACGGCGACCCGTCGGGCATCAGGATGTCGCAGAACATCCGGGCCGTGTCGCTGGGCTCGCCGCCGCGGGCCGGCAGGATCTGGAACGTGGCCGGGTCCGGGCGGGCGATCATGTCCGACTCGTACACCCGGGCGAAGCCCTCGATGGCCGACCCGTCGAAGCCGATGCCCTCGGCGAACGCGCCCTCCAGCTCGGCCGGCGCGACCGCCACCGACTTCAGGAACCCGAGCACGTCGGTGAACCACAGCCGGACGAACCGGATGTCACGCTCCTCCAGCGTGCGCAGCACGAACTCCTGTTGACGGTCCATCTCCGGGGGTCTCCCGTCGCCTTCGAAGCGCACGGGCCCAGTGTGCGAGCCCGCTGTTTCTCCGACGTTACGCCCCCGGTCCGGTCCGGCGACGCCCTACCGCAGGGCGCTGCCCTTCAGCCACTCCGCCCAGGACAGCCCCCAGTCGCCGAGCCCGTCGGTCAGGGGGAGCTTGATCGGAGTGCCCCGGATGTCCACAATGTCGCCGTACCGGAAGGTGGTGTAGAACCACTGCGCGTTCGCCGGCGAGATGTTGATGCAGCCGTGCGAGACGTTGCGGTAGCCCTGGTCGGCCACCGACCACGAGGCGGCGTGCACGAACTCACCGCCGCCGGAGACCCGGGTGGCGAGCGGGATCTTCTCCTTGTACCCCAGCGGGGAGTCCACCGGCAGCCCGTACGAGGCGGAGCTCATCTCCCGCACCTTGTACTTCTCCAGCACGACGTGCGGGCCGCTGCGGGTCCAGAAGTCGATGGTCCGGCCGTTGACCCTGATGGTGCCGCCGCGGCCCATGCTGACCGGGATGGAGCGGACCTTCCGGCCGCTGAGGTAGACGGTCATCATGTGCGCGTCGTTGTTGATGACCGCCACCTGGCTACGCCCGATGGTGAACGACACCGACTTGTCGGCCTGCCCGTACAGCCCATCGCCCATGTTGACGCCGTACACCTTGGCCTGCACCGAGACCTTCGTGCCGGCCGTCCAGTACTTCTGCGGCCGGTAGTGCACGTTCTGGTCGTCGATCCAGTACCACGAGCCGGCCACCTTCGGGGTGGTGGTGACCGTCAGCGACTTCTCCGCGACCGCCTTGTCCGGGATCGGCTCGTCGAAGTGCAGCGTGACCGGCATGCCGACCCCGAACGTGCCGCCGCCCTCCAGCACGCCGAAGCTCGGCATGGTGAAGTTGTCCGGCGTGACCGTACTGAACGTGGAGGTTGCGTTGGTCTGCTTGCCGTCGGGGTTGGTGGCGACCGCGCTCAGCGTGTAGGTCCTGCTGTAGCCGAGCACCTCGGCGGTCCGCCAGCGCGTCCGGTCCGCGGACAGGGCGCCATTCACGACCTTGCCCGTCTCGTTGACCAGGCGCACCGAGTCGAGCGTGCCGTCGGAGGCCCGCACGGTGACCGGCGTGACCGGGGAGAGGTTCGTCGAGCCGGCCTTCGGCGTCATCGCCACCGCCGCGGGCGGTGCCGACGGGGTCCGGCTGCCCGTGGTGCCGCCGTCGCCGGAGCCGCCCAGCCAGCCGCCGCCGCCCGAGCCGCCCGAACAGGCGGTGGCCGCGGCCAGCACCAGCGCTGCGAGCGCCAGCTTGGCCTTCCGTCGGCCGACCGGAGCCTCAACGGACATGCCAGACCTACCTTCTTCCCCACTGACGGCCACCCGGCACCGATACCGGATGCACTCGCTCCTCGCACCAACAGACGCGTCGTTCGGCCTTATTGTTGTCCGCAGTACTGACAGTACCCACCGTGACCGTCCCGGCACGCTCGCGCATCCCGCCCGGATTGCCCCCAATCCGGACCGACGGGGATCCTACCGGATCAACAGTTCGGCGGCTGGCAGGGCCGCACCGCGAGTGCCTGCAGGAAGATGTCGCGGATCCGGCCTGGGTCCCGGCTGACGATGGCCAGGCCGTGGGTGACGTTGGCGATCGCGCTCAGCTCCTCGGCGTTCACGTCCGGGCCGAGCCCGAGGAACACGATCCGCACCGGTTTGTCCTTGTTGTACAGCTTCTTCAGTTCCGACAACAGCCGGTCACGGCTGATGCCGGACGGGTCCTCGTTCTGCCCGTCGGTGAAGACCAGCAGGGCGTTCGACCTGGCCGGATCCCAGTTCCGGCTGACCTGCTGGTACCCGGCCAGCACGGTGTCGTACAGCCCAGTGGCGCCGCCCCGCTTGACCTGCACCCTGGCGATCGCGGCGGCCAGCCCGGCCCGTTGGGTGGACAGCGGCCCGATCGGCACCAGCTCCCGGTAGTCCCGGTTGCCGTCCAGGTTGGTGGAGAACGCCCACAGCCCGATCTGGGAGTCGTCGGAGTACAGGCCGAGGCCCTGCTGGGCGGCGGACAGGGTGAGCTGCAGCCGGGTCTGCCCGGTGCCCGGCACGTCATCGCCCATCGAGCCGGAGACGTCGACGACCGCCAGCAGCCGGCTGGGCAGCGTCAGGGTGGACCACATGATCACCGTCTGCGCCACGGCACCGGCGTCCGGCAGCGGCACCGGGGCCATGATGTCGGTGCTGATGCCCTCGCCCGCGGGGAACGCCGGGCCGGTGCCGCCGCTGGGGGTGCGGAACCCGGCGGCCGTCAGCGCGCGCACCGCGTCCGGCGACTGAAGCGCCGAGAGGAACCTGGCCGCGGACTGGTTCACCGCCTCCGACAGCCCGCTGCCGACGACGTACGGGTAGTCCAGGCCGGGGCTGGCCGGCTCCGGGTACACCGGAACCGCGGCCACCGCCGGCCGGCTGGTGGCGTACGCGGTCACGCTCTGCTCGCTGGCCGGGAAGCCCCCGAGTGCCTTGCCCACGCTGGCCGGGTCGGACGCCTGCGGCAGCTTGCCGAACAGGTCGGAGGAGAACGCGGAGACGTTGGCCGAGAGCTGGCGCAGCGCCGCCACGGTGGCCGGCGTCGGCTTGCCGCCCCTGGCGGTCATCGCGCTGACCGCCAGCAGCGCGGACACCCCGACCGGACTGCGGGCCGGGTCCGGGATGCCGATCCGCACGCCGCCGCGCCCGAACAGCTGCGCCCAGCCGACCTTGGCTTCCGGCCAGCCGAGTGCCCGGGCCACCGGCTCGGCCAGCGCGATCACCACCGGGGAGCTGGCCACCGAGGTGCCCTTCTCCGGCACGCTCACCACGCCCTCGGCCCTGGCCCTGCCGAGCCAGTAGGAGGAGTCCGGCACCCACACGTCGGGCTGGGTGTCGCCGGACCTGCCGGCCAGCGTGGCGGCCATCCGGGCCGGGTCGGCGGCGGCGACCCGCACGGTGTAGCAGTAGCTGCCGGCGTGCCGCTCGGGGCCGGACAGCGAGCCGGCGACCTGCGCCAGCACCGGCGCGATGTCCGGCGCGGCGGCGACGTTGAGCCCGATCGTGCCGCCGGAGCAGTCCGAGGTCTTCACCCGGTCCGCCACGTACCGGAACCCGAACCAACCCAGCAGCGCCACGGCCACGACGAGGACCACGGCACGCACGCTCACGGTCGTCCTCGGTCGTGCCGTGCTCGACCGGTGCCGTGCCACGCGTTGTCACCGTCATTCCCTTGGGCGATGCTGCCCAACCGACGGTAGACAGCGGCCGCCTGGTTTACGTCGGCCGGCGACCGTAGCGGCGGTTGCTCCGGGCGGCGGTACTGCGGCGGGCGACCGCCGGAGCGTTTCGTCACACCGCCACCGGGCGCAACCGCGGGCGCCCACCGCGGTGGACACTGGAGTCATGGCCCAGCTGCGCGTCGCGCTCGCTCAGATCGATGTCACCGTGGGTGATCTCGCGGGCAACACCGAGTCGGTGGTCTCCTGGTGCAAGGAGGCGGCCGCCCGCGGCGCGCACCTGGCCGCGTTCCCGGAGATGGCGCTGACCGGGTACCCGCCGGAGGACCTGGTCTTCCGCGAGTCGTTCCGGGACGCCAGCGTGGCCGCGCTGCACGACCTGGCCGCCCGGCTGGAGGCGGCCGGGCTGGCCGACCTCGCCGTGGTGGTCGGCTACCTGGGGCGCGACCGCGGCCCGCGCAACGCCGCCGCGGTGTTGCACGGCGGCCGGGTGGTGGCCACGTACTTCAAGCACCACCTGCCGAACTACGGGGTGTTCGACGAGGCGCGGTATTTCGTGCCGGGCGACCGGTTCACCGTGGTACGGCTGCACGGGGTCGATGTGGCGATCACGGTGTGTGAGGACCTGTGGCAGGACGGGGGGCCGTTCGCGGTCGCCGGCCAGGCCGGGGTGGACCTGGTGGTGAACATCAACGGCTCGCCGTACGAGCGGGACAAGGACGACCTGCGGCTGCCGCTGGCGCAGCGGCGGGCGCGCGAGGCCGGTGCGCCGATCGCCTACGTGAACATGGTGGGCGGCCAGGACGAGCTGGTCTATGACGGCGACTCGATGGTGGTCCAGGCGGACGGCACGCTGCTGGCCCGGGCGCCGCAGTGGGTGGAGACCCTACTGGTGGTCGACCTGGACCTGGCCGGCTCCGCCGATCGCCCGCCCGGCGCCCGGGCCGGCGCCCGGGCCGGCGCCCGAGCCGGCGTCCGGGCCGGGCACGGCACGCAAACCGGGGCAGGTGGTGTCTCCGGCGAACGCATCCTCGGGATGACCGTGCAGCGGCACCTGGTCAGCGACGAGCCGGTGCCGGCGTACCGGCCGGTGCCCGCCCCGGTGGCCGACCGGCTGCCCGACGAGGCCGAGGTGTGGGGCGCGCTGGTGACCGGCCTGCGCGACTACGTCCGCAAGAACGGCTTCCGCTCGGTGCTGCTCGGGCTGTCCGGTGGCATCGACTCCTCCCTGGTGGCCACCATCGCCAGCGACGCGATCGGCGCCGAGAACGTGTACGGCGTGTCCAACCCGAGCGGCTACTCCTCGCAGCACTCCCGCGACGACGCAGCCGACCTGGCCCGCCGGCTCGGCTGCCACTACCAGGTGGTGCCGATCGCCCCGATCGTGGCCGCCTACCTGGACGCGGTGCCGCTGACCGGCCTGGCCGAGGAGAACCTGCAGGCACGGGTGCGCGCGGTGATCTGGATGGGGCTGTCCAACCAGCATGGGCACCTGGTGCTGGCGTGCGGCAACAAGAGCGAGGCCGCGGTGGGGTACTCCACCATCTACGGTGACGCGGTCGGTGGCTTCGCCCCGATCAAGGACGTGCCGAAGACGCTGGTCTGGCGGCTGGCCCGCTGGCGCAACTCCGAGGCGGAGCGCCGCGGCGAGACCCCGCCGATCCCGGAGAACTCCATCGTCAAGCCGCCGTCGGCGGAGCTTCGCCCGGGGCAGGTGGACAGCGACTCGCTGCCGCCGTACGAGGAGCTCGACGCGATCCTCGAGGACTACGTGGACCGCGACCTGGGCTGGACCGAGCTGATCCGGCGCGGCCACGACCCGGCCGTGGTGCAGCACGTGATCCAGCTCGTGGACCGCGCGGAGTACAAGCGGCGGCAGTACCCGCCGGGCACCAAGATCTCGCTCAAGGCGTTCGGACGTGACCGACGTCTCCCAATATCCAACAGGTGGAGGGAGACCGCGCCGGCTGTCCGGTGACACCATCGAAATGTCTCGGTAATCCCGGGGACCGCGACGTCGCGGCTTCGAGGAAGGGCATTCGATCATGAGTGAATCGAGTCTGTACGGCGGTGTGGTGGGCCGGCGGGTGACCGTACGGGACCTGCAGGCGGCCAAGGAGCGCGGCGAGCGCTGGCCGATGCTCACCGCGTACGACTACTCCACCGCCCGGGTCTTCGACGAGGCCGGCATCCCGGTGCTGCTCGTCGGCGACTCGGCCGCCAACGTCGTGTACGGGTACGACACCACCGTGCCGGTGACCACCGAGGAGCTGCTGCCGCTGGTGCGCGCGGTGGTGCGGGGCACCGAGCGGGCGCTGGTGGTGGCCGACTTCCCGTTCGGCACGTACCAGATCGGGCCGGCACAGGCGCTGGAGACCGCGGCCCGGTTCCTCAAGGACGGCGGGGCGCAGGCGGTCAAGCTGGAGGGCGGCCGCCGGGTGGTGCCGCAGGTGCGCGCGCTGGTCGAGGCCGGCGTGCCGGTGATGGCGCACATCGGGCTGACCCCGCAGAGCGTGAACACCATGGGTGGGTACCGGGTGCAGGGCCGCGGCGAGGCCGGCGAGGCGCTGCTGGCCGACGCGCTGGCACTGCAGGAGGCGGGGGCGTTCGCGGTGGTGCTCGAGGTGGTGCCCGCGGAGCTGGCCCGCCGGGTCACCGCGGAGCTGGCGATCCCGACGATCGGCATCGGCGCCGGGGTGGAGTGCGACGCGCAGGTGCTTGTCTGGCAGGACATGGCCGGGCTGCGCATCGGCGAGAAGGCCCCGAAGTTCGTCAAGGCGTACGCGGACCTGACCCGGGTGCTGGGCGACGCCGCGCACCGGTACGCCGAGGAGGTTCGCGGCGGGCTCTACCCCGGCCTGGAGCACAGCTACCGCTGAGCCCGCGAGGCCGCCGCCCCGGTCGCGATGAAACCCGGCGATTGACCCCGCCCGGGCCGGGGCGGGACCCTCGCCGCATGACCACCGCATGGGGGCCGGACAACGTGGCTCAGCAGCACGTCTGGGCGGCCGGCGACTTCCACCAGATCGGCACCCAGCAGCTGATCGTCGGCGAACTGCTGTGCGAGGCCGCCGCGGTGCGAGCCGGCGAGCAGGTGCTGGATGTGGCGGCCGGCGCCGGTAACGCCGCGCTGGCCGCCGCGCGGCGGTACGCCGACGTGACCGCCGCCGACTTCGTGCCCGGGCTGCTCGACCGTGCCCTGGTGCGCGCCGCGGCGGAGGGCCTGCACCTGCAGACCGACCTGGCCGACGCGCAGAGCCTGCCGTACGCCGAGCACCGCTTCGACGTGGTGATCTCGACGTTCGGGGCAATGTTCGCACCGGACCAGCGCCGGACCGCGGAGGAGATCCTGCGGGTCTGCCGGCACGGCGGCCGGATCGCGCTGGCGAGTTGGCGGCCGGACGGGCTGTACGGCCAGCAGTTCGACATCATCGCCGACTTCCGCGGCCGGCCGGACGACGTGCCGGATCCGACCCGGTGGGGCACCGAGGAGGGGCTGCGGGACCTGTTCGGGCACGCCTGCGACCAGATCGAGGTGACCGAGCGGGCGGCCTATGCGACGTACCGGTCGGTCGAGCACTGCCTGCAGGTGTGGACCCGGTGGTTCGGCCCGGTCGTGGCGCTGCTGGAGACGCTCACCCCGGAGGACAAGGCCGCGTTCAAGCACGAGCTCGCCGAGCTGTGGAGCAGCAACAACGAGGCGCAGGACGGCTCGGTACTGGCCCACTCGACGTACCTGCAGGCCGTCCTCACCCGCCGCTGACGCGGCGCTCCGGCGCTCTGCGCTCTACGGTGCGCCGCCGGTCAGCCGGCCCCGGTGACCCCGGTGAGCTGCCGGCCGTGCTCACCCGCCGCTGACGCGGCGCTCCGGCGCTCTGCGCTCTGCGGTGCGCCGCCGGTCAGCCCGCCCCGGTGACCCCGGTGCCCTGCCGGCCGTCCTCACCCGCCGCTGACGCGGCACTCCGGCGCTCTGCGCTCTGCGGTGCGCCGCCGGTCAGCCCGCCCCGGTGACCCCGGTGAGCTGCCGGCCGTGCTCGGCGGTGAACGGGTACGGCTCGTCGGGGAGGACGACCAGGTCGGCGCCGGCCTCGCGGATGTCGGCGGCGGTGACCTTCGGGTAGCGCTCGGCGGCATCCTCGAACGCGTTGGCCACCCCGAGTTGGCGCAGCACGTCGCCGCCGAACGTGCCGGCGCCCAGCACCCGCCAGGGCTTGCGCCAGATCGGTACCGCGGCGGTGTGGCGCGGCGAGGAGCCGTCGTAGCTGGACGCCCAGGCGCGGCGCGCCCGGTCCAACCAGGCCGGCGCGGGCAGCCCGCAGGCGGCCAGCATCCGGCGCAGGCTGGTGAACGCGCCGGCCAGCGTGGTCGGCCCGGTCACCCAGACCGGGATGCCGGCGGCGCGCAGTTCCTCCAGGTCGGGCAGCCGGTTCTCCTCGGCGTTGGCCAGCACCAGGTCGGGTCGCAGGGCGCGGACCGCGGCCAGGTCGGGGAAGCGGCTGCCGCCCACCCTGGCCACGTCGAGGTCGGCGGGGTGGGTGCAGTAGTCGGTCGCGCCCACGAGCAGCTCGCGTCCGGTCGCGGCCAGCGCCTCGGTCAGCGACGGCACCAGCGACACCACCCGCCGCGGCGCCCCGGCCAGCTCGACCCGCGTACCCAGGTCGTCCACCTGGTCAGACATCGGTGATGCGGACGCCGGCGTGGGCCTTGTACCGGCGGTTGATCGAGATCAGGTTCGCGGTGAGGGCCTCGACCTGGCCGGCGTTGCGCAGCCGGCCCGCGTACAGCCCGCGCATCCCGGGAATGACCTCGGCCAGCGCCTGCACGGTGTCGGTGGCGTCCCGGTCGTCACCCAGCACCAGTACGTCGAGGTCGAAGCTGGTGACCGCCGGGTCGGTGAGCAGCACCGCGGAGACGTGGTGGAACGCGCCAACCACCCGGGACTCCGGCAGCAGCGCGGCGGCCTGCTCGGTGGCGCTGCCCTCGGGAACCTCCAGCGGGAATGCTCCCTGCGCGTCGAAGCCGAGCGGGTTGACGCAGTCGACCACAACCTTGCCGGCAAGCTCCGCGCACAGGCCGCCCAGTGTCGCGGCGTGCCCCTCCCAGGGCACCGCGACGATCACCAGGTCGGCGTCGCGGGCGGCCTCGGCGTTGGCCAGCCCGCGGGTCGGTGTACCGCCGTCGAGGGTGGCGTTCAGCTCGGCCGCCGCCTTCTCGGCCCGCTCGGCGGACCGGGAGCCGATCAGCACCGCCAGCCCTTCCTGCGCGAACCGCCGGGCCAGCCCCTGCCCCTGGTCCCCGGTCCCGCCCAGTACGGCGACGGTCAGCTCCCGGACGTCCGCGGTCATCTGCACCCTCCTCACCCTCGTCCCGCTACCCGGGACCATCCTTCCGTCCCGGTACCCGACCCGGAACCACCTTCCGTCCCGCTATCCGACCCGGGACCATCTTTCCGTCCCGCTATCCGACCCGGGACCATCCTTCGGACCCGATCCCCTGCGCCTCCGACGGTGATCGTCCACCCCTGTGCGTCCCCCGGCGGTGATCGTCCACCCCTGCGCCCCCGGCGGTGATCGTCTGCCGCTACCCGGGACCATCGTCCCGTTCCCCGACCCCGGGCCATCCTTCCAGCGCCCGACCCGGGGTCATCGTTCAGTCCCCGCCCGGGCCACCGTTTCCTCCCCGACGCAGGGCCATCGTTCAGACCCCTGGCCCGGGCTATCGTTGCCTCCCCCAACCCGGGACCATCGTTCCAGCGCTCACCCGGCGCGGCTGAACCGGACCCGGCGTTTGTCGGTGTCGGCCAGCTCCAGGCGTACCCGGATGCGCTCGCCCAGCGGCAGGCCGGCACCGTCGCAGGGCGCCCGCACGGCCGGCTCGTCGAGCACCACGGTCGCCCGGTCGGGGTTGGCCTCCACCACCACGGCGTCGTACTCGGTGCCCTCCCGCCCGGACAGCAACCACGCCTCGGTGAGGTCCACGCAGGCGCGCTCGAGCTCGTTGGCGTGCCGGTCAGACCCGGCCATCAGCTCGGGGAGCTCCGGCAGCGCCCGGCGGGCCCAGTCCGGCGGCCGCTGTCCGGCGGCCAGCGCCAGACATGCCTCGGTGGTGAACCGGTCGGCCAGCCGGCGCAGCGGCGCGGTGACATGGGCGTACGGCGCGGCCACCGCGGACTGGTCCGGCTGCTCCGGCGGGGTGCCGTCGAAGGCCGTGTACCCGGCACCGCGCAGCAGCCGGGCGGCCTGGTCGAGGAACGCGGCGTGCTCCGGGTTGCCGCTGCCGGAGACTGCCGAGATCACGTCGCCGGGCTGCGCGCCGTCCGGCCAGTCGACGCCGAGGGCCGGCGCGATCCGGCGGAGCTGCGCAACGTCGGAACCGCGCGGCGGCGGCATGGTGCGCAGCAGCCCGACCCCTCCGGTCAGCATGATCGTTGCCGCGGCCATGCCGGTGAGCAGCGAGATCTGCGCGTTCCACCGCGCGACGGCGAGCTGGCCGCGGAAGGCGATGGTCCAGCCGCCGTCCTGGGCCGGGGTGACCTCCTGGTCGGGCAGGTCCAGCTCGATGGCGTGCCGGGCCCGGGCCTGCGCGATCCGCAGTTCGCCCACCGTCGGCAGCAGGGCGAGCGCCTCGGGCGGGCGGCCGGAGTCGATGCTGACCTGCAGGCCCGGGTAGTCGAGCTTGGCGCGGCTGGCGATGCGGGCGCGGCGCACGCCCGCCGCGGTGACGGCGCCGGCTGCGTCCAGGTCGATCGTCCACAGCACCGCCGGGCGCACCTGGTCCGGCAGCAGGCTCGCGGCGCCCTCGGAGAGCACCGGCGGGTGCAGCGGGATGCGCCGGTCCGGGCTGTACCGGGTCTGGCCGCGGCGCCGAGCCTCGGTGTCGATCGCGCCGCCCGGCCGGACGAAGGCGGCGACGTCGGCGATGGCGTAGCGCACGCGGTACCCGCCTGCGTTGGCGGCCAGGTGCACGGCCTGGTCGAGGTCCATGCTGCCAGGCGGGTCCACCGTGACGAACGGGATGTCGGTGGCGTCCTGGTCGGGCATCGTGGGCGCGGCGGCGGCGGCGTCCGCCTCGGCCAGCACCTCGGACGGGAACGCTTCGGGTACGCCCAGCTCGACGCGGACCGGGCCGAAGTTCAGCGGCGGGACGGACAGGCGGCGGGTGGTCACGGTCGCCACTGAAGGGCGCGCACCCGGGTCTCGTCAACCTCCCGCGGGCAGGCAGCACGCGGCCGGCCGCCGTGACCAGCAGCGGCCGGCCGCGTGGCCCCTGGATGGTTCAGTCGGGTTCGGCGCACGAGCGGCGCGGGCCCTGGACGCAGACCGCCGTGCCGGCGATCAGCGCGGCCGGCCCGCCGGCCAGGAACGGCATGGGGTCGAACCCGGTGTGCGCGAGCGAACCGCCGCCGGCTGACGCACCGCTCGGGGATGCACCGCTCCCGGCCGATGCACCCCCGGTCGATCCCGTGCCGCTGCTGCCGTTGTGGTTGCCGCCTCCGCCGTTGCCACCGTTGTTGGCGCCTCCGCCGACCAGCGTGGTGGCCGGCGGCGTGGTGGTGGTGCGGCCGGGCAGGCCCCGGCGGCGGAGCTTGCCGACCTGCGGAGTGGGCACCCAGGTCGCGATGCGGCGGCGGTGCAGCCTGGACATGCAGAGGTTCCCGCCGCCGGTGACCGCGACGCAGGTCAGGATCCCGCCACCGTGCACGCTCGGTGGGTCCAGCAGTACCGGCGGCCAAAGCTGCCCGATTCCCGGAACGGGAACACAGGTGGCAACCTCGCCGGGCCGGCCCGGCAGGCTCGGCGGGTTCGGCGGCTCCGTCGGGCCGAACTGCCCGACTCCCGCGGGAACACAGGTGGCAACCTCGCCGGGCCGGCCCGGCAAGCTCGGCGGGTTCGGCGGCTCCGTCGGGCCGAACTGCCCGATTCCCGGAACGGGAACACAGGTGGCAACCTCGCCGGGCCGCCCTGGCAAGCTCGGCGGGTTCACCCTGGTTGGCAGGACGCCCGGCACGCTGAGGACTCCCCACAGAGCGCGCACGTTCGGGAGGGAAAGCGGCACGCTGGGACCGTCCACCGGTGTCGCCTGCACCGGCGGTGGGGCGGCCGAGGCCGAGGATGCAGCACCGATCACGCAGCCGAATGCGGCCATTCCGGCGACTGGTAACAGGCGGACGGCTCGCCCCCTCATGCTTCCTCCCGGCCCGGCAACCACTCCGACTGCGTGCGGAACGCCGTGCCCAACGAGCCGACGACTGGCCGGTTACGAGACAAAAGGCTCCAGGCAGGTCGCCCCTCTTCGACCCGCCCGGAGCCTTCGCTGTGAGTCAACGAATCCGCATCGGAGAGGTTGCGCTCCGTAACAGGGAATTACACTGCGTAATCGCGTCGCCTCTCGCCCGGAGTCTTCCCGCCGCTCTCCAGCACCGCAGCCGCCCATGCCGCGTCCGTCACCATTCCGTGCTCCCATGCAGAAAGGCCCCCGGGCACAGTTGCACGGCATATGCCCGCCTCCGCAGCCCGCCCCCGCACCCCCGTAGCCCGCCCCCGCAGCCCGCCCGGTAGCCGGCCATCACAGCCGGCCCGGCAAGGCGGCTTCCGACTACCCGCCGCTCACCCGGCCGGTACAGCGCCCTGGCCATCGACTCCCACTGGGGCATCGAGGACTGGGGCCGGTTCGTACCCGAACACACCACCGCCGTCAGCATCCTGAACCGCCTCCTGCACCACGCCACCGTCGTGGTCACCAACGGCCAGTCCTACCGCATGCGCGACGCCCGGCAGAGACGAGGTGAACCCACCAAGAGCAGCTGAACCATCCGCAAAGGGATGGGGACTTTCAGATGGCCACCAGCGGGGACTTCAACTTGGCCATTGACAGCATCCGAGGCCCATCGCCGGCGGACCCGGTGTGCCGGGCGCTAGCTTCATCCGGGGCCCGGATTCATGCTTGAATCCCTCGTCGCGTGCTTCGTGGCCCTACTGGTCGCCCCCGATGAAAGGCGCGTATGGGACGGCGAGACGAGACTCGGGACTGGTTCGACCCACCGCCAGCGAGGGAGACAGCAGACGCCGAGCCGATCGCCGAGTCGCCGTCAGGTGCCAACCTGACCGCAGCGCCGCAGCTCCCCGGCGAGCCTCCTGGGGATCCCGCTGAACCAGCCCGGCATCCCGCCGAACCGACCTGGGAACCTATGGTCGGACAGTCCGCCCGGCCAGCAAGTGACACCGCCCGAATCGGCAGGGCCGGACGATCACCGTCGGGGGTCGCGGGGCACGGACGATCACTGCCGGAGTGGCGGCCGCGCCGGTCCGCGGTAGGTTCCCGTGATCGTCGCCGGGTTGTCGCGGCCGGGACCGGGGTTCCGCGGCGACGATCACCGCCGGGTCGGCAGAGTGCGGACGATCACCGTCGGGGGGCGCGGGGTGCGCCGGTCCGCGGCCGGGATCCCGTGATCGTCGCCGGGTTGTCGCGGCCGGGACCGGGTTTCCGCGGCGACGATCACCGCCTGACAACCGCCCCGGGTCGGCGGGGCACGGACGATCACCTTCGGGGGTCGCGGGGCACGGACGATCACTGCCGGAGTGGCGGCCGCGCCGGTCCGCGGTCGGTTCCCGTGATCGTCGCCGGGTTGTCGCGGCCGGGACCGGGGTTCCGCGACGACGATCACCGCCGGGTCGGCAGAGTGCGGACGATCACCGTCGGGGGGCGCGGGGTGCGCCGCTCCGCGGCCGGGATCCCGTGATCGTCGCCGGGGTGTCGCGGCCGCGACTGCGGTTCCGCGGCGACGATCAACGAAGCCGCTGGCCGGACGGCAACCACTGCACCGCTTCCACGCCACTGTGGCAGCCGCAGGCAATCCACTGCTGCGGCCAGCGCGGCAATGGCGAACACGATCGGCCCGGCGCCCAATTCTGCAACGCCAGGTCGTCGAATCGGTGAACAACACCTCAACCGCCAACTCGACCTCGAACGCCACGGCGGGGGACCCGCCGCCGACCAGCGAAACTCCAGCGGCTCGGAGAATGCGGTTGGGGGACGCACAAAGCCGTGAGGGCCTCCATCGTTCGATGAAGGCCCTCACGGTTGGTTGTGTCCGGCGGTGTCCTACTCTCCCACCCTCTCTCGCGGGCAGTACCATCGGCGCTGGAGGGCTTAGCTTCCGGGTTCGGAATGGGTCCGGGCGTTTCCCCTCCGCTGTGGCCGCCGTGACGTCTGTGAAGAACA
>WNGB01002183.1_pt1 | contig 31870 bp, 30 predicted proteins | sample 5400681 | NCBI WGS metagenome assembly WNGB01 (sample SAMN13153367, study PRJNA577476) | soil metagenome | isolation source: 115 cm soil or saprolite under grassland replicate 2 | place: USA:California | collected 2016-06-15
CGCCCAGCTTGCCGAGCGCGCCGAGCTCCAGGACGTGTTCACCGACTTGTTCGACGTGGCCGGTTCGGCGATCGCACTCAAACCCGCGGCTTGGTACGTGACCTCGGAGCCGGTGCCGTTCCGCCGTCTGGTCACCGCGGCGCGTGCACGCGGAGAGACCGCGATCGGCTACCGGATCGAGCACGGCCCCGACGGGCTGCCGATCGTGGTGCTGAACCCGGCGAAGGCCGACATGGTGGCGCTGCGCGCCGACGACCAGGTCGTTGTGATCGCGCCCGTCTAAGTACCCTTCCTCGCGTGCTCTCGGACCCGGTGCGCCGCATCCTCGGTGACCTCGTGCAAGCAGGCTGGCAGTCGGCCGTCGATCTCGGGACGATCCGTCCCGGCCATCTGCGGGCGCGCCGGTTCGCGCGGTTCGGCGCGCGGAGCGCGATCTGCTTCCCGGTAGCAGCACTGTTCGGCGAGCGGTCGATCGAGCTGGGCGAGGGGTGCATCATCGGGCCGTATTCGACCCTCTCGGCCGGCGTGTCGCCTGACGACATTCGGGACGCGCCGGTCGTCACGATCGGCGATCGCTGCGTGATCGGGAAGGGGAGCGGGGTCGTCGGCCATCAGCGCATCGAGATCGGCGACGACGTGTGGACGGGCCACTCCGTCTACGTGACCGACGCCAACCACGGGTACGCCGACCCCGACGAGCCGGTCGGGCGCCAGTTCGCAGCGCCGAGACCTGTGCGCATCGGGTCGGGGTCGTGGCTGGGACATGGCGCGATCGTGCTCGGCGGGGCGACGATCGGCGAGCACGTGGTCGTCGGCGCGGGCGCGGTCGTCACCGGCGACCTTCCCGACCACTCCGTCGCGGTCGGGAACCCGGCTCGGGTGATCCGTCGCTATGTGACCGGCGAGGGCTGGGTGCGCGTCGCCGATCTCGACGACACGCGCCCAGCCACTCGTCACTACCCGGTCGCCGGCGACGGGTAGTCAGGCCGCGGCGCCGTCGGCGGGATCTGGTCGAAGATCGTCACCGACGACGCGGTGTCGAACAGGCCGCCCTGGCCCTTGGCCGGGAACTTGCCTCGCGTATAGCGCTTCGCCCCGTCCGCGTACCGGTAGAGCCCGTTCCCGACATGATGGATCTCGTCCTCACCGACCGCGCTCGGGTCCCACCAGAGCATGCCGGCGTCGTCCGAGCCGTAGTAGTCCGTGCCGGGCCAGAAGCCGTGCTTCCCCCACGACTGCTTGGGGTTGATCGCGTCACCCCCCGAAGGTGGGTAGCGGAAGAGGCCGTCACGGAAGGTGTCGGGCGTGAGCTTCGGGCCCGCCATCATGACTCCGCGCGCGAACTCGACAACGCTCGGACTGATCACTCCGTAGGTGTTGTTGGGCGGCGGCGTGCCGTGGAACCAGTTGTAGAGGTAGTAGCTGGCGTTGATGTTCTCAATCGTCCGCCCGGGAACCAACGCGACGCCGAAGGCATGCGCCCACTGCTCCTGGTCGAACGTCCGAGCGAAGATCGACGTGTCCGCGAGCACCGACGGACCAACGATCCATTCGGGGTGGTAGTCCTGTGCGGTCGCTTCCTTGGTGACGGCCCCCGGCGTGAGCGGGTCGCCGGTGTAGATCACCGTCGTGACCCCGGCGTCCTTCATCTTCGTGACGATGGTGCGTGCGTTCTCCTGGGCCCGGGAGAGGTCGAGGAAGAAGGACTGGTCGGCCTTCGGCGTGATCCCGTACTTCTTCAATCCGGACTTCAGGCTGTCGAACAGGCCCTTGTACTGCCCGTCGGGCGTGTCGTAGTGGACGACGCCGTATACCCGCTTCTTGTTCTTCGTAGCGTCGTCACCGGCGTACTGCGCCTTGCCCTTCCCGGCCTGCTTGCCGATGAACTCCGCCGTGAGCTGCGCCGACTGCTCCGGTGACAACGTGTCGGTGATGACGTAGGGCTTGTTCTGCTCGGTGATCTTCTCGGGCATCGCAAGCGCGCACGTCCCGAGGCAGAGGACGCCGCGGTGGGCGAGCTCGTCGGCGAACACCGTCGTCGACTGGGCGGGCCCGCCGAGCACGGCGAAGGGCTTCTTCTCGGCAATGGCGATGGCGTCCGCCTTGGCGGCGGTGGTGTCGGAGCCCGGCCCCGTGGCCAGGTAGAACTCGACCGAGATCTTCCGGCCGTACATCTCGAACAGCTTGTTGTAGATGTCGACGTAGCCCTGCCACGTGTCCCGGATCGGCCCGACGTCGAGTGATGCGCCGGCGGCGCGGATCTGACCGGCGAGCAGCGGGTCCTTCGTCGGGTCGCCGGTGTACACGACGATCTTGATCTCGTTGTCCGTGACGCCCTCTGAGGTCGCTCCGCCGTTCTTCCCGGTGAACGGTTGGACGCACGGCGGCGCGTACACCGATGGGATCTTGACCCGTTGGGTGGTCGTGTCGCAGTTGGGGCCGAAGTCGATGTTGGTCTTGCCGAGGAGCTTCGCCTTCTCCGGTGTCATCGGCCCGGACTTGACGAGCGCCTGGTTCTTCTGCGCGTCTGCCGCATCGCTCTCGGGAGATGCAGCCGCGACCGCCGCGAGCAGGCCTGCGACGACGATCACCACAACGATGATGCCGACAAACGACAGGGAACGTCGAGCTACTCGAGATCGACGAGCAGGGTGCTTGGCCATTTGTGTCTTCCTTTCCGGCAATGGTCAGTCGGGTCGCGGGTCGGCGAGCAGGGCGGTCTGTGCACCAGAACGCGCGACGGTTGCTTCGGTCGTGCCCAGGTAGGAGGCGATCACGGCGGGGTGGCGGGCGACGTCGGCGGGCGCTCCCTCCGCGATGACCTCGCCGAGGTCGAGGGCGATCATCCGATCCGCGATCGAGGTCAGGAGCGGGAGATCGTGCTCGATGACGAGGAGGGTCGCGCCGAGCGAGTCGCGCACTCGGGTCAGGAGCGGACCGAGCGCCTCGGCTTCGCGCTGCGCGATGCCGCTCGACGGCTCGTCCAAGAGGAGGACGGCGGGCTCGTGCGCAAGGACGCACGCGAGGTCGACGATGCGCCGGCTTCCGGTGGACAGCTCGTGCACGAACTTGTCGCGGAACGCGCCGAGGCCCACCATGTCGATGAGCTCGTCGACGCGCTCGCGGACACGCCGCTCGGATCTCGACACCATGGGGAGGTGCAACGCGGCCGCCATCGGGTCGCGCACCTTGACGTGTGTCTCCAACGCCACCGCGATCGTCTCCTGCACGGTGAGCGCCGGGAACAGCCGTCCGTCCTGGAACGAACGTCCGAGGCCGAGCCGGGCGCGAGCTTGGGGGGACCGACGCATCAGCTCGTCGCTGCGGCCGTCCGTGTTCAGCTGGATCGTGCCCCCATCGGAGGGGAGGAAGCCGCAGATGACGTCGAAGAGCGTCGTCTTGCCGGCGCCGTTGGGCCCGATGAAGCCGAGGATCTCGGCCCGGGCGACGTCGAAGGACACGTCGTTGAGCGCCGTCACACCGCCGAACCGCTTCGAGACCTCCCGGACTTCGAGGCTCGTCCCCCGCCGGCCCTCGTCGGAGACCGGAGCGGGGGCGGCGCCTTCGGGCGCGGCGCCCTCTCCGTTGGGCGTCAGCTCCGGCGACGCCGCGCTCGACGCGCCCTCGAGGAACACCGAGCGCAGGACGTCCGGGCGCTCCAGGAGATCTGCGGTCGGACCGTGGAAGCGGATCTCGCCCTTCTCCATGAAGTACGCCTCGTCGGCGAGCGTGAGCGCGAGGTTCACCGACTGCTCGACGAGGATGATCGTCGTGCCGCGGTCGCGCAGCGCCTTCACGATGTCGAGCAGCTGGGCGATGACCGTCGGCGCGAGACCGAGCGACAGCTCGTCGATCATCAGCAGCCGGGGTCGCCCGATGAAGGCCATGCCCAGCGTGAGCATCTGCTGCTGCCCGCCCGACAGGTTGCCGGCGGGCTCGTGCATGCGGTCGCCCAGCACCGGGAAGTAGCCGAGGACGCGGTCGGTCGCGGCTTTCACCTCGTTCTGGTCCTTGCGCTGGAGCCAGCCGGCGAGGCGGAGGTTCTCGGCCACGGTGAGCGACGGGAACACGCCCTGACCGCCCGGCACCTGCGTCACGCCGCGGGAGGCGATCTCGTCGGGCGGGGTGTGGGTCATGTCGCGACCGTCGAAGATGATGGCGCCGCCGCTCGCTTCGACGAGCCCGGAGACCGACTTGAGCAGCGTCGACTTGCCGGCGCCGTTGGTCCCGAGGAGCGCGACGATCTCGCCCTCGTCGACCTCGAAGTCGACGCCGAACAGCACCTGCACGCCGTCGTAGTGCACGTCGACGCCCCGGACGAGGAGCAGCTTGACCTTTCCCTGTCGCCGCTCGTAGGCGACCTCGGACTGCGCGGCGGCCGCCGTCCACACCCGCCGGATGTCGCCCGCCACCTGTGACCCGGCGGAGGCGAGGATGATTCCGCCGATCACGAACACGGGCGCCGCCGCGAGCAGCGCGTTCCGGATGCCGTAGGTGTCGGCGATGCCACCGACGACGGGGAGCACGAGCAGGCCGGGGATGATCCAGATGGCGGCGACAGCGAAGCCGAACGCGCGCACCTTCGGGGGCACGGCCAGCGAGAGCACGCTGTAGATGCCTGGCACGAGCAAGCCGAGCGAGCCCGAGATCAAGATGTTGCAGGCGATGGCGACGGGCAGGTTGGGCGCCTGCGAGAACGCGACCCACACGACGGCGATGAAGCCGGTGACGCCGGCGAGGAACTTGAGCACCAGACCGGGATCGCGCGCCATCAGCCGCGTCGCGATGGGGATGCCGATGAAGAAGCCCACGATTTGGGCCGGCTCGGCGACCGCGGCGATGACGCCCCGCTGCACCTCGTTGAGGCCGAAGATGTCTTGGTAGAAGAGCGAGCCGACCGTCAGCAGCCCGACGATCGAGAGCGCGACGAACGGCAGCGCAGCAAAAATGCGGCGCAGCGTGCGGACCTGCCACACGATCCGCCACGACTCGGCCCACGACGGCGGGGCCTCCTCGGTGGCGATTGCTGCTTCGGACGCGCCCATCCTCTGTCGCTCGAAGTGGCCGCGCACGGGGTCGCGGAGCCGGAGGGCGAGGATGACGAAGATGGCGGTCGGGATGACGAAGAAGACGAATGGCGCCCGCCAGCCGAAGAAGTAGGCAATCACGCCCCCGAGGAGCGGCCCGAGGGCCTGGCCGACGGAGTTGGCCGACCGGTGGACCGCATAGACCTTCGGCCTGACCGGGACGTCGTAGTAGTCCGGGATGAGCGAGTTCTGGACGGGATCGTTGAAGCCGCGCCCGAGCTCCGACCCGGCCCGGGCGATCGCGAGCATCACCACACTGATCGCGAGTGCGGTGAGGATCGTGAACATGCCCAGCAAGGTGCCGGCGATGACGATGAGGAGGATTCGGTTGAAGCGATCGCCCCAGTACCCGATCGGCAACGCGAGGACGAGCGCGCCGACGAAGCCGAACGCGACGACGGTGAGGACACCCTGGGTGCTGAGACCGAAGTCGTCGCGGATGTTGGGCAACAACACGCCGAACGCGAAGCGCCCGAGCTCGTCGATGGCGTTGAGCCCGAACAGCACGACGAGCGGATAGAGCGCAGCGCCGCCCGTGATGCTGTCGCACCACCGACCGAACCAGTTGCCCGGCCTCGGCTGCGCGGCCGTGTCCGGCGCGGTCATGGCACCTCCGCCGGCGCACGTTCGGCGGCTTCCTCGGCTGCTTCGCGGAGGGGCTCGGGCACCGGTTCTTCGACTCGCACGTCCGCAACCAGGCTCGGGACGACCAGCCGGCGACGCTTCGCGATCTGGCGGAGCAGCCAGTCCCGCGTGTCGTACAAGACGGCGCCGAGGCCGCCGGGGAGCACCATCAAGATCAGCAACAAGCCGGCCCCGGTGGCGAGGAACTGCCACTGGCCGGGAAGGAAGTACTGGGTGCCGTAGACGTAGACCGCGCCCAGCAACACGCCCGGCACGGATCCCAACCCGCCGATCACGACCATCGAGAAGACGCGCAGGCTCTGCGCGGGGAGATAGAGGTTGCCGGCGCCGACCTGGAGCCCGGTCTGCTGGTGCACGAGCAGCACGCCGGCGACGGCGGCGATGAAGCCCGAGAGCGCGAAGCACGCGAGGTTGGTCCGGGTCGCGTTGACGCCGAAGGAACGAGCGGCGGAGTCGTTCTCGCGGATGGCGATGAGCACGCGTCCGGTGCGGCTTCTCCGCACCCCGCGCACCACGATCAGCAACAGCCCGAGCACGACGAGGCAGACGAAGTAGAAGCGGGTCTCGCTCTCGATGTCGATGCGACCGAACAGCGGGTAGCGGTCGATCCGGAAGCCGGGCAGCCATCCGCCGGGGAAGAACAGGGGCGACTCGCCGTTCTCGCCGAAGAGCTCCTGGTTGAGCAGGAACGACGACACGAACAGCGCGAACGCGAGCGTGCTGACCGCGAGCGTGAGGCCGCGCCGTCGCAGCGCGGGATAGCCGACGACGATCGAGGCGAGCGCGCCTGCGGCACCGCCGGCGAGGATCGCAATCGACAGATCCGAGTTGAAGTTGTAGGTGACCGCGCCGCCGACGGCCGCGCCCACGCCCGCGAAGCCCATCTGGCCCAGGCTCACCTGGCCCGCCCAACCGGTGAGTACCACGAGCGAGACGCCGATCATCCCGAAGATCACGATGACCGTGACGAGGTTCATGCGGCCTTCGTCTGACCACAGCGGCAGTGTCACCAGGAACGCCATCACCGCGGCGGCGAGCGTCCACTTCGCCACGCGGACCTCGGGCAGTCCCTTGAGCTCGCGTGGAATCGGTCGTACCTCGCGCGCCGCCTGCCACGTGGAGACCTGGTCGGCGCCGACGCGGCCCCCGCCGGGACTCCGCGTGATGAGCAGCGCTCCGAGGATGACGAGGAACAAGATCGCGTCGTTGAAGGCGGGGTTGTTGCCGGGCTGGAACGTGATGGCCTTGTCGAGGATCCCCAAGCCGATCCCGGCCACGGCGATCACCGCGAAGCGGTCCATGCGGCCGATCACGACCGCGCCGAGCGCGAGGAGGAGGAACGTCGGGCCGAGCACCGTGCCGATCGGGAGCCCGACGGCGCCGGCGCGCAGCCACATCCCGAGGAACGCCAGCACCGTCGCCACGGTCCACACGATCGTGTGCAGGCGCCGAACCGGAATGCCCAGGGTCGACGCCCGGTCCGCCCGCTCGGCGCTCGCCCGTACCGCGACGCCGATGTTGCTGAGCCGCAGCCACGCGGCGAGAGCGATGAACGCGACGGGGATCGCCACCATCGCGATCACGTCGTTGCCGTTGAAGATCGTGCTCCCGACCTCGAACTTCACCGTGAACGGCGCGTCGAGCCGGTTGCTCTCGAAGTCCTGGCCGAACGCCTGCGCGAGGAACAGCCCCGCGCCGATCAGGACCTGGGAGAGACCGATGGTGGCGACCGTCAGGATCAGCCGTGGCGCGCGGAAGAAGCGCCGGATGATCAGGGTCTCGACCGCAACACCGAGGATGATTGCGGCCGCGAGTCCTGTCGCGAATGCGAGGAAGTAGTTGACGCCCAGCACGATCACGAGCAACGCACCGAGCGTCGCCGGGACCTGGCCCAGGTCACCCTGGGCGAAGTTGACGACCCGGTTCGCCCGGTAGATCAGCGCGATCCCGAGCGCGATGAGCGCGATGCGACCGCCGCCGAGCGCGCCGTCGAGGACCACGCCGTTGGGGGAGGGGAAGGGCCAGACCCGCACCGCGAAGGCCAGCGCACCCAGGGGAAGGACCCACGCGAGGATTCGCCGGAGCCAGTCGAAGTCCGCGAGGCGGGCCCGCACGGGTAGCGACGCGTCGGTCGTGTCACGCATGCCGAGCACCACGTCCCCCCTTGCGCGCTCGCCTGCAAACGTTACGTTTTGTCAGCCGGACGCGTGTCGCGCCCGGCCGGCGCTATCCGCTGCCCGGTGTCGCCTCGACGAAGTCGACTACGACGCGAGCCAACTCTTCGCCGCGGTCCTCCTGTAGGAAGTGCCCGGCATCCCGGATCGTCGTGTGCGAGCGGCCGGCCGCCCCCGGGATGTCGGTCTGGAGCACCCGGTCACCACCGGCGGTGATCGGGTCCGAGTCGCTGAACGCAGTCAGGAACGGCTTCTGCCAGCCGTGCAGGACCTCCCACGCGCGCCGGTTGGCGTCGGACGCGGGGTCGTCCGGCCGCGTGGGTACGAGCATCGGGAACTGGCGGGCGCCTTCCTTGTACGTCTCGTCGGGGAACGGCGCGTCGTAGGCGGCGACGACTTCGGGGGGAAGGTCGCTGGTGCAGCCGCCGTTGACGATCCGGCCGACGGGGAACGCCTCGGTTTCTTGGGAGAACTTCTGCCACGCGAGGAACGCATCGCCCGGGTGGCGGTCGCCGGTGGGGAGGAACGTGTTGGCGGCGACGACGCGCGCGAACCGACCTTCGTGCTCGGCGGCCAAGCGGAGTCCGATGAGGCCACCCCAGTCCTGGCCGACCAGTGTCACCGCGGACAGGTCGAGCTGTGTGAGCACCGATGCCATCCAGTCGACATGTCGCTGGTACGTGTAGTCGGTGCGCTTGACCGGCTTGTCGGAGCGTCCGAAACCGATCAGGTCGGGCGCGATCGGCCGGAGCCCGGCGCCGGCGAGGATCGGGATCATCTTCCGGTACAGGTAGCTCCACGACGGCTCGCCGTGCAGCAGCAGCACCGGCTGGGCGTCCGGGTCGCCCTCGTCGACGTAGTGGACACGCAGCGTGGCGCCCTCGCCGTCCGGCACGTCGAGGTAGTGGGGCGGGAACCGGAAGCCGGGCAGATCGGCGAAGCGCCCGTCGGGCGTGCGCAGCGCGTCCATCAGGCGTCGCGCAGGCAGGCCCGGAGCATGTCGGCGACGGTCTCGCGCGCGATCTTCGAAGAGACCTCGTGTTGCAGACGGAGCGTCTCCCACGTGGACGCGCTGGAGAGGACCTCGATCTGCAGGATCAGGCGCTCACGGTCTGCCCGCGGACGGCGTGCGATCTCGGGACCGAAGACGACCTCGATCTCGGCCCGGGACAGGGTTCGCGCCAGTGCCAGCACGTCAGCCAGCGCCGGCGAGAACGGCTCCTGGAGCACGGCCGCCCGGCGTACCTGCGCCGACGCCTCGTGGATGCGCTCGCGCTGCCTCGTGAACGCCTCGAGCCGCGCGTCGAGTGGGCCGTCACCCGGGATGGCCTCGACGAGGTCGCGCACCCGCTCGAAGTGACGGTGCGCGGCGGCGCTGAAGAGATCTTCGAGGTCGTCGAAGTGGACGTAGACAGACCGCAGCGACACGCCGGCGCGTTCCGCGACCTCGCGGGCGGTGGGGCGGAAGTTCCCCTCGTCGAGCAGCGAGAGCAGGGCCTCCACGACGGCGTCGCGCGTGCGGGCGGCGCGTGCGGAGCGCCCATCCGTGAGACTGGTCGTCGCCACGACCGCGCACGATATTGTTCTTTCACTAGGTGTGCAATACGTGCCAAACCGGCGCGTGGGGGGAGGGCCGCGATGGCCGACGGGACGTGGGAGCCGGACTTCGACGAGGTGATCACGACCCTCGACGCCCAGGTTGCCGAGCACGGCGGCGGCGCGGCGGTGTGCGTGTACCACCGGGGGCGGCCCGTGGTCGACGCGTGGACGGGCGCGGCGGACACCGAGGGCACGCCGTGGCGGTCCGACAGCATCGCGGTCTCGTACTCGACGACCAAGGGCGTGACGTCGACCGCGCTGCACATCTGCGCCGACCGCGACCTCGTCGACTACGACGACCGGGTCGCCGATCACTGGCCCGAGTTCGCGCAGAACGGCAAGGAAGCGATCACGGTCCGTCAGGTGCTCTGCCACGAAGCCGGGCTCTACGACGTGGCGTCGTTCCTCGAGCGGCCCGAGCAGATCCTCGACTGGGACGCCATGGTCGCAGGCCTCGAGCGGATGACGCCCGCGTTCGAGCCCGGCACGAACAACGGCTACCACGCGGTGACGTACGGCTTCATCGTCGGCGAGATCGTCCGCCGGGTGTCCGGCCTCGGCATCACCGAGTTCGTGCGCCGTGAGATCGCGGAGCCGCTCGGGCTCGACGGGTGCTACGTGGGGCTCCCGCGTGACGAGATGAGTCGTCTGGTCGAGACGATCCCGGCCCCCGACGCCGGAGAGCTCGCTCGCGATCCGTCGGCGATGCTGCGCATCGCCGAGCGCATGGGCCTGACGATCCGGCCGGATCTCATCGCGGCCGCCTTGCCGCCCGTGCTGCTCGAATCGCATCCGGACCCGGCGTGGGTCGAGCAGCCGATGCCGTCCGGGAACGGCTGCTTCACGGCCCGGTCGCTGGCGCGCATGTACGCGTGCCTCGCCGCAGGGGGCGAGCTCGACGGCGTCCGGCTCGTGTCCGAGAAGACGATCGACCTTGCCATGGAGCCGCAGAACGACCGCGCCGATCTCATCCTCGGGTTCCCCATGCAGTGGCGCCTCGGTTACCACGGCGTGATCACCTCGGCCGGGGTCCTGCCGCAGGGGTTCGGGCACAATGGCTACGGCGGCTCGGGCGCGTGGGCCGACCGGGAGCACGACCTCGCCGTCGGCTTCACGCTCAACGCGCTCGGCAGCGCGCTGGCCGGCGACGTGCGGTTCATGGACCTCGGCGGCGCCGCGGTCCGCGCTGCCGAAGGCGCGCCCGTCGCCATCCGCGAAGTTCCGTGACCGGGTGACGGCCGTCACCTCGCTGCTCGCGGCGCAGGGCGGCATCATGCCCCTATGGCGTCCGAGCTGACCCTGAACGCTCCGCCCGGAGGTGTCATCCGGGTCACAGCGCGTTCGGGCAACGTGCGCGTGACGGGCGAGGAGCGCGGCGACGTCGTCGTCACCGGCGCGCGGGGCGCCAAGGTGGAGGACGACGGGTCGGTCGAGGTGAAGTCGAAGTCCGGGTCGGTCAAGGTCCGGTGCCCCGAGGGCAGCGACGTGATCGTCGGCGCGAACTCCGGCAGCGTCGAGCTCCGGGGTCGGCTCGGGTATGCGCGCGTGACCGTCGGCAGTGGGAGCGTGGTCGTCGACCACGTCGAACGTCTCGACGCGCGCACCGGATCGGGGTCGTTCGAGATCACGGAGTGCGCGGGGGAGTGCCGGCTCAAGACGGGCAGCGGCCGTATCAAGATCGGCCAGTCGGGCGAAGCCGATCTCGCCACCGGCTCGGGAACGGTGGCGGCCGACCTCGTCGACGGCGCCAAGGTGAAGGCGGGAAGCGGCAAGGTCGAGGTCGGGCTCGCCGGGCCCGGTCACCTCGACGTCAAGGCGATGTCGGGATCGGTCACCGTGAGCGTTCCGCGCGGTGCCCAGCCCGCGACGCGGCTCAAGGCGCTGAGCGGCGATGTGCGCTGCGACTGCCCCGACGGGGGCGAGGGCGAGATCCGGGTGAAGACGCTCAGCGGGAACATCCGGATCGTCGAGCGGTGAGCGCATCGCCCTCGGGCACGGTGGTCTTCACCGACATCGTCGGGTTCACCGAGTTCACCGCCCAGCACGGCGACGACGAGGCGCTCGCGTTGCTCGACCGCCAGGAGAAGGTGGTGCGGGGCGCGTTGCCCGCCGACGCGCGCGTGGTGAAGGACCTCGGTGACGGGCTGATGCTGTGGTTCCCCGAGCCGGTGAGCGCGCTCGGCGCCTGCCTCGCGCTCGCGGAGCGGTTCGAGGAGGAAGCTGCCACCGACGTACCGCTGTGGGTGCGCGTCGGCATGCACTGGGGTTGCCCGACGCGTCGCGGCGACGACTTCGTCGGCCACGACGTGAACCTGGCTGCCCGCATCGTCGACGTCGCCGGGCCGGGGGAAGTGTTGCTGTCGGAGCCGGTGCGCGAGCTGGTGGACGGTCGCATGCGGGACCTCCGGCTCGACGAGCTCGGCCCCGTCGTGATGAAGGGAATTCCCGACGCTGTCCCGCTCTACCGCGCCACTCGCCTCTGACCGGCCGCCGGTAACCTCCGCCACGTGCTGCTCCGGTACCGAGGCCTCGCACTCGTGCTGTCGTGCACGGTTGCCGTGGTCGTGGCGTGCAGCGGGAGCTCCAACACGCTCGACGGCAACGAGATCGAGCGGTCGATCGTCACGCAGCTGCGTAGGGACTTCACCGGCGCGCCCGTCGGCAAGGCGCACTGTCCCAACGAGATCAAGAGGAAGACCGGCAACGTGTTCACCTGCTCCGCGAGCGTCGGGAACGAGCCGGTGCCGATCACCGTGACCCAGACCGAGAGCGACCCGGGATACCGCGCCGTGCGCGACGTCGCCGTCTTGGACGTCGCCAAGGTGCAAGATTTCGTACAGACGCAGTACGACCAGCAGGTCGGCGTCCAGGTCACCGCGGCGTGCGCGCCGGGCAAGACCGTGATCGTCGCGAAACCGCAGACCGCGATCCCGTGCACCGTCACCGACGCTCAGGGGACCACCGACACCGTGCAGGTGCTCGTGAGCGACACGAGCGGCAACATCAAGATCGCGACGATCTAGCTCCTGCTCCGCATCATGGGTGCTAGCGGTTGACGAGCTTGGTGCCGCGCTCGCGCAGCTCGTACTTGAGGACCTTGCCCATCGCGTTCAGCGGCAGCTCGTCGACGAGCTCGACGTACCGCGGGACCTTGTAGTTGGCCATTTCGGCGCGGCTCCACTCGGCGAGCTCGTCCGCGGTCGCCTCGACTCCGGGCCGCAGCACCACGAACGCCATCCCGACTTCGCCCATTCGCTCGTCGGGCACGCCGACCACCGCGACCTGCGCGACCTTCTCGTTCCGGAGGAACAGGTTCTCGATCTCGGCCGGGTATGCGTTGAAGCCGCCGACGATGAACATGTCCTTGGTGCGGTCGGTGATCCGCAGGTATCCGCGCTCGTCCATGACGCCGACGTCGCCGGTGTGCAACCAGCCGTCGGGCTCGACGGTTGCCGCCGTCTCCTGGGGCTCGTCGAGGTAGCCCTGCATGACGTTGTAACCGCGGATCACCACCTCGCCCGGTTCACCGCGCGCCACTTCGGCCCCGGCGTCGTCGACGACGCGCACGTCGACGCCCGGGATGGCACGACCCGAGGTGTTGGCGATGGTCTCGGCGTCGTCGTCGTACCGGCACATCGTCGCGATGCCGCACGTCTCGGTGAGGCCGTAGCCGGTGATGATGGTCTCGAAGGTGAGCTCCTCGCGCATGCGCACGATGAGCTCGACCGGGGTCGGCGCCGCGCCCGTCACCGACAGGCGCAAGCTCGACAGGTCGTGGTCGCCGCGGTCGGGGTGGTTGAGGATCGTTTGGTACAGGGTCGGCGGCCCGGGAAGGACGGTGATGCGGTCGTGCGGGATGCGCTCGAACACCTGGGCGGGGTCGAACACCGCCTGGGGGAGCACGGTGGCACCCATCATGAGCGCCGCCAGCCATCCCGCCTTGTACCCGAAGGCGTGGAAGAACGGGTTCACGATCAGGTACCGGTCGTGCTCCTGCAGCCCGACGACGTCGCTCCAGTCGCGGTACGCGCGCAGCGTCTGGGCGTGGGTGAGCATCGCCCCCTTGGGGTTCCCGGTCGTGCCCGATGTGAACAGGATGTCGGACAGGTCGGCGGGCTCGACCGCCTGCGCGCGTGCTTCCACGAGCGCGTCGTCGACCGTCGAGCCGTCCGCGACGAACTCGCTCCACGACCGGGTTCCCTCGGGCGCCGCGCCCCGCAGCACGACGATCGCTTCGAGGTCGGGCAGCTCGGTCTCCACGTCGACCGCGTCGCGCAGAAGCCTCACGTAGTCGGTGTCGAGGAAGCCCGTGATCGTCACGAGCGCCTTGGCCCGGGACTTGCCGAGGATGTACGCCGCCTCCCGGCCCTTGAAGCGGGTGTTGAGGGGGACGAGCACCCCGCCCGCCGAGTGGAGCCCGAGCGCGGCGACGATCCACTCCCACACGTTGGGCGCCCAGATCGCGATCCGGTCGCCGCGTTCGATTCCGAGCGCCATGAACGCGCGGGCGGCGTCGTGCGCCGACGTCGCGAGCCCGGCGAAGGAGATGGTCCGGCCATCGCTCACGTCTACGATCGCCTCTCGTGCCGAGAAGCGCTCCGCAGAGCTGTGCAACAGCCGGGGCGTCGTGCCCCATTCGAGGTCGCCGCGGACGCTCGTCTCGCTCACCGACGCTCACCTCCGCTCGATCTGACGGCCCGTCAGGCTACCGCCGCGGCGCGCAGTGAGCGACCTCGTCGTGCGCACGACGCCCGCCGATGGCGTCGCGATGTTGACGCTCGACCGTCCCGACAAGAAGAACGCACTGTCGATCGCGCTGCGCGATGAGCTCTCGGACGCCCTCGACGCGCTCGGGGGCGACGAAGCGGTGAAGACGGTTGTCGTCACCGGCGCCGGTGACGTCTTCAGCGCCGGCTTCGACCTGCGCGAGTTCCAGCAGCCGGAGCTGACCGATCAGCTGTGGGCGTCGAGCGACCGGTTCCACGCCACCGTGCTCCAGTTCCCGTTGCCACTCGTCGCCGCGATCAACGGACCGGCGATCGCCGGCGGCTTCGACCTCGCCGTCATGTGTGACATTCGCGTCGCCGCCGACACGGCCCGGTTCTCCCACCCGGAGATCGAGTTCGGCGACGTGGTGTACGGGCCGCTCCACGACATCGTCGGTGGAGGGCTGGCGCGGGAGCTGTGCTTCACCGGCCGCGTCGTCGACGCGCAGGAGGCGAAGGCGCTCGGCCTCGTCTCGAGCGTGGTGCCTGCGGACGCGTTGGCGGACGAGGTGGCGAGGTACACCGGCATGATCCTGCGCGCGCCCCGCGAGGTGCTCGTTCGCACCAAGGCCAAGGCGATCCGCCGCGCCGCCGTCGTGACCCGCGACACGCTCGACCTGTAAATGCCCGCGCCGCCGGACGCTCACGGGTGAGGATGTGGGCGATGGGCGACTTGGGGGACGACACTGCGATCGAAGGGTCCGACGGGCGATACCGGGCCCGTCTCTCGCGTGACTGGGAGATCTGGGGGCCGAACGGCGGGTACTTGGCCGTCGTCGCGCTCCGCGCTGCCGGGGCGCACACGCCGCTGCGGCGGCCGGCGACCTTCTCGTGCCATTTCCTCGGTGTGGCCGACTTCGACGTCGTCGACCTCGACGTCCGCACGATCCGCGCGTCGCGACGGGCGGCGTCGATCGCGGTGTCGATGACGCAGGCCGGGAAGCCCGTCCTCGAGGCGTTGGCGTGGATCGTCGGTGACGTCGACGGGCTCGAGCACGACGCGGCGCCGATGCCCGATGTCGCGTCGCCCGAGAGCCTTCCCAACGTGGAGGAGCTCACGGCGGGGCAGGAGGGAGGGCCGTATCACGCCTTCTGGAGCAACTTCGAGCAGCGGCCGCTGGACTGGTTGCCTCCCGACGAGTGGGAGCTGCGCGAGCCGGGCGACCCGAGCCACCGCTCCTGGTACCGCTACGTGCCGCGCGACCGCTTCCACGACCCGTTCGTCGACGCGGGACGCGCGCTGTTGCTCCTCGACACGGTGGGGTGGCCCGCCGCCGTGCGCGCGTACACGAACGACCTGCCGTATTACGCGCCGAGCATCGACGTGACGGCGCGCTTCCACGGTTGCGCACCCGAGGTGCCGTGGCTGCTCGTCGAAGGGCGCTCGCCCGTCGCCCGCGACGGCTTGGTCTCGAGCGCGGTTTCGGTGTGGTCGGCGAACGGTCAGCTGCTGGCGAGCGGCGGCCAGCAGATGCTGTGCCGGCCCGCGAACCTGCAGGGGGCGTGACGGTCGCGCCGCAGCTCGAGGTCGGTTCGGCGGCTTAGAGCACGACCTCGTCGGCGTAGCACCACGACCAGTTCTCGCCCGGCTCGAGCGAGGCGACGATCGGGTGGTGGATCTCGCGGAAGTGCGCGCTGGCGTGCTTGTTCTTCGACGAGTCGCAGCAGCCGACGTGGCCGCACGTCCGGCACAGGCGCAGGTGCACCCACGTGTCGCCGATGGCGAGGCACTCCTCGCACCCGTTGCTGTGGGGCTCGACGTTGTGGATCTGGTCGAGGTGGGAACAGACCGGCATGGTGGTTTGCAACGGGCCGCGGCGCGGATTCCTTCCCGGCTCGCCTTGTCGGGGATCAGGGGAGGTAGTGGAGGTGGATGACCCACCACGCGCACACGGCCTGGCCCACGACGGCGGCGGCGAACGCAGCGATCCGCACCCAGCGGCGGGCGCGATGGAGGAGCTCGCCGGCGGCGACGAACGGCGGGAAGCATTCGTTCGCGTACCGGCCGAGCCCGACCATGCCGAGGCCCAGGGAGGGCAGCAGATAGAGGAGGGTGAACAACGTCCACGCGGCGGGGAGGCGGCGGCGGACGAGCCACAGCGCGCCCAGCGCCGCCAGCGCGAGGAAGAGGTGCGGGAAGACGTAGTCGTAGCGCCACGGCGCGAGCACGAACGCCTTGACCGTGACCTCGGGCCACCCCTCCTTCGACGACAGGAACACGAGCGCGTCGCCGGTCCAGTGGTAACAGGCGATACACCAGAGCACGACCGCCACCACCGAGGGCGCGCAGACGAGCAGCACGCGCCTCCACGAGCGCAAGACGACCACGAGCGCGATCGCGAGCACGATGCCGTTCGGGCGCACGAGCGCCGCGCCCGTGACGAGCACGGCGGCGGCGACGTCGTGACGATCGTCGACGAGGATGAACGCCCACACGGTGATCGCGAGGAAGATGGCCGACGGGTACACCATCGAGAAGACGATGGCGCCGGGGAAGAGAGCGAGGGACCACACGGCGAGGCGCGCGGGGCCGGGGCTCGTGTGGCGGCGCGCGATGCGCCATACGCCTGCGAGCGCGATCAAGAAGACGAGATGGTTCAGCACGAGCACGGACCCGCGGTCGGGGAGGCCGATCTCGCGGATGCCGTGGATCACGCCCGGGAACCCGGGGAAGAACGGCCAGCGCGTCTGGACGCCCTCGACCGGCGTAGCTCCGTACCCGAAGCGGGCGATCGCGAGGTACCACTGACCGTCCCACTTCGCGAAGCCGGTGGCGCGCAGGCCGTCGTGGCCGACGGACGCGGCGCCCACGATGAGGAAGACCGAGTAGACCCGCGACACGAGCCAAGGCAGCACGACCTCGCGCCATGGAAGGAGGGGCAGGCGCTCCGGCGCGCGCGACCTGGGCGCGGAGGCTCGGGTGGGGGTGTCCATCCGGGTCATGAGGGTATGCGACCGGTCGCGGTACCTTCTGGCGCATGCGAACCCGGCTGATGATCGCGGGGGCAGTCGTCGCGCTCGTCGTTGCTGCGTGCGGCGGCAGCGACAGCAAGGAAAAGTCGTCGGTGACGGCGACGCCGAAGTCCGAGGCGACGATCGTGCCGCCGACGACGGGGGCGCTCAAGGTCGGTGACGAGGTGACGTCCAAGGACACGCATCTCGCCAAGCCGTCGAGCCCCGACACGCGCCAGATCGATGCCGAGCAGGCGTGCCGGACGTTTCTCGAGTCGCCGGCGGGCCAGTGCGACATCGTGATGATGGCGGGCGGCAACGCGCTCTGGACCATCGACGCCCAGCCCGGGACCGGCACCGGCGAGCAGGTCTGGCACGTCCGCATCCGGGTGCGATCGAAGACGATGCCCGACGGCGGATGGGACGTCGCCCTCGGGCTCCCGGAGGACCAGAGCCCGGTCTTCGCCAACGTCTCCGTCAAGAGTGCCGACGTGACCGGTGACGGGAAGCCGGAGCTGCTCGTGGGCTACCGGTCGGGAGGCACCGGGCAGTTCGAGGCGTACGACGTGCTCACGTACGAGCCGGGCAGCGAGCTGAAGGTCGCGGCCCACCGGCAGGGATTGCACAAGGGCTCGGTCGCGCTCGACGGCACGAGCATCGCCGACTACTCGGCCGACGAGCAGTCGCCCGAATGCTGCCCGACGAAGGCCCGCCGCACGACGATCGCGTTCAGCAACGGCGCGTTCCGGGTGACCGACGTGACCGACGTGCCGATCGACCAGCAACCACCGGACCTGTTCGCCTAGACCCGATGCGTCCGTGGTGCGCAATGAGTGCGCACGAGGGACGCATCAAGAGAAAGCGGGTCAGGGACGCGGGCGGATCTCGTCCATCCGGTCGTCGACCTTCCGCACGCCCTCGGTGCGCTCGGCCAGCTTCACGGCGACGTCCCGAACCTCGGGATCCACGATCCCCTTGAGCACTGCGACGCCGTCGCGGACGACCACGTCGAGGCCCGGCGCGCGGCGGGTGCGGCGATCACCGTGCAGGGCCACCCGGAGGCGTGCTTCCGCTGCGACGTCTTCGGTGTTGCCTGTGACGAGCCCTTGCGCCGAACGGACCCCGAAGGCGGCCCAGTCGATCACGTCTTCGCGGTTCTGCCATGCCCACAGCGCCAACGCCGATCCGCTCAGGGGCAGGTACCGCCTCAAGATGCTCGACACGCCCATACGTTCAGCCTACCTATCCGGACGATTCAGCCTGCGTGCGCGGCGACGGCGGCGATCAGCGCATCCAGCGGCGCCTGGGCCGTTTGCGAGCGGTCACCGTTCACGAGGACGGAGAACACGAAGCCGCGCCCGCCGGCCGTCGTCCCGTATCCCGACAGCGCGATGCCGCCGATGATCGTCCCGGTCTTCGCATGGACATTCCCCTCGGCCGGCGTGCCCCGGAAGCGCGCGGTCAGGGTGCCGGTCCGTCCTGCGACGGGCAGCGCGTTCCTCAGGACCGACCACCACGGCTGCGCACGGGCCTCTTGCAGGAGCGTGCGCCACTCGCGGGCCGAGCGGCCGTCCACCCGGCTCAGGCCCGAGCCGTCGTCGTCGGCTCCCGTGATCGGGACGCAGAAGGGCGCGAGCGCGTCGCGTGTCGCCGCGAGGCCGCCGGCCGTGGATCCGGTCTGACCGGTCGCCTGGCCGACGTCCTTCAGCAGCTCCTCGGCCGCCATGTTGTCGCTGCGCATCAGGGTGTCAGCGAGGAGCGCCGACACGGGCTCGGACGTCAGCGCCGCGACGGTTGTACTGCCGGTCGGCGCGGCGCCGTGCACCGTTGGCCCGCCGACCGCGACGCCGTGGGCGGCGAGCGCCTCGCGGAAGAGCTCGCCGTTGCCGACGGCGGGATCGATGAGGAACGTCGGATCACTCCGGTAGCGGTTGCGTTCCACCATCAGCGCCGACAGCGGCCCGGCGTACGTCGGGAACTGCCAGTCCTGCCATCCGGCGGCGCGTCGCACGGCGTCGTGCCGCGACTCGTCGACGACGAGCGCTCCCGGCACTGTCGTAATCCCGGCGGCGCGTACCTGCGCGGCCAGCGCATCGAGCGAATGTGGGCCGCGGGCGGTTAATGACGGGTCGCCGCCGCCGGTGATCACCAGAGTGCCCTCCGGTGACGACTGCACCGTGGTGGCGAAGCGTGTGTCGGCGCCGAGCACCGTGAGCACCCCCATGGCGGTGAGGAGCTTCTGATTCGACGCCGGGAACAGCGGCAGATCGGGGTCGTGCGCGGCCACCTCTCCGAGGCCGTCGACCCAGATCGACAACCCGAACCTGTTCGCCGTGACGGCGGGGTCGGTCGCGAAGCGTTGGGCCGCGGCTGCGAGGTCAGGCGGGACGGGCGCGCCGGGCGCGGAGAGCGCGGGGTCGGGTGTGCACGGTGCAGTCGTCGCCGGCACGGCCGGCGCGGGCGGCGCGCTCGTCGCCGGGAGAGACGCGCGCGGCTCGCTGCTCGCTCCCGGCTTCCCGTGCTCCTCGCACGCGACGACACCGACGAGCAAGCCCAATGCAAGCGCGGCGGCGATGCTGCGTCTCATGCCCCGATAGCCTCACCGTTCACCATGCCACTCGACGTGCAGGAGCTGGTCGCGGCCGACCACACCGCGCTCGTGCTCCAAGAGGTGCAGAACGGTGTGGTCGGGGAGCCTTCCGCGCTGCCGATGCTGGCGGCCGAGGCGGCAAAGGTCGGCGTTGTCGCGCACTGCGCCGAGCTCGCCCGCGCCGCGCGCGCCGCGAGTGTCCCCGTCGTGCACTGCACGGCCGAGACGCGAGCCGACGGACGAGGTGCCAACCGCAACGCCCGCCTGTTCATGGGGGCGCGCAAGTCGCCCGTGGTGCTGACGCCGGGATCGGCCGCGGTGCAGCCGCCCGAGGAGATCGGTGTCGATCCCGACGACCTCGTGCTGCCCCGGCACCACGGGCTCGGGCCGATGACCGGCACGGAGCTGGACTCGATCCTGCGCAACCTCGGGGTGACGACGATCGTCGGCGTGGGCGTGTCGGTGAACGTCGGCATGACGAACTTCGCCTTTGACGCCGTGAACCGCGGCTACCAGTTCGTGATGCCGCGCGATGCGGTCGCCGGCATCCCCGCCGAGTACGCCGCCGCCGTGATCGAGAACACGCTCAGCCTCGTGGCCACGCTCACCACCACCGCCGAGGTCACGGCCGCGTGGGCCACCTAGCATCCCTCGCATGACTGACGTCCCGTGGCAGGGCGACGCCAGCTCGCTCGTGGACGCGTTCCGGGCGGGGGAGCGCGCGCCGGTCGAGGAGCTCGACCTCACGCTGGCCGCCATCGAACGCTCCGAGCTCAACGCGTTCTCGTTCGTCGACGCGGCGGCGGCGCGAGAAGCTGCGGCACGAGCGGACGTGAACGCACCCTTCGGCGGTGTGCCCGTCGGCGTCAAGGAGCTCGATTCGGTCGCGGGGTGGCCCAAGACCGAGGCCAGCGTGCCGCTCAAGGGCCGTGTCGCGACCCGCGACTCGACGCTCGTGACGCGACTGCGCGCCGGCGGCGCGGTGCTCGCGGGACTCACGACCTCCAGCGAGTTCGGCGGAGTGAACCTGACGCGGACGAACCTCAACGGTGTGACGCGCAACCCGTGGGAGCACGGTCGCACGCCGGGCGGCTCGACGGGCGGCGGCGCGTCGTCGGTCGCCGGCGGTCTCGTCACACTCGGGACGGGCGGGGACGGCGGCGGCTCGATCCGCATCCCGGCCGGCTTCACGGGGCTGTTCGGCTTGAAATGCACGTACGGGCGCATCCCCAAGGGCCCCGACATGTGCGTCGGCTCGCTGACCGCGGTGATGGGGTGCGTGAGCCGCTCGGTGCGCGACACGGCTCGGTTCGTCGACGTGACGAACGGGTTCGACCAACGCGATCCGTACAGTCTCCTGCGCGTCGACGGGTGGGAAGCCGGGCTCGGGACACGCGAGCTGCGTGGCAAGCGGGCCGTCATCGTGCCAGACCTCGGCGTCGCCGTCGTGCACCCCGAGGTGGCGGAGATGGTCGTCGCCCACGGTGAGGCGCTGGCGCGCGACGCCGGCCTCGAGCTCGTCGACGTGCCGGTGAAGCTGCCCGAGCTCGGGTACGAGTGGGCGCTGTCGGGACTGTCCGAGGTGCTCGCGATCCTCGGCGACCGCTATCCGGACTGCGAGCCCGACCTCACACTCGAGATCGGCTTCGGGCTCAAGATCGCCACCGAGGTGTACAGCCTCGAGGCTCGGGCCCGGATCGAGAACCGGCGCACCGCGATGAACGAGGCGCTGGCCGACCTCTTCGACCAGGTCGACTTCGTGATCGCCGCCTCGAACCCCGACGTCGCGTTCGCGGCCGAAGGGCCGCTGCCGACGAAGGTGGGCGACCGGCAGGTGGAGCTCGGCAACAACGGCGCGTTGACGATCCCGGCGAACGTGTTCGGCAGTCCGGCGGTGTCGATCCCGATCGGGTCGAGCCGCGGGCTCCCCGTCGGCCTGCAGGTGCTCGGCCGGCACCATGAGGAGGCGCTCCTGCTCGACCTCGCGCTCACCGCCGAGCGCGAGCGCCCGTGGCCGCTCGTCGCGCCGGCCGCGCCGGGCTAGGTTCCGGATCGCAGCCGCGACCGCAGGGAGTCACGATGAGCACCGAGACGCCGAAGCCCACCGCCGCCCAAATGACAGCCGAGCTCGGCCGGAGCTGGGGATGGGTGCTCGCCGCCGGAATCGCATGGTTCTTGGCCGGAGTCCTCACCCTCGTGTGGCCGGGGGTCACGATCCTCGCGCTCGTGATCATCCTCGGCGTGTTCCTGCTCTTCGCCGGCGCGACCGAGCTCGGCTGGTCGTTCGCGGAGCGTCATCACAAGGGATGGGGCCTGCTGCTGTTCCGCGGCATCGTCGACGTGATCGCGGGGGTCGTGGTGCTCGCGTGGCCGGCGGCGACCGCGCTCGTGCTCGCCCTCATCCTCGCCGCATGGTTGCTCCTGTATGCGGCGATGACGCTCTGGTTCGCCTACCAGCACCGCGGCGAGCGCCCGCACACGGGCCATTTCGTCGCCAAGGGCGTCACCGCCGTCGCGGCCGCTGCGATCACGGTCGCGTGGCCGGGGGTCACGATCCTCGTGATTGCGCTGGTGATCGGGATCGCACTCGTCCTCAAGGGCGTGATCCTCACGCGTCTGGCATTCGTCCTGCGCAGGGCGCGGACGGCGTGACGCTCTTCGATCTGCTTCCCCGCGACGCGGGGCAGCGGTGAGTCGCGGCGCGCTCGTAGCCCTCCTGCTCGTCGCCGCCGGACTGCTCCTGCCGTTCGCGCTCGTCGGCCTCTGGACGCAGCAGGTGCTGCTGGACCGGGAGCGGTTCACCAACCTGTCCGACAACCTCCTCGAGCGCGAAGCGATCCGCCAGGCGCTCGCCGACGAGATCGTCACTCAAGTCGAGAGCAGGCAGTCGTTGGGTGGAAGCGCGCCCACCGTCAAGGCGGGGATCGCGGGCGTGCTTGGGACACCTCAGTACCGGACGCTCTTCAAGGGAGCGCTCGGCGGAGTGCACGACCAGCTCACGTCGGACGAAGACACGCTCACGCTCGATGTCGGGCCCGCGGTCGATCTCGCGCGCACGCAGAACGCGCAGGTCGCGAGGTCGGTGCCGCGGGGGTCGGACGTGCCGCCGATCGTCGTCGCTCGCCGGAGCGAGGTTCCGGTGCTCTGGGGTGCGGTCGACGGCGCCCGGCGCGTCGCGCTGCTCACGCCGCTCGTCGTCCTCGTGCTCCTCGCCCTCGCCGTCGCGGTCTCGCAGCGCCGATGGCGCATGGTGGGCATCGCCGGCACCGTGGTCGCGGGCGTGTCGTTGATCCTGCTGGGGCTGATGGCGCTGGCCAAGACGCTCGTCGGGCGCAGCCTCGACCCGCTCGTCGCCCGCGACGGGTTCGACGCCGCGTGGGACGTCATCGCGCGCAGCCTCGCCAACACCACGCTCATCGTCGTGGTGGGCGCCGTCGTCGTCGGCGCCGGCGGCTTCGTGATCGACCAGATCCTGACGCGCCGCCCGTCGTACTGATCGCGCGTGTCGATCTGACGCATCGTCAGGTCTATGCTCCGTCGCATGACCGACATTCCCAAGATCGTCTCTGTCGACGACCACGTCGTGGAGCCGGCCGACGTGTGGCAGTCCCGGCTCCCCAAGAAGTACCTCGACGTCGGCCCGCGCGTCGTGCGGGCGCCGCTGGGGGAGATGACGTTCGTCGGCGGCAACTTCTCGTACGAGAAGGGCGAGGGTAACCCGTGCGACTGGTGGCACTACGAGGACAAGAAGATCCCGCAGACGCGGCTGAGCGCGGCGGTGGGCTTCGACCGCGACGAGGTCAAGATCACCGCCATCACGTACGAGGAGATGCGGCCCGGCTGCTACGACCCGAAGGCGCGGCTCGAGGACATGGACGTCAACTGGGTCGAGGCGTCGCTCTCGTTCCCGACGTTTCCGCGCTTCTGTGGCCAGACGTTCATGGAAGCCAAGGACATGGAGCTCGCCGACTTGTGCGTCAAGGCGTACAACGACTGGATGTTCGACGAGTGGTGCGGGGGATCGAACGGCCGCCTGATTCCGCTGCCGATCATCCAACTGTGGGACTCCCAGCTCGCGGCGGGCGAGATCCGGCGCAACGCGGCGCGCGGTGGGCACGCGGTCGCGTTCACAGAGATCCCGCCGTTCCTCGGCCTGCCGTCGGTGCACGATCCGGACGGCTACTGGGACCCGTTCTTCGAGGCGTGCGCCGAAACGGGCACCGTCGTGTGCATGCACATCGGGTCATCGTCGAAGATGCCGTCGACGTCGAAGGACGCGCCGCCGGCGGTCGGGTCGACGCTCACGTACATGAACGCGGCGATGTCGCTCACCGACTACCTCATGTCGGGCGTGTTCGAGAAGTTCCCCGACCTCGTCATCGCGTACTCCGAGGGGCAGATCGGGTGGATCCCGTACGTGCTCGAGCGGGCCGACGCGGTGTGGGACCACAACCGGGCGTGGGGAGGCGTGGCCGACAAGGTGAAGAAGCCGCCGAGTCAGTACTACCGCGAGCACGTGTACGGCTGTTTCTTCGACGATCCGCACGGCCTGCGCTCCCTCGAGGACATGGGCGTCGACACGATCACGTTTGAGACCGACTACCCGCACAGTGACTCGACGTGGCCGAACAGCAAGGAAGTCGCCGAGCGGCAGATGAAGGACCTCGACGAGGATCAGATCCAGAAGATCGTGCGCGGCAACGCGATCCGGATGCTGCAGCTGGATCTGACCTAGGGGGGTTTGGCGTAGTTGGTCGCCCTCGCAAGCTCGGGCTCCTGCTCCGGCGGTCGGCAAAGCCGCCGCCTCCGCGGCCGAATAGCGCTCAGTCGTAGCTGACCTGCTCGTCCCAGTCGGTCGGGCGGCCTTCGCGCGTGAGGTCGAAGAAGTTCCAGAGCGGCTCGAGCGCGCCGACGTGGCGCGGATCCTGTCCGGGTTCCATCGGCGCAAAGAACAGCTCCGAGCCCCAGAAGTGGCGGATCACGTCGCCGTCGCGGTGGAAGACGTTCAGCATCGGGAGCTGGCTTTCCGGAGTCTCGGAGAGGTAATCACGGTTGTAGGAGTTCTCCGCCGAGGACAGGACGCGGAGGCGGCGCCACCCGCGTTCCTCGGCCCAGGTGGCGACGCGTTCGAGCGGGGTCTTGGCCACGACGGCGAAGTTCATGTTCTGGCTGAGGTGCTCGGCGGCGCCGTCGAGCTGATCCAGCAGCGCGGTGCACGAGGGGCAAGGGCCCTCGGCGAGCGGGAGGCGCCCAGTCTCGCCACTTGCGGGTCCGGGCCGCTCGTCCCGGTGATCCCGGGGGAACATCATGCTGTAGATGGCGAGCGAGTCCCGGCCCGGCGCGAACAGCTGCGACAACCGCACGTCGGTGGGAGCGCCGTCGGCGCCGAGGCCCCGGAAGACGTAATCCTCGGGGACGGCACCACCGGGCGGGAGCTCACGCCTCGCCGCGGCCACCGCCTCCGTGGCGCGCCGCAACTCGATCTCTCGCTCGAGCAGCCGGTCCCGCGCCGCCCGATACTCCGCTGACTCTCCTGGGTACTTGGTCATGTCATCCATGACTGCGTCGAGCCCCGGAACTCATCGCCGCGCTAGGCCTTCGGCGGCATCACCAGGACGGTGCCCTGGGCGAGGCACACGGTCCGCCCGTCGTTGGTGACCTCGATCTGGACGACCGCCGTGCGCTTCGTGAGCGAGACGATCTGCGCCGCTGCCGACAGCGTGCCCGTCGTGACCGGGGCGAGGTAGTTGAGCTTGAACTCGGTGGTCGCCGCCCACGCGCCGCGGGGGATGACCGGATAGCAGACCGTGCCGAGGACGTGGTCGCACAGCCCCGCAAGCACGCCGCCATGCAAGTTCCCGAAGGGGTTGAGCAGCTCGTCGCGCACGACGACGTCGGCGCGCATGCCGCCCGGCCACGTGTCTGCGATCCGGATGCCGAGGAACCCCGGCAGGCCCTCGGGCGTCTCGTGTGCCTGCGCGAGCCCGTCGGCCACGCGCTGGTCGTACGACTCGAACGTCGGTTTCGCCACGACGGCCGACACTAGAGCAGCGTTGGCGCGAGCTCCCGCCAGTCGTCCATTGGCACCTGCGTGCGCTCGGATTTGAGGACCTGCACCGCGACGTGGTCGGCGCCGGCGTCGAGGTGCTGCCGGACGCGGGAGCGGATGGCGTCGACGTCACCCCACGCAACAAGCGTGTCGACGAGGCGATCGCTGCCGCCGTCGGCGATGTCGTCGTCCCTGATCCCGAACCGGCGCAGATTGTTCATGTAGTTCGGGAGATCGAGATAGATCGCCATGTGGGCCCGCGCGATCCGTCGCGCCTCGACCGGGTCGGTCTCCAGCACGACGGCCTGCTCGGGAGCCAGCAGCTTCTCCGGGCCGAGGATCTCGCGGGCGCGGGCGGTGTGCTCGGGCGGCACGTTGTACGGGTGGGCGCCGTCGGCGCGTTCGGCCGCCAGCGCCAGCATCTTCGGGCCCAAGGCGGCGAGCACGCGTCGTGGCGGCTCCGCGGGCTCGGCGGCGACGTACATCGCCGAGTCCATCCGGTCGAGGTACTCGCGCATGGCCGTCAGCGGGGGACCGTAGGTCTGGCCGCGCAGGCCCTCGACCATCGGCTGGTGGCTCACACCCAATCCGAGGACGAACCGGCCGGGGTACGCGTCGCTCACCGTTTTCCAGCCGCCGGTCATCGTCATCGCGTCGCGTCCGTAGATCTGGGCGATGCCGGTCGCCACCGTGACGCGCCGGGTGCCCCCGAGCAGGAGCGCGGCGTGGACGAGCGGGTCGCGGCCGATCGCGTCGGGCACCCAGATCGCGCCGTAGCCGAGCTCCTCGAGCTCGGCCGCCAGCTCGCGTGCGCGCGCGATGGGCTGGAGGTCGAGCGCGAACGTCCAGATCCCGACTCGCCCGAGGTCCACGGTGGTCACCCCGCTGGACACGAAATGAGAACGCGTTCTACCTTGGGGATCGTAGCGGGGGAGACGACGTGAGCGTGACGACGGACCGGTCGGAGGAGCGCCTGCTCATCGGCGGCGAGTGGGTCGAGGGCGGCGACGGCGGCTACGAGATCGTGAACCCGGCGACCGAAGCCGTGGTCGGCGTCGCACCCGAGGCCTCGGTCGACCAGGCCCGGGAGGCCGCCCGCGCGGCGCGGGACGCGTTCGAGTCGTGGTCGCAGACGACGCCCGAGCATCGCGCCGAGCTGCTGTCGGCGGCTGCCGTCAGGGTGCGCGAGAAGCTCGAGGACCTCGTGCCGCTCGTGATCGCCGAGACCGGCTGCACCACGGCCGTCGGGCGCGCGATGCAGGTGCCCGTGGCGGCCAGCCGGTTCGACCGGTACGCGCGCGGTGCGCTCGAGCCGAGCGTCATCCCGCTGGCGCCGCAGGAGATGCCGGCGACACCGATGGCGCCGGCGGGCTTGATGGGCGCGCTCGCTCGGCGCGCTCCGGTCGGCGTGGTCGCCTGCATCACGCCGTACAACTTCCCGATCGTCAACATGGCGGGCAAGATCGGTCCCGCGCTCGCCATGGGCAACACGGTGATCGTCCGCCCGGCGCCCCAGGACCCGCTGGCTGTCATCGAGCTCGTGCGTATCCTCGACGAGGTCGGCTTCCCGCCCGGCGTCGTGAACGTCGTCACCGGGTCGAGCCCGGCGACGGGGGAGGCGCTGGTCGAGTCGCCCGACGTCGACATGATCAGCTTCACCGGCAGCACGGCCGTCGGCCTGCGCATCGCCGAGGCGGGCGGCCGCACGATGAAGCGGCTCCTCCTCGAGCTCGGCGGCAAGGGGGCGGGCATCGTGCTCGACGACGCCGATCTCGCCACCGCCGTCACCGCCGTCGGTTCCGTGTGGACCTTCCACGCCGGACAGATCTGCACCGCGCCGACGCGCGCGATCGTGCACCGCTCGCGCTACCAGGAATTCGTCGAGGGCCTCGCCAAGATGGCGACGCTGCTCCCCGTCGGCGACCCGACCGACCCGAAGACGGTGGTGGGGCCGTTGATCACCGGCGCGCACCGCGAGCGCGTCGAGGGCTACATCCGCGCCGGCGCGGAAGAGGGCGCGGAGGTCGCGGTCGGCGGCGGACGTCCGTCGCATCTCGAGCGCGGCTTTTTCGTGGAGCCGACACTGCTCGCCGACGTCCGCAGCGACATGCGGGTTGCGCGCGAGGAGATCTTTGGTCCCGTGATCGTCGTCGAGGCGTTCGACGACGACGACGAAGCCGTGCACCTCGCGAACAACAGCGACTTCGGCCTCTACGACTACGTCTTCACCGGCGACTCCGCCCGTGGCATGCGGCTCGCGCGCCGCCTCCGCGCCGGCAACATCGGGATCAACACGATCCAGCGCAACCACGAGACGCCGTTCGGCGGCACGAAGTACAGCGGCGTCGGCCGGGACGGGGGCTCGTTCGGGTTGCACGCCTATTCGGAGCTCCAGAGCGTCGTCTGGCCCGGGTGAGGCCGGCGTGAGCGAGCCCGCATGACCGACGATGTCGTCAGCGTTGTCCCTCCCGGGAAGCTCGTCTTCGGGATCCAGCTGCCGTCGGTCGCGTTGAGCACGCTGGTGGCCGCGCCATGGGAGCGTGAACAAGGCGCCGGCGTGCCGGAGCTCGTGCGCGCCGCGCAATCCGCCGACCGCGCCGGCTTCTTCTACGTCGCGGTGTGCGACCACGTCGCGATCCCGCGCCCGGCGGCGGCGACCATGTCGACGACGTGGTACGACCCGATCTCGACGCTGGGCTTCCTCGCCGCGCACACGACGCGGACGCACCTCATGACCAACGTCCTCGTCGGCGGCTTCCGACACCCGCTCCAGACGGCGAAGGCGTTCGCGACGATCGACACGCTGTCCGGCGGCCGGGTGATCCTCGGCGTGGGCGCGGGGCACGTCGAGAAGGAGTTCGACGCGCTCGGCCTTTCGTTCGCCGACCGCGGGCAGGCACTCGACGCCGCCATCGACGGCGTCAAGGCGTCGTGGCGCGACGAGTTCGTCGGCGAGGGCGACGCGGCGGTCGGCTTGCGGCCGCGGCCCGTCCAGCAGCCGCGCCCGCCGATCTGGATCGGCGGGTCGAGCCGTCCCGCGCTGCGACGGGTGGCCGAGCGCGGCGACGGATGGATCCCGCAGGGGACGCCGCGCAAGCGCATGCCGGAATCGATCGGGTACCTCCGGGCGCACCGCGACCAGGTGCGTCCCGGTGTCGAGCCCGAGATCGGCGTCATCACCGAGGCCATGTACGTGGGCGAGCCCGACTGGGACGTCGCGCGCGGCACGATCACGGGCCCGTCCGAGAAGCTGGCCGAGTCGATGAACGAGTACGGCGCGATGGGCGTGGCGCACCTGCAGGTGCGGTTCCAGTCGCGCTCGGTCGACGAGCTGTGCGACCAGATCGAACGCTTCGGCACCGAGGTCGGGCCGCACCTCACCCGTTGATGACCAGCGAACGAGAAGGAGTCGCCGGATGGCGATGATCGGGTTGCGCTACGACCTGCGGGCGCCGACGTGGGGGTCGGCGACGCACGCCGAGCTGTACTCGGCGTGCCTCGACCAGTGCCGGTGGGGTGACGAGCGCGGCTTCGACGCGGTCGTCTTCTCCGAGCACCACGGCGCCGAAGACGGCTACCTCCCCGCGCCGGTGACGATGGCGGCGGCGGTGGCGGGGCGCACGCGGCGGGTGATGATCAACATTGCGGCCGTCCTCGTGCCGCTGCACGACCCGGTCCGCCTGGCCGAGGAGATCGCCGTCCTCGACCTCGCCAGCGGTGGCCGCATCAGCTTCGTCGCCGGGCTCGGCTACCGGTACGAGGAGTTCGAGATGGCGGGCGTCGACCGGAAGCGACGCGGGAAGCTGCTCGAGGAGTACGTCGACGTGATGCGCCAGGCGTGGACGGGCGAGCCGTTCGAGTGGCGCGGCCGCCGCGTGCAGGTCACGCCCACGCCGGTGACGAAACCGCACCCGATGATGATGATCGGCGGCTCGACCGAGATCGCCGCCCGGCGCGCCGCTCGACTGCGGCTCTCGTTCTTCCCGGCCGTGGGGGATCCGAAGCTGGCCGAGATCTACAAGGACGAGTGCACGAAGGTGGGCTTCGACGGCGGGTTCGTCAGCCTCCCCGCCGGCCCCGGGTTCGTGCACGTGGCCGAGGACCCGGAGGCGGCGTGGGCCACGATCGGTCCGCACGCGCTCCACGAGGCGCAGGTGTACGACAGCTGGCAGACGCCCGGCCAGCGCTCGCACGTCGACGTGCACGCCAAGGACGTCGACGACGTGCGCAAGAGCGGCGTATACCGGGTCGTGACGCCGGACGAGTGCGTGACGCTCGCCGAGGAGCTCGGTGACGGCATGCTCGTCCTGCATCCGTTGATGGGCGGCATCCCGCCCGACGTCGGCTGGGAGAGCCTCGAGCTCTTCGAGCGCAAGGTTCTCCCGCGACTCCGGAGCGCCGCCGGCTCGTGATGCGTCCCTCATGCGCACTATGTGCGCATGAGGGACGCATCTACCGGAGCTGGTCGGTGTAGCGGTCGGTGCCGGGGACGGTGGCGAGGAACGGCGACACGAAGAGGATGCGGCCGAGGCCGGTGGCGTCGAACTCCTTGCCGAGCCCGCCGAACCGGTCGTCGAACACGTCGAGCGGATCCTCGTCGAGGAAGTAGAGCTGGAGGAAGCGGTCGGTTTCCTCGTTGCGGGGCACGTCGCTCGGCGCGTCCTGGAACAGCGGCACCGGCGTGAACGCCGTCATCACCTCGGCCGGACACGGCCGGGCGTGGAACCACGCCACCACGTCGTCCTGGGTCTTTCCGTCTGCCACCTCGCCGATCACGGCGACGAGCCCGGGGAAGTGGTGGTCGAGGGCGAGCTCCGCCGGCACGCCGTCCGGGCGCGCGTGCTGCTCGTCGAGGAACCGGTACATGAGCGTGTGGATGTGGTCGCGCTCGGCGAACATCCGGTTGTTGGCGTGAAGCCAGTTCACCTGCTCGGTGCCCCACTTCATCCAGTCGCCGAAGCGGCCGGCGAGGATCCAGTAGAGCGCGAGGAACGAGCCGACCATCGGGTCCGGCGTGATCGGTGAGTCGGACGGGTAGCGCTTCTCCTTGCAGGCGCGGGTGGCGACGAAACGACCGCCCGACACAGTCCACGCGCCGATCATGCAGCCGGCGTAGAAGTGGTCGCGCTCGTACCAGCGGTTGTATTCGACCTCGTGACCCCGGTGCGGCTCGACGAGCGTGAACAGCGCGCCACCGAGCTTGATCGGCTTCTCGCTCGTGTCGCCGCTCCCCAAGGCTTGGATCACCGACTCCGTGGTCATTTCCCCTCCGTTGTCCGCGCGGCCAGCGCGCGCTTGTCGACCTTGTGCATCGAGGTGAGCGGCAGGTCGTCGAGCACCTCGACGCGATCGGGCGCCTTGTAATCCGCGAGGCGGTCGCGGCACCACGCCCGCAACGCGTCGCGTGTTGGCGGCGACGAATCCGGCGCCGGCACGACGAACGCGACACCCACCTCACCCAGCACAGCATCGGGCGCGCCGACCACCGCGGCACGCGCCACCGACGGATGCTCCGCGAGCACCGCCTCGACCTCGGCCGGGTACACGTTGTACCCGCCGCGGATGTACATCTCCTTGAGGCGTCCGACGATGCGCAGGTTGCCGTCGGCGCCAACGAAGCCGAGGTCGCCGGTGTGCAGCCATCCGTCGGGGTCGATGGCCTCGGCGGTGCGCACCGGGTCGCGCCAGTAGCCGCGCATCATCGCCGTCGACCGGCAGCGCACCTCACCGACCTCACCTCGGGGCTGCTCGCTCCCGTCGACGGGATCGACGATGCGCAGCTCCACCTCGGGCGCAGGTCGTCCGACCGTCGTCGCGACGACTTCGGCGTCGTCGTCCACCAGCGTGCTCGTGCACACACCCGCCTCGGTGCTCGTGTAGCGGGTGATGACCGGGCAGCCGAGCACCTTGCGGATCTGGCGCACCAGGTCGGGCGCGATCGACGCACCCCCGAGCGCGCCCACGCGCAGCCCGGAGAAGTCGGTCCGCTCGACGTCGGGATGCGCGAG
>WNGB01009149.1_pt1 | contig 31854 bp, 34 predicted proteins | sample 5400681 | NCBI WGS metagenome assembly WNGB01 (sample SAMN13153367, study PRJNA577476) | soil metagenome | isolation source: 115 cm soil or saprolite under grassland replicate 2 | place: USA:California | collected 2016-06-15
ACGGTGTTGCCGGAAGCGGACTCGTAAGTCCTCCCTCCGCGGAACCTCTGCGCGCGTGGCGCAGCGCCCGGCAGCCTGGTCCTCTCCGCCGAGGCACGTCATCCGAAGGGGCGTTCCGTCGCGCGAGGGCGCGTATTGATGCGTGCTTACTCTGTGGGTACCATGCAACACATGGCTAGAAAGAGCGGAGACCTGACCATCCGCCTCGACAGGGCGACGCGGGCCAAGATCGACAGGCTCGCCGAGAAACGGCTCGGCCGGAAACGATCCACTGGCACGTTCCTCAAGATGCCCGCCTTGTCCGCCGTCGAACGGGAGGAACGCGCTTCGGATCTGCGTCGGATGCTCCGCGACCTTCCTCCTGATCCGGACGCCGCCGAGGAGATCGCGCGCCGCCGCCGCGAGGACTGAGCGGATGACCGTCATCGACACGTCCTTGTTCGTCGACGCGCAGCGCGGACGGGAACCGGCGAGGCAGCGCCTCGACGACCTGTTACGGAATCCGGAGGACCTGGCGATCTCCGCCATGACGATCCTCGAGGTCTTTGCGGCGCCGCGGATGTCGGCCGCGTGGTCCAGGTTCTACGCCCGGATCTTCGATGCCGTGGAGGTGCTCGACGTCGATTCCGGCGCGGCCGAGGAGGGCGCCCGGCTGGCACGCGACATGGCGAGGCGCGGGTTCAAGCTGCACAACGCCGACGCCGCCGTGGTGGGATGCGCGGCGCGCGCCGGCGCCGCCCTCATCGTGGCGAGCGACGCCGATTTCACGGAGCTGCGCGGGATCCGTGTCGAGTACGTCCAGCCGAGCTGACCGGACGGCGAGGGCGGCGCGCCTCGCTGCGCGCGTTGACGCACACGTGTGCACGTGGCTAAACGACCGGTCGCGATTCGGAAACACCGGAAAGATTCCGTTCGCCCTGAGCCCTTCGACTTCGGGGCCGCGGTGCGGCCCCTACGCTCAGGGCAGGCGAAGTCGAAGGGCGCCATGCGTCCCAAGGCGCGTGCTTCGTCGACATCCCGGCGAAGCACCTCACGGCCCTCCGGACGCTCGCCGCTCGACGCGGACTGCGCGGCTTCTCGCGCCTCGTGACGGAAGCGCTCGACAAGTATCTCGCGGAGCTCCGGACCCAGGACGAGGAGTTCCGCGAGAAGGCCATCGATCGGCTCACCGGGTCGATCTCCGCCGACGACGCCGAGCACATGCGGAAGGAGCTGCGCAAGAGCCGCGAGGAAAGGGCGTGATCGTCGCTGACACAGACGTCCTCATCGACGCGCTCCCCGGCGTGAACCCGGAGCGGGTCCGGCTCGAGCTCCGCCGGCAACCGGCGTGAGTTCCAGCGCGTCCGCGGGCTCCGGCTCGCTTAGCCTGTCCGCGGTCGCCCCGACCGCGACCTCCGCGCCTGGCGCAGCGCCCGGTAACTCGCCCTGGGTCCGATGAGACTTGCGCCGCAGGGCGCCCGATCGCATGCTCGGATGTCGTGTCCCCCGATCTCGATGAGCTGCGCAGGCGTCTGACCGGAGCGCTCGAGCGGCGCCCCGAGGTGCTGGAGGCGTACCTGTTCGGCTCCCGGGCGCGGCTCCGGGCGCAGGCCCACAGCGACGTCGACGTGGCCGTCTTCTTGGCGGAGATCCCGGATTCGCCGTTCGGGTTCGAGGCGGAGCTCTCGGCCGACCTCATGTCGGCGCTCGGCGAGAATCGGGTGGACGTCGTCCTCCTGAACCGGGCGCCGCCGCTCCTCTATCATCGCGTGCTCCGCGACGGCGTGCGGCTCTTCTCCCGGGACCCCAGGGCGACGACGGTGAGGGAGGGACGGGCGCTCTCCCGCTACTGCGATTACCGGTCGCAGCTCGCCAAGATCGACGTGACGCTCCGAGACCGCGTCGATCGCGGAGACTTCGGCCGATGAGCCCCGGCCAGCTCGACGCGACGCTGATCCGCCGGCACCTCGCCGCGCTCGACTCGGCCGTGCAGCAGCTCCGCCGCCACTCCGGCCGGTCCCTCGATGCGCTGAAGAATCTCGACGAGGCATGGGCGATCGAGCGCGGCCTCCAGATCTGCGTGCAGAACTGCCTCGACGTGGCGACCCATCTTGCGGCCGCAGCCGGGCGGGATGTCCCCGACTACGCCACGGCGGTCGACCGGCTGGCGGAGCTCGGGGTGCTCCCCGCAGACTTCGCGCGCCGGTTCCGCGGCGTCGCGGGGTTCCGCAACGTCCTCGTCCACGGTTATCTGGAGGTGGACCCGGGTCTCGTCCACCGCATCCTGAACGAGCGGCTCGACGATTTCGACATGTTCGCCCGCCACGTCGAGGCCTATCTCGCAGCGAAGGGGGCCGTCTAGCAGACGCAGCACCCACGCCTTTGACTCCGCCGCCGATCTTCGGCTTCTATCCAGCCCGCATGCCCCTCCACTGGCCCAGCGAACGCATCGTCGTCACCGGCGGCGCCGGCTTCCTCGGCGGCTTCCTCCTCGAGGAGCTGCGCCGGCGCGGCGCGAAGGAGATCTTCGTCCCCCGCTCGAAGGACTACGACCTCGTAGAGATGGACGCGGTCCGAGCGCTCTACCGCGACACCCAGCCGACGCTCGTCCTCCACCTCGCCGCCAAGGTCGGCGGCATCGGCGCGAACCAGGACAACCCGGGGAAGTTTTTCTACGACAACCTCATGATGGGCGTTCAGCTCATCGAGGTGGGCCGGCAGGTGGGCCTCCGGAAGCTCGTCGCGCTCGGCACCATCTGTGCCTACCCCAAGTTCTGCCCGGTGCCGTTCAAGGAGGACGACCTCTGGAACGGCTATCCGGAGGAGACGAACGCGCCCTACGGCATCGCGAAGAAGGCGCTCCTCGTGCAGAGCGAGGCCTACCGCCAGCAGTACGGGATGAACTCGGTCGTCCTCTTCCCCGTGAACCTCTACGGTCCGAACGACAACTTCGACCTCCACACCTCACACGTCATCCCCGCTCTCATCCGCAAGTGCGTCGAGGCGCGCGAGCGCGGGGAGAAGAAGATCGTCGTGTGGGGAACGGGCGCCGCCTCGCGCGAGTTCCTCCACGCCCGCGACGCGGCGGAGGGGATCGTCGCCGCGGCCGAGAAGTACGACAAGAGCGAGGCGGTGAACCTCGGCGCGGGCTTCGAGATCAGGATCCGCGACCTCGTGCCGCTCGTCGCGCGGCTGTGCCGCTTCGAGGGCGAGATCGTCTGGGACACGACGAAGCCCGACGGCCAGCCCCGCCGCATGCTCGACACCTCGAAGGCGCTCCGCGAGTTCGGCTGGAAGGCGCGCATCGGCTTCGAGGAGGGGCTGCGCGAGACGATCGCGTGGTTCGAGGCGGCCCGATCGAGGTAGCGGCACGGGGCCTGCACGGATGTTCCGTGGAGGCTCCGCATGGCTACCGATGTGGGCTGCGTTGTGACGTCCGATCCTGTTCCTTACAGTACCGTAAGGAAGCCCACTGGAGGTCATGCGATGCCGACCGCGACGGTCACTTCCAAGGGCCAGGTCACGATCCCGAAGGGGATCCGCGACCGGCTCAAGCTCAAGAAAGGCACCCGCGTACGATTCACGGAGAACGCGGACGGAAGCGTCACGCTGCGGGCCCAGACACGGAGCATCTTCGACATGGTGGGGATGCTCAAGCCGAAGCACGGGCGCCACGTGACGGTCGAGGAGATGAACGAGGCCGTCCGCCGCGCGGCCGCTCGGAGCGGACTCGACCGATGATCGCCCTCGACACGAACGTCCTCGCGCGCATTCTCGTCGAGGACGACCGCGAGCAGGCGCGGCGCGCCACCGCGCTCCTCCGCCGCGCCGCGTCTCGCGGCGAAACGCTCTTCGTGTCCGACGTCGTCGTCTGCGAGCTCGCCTGGGTCCTCTCGTCGAGCTACCGCTTCTCGTGGCACGTGGTGGCGAGCATGCTTCGAGACCTCCTCGACGTGGACGAGCTCTCGTTCCGGGATCACGGTGCGCTAGAGCGGGCCCTGGGCTCCTTCACGGAAGGAAAGGCCGATTTCGCGGACTTCGTCATCCAGGAGCTCGCCCGCTCGGCCGGCTACGACACGGTCGCGACGTTCGACAGGGCTCTCCAGAAGCTGCCCGGCTTCGTCGCGCCATGACAGGCCGCTCGCCGGCGTCGAGGTGCATCACCGATCGGTCCGGTCCGAGTCGAGCTCGTCGAGGACGTCGCGCAGCTTCTCGGTCGGGGGCGGAGTGCGCGGGCGCGTCCCCCGCGCATGCCGCACGAGCCGGTAGCGCGCGCCGCGCGTCCTCCCCTCCACCTCGAGGAAGGGCGCGTCGCGCAGGTCGCGCGAGGCCTGGCGCGCCGACATCCGCCCGCGGAGCGCCTCGAAGTACTCGGCGAACGTGATGGAGCCGCGCCGCTCCGCGAGGCGGCGCAGGAGGTTCATCCGCTCGGGCCGGCCCAGGGTCCCGTGCGCCGCGGCCCCGAGCTCCTTCGAGAACGGCTCCTCGCGGCCCAGGTATCCCCAGCGCTTGTACTCCCCGAGCGACTCCTCCGCGTCGCGCCGCGCGTGCGCGCCGCCGAAGGCGTGCGCGCCGAGGAAGAACCGCTCCCCGCGCGCCGGGGCGATGGGCGCCGTCACGAGCTGCGAGTAATCGTCCAGCTCCTCCGAGCGGGCGGCCCGCCGCGCGAACTCGAGCGCCACGCCCACCGCGGCCGGCCAGCGTGCGCGCTGCGCGGCGCGCCGCAGCGCGAGGGGGTTCAGCCTCGCGTACTCGCGCGCGACGAGCTCGACCACGGCCCACAGGAGCCGCGCGTCGTACCGCGACGCCTGGGCCGCGAGCACGACGAGCTCCTCGGGTGACGGCTCCCCGAACCGCCACGGGGTGCGCCGCCCCTCCACGCGCGCCCCGATCGCCGCGAGCTCGTGATACAGGCGCGCCAGCTCGCGCGCGCCGCTCGGGACCTTGTCGAGCGGCGTCATCGCGATCCCTCGGTGAGGTCGTCGAGGAAGTCGAGCGCGTCCTGCGCGCCCGTGACGCGGCGATCCGCCAGCTCCTGGATCCGGCGCTCCACGATGGCGAGCTCCGGTCCCCGCTTGAGGAGGGCGCGGGCGTGGCCCACGTCCTTCTCGCGGCCGGCGAAGCACTTCATGACGAGGAGGTCCTCCACCCCGAGCGCCACGACCCTGAGCCGCTCTCCGCCGAAGATGGGTCGGAGCCGGGTGCCGTAGTCCGGCGGGAGGACATACGCGAACGTCTCGAACCACGGGTTGATCCAGTCCGGCGCGAGCCCGTGCTCCTTGGCGACCGCCCGGACGGCGGGAAGGATGTCGTCGAGCGACCCCTCGCTCGGGTAGGCGTCCACGTCCATGGTCCGCACGGGCAGGTGGTACGCGAGCATCATCGCGGTCCCGCCGCCTACGATGAGAGTGGTGGGGCGCTGGAGCTTTTCGTCGAGCGCCTGGAACGCGGAGCGGAGCTGGCCGGCGGCGAGCGGGGCGTGGCGCGGTGGCATTGCGACGTCATTATGCCATGGCGTAATAAGGACGCAACCCCGCTGCCCGGCCGGCCGCCCTGGGGCCGGACCCGGGGCCTTGCCCCGTGGCGCACCGCTCGGCACCCGTGGTATCGAGCGGAGCCATGAAGAAGGCGCTCATCACCGGAATCACTGGCCAGGACGGCAGCTACCTCGCGGAGCTGCTGCTCGAAAAGGGCTACGAGGTCCACGGCATCATCCGCCGCTCCTCCTCCTTCAACACCTCGCGGATCGACCACATCTACCAGGACCCGCACACCGCGGGCTGCCGCCTGTTCCTCCACTACGGCGACCTGAACGACGCCTCCTCGCTGAACCTCCTCCTGAAGCGGCTGCGCCCCGACGAGATCTACAACCTCGGCGCGCAGAGCCACGTGAAGGTCTCCTTCGACGTCCCGGAGTACACGGGCGAGGTGACCGGGCTCGGCGCCACGCGGCTCCTCGAGGCGGTGCGCGAGCTCGACCTCACGAGGACCCGCATCTACCAGGCCTCCTCCTCGGAGATGTTCGGCGCCTCGCCGCCGCCGCAGAACGAGAAGACCCCGTTCTACCCGCGCAGCCCCTACGGCTGCGCCAAGGTCTACGCCTACTGGATCGGCGTGAACTACCGCGAGGCCTACAAGCTCCACGTCTCGAACGGCATCCTCTTCAACCACGAGGGACCGCGCCGCGGCGAGACGTTCGTCACGCGCAAGGTCACCCGCGCCGCCGCCCGCATCAAGCAGGGGCTCCAGAAGAAGCTCTACGTCGGCAACCTCGAGGCGAAGCGCGACTGGGGCTACGCGAAGGACTTCGTCGAGGCGATGTGGCTCATGCTCCAGCAGCCGGAGCCGGACGACTACGTCATCGGCACGGGCGAGTCGCACTCGGTGCGCGAGCTGTGCGAGCTCGCCTTCTCCCATGTCGGGCTCGACTACCGCGAGTACGTCGAGATCGACCCGCGCTACCTGCGGCCCACCGAGGTGGACTTCCTGCTCGCCGACGCCTCGAAGGCCGGGAGGAAGCTCGGCTGGAAGCCGCGCACGAGCTTCAAGGAGCTCATCCGGCTCATGATGGAGTCGGACGTGGAGCTCTCCGCGCGCGAGCAGCGCGCCGGGGCTGGACCTGCCGTGAGCCGGCACGGTTAGCGGGCGGACGAGCGCATGCCCGCCGGTTTGACAGCCGAAGGCCCAGGTTTTACGGTCACTCCGGTGTCGACGACATCGCTCTCGGTCCTCGTTCCGGTCTTCGACGAGCAACACCTCGTCGCGGCCTCGCTCGCGCGGCTCGAGGTCCTCCGCGACTCGCCCCACCTCGACCGCGTCCAGGTGATCGTCCTCGACGACTCCTCGCGCGACGCGACGCCGGAGGTCCTGCGCGCCTTCGCCGCCGAGCGCGGCATCACGCTCGCTCCCCCGTCGCCCTCCGCCCCGCGTGGTCGCACCGCGCCCGGGGCGGCGCTCCGCGGGAGCGGCCGCCACGGCGGCATCGAGTGGCTCTTCCTTCGCCACGAGCGGAACGGCGGGAAGGGGGCGGCGGTCCGGAGCGCGCTCGCCCACGCCGACTGCGAGCTGTCCGTCATCCACGACGCCGACCTCGAGTACCACCCGCGCGATCTCCTCCGCATCGTGAAGGTGTTCGTGGAAGAGGGCGCCGACGCGGTGTTCGGCTCGCGCTTCGCGGGCGGCGAGGCGCGACGAGCCCTCCTCTTCCGGCACGAGCTCGGGAACCGGCTCCTCACGTTCCTCACGAACCTCATCACGAACGTGAACCTGACGGACATGGAGACTTGCTACAAGGCCGTCCGCACCTCGCTCCTCAAGTCGATCCCGATCGTCTCGAACGACTTCCGCCTCGAGCCCGAGCTCACCATCAAGCTCGCGAAGCGCGAGGCGCGCATCTTCGAGGTCCCCATCAGCTACGCGGGGCGGACCTACCAGGAGGGAAAGAAGATCGGCTGGCGCGACGGGCTCCGCGCGCTCATGGCGATGCTCCGCTTCTGGCTCTCGGACGAGATCTACGCGGCAGACGAGCACGGCTCGGAGATCCTGGGCCGCCTCTCGCGCGCGCCACGCTTCAACTCCTGGATGGCCGACGAGATCCGTCCCTTCTGCGGCCGGCGCGTGCTCGAGATCGGGAGCGGCACGGGAAACCTCACCCGCCGCCTCGTGCCGCGCGACGCCTACGTCGCCTCCGACGTGAACCCGCTGTATCTCCAGACGCTCCGCGGGCTCACCGCCGACCGCCCCTACCTCGACGTGACGCTCACCGACATCACGCGCGGCGAGTCCTTCCCCACCGTGCCTGGCGGGTTCGACACCGTCGTGTGCCTGAACGTCGTCGAGCACGTGGACGACGACGTCGGCGCGCTCGCGAACCTGCGGCGCGTGCTCGCCCCCGGTGGACGGGCCGTCGTGCTCGTGCCGCGCGGTCCGGGGCTCTTCGGCACGCTCGACGAGGTCCTCGGCCACCACCGCCGCTACACCGAGAGCTCGCTCCGCCGTGTCGCGCTCGACGCCGGCTTCGAGGTGAAGCGGATCCTGCCGTTCAACCGGGTGGGGACGCCGGCCTGGTGGCTCAACGCGAAGCTCCTGCGGCGCCGCCACTTCGGCCTTGGCCAGATCGTGCTCTTGAACCTGCTCACGCCGATCTTCCGGCTGGTGGATCGCGCGCTGCCGTTCCCGCCGCTCTCGATGATCGCGATCCTCGAGAACCCGGCCGCCCCGGCGCTCGCGGCCGCGGAGCAGCGCGCGAACGCCGGCAACATCCGTTCGCCCTGAGCTACGCTCAGCACCAGCGGGGGCTCACGGCTGGTTCGCCCCCGGCGCGCTCGGCCAGGGCGGGCTCGCGCCGCGCAGCCCCGTCGGCGCGGTCTGCCGGAGGTACGGCACCGCGCGCAGATCGCCCGCGCAGAACGGACACACCTCCGCCCGATCCGCCGTCGCGCCGAGCGCGTCGCAGTTGTCGCAGCGGTACCCCGCGCGCGAGAAGTCCTCCTCGATGACGAGCGTGTGCACCCGCCCCTCGTTCAGCGCGAGGACGACGTCCTCCGGCCCCATCACGGCGAAGCTGCCGCGGAGCGCCTCGCCGATGACGGCGTCCACATCGCGCTGCTCCTTCTCCCGCTCGCGCCCGAGCACCGCGTCCGCGAGCGCGCGGACCCCGTCGCGGCGGATCCCGTCCGCCGACTCCCACTCGCCCGGCCTCGGCACGCGCGCCGCCACCCGCTCGAGGACACGCTCCGGCAGCTCGCGCTCGAACGCGGCGATCCCCTCGGCGGTGCCGACGAGCACGATCCGGGCCCGCGGCGAACGGTCGAAGAGCACCGTCACCTGCTCCGCGGCGGCGCGGCGGTTCTTCTGGGCCCAGCTCTCCACGCGCCGCTCGTTCTTCGCCTCCCGCTCGAAGGTGTGGCCCGGCATCCCCGTGCCGGCGTTGAACTTCTCGGAGTCGCTGCGCGGGAGCGGCCCGCGCAGGCTCCCCTCCACGTCCACGTCCCCGAGCTGGACCTCGTAGATGTCCGCGCCCTCCTGGCTCGGGACGACGACGAGGGCCGGGACGACCTCCTCGGCGAGCCGGGCGAGCTTCCCGAGGTGCGGGACGCCGTCGGCGGAGAGCTCGTTCAGGAACGGCCGGCCGAAGAAGAGCGGCCGCCACAGGTTCAGCGACTCGCAGGCGAAGAGCGCGAGCCCGTCGCGGTTCGTCTCGTACGCCTGCGCTGTGAGCCCCTGGACGAGCCCCTGCACCTTCTCGAGCGTGCGCGCGAGCCGGTCGCGTCCGGGCGTCCCGTCGGCGTAGTGGCCGAGGATCTGGCGCGCGCGCTCCTGGACGAAGAGCCGCACGCGCTCGCGCTGCTGCTCGTCCCTCCAGCGCACGTCGAGATAGAGGCTGACGATCGGCTCGCTGGCTCCACGCAGCTTCGCCAGCTCGGTGAGCGTTCCTTCGAGAGCGGTCATGGGGGACTCCTCCGTAGGAAACGCTGCGCACTTGCCCACGCGAGCGCGCCCAGCGTCCGGTCCGTTCGCCCTGAGCGTAGGGGCGCGCAGCGCCCCGGAGTCGAAGGGCGCCTTCTTGCCCTCGGCAGCGCGTCGCGTTACTTGCTCGGCCGCCCGTGCCCCTCCTCGACGCCCTTCGCGCGCTCACCGCGTTCACCCCGCCCGCCACCCTGCCGGAGTGCGATCCCGCCCTCCTCGGCGACGTGCTCGAGGCACACGGCCTCGCGCCGCTGGCGTGCTACCAGCTCGAGCACAGCCGCCTCGGCGCCGCCGCGCCAGAGGCGCTCCGGGAACGGCTCCTCACGTCGTTCCAGGGGGTCCTGAACGACAACTTCCAGAAGCTCGTCGCGCTGCGAGGCGTCCTGAAGGACCTCGAGGGTGTGCCGCTCGTGCTCCTCGAGGGCGCGGCGTACATGGACTGGATCTACCCTCACGTCGGATTCCGCCCTGTCGGCGAGCTGCGCGCGGCCCTGCGCGGCGAGGACGGCGCCCGCTTTGCCGAGCGCACGAAGGACCGCCTGAAGCTTCTCCGCACCGAGCGCGGGGGGCGCACCGCGGTGTTCGCCGGCGAGAAGATCGCCCTCACGCTGCAGGAGGGCCTCTGGCCCGGTGGTCCGGAGGATGTGCCGCTCTTCGAGCGTGCCACCCCCTACCCCGTGTTCGGCCCGTCGGCCCGCCGGCCGGCCGCCGAGGAGGCGCTCCTCGCCATCGTCGCCGAGCAGGCGCTCGCCGGGCTGCACGCCCCCCTCGTCACGTTCGTCGACCTGCGCGAGCTGCTCGCGCAGCCGCTCGATCTGGAGCACGTCCGCGCCCGCGCCGAGGCCCTCGGCCTCGCCCGCGCCCTGCACGGCGCGACGCTCCTCGTCGCCCACTTCTTCCCCGCGACCGCCGACCTGGCGGCGCGGCTCAGGCCGCCGCTCGGGGGCGCCGAGCGGCTCGCCGTCGAGCGCGTGGTCGAGGCGGCGAAGGACCCCGCCCGGCTGCGCTCGCTCCGCGGCGCGGACGCGGCGGCGCGGATGGTCGTCGCGCCGTGAGCCTCGCGGATGGTGCGTAGCGCGGTGGTATTATCGAGAGTCCATGCGCGCGCTCATCATGGGGGTGTCGGGACAGGACGGCGCATATCTCGCCGAGCTTCTCCTCGGGAAGGGCTACGAGGTGCACGGCACGTCGCGAGACGCGAACCTCGCCTCCTTCGCGAACCTCGAGCGGCTCGGGATCGCCACGCGCGTGAAGAAGCTCTCGGTCGCCCCGAACGACTTCCGGTCCGTCCTGAACGTGCTCGTCGAGGTCGAGCCGGACGAGGTGTACAACCTCTCCGGCCAGAGCTCCGTGGGGCTCTCGTTCGAGCAGCCGGTCGAGACCATGGAGAGCATCAGCATCGCGACGCTGAACGTCCTCGAGGCGATCCGCTTCACGAAGCGGAAGATCCGCCTCTACAACGCCGGCTCGGGGGAGTGCTTCGGCGACACGCGCGGGAAGGCCGCGGACGAGGACACGCCGTTCCGTCCGCGCAGCCCGTACGCCGTCGCGAAGGCTGCCGCCCACTTCGAGGTGGCGAACTATCGCGAGGCATACGGCGTCTTCGCGTGCAACGGGATCCTGTTCAACCACGAGTCCTCGCTCCGGCCGGAGCGGTTCGTCACGCGTAAGATCGTGGCGGCGGCGTATCGCATCGCGCACGGAAGCCGCGAGCGCCTCCGGCTGGGGAACATCCACGTGAAGCGCGATTGGGGCTGGGCGCCGGAGTACGTCATCGCGATGTGGCGGATGCTCCAGCAGCCGACGGCGGACGATTTCGTCGTGGCGACGGGCGAGACGCACTCGCTCGAGGAGTTCGTCGCGTCCGCGTTCGCGGAGGTCGGGCTCTCGTGGCGCGATCACGTCGACGTGGATCCCGCGCTGTTCCGGCCGACGGACATCGAGGGGAACTACGCGAGCCCGCAGAAGGCGGCGCGCGTCCTCGGCTGGCAGGCGACGGTCGGGATGGCGGAGGCGGTCCGCCGGATGGTCCAGTCGGAGCGCGAGCGCGGGTGATCCGTCAGGGGTGCGCGGGCTGCGCGCGCTCGACCCGCTCACCGAGAGCGCGCTGGTACGTCGCGATCGTCTGCGCGCACGTCGCTTCCCAGCTGAACAGGCTCACCCTCGCCCGCCCCCGTTCCGAGAGCCGGGCGCGGAGCGGCCCGTCGGAGAGGAGCCGCGCGACGGCGTCTCGGATGGACGTCGCGTCCTTTGGGTCGAAGTAGATCGCGGCGTCGCCGCCCACCTCGAGGAGGCTGCTCGTCCGCGCGAGTGCCGTCGGGCAGCCCTCCGAGAACGCCTCCAGCACCGGGAACCCGAACCCCTCGTAAAGCGACGGGAACACGAACGCCGCGGCGCCCGCGTAGAGGGCGCGGAGCCCTCCCTCGTCGGTCGCCACGTGGACGACGCGGTCGAGGACGCCGAGCCGCTCGACGTGCGTGCGCTCCTCGTCCGAGAAGGGGTGACCGGCGCAGAGAAGGTGGAGATCGTGCGCGTCGAGGAGGAGCGGCGCGACCGCCTCGACGAAGAGCCCCCAGTTCTTGTAGGCGGGGCGCGTGCCCGTGTAGAGCAGGTAGCGCTCAGGCAGACGCGGCGGCGGCTTCGCGGCGGACGCCCACGAGAAGCCGAGGAGGACGACGTCCACGCGGTCGGGGTCGACGTGGAGCCGCTCGACGAGGTCGCGCTTCGTGTGCGACGAGATGGCGAGTATCCGTGCCGCCTTCGAGACGAGAAGCTTCCGGCGTGCGGCAGTCTCGTCGTTCGGAGAGAAGAGCTCCGGGAAAACGTCGTGCGTGAGATCGAATACCGTGAGGACGAACGGCGCGCCCCGGAGCGGCTCGAGGAAGTAGGGATCGTAGTAGGTCGGGTGGAAGAGGTCGTACCCGCCGCTCCGGATCCTCGCCACCGACCCCTCGTGGTTCACGCGCGCCGCGTTCATCGATGGGAAGAGCCGCTTCGTGACGCTGTAGAGCTGCTTCTTTCCCGGGAAGCGCCGGCCGCCCAGGAACGTCTCGCGATCACGATGGCCGACGTCGGCGATCTCGAGGCCGAGGAGTCGGTTCAGCTCCGGAACGTACTCGCTGCGCGAGTGGGCGAGCGACAGCTCGACGTCGATCGTGCCGCGCGCGCCCCGCAGGAGCTCGAGGAAGTAGCGTGAGATGCCGCCCCAGCGCTGGAATGCGAAGATCTGATGATCGAAGAGGACCTTCATGAGATCGGCAAGTCCGTGTTCCCGCGCAGCGGCGGCGAGCGCGGAGCGGTGAGCGCCGGCCACCCGCGCAACGAGCGGGTCAAGTCGGCGGCGCGCGCCCGCGGAGGAGATCGTGATCGTCCACCATCCGGCTCCTCAGCCGCCGGCGCAGGCGCCGCAGCAGGCGGCGCCGGAACTTCCATGCGAGGCGGAGCTTCCAGGGCGCGATCTCCACCTCGGTCATGAGGTGGAGGGGGCCGAACGAGCGGAGCGTGAGGCCATGCGCTCGCGCGAGGTGCGCGAGCGTCCGGCGCTCGTAAAACGAGACGTGCTGTCCGTGCTCGACCCCGTAGTACCACCACTCGGCGGGTCGCGGCGGCGGAGTGGGTAGGAGCTCGGTCGAGAAGACGATGTTCCGCGACATGGCGAGCATCCTCTCCAGCTCCTGCGGCGGCCGGACGAAGTGCTCGAAGCTCTCGAAGCTCGTGACGAGCTCGAAGCCGCGCTCCTCCGGGCGCGCCTCGAACCCGCGCGCATGGACGTTGGGCGTGTGCGGATCGTAGGTGCGAAAGTCGAACCCGATGTCGCGCATGAGGCGCGTGAAGAGGCCCGTGCCGCCGCCGTAGTCTACGAATGTCCCGTTCCGGTCGAAGAACACGTACAGGAGCACCGCGACCGCATCCGCGAAGACGAGGTTGCGCTGGACGAGTCCGGTGTCCTGGAGCGTGATCGCGTCCGTGTACGCGTCCGCGAGCCAGTGCGGCTCCTCGGTCTCGAGAAGTCCGCAGGCCCCGCAGTGGAAGTATCGGACTGCGTGCTTGCGCAGCACGAGCGCGTCGAAGATCTGCTCGGCGGGCGCGTCGCAGATGCGGCACCGGATGGCCGCACCCGATGTCGGCGCGGGCGTGGACGGCACGCTCGCCGTCGCCTCGGTCATGGGTTCGGCACCGCTCGGCCGGTGAGGAAGCGCCGCTCCGCGTCCCGCAGCTTCGTCCGCATCGAGCGCCGATTCTTCATGGACAGGATGCCGCCTTCATGCGGGGCGACTCTAGTGGATCCGGGGGGTTCGGGGCTAGCCGGGACGCCCGCGAATCCCCCGTGACCAGCTCCGGACGCGCGTCGCGAGCGGCCGGAACGGGCTGCGCACGCGCCAGAGCAGCGGGCGCGTGGCGCGGACGTGATGCTCCCAGTGCTCGAGGAGCACCGGCGTGAGCGTCCGCTCCTGCACCTTCCGCCGCTCCGCCGCCGCCGCGGCCGGATCGGTCCACGAGGTCCCACCGGCCGCATGGACGGCGATCGGGTACCGGACGTGGCGCGTCGAGACCCCCTCCATTACGATGGCCTTCAGGAACAGCTCGTAGTCCGCAGCGATCCTGAGGCTCACGTCATACGGGCCGAGCCGCTCGAACAGCGAGCGCCGGATGGCGGTCGCGGGGTGGGGGAGGGTCTCCTCCATGAGATAGTCGAAGGTCAGGTGGTCGGGGAACGTCCACGGCTCGCGGTGGCCGTCGTCGTGCGCGATCAGCGCGTCGCCGTACACCACCGCCTCCTCCGGCGGACCGGTGAGCAGGCGCTCGAGCGCGTCGGGCGCGGCGAGCGCGTCGCCCGAGTTCAGGAAGAGGACGTAGGTCCCGCGCGCGCGCGCGAGCCCCTTGTTCTGGGCGTCGTACACGCCGCGATCGCGCTCCGAGATCCACTCGGTCGCGAGGGCACCGCTCGCGCGGATGAGCTCGACGCTCCCGTCCGTGGAGCCGCCGTCCACGACGATCAGCTCGCGGTCGTCGAGCGACTGGCTCGCGATGGACGCGAGGGTGCGGGCGAGGCCGTCGCGATCGTCCAGGTTGACGGTGATGATGGAGAGAAACGGCGTCGGGCGCGTGACCAAGGCGCGCCGAGTATATCCCGGCTTCGGCGCGAACCCGCCCGCCGCGCGGCGCGCGCCGGGGGCTACCGCGCGCGGGCGGCGGCGGCGAGGAGGAGCTTCGCGAGCTCGCCGACGGGATCCGCCGGGAAGCGCGCGAGCAGGTCTGCCCGCGCGCGCCGGCCCATCTCGCGGAGCCGCGGCCGCGCCTCCCATGCCCGCTCGAGGGCGCCCCCCACCTCGGCCACCTCCGGGCGGTCCGCGACGAAGCCGCTCTCGCCGTCGCAGATCCACCGCGGCATGTCGCCGATGCGCGTGACGAGGCAGGGCCGCGCCATCGCCATTGCCTCGTGGACCGAGATCGGCGCTGCCTCGACGCGGGAGGGCTGGACGAGGAGGTGCGCCGGGGCGAGCGCGGCCGCCACGTCGGCGATGTGGCCGCGCAGCGCGACGCGCCCCTCGAGACCGAGCGTGCGGGCGAGCGCCTCGATGTCTGCGGCCTCCGGCCCTTCGCCGTAGAGCTCCAGGGTCCAGTCCCGCGCGCGCCAGCGCTCGTCTGCGAGCGCACGGAGGAGGACGTCCTGCGCTTTCGTGTCGTAGTGGAGCGTACCGACTCCCACGAGCCGCAGCGGCCCCGCGTCGTCGGGCCAGGCGGGCTCCTCGACGGGCGCCTCGAAGGAGAGCGGACTGTGGATGACCATCGCGTTCGGCGGGTCCATCCCGAGCCGCTCGGCGAGGACCTCGCGACCGCGGCCCGACGCGAAGAGGTTCGCGCGCGCGCCGCGGATGATCCGGCGCAGCTCGTCCGGGCGCCTCGGCGTCCCCTCCTCCCGGTACGAGTGGTAGGCGATGGAGTAGGTCCTCGCGAGCCGATCGAGACGGCGGAACGGCTGCGTCGTCACCTCGTCCCAGGCGCCCTGCGAGAAGGCGACATGATCGAAGCGGCCCCACGGGAGGCGACGCACCGCGAGCGTCTGCGCGGGTTTCGCGAGCGCCTCGTGGATGAGCCGGTCGAGAACGGACGTCTTTCGGCGGCGCCAGTTCGGGAGCGGCAGGACCTCGCACCCCGCGGCGCGGAGCTCCGCGAAGCGCCGCTCCTTCCCGGGCCAGTCGAAGGCGGCGCAGGCGACGTCGTGCCCCTCGGCGGCGAGCCGCATCGCGGTGCGCGACCAGAGCCCCTCGCTGCCGCCCCAGGCGCCGCCGTTCATCGAGGACAGGAACAGGATCGACGCCATCGCGCGGGGGCGCATTGTACACGGGAACGGGGCGGCCCCGCCCTTCGCCGCCCTGCGGAAAGCTGGTAAGAGATCGTGCCGCTCACGGAGGTAATGGGATGAAGATCGCGGTCGTCGGCACCGGCTACGTCGGGCTCGTCACGGGCACCTGCTTCGCCGAGTCCGGTCACGAGGTGCGCTGCCTCGACGTGGATCAGCGCAAGATCGAGCTGCTCCGCTCGGGCGGCATCCCCATCTACGAGCCGGGGCTCGAGGAGCTCGTCCGGCGGAACGCGAAGGAGAAGCGGCTCTCCTTCACCACCTCGTATCCGGAGGCGATCGCGGGCGCGGACGTCGTCTTCATCGCCGTCGGCACGCCGCCCGGCGAGACGGGCGAGGCGGATCTCTCCTACGTCCTCGGCGCCGCCCGGGACATCGGGCGCTCCCTCACCGGCTACGCCGTCGTCGTGAACAAGAGCACCGTCCCGGTGGGCAGCGCCGACAAGGTCGCCGAGGTGGTGCGCAGCGCGACCAGGCACCCCTTCGACGTCGTCTCGAACCCCGAGTTCCTGAAGGAGGGGGCGGCGATCGACGACTTCATGCGGCCGGACCGAGTGGTGGTCGGGGTGGCCTCCGAGCGCGCGCGCGCCGTGATGCAGGAGCTCTATGCCCCGTTCGTCCGGGCGGAGCAGCCGGTCCTCTTCATGGACCTCCGCTCGGCAGAGCTCACGAAGTACGCGGCCAATGCCATGCTAGCGACCCGCATCTCGTTCATGAACGAGATGGCGACGCTCTGCGAGCGGCTCGGCGCCGACGTGGACCACGTGCGCCGCGGCATCGGCTCCGACCGGCGCATCGGCCACCCCTTCCTGTTCCCGGGGGTCGGCTTCGGGGGCTCCTGTTTTCCTAAGGACGTACGGGCGGTTATGACGATGGCCCGCCAGATCGGGCTCGACTTCGACCTGCTCCGCTCGGTGGAGCGGGTAAACGAGCGGCAGAAGCGCTGGCTCGTCGAGAAGGCGACGAAGCACTTCGGCTCGCTCGCGGGGAAGACCTTCGGCGTGTGGGGGCTCGCCTTCAAGCCGAAGACCGACGACATGCGCGAGGCGCCCGCCGTGAGCGTCATCGAGGGGCTCCTCGGCAACGGCGCGCGGGTGAAGGCCCACGACCCCGTCGCGGCCGAGGTGGCCTCGAAGCTGTTCCACGGCCGCGGCGTCGAGCTCACCTCCGAGCCGTACGCGGCCGCCGAGGGAGCGGACGCGCTGCTGCTCGTCACCGAGTGGAACGAGTTCCGGAATCCCGACCTCGCGCGGCTCAAGGCGGCGATGCGCCAGCCGGTGCTCATCGACGGCCGGAACGTCTGGGACGCGGCGAAGGTGCGCGCGGCGGGGTTCACGTACTACGGGGTGGGGCGGAACAGCGCCGTCTGACGCGACCTTGACAAGGAAGTCGTCCTTACTATGGTAAGGAGATGGCGAAGGTTACGAGCAAGCTCCAGGTGACCGTGCCCAAGGCGCTTGCAGACCGCTACCACATCGAGCCTGGCGCGGAGATCGAGTGGGAGGCGGCCGGGGATGCCATCCGGGTCATTCCCGCGCGAACGCGACGGGCCGATCCCGCGTCGCGCCTCAAGCTCTTCGACCAGGCGACGGCGCGCCAGCTAGAGCGTGGCACCCGCTTCGCCCGGGCCCCGGAGCGCGGCTGGAGCCGCGAGGATCTGTACGAGCGTGGCCGCCCTCGTTGACACGAACGTCCTCGTTTACCGGTTCGACCCGCGCTTCCCCGAGAAGCAGGAGAAGGCGACGGAGCTGCTCCGCCAGGGCATCGCCCAGGACTCGATCCGGCTTCCGCATCAGGCCCTCGTCGAGTTCGTCGCCGCGGTCACCCGGCCGACGCAGGCGGGTCCCCCTCTGCTTGCACCCGAGGACGCGCGGCGCGAGGCGGAGGAGCTGCTCAGCCAGTTCGAGGTCCTGTACCCCACGGAAGAGCTCGTGCGAACGGCGCTCCGCGGGGCCGCCGCGTACCAGCTCTCGTGGTTCGACGCGCATCTGTGGGCGTACGCCGAGCACTACGGGCTCTCCGAGCTCTGCTCGGAGGACTTCCAGCACGACCGGCTCTACGGGCACGTCCGCGCCGTGAATCCCTTCCTGTGAGCCCGAGGGCTACGGGGTTCACGTACGGAGTGGGGCGGAGCAGCGCCGTCTGAGGCGCCGCGCCCGCACGGACGTCACGCCTTCGGGCCTTTCCCCTTCGAGAGCACGAGCACGACGCCGGCCACCTCGCCGAGGACGAGCTCGAGCCGGCGCGCCACGTCCGCCTCCTCGAGGATCTTCTGGCGCGCGTCGGGATCGGAGACCGCCGCGGCCGCGACGAGATCCACGATCGACGACGGGTCCTTCATCTGCGCGAGAGCCGGTCCTCGAGGACCTCCGCCCTGAACTCACGGTAGAGCTTCGTCTGCGGCAGCTCCTCGACGAGGCGCACGCGCGCGACGCCCCGGACCACGATGTCGAAGCGGCCGTCCGGAAAGCGCTCCTCGGCCTCGATGATGCCGGCCCCGCAGACGGCGCGGAGCGGCGGCCGGAGCGCGTGGGAGTCGGACTTCCCGAACAGCCCGGGGACCGCCAGGATGCGGTCGCCCGCGAGCGCGTCGCCGACGAGCGCGCGGTAGCGCGGCTCGAAGATGTGGAACGGCGCCGGGGTCCCGGGCAGGACCGCGACGCCGTGGAGGGGAAACACCTTCAGGGCGGCGACCGCCTTGCGCAGCGCCGCCCGCGGGTCGGGCGGAGCGATGAGCTCCGCCATGCCCTAGGCCGCGTGCTGCGACGCGGACGGCTCGGCCACCTTCACGCCCGCCTCGATCCGCATGCGATAGAAGGAGCGGTAGACGAAGACGAGCGCGCCGAGGAGGAACAGCGCCGCGAGCACGATGCGCGTGCCGGTGCTCATCTTGATCGCGAGCTCGACGGCGAGGAGGCCGAAGAGCGTCGTGAACTTGATGATGGGGTTCATCGCGACGGACGAGGTGTCCTTGAAGGGGTCGCCCACGGTGTCGCCGACGACCGTCGCGGCGTGGAGGTCCGTGCCCTTCATCTTGAGCTCGACCTCGACCACCTTCTTCGCGTTGTCCCAGGCGCCGCCGGCGTTCGCCATGAAGATCGCCTGGAAGAGCCCGAAGATCGCGATGGAGATGAGGTACCCGATGAAGAAGAACTCGTCGGCGATGGCGAAGGAGAGCGTCGCGAAGAAGACGACGAGGAAGATGTTGAACATCCCCTTCTGCGCGTACTGCGTGCAGATCTCGACGACCTTCTTCGAGTCCTCGACGGAGGCCTTCTCGACCCCCTCGAGCTTGATGTTCCGCTTGATGAACTCGACCGCCCGGTAGGCGCCGGTGGAGACGGCCTGGGTGGACGCGCCCGTGAACCAGTAGATGACCGAGCCGCCCATGATGAGGCCGAGGAGGAAGAGCGGGTTCAGGATGGAGAGCTTCTCGAGGTTCACGGTGAGCCCGGCCGTGAGGAGCACGATGATCGAGAAGATCATGGTGGTCGCGCCGACCACCGCGGTGCCGATGAGCACGGGCTTGGCGGTCGCCTTGAAGGTGTTGCCGGCGCCGTCGTTCTCCTCGAGGAAGTGCTTCGCCCTGTCGAAGTTGAGGTCGAAGCCGAAGTCGCGCTTCACCTCCTCCTTCACGTTCGGGACGCTCTCGATGAGCGAGAGCTCGTAGACCGACTGGGCGTTGTCGGTCACCGGACCGTAGGAGTCGACCGCGATCGTCACCGGGCCCATGCCGAGGAAGCCGAAGGCGATGAGGCCGAAGGCGAAGACCGCCGGGGCCATCATGAGGTCGCCGACGCCCAGGGTGGAGACGCCGTAGCCGGCCGCCATGAGGGCCATGATGACGAGCCCCATCCAGAAGGCGGAGAAGTTCCCGGCGGTGAGGCCGGCGAGGACGTTGAGCGACGCGCCGCCCTCGCGCGAGGCCGTCACGATCTCCTTCACGTGGCCGGAGCTGGTCGAGGTGAAGACCTTCACGACCTCGGGGATGATCGCGCCGGCGAGGGTGCCGCAGGTGATGATGGTCGAGAGCTTCCACCACATCGTCCCGTCGCCGAGGTCGGCGATGAGCAGGTACGAGACGAGGTAGGTGAGGCTGATCGAGACGACCGAGGTGAGCCACACGAGCGTCGTGAGCGGCAGCTCGAAGTTCATCGACGTCGCGTTCTTGAACTTGCCGGAGGCCCACGCCTCGTTCAGCCAGTACGAGACGACCGACGCGATGACCATCATGATCCGCATCGCGAAGATCCAGACGAGCAGCTTCACCTGGGTCGACGGGTTCACGATGGCGAGGAGGATGAAGCTGATGAGCGCGACGCCGGTGACGCCGTAGGTCTCGAAGCCGTCCGCCGAGGGCCCGACCGAGTCGCCCGCGTTGTCGCCCGTGCAGTCGGCGATGACGCCGGGGTTCCGCGCGTCGTCCTCCTTGATCTTGAAGACGATCTTCATGAGGTCCGAGCCGATGTCGGCGATCTTCGTGAAGATGCCGCCGGCGATGCGGAGCGCGGACGCGCCGAGCGACTCGCCGATGGCGAACCCGATGAAGCAGTTGCCGGCGAGGTCGCGGGGGATGAAGAGGAGGATGAAGAGCATGATCATCAGCTCGACGCTGATGAGCATCGTGCCGATCGACATGCCCGCCTTGAGCGGGATGGCGTAGGTGGGGAACGGCTTGCCGCCGAGCGAGGCGAAGGCGGAGCGGCTGTTCGCGTAGGTGTTCACGCGGATGCCGAACCAGGCCACGCCCGAGGAGCCGAGGATCCCGACGAGCGAGAAGAGGAGGATGACGGCGACGCGGGTCGCGCCGAGCCCCTGCGTGCCGCCGGGGCCGGTGGTGAGGAACCCGAAGTAGGCGACGATGATCGCCGCGATGAAGACCCACAGCATCGCGATGAACTTGCCCTGCGTGACGAGGTAGGTCTTCGCCGTCTCGTAGATGAGCTCCGAGATCTCGAGCATCGAGCGGTGCACCGGCAGCGCCTTGAGCTGCCTCGCGACGACGAGGCCGAAGACGAGGCCGAGCGCGGACACGACGATGCCGACGAGGAGGAGCGAGTGCCCGGAGACGCCGAGGAACTTCTCGCTGCTGAGATCGGGGAGGACGAGGCTCGCCTCGCCTCCGCCGTGGGCCCCCGCGGCGAGGACGAGGGACTGGGCGATGGAGGACAGGTTCATGGCGTTGACGGCTCCCGGAATCTCGGAGAAGTCGTTGAAAATCGGTCCGTTGCGCTAAGTTGCGCCGCCGGGGACAAAATGGGAGTCCGGATACTACAGATCCGAACGGGTTCTTGGCAAGCGTGCGGCCGCCGCGAGCGCGGCGGCGCGCCCGGCCTGCGCGTGAAGGGCGAAGGAGGCCTCAGCCGGTCGGCTTGCCCTGCTGAGCGGCGACCGAGCCGGCGTCGAGCGCGGCGAAGTTCACGTTGAAGTAGCCGGCGACGCCGCACGAGTACATGACGCGCTTCACGATCCGGAACGGAACCGCCCGGTCCGCCTGGATGTTCACGAAGCCGTCCCACTTCGAGCTCGGGTCGGACTTGTGGATGAACTCCCAGCGCTTCTTCTCGTCGCGGAGCCGCTCCTCGAGGGCGGGGATGTTGAGGTAGCCGGAGTCGCGGTCGAGGTCGGGGATGTCCGCGACCTTCACCCCGGTCACGACGATCTGCTGCGCGCTCACCGCGACGATCGGGGCGATCTCGATCATCTGCCCGTGGTTCGCGTCGGGCAGCTTGATGTCCTTCTGCATGTACAGCACCTCGCCCGTGGACGAGAACTGCTGCAGGAGGAAGATGACGAGCATCGTCATCATGTCCACCATCGGCACGACGTTCAGCTCGGCGTTCGTGGACTTGTGGCCGCGTACGATCTTGCCGCCGAGGATCTTCGACTTCTCGAACCGCTTGGCGGGGCGCTTGCCTGGCGTGACGATGGGCATGTTCTCAGGCCCCGCTCACCGAGACAGCGACGAGCCCGACGCCCACGGCCGTGTCGATCACCTGGACGAGGTCGCCGTAGCTCACCGTGTCCTCCGCCTGGACGGTGATGGCGGAGGTGTCGGGGTAGTTTCCCTTGAGCTGCTTCAGCCGCTCCCCGAGCACCTTCAGATCGAAGCGGATCCGGTTCTCCGCGTCGCGTCCGAGGGTGGGGATGTCGACCGACTCGCCGCCGGAGGTGGAGAGGTTGAACCCGCGCTCGCCCATGGCGAGCGTGACGAGGAGCGTCTTCTGCTGCTCGGTCACCTGCGGCTCGGGCGCGCCGGTGCCGAGCTGCTGCACCTGGAGCCGCGAGATCTGGGTCCAGACCGCGGTGTAGAGGAGGAAGGTGATGCAGCAGGAGAGGAGGTCGATCGCCGGGACGACGTTGATCGTCGCGTCGAGCGACTTCTTCTTGGTCTTTCTGCCGCCCTGCTCGGGCATCGCGCCGCCGCTCATCGCCTACCTCCTTTCCGGGGGAGTGAGAGGAGCGTGCGCTACTCTTCGAGGGCCAGCGTCGCGGGCATCTTCATCTTGTCCTTGTTCGCGACGATGAGGTTCAGCACCGCCACCGCGCTCTCGTTCACGTCCTCGAGCATGTGCTGCGAGCGGCCCTGGAGGATGGAGTACGCGACGAGGGCGGGGATCGCGGTGAGGAGCCCGAAGGCGGTGCAGTTCATCGCCTCCGAGATCGACGCGGCGAGGATCGTCGCCTTGTCGGCGGGGTTCGCGTTCGCCACCGCGCCGAACGCGCCGATGAGGCCGATGATCGTGCCGAGCAGGCCGAGCAGCGTCGCGACGTTGCCGATCATGGCGAGGTAGCCGGTCCGCTTCTCGATCTTGGGCGACTCGCGGAGGGTGGCCTCGTCCATCGCGGCCTGCACGTCCGCTTCGCCCTTCGGGACGTTGATGAGCCCCGCCTTGATGACGGAGGTGAGCGGCGTCTTCTTCTGCGAGGCGGTGAAGCTGATCGCCTTGTCGAGGTCGCCCGCGTAGACGTGCTTCTTCAGCTCGCGGAGGAAGGCCTCCTTGTCGATCGCGGTCTTGAAATAGAGCGCGAGCACGCGGTCGATGACGAGCCCGAACACGAAGAAGAGCGAGACGAGGATGAGGTGCATCACCCATCCGCCCTCGTGGTAGTGCTTCGCGAGCGTACCGAACATTTCGCCCATCTCGACCTGCCTCCGGGAGCTGGGTCGGGCGCGGCGAACCCCCCGCGCTTTCGACCGAATCTTTGGATCACCTACCACGGGATTTCGCCCGCGGTCAACGGAACGAGGTGGGCCCTGACCCCACCCCTCGCCGTGAGGGTCGTGCATCCTCGCGCAGGCGCGGCAATTGCCCGCGGCGGTACCCCGTCGTACCCTCGCGCTCGCCCCCGCGTCGAGCCGAGCGGATCCGCGCCAGCCGAGGCGGGCGGGGGCCACACGCCATGGCCGTCGAGCCCGCCTTCGCGCCGTACCGCCTCGCTCCGGGGGCTCTCCCCGAGGAGGGGGCCCGCGCCGCCGCCGAGGCCGAAGCCGAGCCACTCGTCGCGGGCGCCTCCGAGCCACTCCCAGCACTCATGGTGAACCGCGCCCTTGCGGACGTCGCCTGCGGACGGGCGCCCTCGCCCGGGGAGGCCTGCCGCGCCGCGGACGGCTCGATCGCCGGCGGAGGCGGCCCGCCGCGCGCGTGCCTCTCGTCGCCCCGGCAACGAGTGCGCGTCGCCGACGCGACCCGCGCCGCGCTCGCGGCAGGATTCGCGGGCGTCTGCCTCGATCGGCCGGACGCGTCCCTCGCGCTCGGCCTGCTCGGGGCGGGGTTCTGCCCCGAGTGCCAGCGCGATCTCGGACGCCACCTCTCGCGCGAGTATGGCGATCAATTCCAGCCGGTGGACTATCTCGCCCTCGCACGCAGCGCGATCGCGCAGGCGTCCGGCGCGATCTCGTTCGAGCAGCTCCCGTTCGGGCGCGATTTCTGGCGCATCAGGAACGAGGCGCTCCCGCGCGCGGTCTGCCAGTACGCGCGCGACGCGCGCGACGCCGCCCGCGCCGCCGCCCGCCCGTTCGAGGTCGTCGCGCAGTTCGAGGCGGTCGGCCACGCGCAGCTCCAGGCGGCGCGGCACCTGGACGCCGCCGTCTTCCCAGCGCAGCCGGCCGCCGGCGCGACCGGCCTCGGCCTGGCGCGGCTCCTGCGCGCGGCGATGGGGCGCCGCTCCTGCGCCGTCGCGCCGGCCCCGAACGCCGCGCCGGCGGCGGTCGCGCGCGCCGCGGCCATCGCCGCGACCTGCGGGATCGAGCTGTCCGGCGTCGAGCCTTCCGGGCAGGGCGGGCGCGAGGTGGCCTCCATCCGACGCCTCGCCCGGCGCCTCCAGGCGAACGCGCTCTCCGCCGCGGGGGGCGAGCCGATCGTGGAGTGCGCGGTGCTCTTCTCCGCCGAGGCCGACCTCTGGACGGGCGGACGCCACCGCGCGGCGGTCGAGCGGGCTGCGGAGGCGCTCGCGGCGCTCCACGTGCAGGCCCCGGTCGTGCTCCGCGTCCAGGACGCGCCCCCGGACGCGGCGCTCGTGCTCGCCGGGGCAGGGGCGCTCTCCGCGCTCGAGGCCAAGGAGACGCGGCGCCGGCTCGAGGCGGGTGGGAGCGTGCTCGCCTTCGGCGAGCCGTCCGCGGTGGACGAGATGGGCCGGCCGGGCTCGCCCTTCCTCCCCGCGGCCAAGGCGACCGGCACGCGCGTCGGCGAGGCGACGGTGGCGGTGCTGCCGGCGCTCGAGAAGGACGGCGCCCCCGCCGTTCCCGAGTCCGCCCTCCTCGAGAAGTCCCTCGCGGCGGTGCTCGGCCGCGGGCGCCGCGCGGCGAGCGTCGCGGCCCGCGTGCCGCTCCTCGTCGTGCTCCACCGCACCCCGGGCGCCCTCCTCGCGCACCTCGTCGCCCCCGAGGGCGAGCGCGCCCAGGGAGCGACGCTGTTCCTCGGCGTCCACGTCGCGGGCGGCGCGCGCAGGGCGCGCTTCGTCTCCGCCGACGGTCAGGACGCGCGCATCCCCATGAATCCGTCCGGCAACTCGGTCTCCACCATCCTGCCGGCGTTCCGCGGCTACGCGGTGCTGTCGCTGGGCGGGTGAGGACCTGACCCGGACGCGGATTCGCGAAACACCCGTTCGCCCTGAGCGTAGGGGCGCGGAGCGCCCCGCAGTCGAAGGGCGACGCGCGAGCCACGTCGCGTGCTTCGACTCCGCGCCCGCTGCGCGGGCGCTACGCTCAGCACGAACGGCGCCGCAACGCTACTTCCCCGCTCGGTACGCCGCCATCGCCGCCTGGATCACCTCGCGCAGCGCGACGCCCTTCTCTCTCGCGAGCGCGAGGCAGTCATCGTGCTCGGGCTGCGCCCCGAGCTCCACCCCGTCGAGCAGCGCCACCTTCACCCGCACCGGTCCGTGGCGGGTCTCGACGGTGCGCACCTCGCGGGCGAGGACGTCACGCTCGACGCGGCGGCGCCGGATCCCGAGCGTAGTGGTCTCGGCGAAGAGCACGCGCGTCACGGCGGCGCGGCGCCCCTCCGGGACGAGCGCGGCGACGAGCACCGCCGGCCGCCCCTTCTTCATGGTGATGGGCGCCGACCACGCGTCGAGCGCGCCCGCCTCGAGCGCCGCGTCGACGGCGCGGGCCACGATCTGCCCGCTCGCGTCGTCGAGGTTCGTCTCGAGGAGCCACAGCTCGCCGTCCTCCGCCGGCTCGGCGAGCGTCGCGCGGAGCACGTTCGGCCGGTCCGGCCAGCTGCGGGTGCCGACGCCGTAGCCTATGCGGGCGGCCACGATGGCGGGGAGCGGTCCCACCTCGGCCACCTCGGCGAGGATCGCGGCACCGGTCGGCGTCACCGCCTCGCCGGGCGGGCCGCCCGGCCGCACCGGCCGGCCGGCGAGCAGCTCGAGCACGGCGGGCGGCGGGATGGGCAGCGGGCCGTGCGCGGAGCGCGAGAGGCCGTGGCCGAGCTCGGGCGGCGCGCACAGGACGCGCGGCCAGCCGAGCAGCTCGAGCGCCACCGCGGCCCCGCACACGTCGATGATCGAGTCCACCGCCCCGACCTCGTGGAAGTGGATCTCCTCGAGCGGCACGCCATGCACCTTCGCCTCGGCCCGGCCGAGCCGCTCGAACATCGCCCGCGCCGCCGCCTTCGCGCGCGGCGACAGCCCGCTCCCGTCCACGACGGCGAGGATCTCCTCGAGCCCGCGCGCGTGGGGCTGCTCGCCCATCACCACGACGTCGACGTGCGTCCCGGCGATGCCGCAGTCCGTCCTGCGCGCGACCTCGAGGCGCCAGCCGCCGACGCCGAGGGTCCGGAGCGCCCCCTCGAGCGCGGCGGGGTCGACCCCGACGTCGAGGGCCGCGGCGAGGAACATGTCGCCGGCGATCCCGCCGATCGGCTCGAGGACGAGGAGGCCCATCGCCATCCCTTATAAGCGGCTCACTCGCGCGCGACGAGCCCCGCCACGAAGGCGGCGCCGAACCCGTTGTCCACGTTCACGACGGTGACGTTGGGCGCGCACGAGTTGAGCATCGTGAAGAGCGGGGCGAGGCCGCCGAGCGAGGCGCCGTAGCCGACCGACGTCGGCACGCCGATGACGGGCCGCCCGACGAGGCCGCCCACGACGGACGGCAGCGCTCCCTCCATCCCGGCGGCGACGATCACGGCGCGGGCGCGCTCGAGCTCCTCGCGCCGGCCGAGGACGCGGTGCAACCCGGCGACGCCGACGTCGTAGACGCGGATCGCCTCGACGCCCATGACGTCGAGCGTGGCCGCCGCCTCCTCGCACACCGGGATGTCGGAGGTCCCGGCGCAGCAGATCACCACCGGGCCGCGCGTGGGGAGGTCCATCCGCCCGCGCCGGAGCGTGCGCGAGACCGGATCGTACGTCGATCCCTTCACCGCGCGGCGCACCGGTCCGGCCTTCTCGGGCGCGAGCCGCGTCACGAGGAGCGGCCCCTTCCTCGCGAGCTTCCGCGCGATGGCGGCGACCTGCGCCGCGGTCTTCCCCTCGGCGAAGATCACCTCCGGCATACCGACCCGGAGCGTGCGGTGCACGTCGAGCGTCGCGAGGTCGCCGAGCCGCTCGTACGGCGCGCCCTTCAGGCGGCGGACCGCGTCCTCGAGGGGCGTCTTCCCCGCGCGCACCGCGGCGAGGAGCCGTCGCAGGGTCGTCTCGTCCATCCCCGCTCTCTACCGCACCCGGAGGTGCGAGAGGAGCCTCGCGATCCGCTCCGGCTCGGGCATGACGAGGATGAGCCCCTCGAGGGCGGCGCCCGTGCCTGCCGCGGCGGCGGAGAAGCGCGTGGCGAGCGCGACCGATCCGGCGTGGGCGACGAGCTGCTCGACGCAGTGGCGCCCGCTCCCGCGAGCGAAGCGCGGCACCGAGAGGAGGAGCGTCTCCTTGACGAGGGCGGCGACGGCCGAGACGAACGCGCTCCCGACGATGTTCCCCGACTCGAGAAGGGCGCTCTCCGCGACGCCGCGCCAGCGCCCCGAGGGCGGATGGCCGAGGAGGGCGGCGAGGGTCTCCGCGTCGCCCTCGGGCAGGGCGAGGAGGAGATCGCCGGTGAGCGGCCCCTCGAGCTTCACGCCGACGGCGACGAGGTCCTGGCCGAGCGCACCGAGGAAGGCGGCGATCGAGCCCGGGCCGGTGCCGACCCACGCCTCGGGCACGTCCATCTCGAAGCGGCGCTTCGCGAGCTTTCCGAGCGCGGTGAGGGCCTGCCCGCAGCCGATGGAGGCGACCTCCTGGAGCGCGTCCACGTCGCGGGAGGCGAAGCCGGCGTTCATGCGGCGAGGCCCCCGTCCGTTCGCCCTGAGCCCTTCGACTTCGCCTGCCCTGAGCATAGCGCCGGTGCAGCCGGCGCGAAGTCGAAGGGCTCAGGGCAGGCGAAGTCGAAGGGGCGGGGATTCATGCGGCGAGGAGCCTCTGCACGTCGAGGATGAACACCGGGAGGCCGGTGCCGAGCACCGTCACGGCCGACAGGCCGATCACGCTGTCGAGCGGCTGGCCGAGCGGCTTCAGCACCGCCTCCTGCTGGCCGATGAGGGCGTCCACGGCGAGGCCGATCCGCCCCTCGGCGCCCTCCGCGACGACGACCGATCGATCGTCGCGCGCGACGCCCGTGAAGCCGAGAAGCCGCTCGAGGCCGTACACCGGCACGAGCTCGCCGTCGTAGGAGAGGACGGGCGCGCCCCGGCTCCGGTCGAGCCGCGACATCTCCACCTGCGCGGCGCCGTGCACCTTCGCGATGGGGAGCCCGACCACCTCGCCCGCGACGCGCACGAGCAGGACGGGCTGCACCGCCACGGTGAGCGGGAGGCGGAGCGTGACGCGCGAGCCCGCGCCGGGAGCGCTGTCGATCTCGATCGCCCCGCCCACCGCCTCGACCGCGCGCTTCACCGCGTCGAGCCCGACGCCGCGGCCGGAGACGTCCGTCACGAGCTCGGCGGTGGAGATGCCCGGCAGGCAGGCGAGGAGCAGGGCCTCGCGGTCGCCCAGGGCGTCCGCCTGCTCCTTGCCGATCGCGCCGCGTGCCACCGCCGCGCCGCGGAGCTTCGCCGGATCCATCCCCTTCCCGTCGTCGCCCACCTCCAGGATGACCCGGTCCCGCTCGCGGCGCGCGTGGACCGTCACGCGGCCCGTGGCGGGCTTGCCGGCGAGGAGCCTCAGGTGCGGCGCCTCGATGCCGTGGTCGACCGCGTTGCGGAGCAGGTGGAGGATCGGGTCGGAGAGCTCCTCGAGGAGGGCGCGGTCGAGCTCGATCTCCGCGCCCTTCACCTCCAGCTCGATCTGCTTGCCGAGCTTGCGCGCCACGTCGCGCACGGTGCGAGGGAGCCGATCGGTGACGAGCGCGAGCGGCGTCATCCGCACGGTCATGACCTTGTCGTGGAGGTCCTTCACGATCGCGTGGAGCCGGTCCACGCCTTCGTCGAGCGCGGCGTGATGCCCCTCCGGCAGCGTGCGACCCACCTCGCGGATCCGGGCCGTGGCGAGGATCAGCTCGCCGATGGCGTCGAGGAAGCCGTCGAGGATCTCGGTCCGGACGCGGACGGTGCGGGCCGCCTCGGGCGCCTGCGCCGCCGCCGCGGCCGGGGCGGCGCCCGCGGGCTGGGCTCGCTCCGCCTCCGACTCGCGCAGCGCCACCGCGGCGATGTCCGAGATCTGCGCGAGGGCCCGCTCCACCGTCTGGAGCGTCTCGCCGGTCTCGAGCTGGATCTGGAGCCGCTTGCCGGGGATGCGGCCGGCCTTGAGGTCGTCCACGGACGGGGTCGCGCGCGCCACGGTGCCGAGCGCAGCGAGCTTCTTCACGACGAGGAAGCCGCGGACGGCCGGCACGGGGCAGCTCCCCGCGATCTCGACCTCCACCTCGACACGCCTCGAGGGGCGCGCCTCCGCGACGGCGGGCGATGGCGCCTCCGCGGAGGGAGCACGCTCCGGCGCGGACGCGGGCTCCGCCCTCTCCGGGCCGCGGGAGGAGGCGTCGGAACCGCGCGTCCCCTCGCGCAGGCGGCGGGCGGCGCTCGCGAGCCGCTCCATCGTGACGTCGTCGCGCGGGAGGCTCTCGCCCCGCGCCGCGGCCTGGACCATCTCGTGGAGCCGGTCGCCAGCCGCGAGGAGGAGGTCGACCGCGCCCGCATCGAGGCGCGCCGGGTCGCAGCGAAAGACGTCGACGAGATCCTCGGCGCGGTGGGCGAGCGCGCTGATCGCGTCGAGCTGCATCGACGCGCTCATGCCCTTCACGCTGTGGGCGTGGCGGAAGCAGGAGTCGATCGCGTCGCGGGCGCCTTCGGCGCCGCCCTGGCGCGCCGCCTCCTCGAGCCGCACGAGGTCCTTCGCGAAGCCGGCGAGGTGCTCGCCCGCCTCGGCGACGAACAGGGTCAGGTACTTCTGCAGGTCGAGCGTCACCGCGAGCCCCGGCCCCGGTGCGCTCTACGCGTCGCCCAGAACCTTCTTGACGACGGAGAGGACGTCCTCGGACTTGAACGGCTTCACGATGAAGTCCGACGCGCCCGCCTCGATCGCCTCCATGACGAGCGACTCCTGGCCGAGCGCGCTGCACATCACGATCACCGCGCGGGCGTCGTGCTTGATGATCTCGCGCGTCGCCTCGATACCGCTCTTGAACGGCATCACGATGTCCATGGTGGTGAGGTCGGGCTTCAGCTCCTTGTACTTCTCGACCGCCTCGAGGCCGTTCGCCGCCTCGCCCACGACCTCGAAGCCGGACCCGGAGAAGATGTCCTTGATCATGTTGCGCATGAAGATCGCGTCGTCGACGATCAGGACTCGCTTCGCCATCGGAACCGGTCCCTCCCAGGAAGGAGGCTCGACGTTACACCGGCGGCGACCGCCCCACAAGGCGGCCGCTCGGCGCTTCTAAACGACCGATCGCGATTCGGAAACACCGGGAAGATTCCGTTCGCCCTGAGCCCTTCGACTTCGGGGCCGCGATACGGCCCCTACGCTCAGGGCAGGCGAAGTCGAAGGGCGCCATGTGTCCCAAGGCGCGTGCTTCGACTCCGCGCCCGCTGCGCGGGCGCTACGCTCAGCACGAACGGTTTCTGGTGATCGCGAATCGTGCTCGCCCGTTTAACGCCCGCCGAAGAGCCGCTCCGCCTCGCTCGCGAGGGCGTCGGCGGCGAGGACCGTCACCGCCCCCGCGCGCGCCGCGGCGACGCCCCGCACGACGCCCGGCGCCGCGTCCTCCGGCGGCGCGAGCGGCTCCACGCCGAGGACGCCGGCGATGAGGAAGCCGAGCGCGCGCTTGCCGTGCTCGAGGATGAGGACCTGCCCCGCGCCGCCCTCGAGCCGCTGCGGCGCGAGCCCCATGAGCGCGGCGAGGTCCACCACCGCCACGACGCGCCCGCGCAGGTTCATGACACCGCACACCGCCTCGGAGGAGCGGGGCACCCGCGCGAAGGGCGGCTGCGGGAGCACCACCTCGCGCACCGCGCCGAGCGGCAGCGCGAACCGCTCGGTCGCGACGCGGAACACGACGTGCCGCACCGGTCGATGCTCCTAGCCGAGCCGGAAGCGCGAGACCACCGTCTGCAGCTCGACCGAGAGGTTCGCGAGCTCCTGGGCAGCGCTCGCCATCTGGGCGACGGCGGCGGTCTGCTCGGAGGTGACCTTGCGCACCTGCTCGGTGGCGCTCGCGTTCGACGAGGCGACGTCCGAGATGTGGTCCATCGCCTGGACCATGTCCGCCGAGCCCTCGAGCTGCTCGCGCGCCGTCTGGGAGATGACGCCCACCTTGTCCGCCCCGCTCGCGGCGATCTTCGCGATGTCGGCGAGGGCGCGGATGATGGCGTTCAGGTCCTCTCGGCCGTCGCCGAGCTCGGAGACCGACTCCTTCATCGTCTCGACGACCTGGGCGGCGCGTCCGGAGATGTCCGCGGCGAGCGAGGAGATCTGCTCCGCGGAGCGCCCCGCCGACTCGGCGAGCTTGCGCACCTCCTCGGCGACCACCGCGAAGCCGCGGCCGTACTCGCCCGCGCGCGCCGCCTCGATGGTGGCGTTCAGCGCGAGGAGGTTCGTCTGGTTCGCGACCTGGGTGATCGCCTCGACGATCTTCGAGATCGCCTTCGTCCGCTCGCCAAAGGCGAAGACCTGCTCGCTCGCCGCCTCGATGCGGGCGAACACCTTCTTCACCTTCTCGCCCGCGAGCCGCGCCGCCTCGCCGCCGGACGCCGCGCTCGACGAGGTCTCGGCCGACGCCCGCGTCGCCTCCTCGGCGCTGCGGGCGGTGCGCTCGATCGACGCGGCGATCTCGCCGATCACCTTGGACGTGCGCTCGACGAGGTCCGACTGCTGCCCCGCGCCCTGCGCGATCTTCTCCATCGAGGAGGCGACCTCGTCCGTGGAGGCGTTCACCTCCTCGGCGGAGGTCTGCAGGTCGCTCGCCGAGTCAGAGACCGACTGCGCGGTCTTCTGGATGCGGGAGACGAGGTCGCGCAGGTTCTCCTGCATCGTCCGGATCGCCTCGGTGAGGTCGTCGATCTCGTCGTGGAACGCCCGCTGCTCCTCCGACACCACCGCGCGCGAGAGGTCGCCGCGGCTGATCT
>WNGB01005257.1_pt1 | contig 31851 bp, 23 predicted proteins | sample 5400681 | NCBI WGS metagenome assembly WNGB01 (sample SAMN13153367, study PRJNA577476) | soil metagenome | isolation source: 115 cm soil or saprolite under grassland replicate 2 | place: USA:California | collected 2016-06-15
TGAAGACTTTAGGCAAGTTTCGTGGGGGAGGGGTAGAGTCAAGTGTCCGCTCCACATCTGCAGACATTGGTCTGACCAGCCACTTTCGGGGTGGCGGGCCGGCGCGAGAGCGATCCGGCACTTCGGCGCAGCGGACGGCAGCGGTCGGCCTGACGACCGCAGGTCCCTGGTTCAGTTCACTCTGAGCCAGGGGTTGTGTCCGAGGGCAAGCTCGGACCACGGCCACCGACTCTCGTAAGGGAAACGGGACCTCGAGAACACTCGGCGGTCCGAGGTTGCCCTCGCTAAGAGCGTGGCTGCTTCCGCTTGCCACGTTCCTCGGAAGCAAGCATCACTCTCATCACCGCAGAAGTCCCTCCCCACACAGGCACTCGGTACGACAGCACGCCATCGAGTGGTTCCTCCACTCCCCGATCCTCCACATCGCCGAGTTCCTGCTCCTCGGCGCTCTCGTGCTCGTGGCCGCCATCCTGGTGCTCCGGGCGGTCGCCCCCAAGGGAGAGCGGAAGGTCTTCCAGCTCCTTCCGCCTGCTGACTTCTCCCCAACCATCGAGGACGTCCGGCGGTTCGCCTCCGCGCTCACCACGAGTGGTCCCGCCCTGCGGAGGTGGCTGGGGATCCGGAGCCCGTGGTCATGCGGCTTCGGCGGAGGCCACCCGGCGAGATCGAGTTCTTCGTCGAGGTCCCGGCCCGCCGCGCGTACGCGATCGAGTCGAACTGCTACCCGGGCGTGCAGGTCATCGAAGTTCCGCCCGACCGTATCGAGCCGTCGGCGGGAAAGGCCTTCGCGGACGAGCTCGTCCTGAGTCGGAAGGCGATCCATCCGCTCACGCAGGTTCCGGTGCGGCCTGACGCCAAGACCGCCCTCTGTCGCGAGCTCGCCGATCTTCGGCCCGGCGAGGAAGCCGGAGTCTCTCTCGTCCTGTGGGACGGGACGGGTGCCTGGCGCCGCTTCCACTCGCACACGAGGAAGAAGGCCGCCGAGGGCCCGCTGTGGAAGCAACTCGTCGAGGAGTTCAAGGCGGACGGCAAGCCGAGACCGCCTCGGCCCGCAGCCCCCTCGCTGCCGAACAAGGTCAGCGCAGGTCCCGTCTTCCGAATGCGACTGTTCGTCCGGACGTCGGCGTCTGGTGACGGACTGTCCCGGGCGCGCGCCCACCGGCTCGCGGGATGCTTCTCCGTCTTCGCGGGGGAGAATTCACTCCGCCCGATCGGAGCACTGAGGCGCGCATTCGCCATCGGCCGATCAGGACGTTTCGAGCGCAGGCTCGCTGCAGGCACGGTCCGGCCGCGACCGAACCAGTTCGTCACGTTCTCCGAGATCGCCGGTCTTCTGCACCCACCGACTGCCGACTGCGACGCGCCGGCGATCGCCAGAGCCGGCATCGGCCAGGCGGCCGCGGCGACCCTCCCCCGCTACGACGGCCGGGACTCCGGCGTTCTCCCTCTCGGCGATGCCCGGGTCGGCATCGAGCCGGTCCGCGTGGGCTTTCGGGCGAGAGACCTGCTCGGGCCTGTGTACATCTGCGGCAAGGCCCGCTCGGGCAAGACCTGGCTCCTGGAGTCGATCGCGATCAATCTGGCGGAGCACGGTGCCGGGTTCTGCTTCATCGATCCGCACCGCGACGCCGTCGAGGAGCTCCTCGAGTACATGGCCGGCCGGCGAGGGCCGCTCATCGTCGACCTCGCCCGCACCGATCGGCAGGCCGGCCTGAACCCGCTCGAGGTGCACGAGGAAGACGAGGTCCCCGACGTCGTGTCGCGGACGGTGTGCGCGTTCCAGGCGGCGTACGGATGGTCGGATCGCACACACCCCAGGACCCTCACCCTCGCCCGGATGGCCACGCAGGCTCTCCTCGAGGCCAACCTCAAGCTCCCCGACGACGGCAAGGCCACGGTGTTCCAGATCACGACGCTCCTCACCGACGAGCGGTTCCGCGACGCCGTCCTGAGCGCGACCTCACCGACGGTGGAGCGGTACTTCCGCCACGAGTTCCCGCACTACGAGCCTGCGGCCGCCGCGCCGCTCCTGGACAAGATCTCCGCGCTCCGGGCGGATCGGAGGACCAAGCTCCTTCTGGGGCAGTCGCGGTCGACTCTCGACATCCGGCAGGTCATGGATGACGGCGAATGCCTCCTGGTGTCGCTTGCGGGGTTGGGAGACAAGAGCCAGTTCGTGGGCTCGCTCTTTGTGTACGAGCTGTTCCGTGCAGCGAAGACTCGGGCCGACGTCCCGGCGGAGCGTCGCCGGCCCTTCTACCTCCTTTGCGACGGGGTGCAGCTCTACCAGGGGCCGACCCTGGCCGCGGCTTGCGGGGAGACGCCGAAGTTCGGGCTGAAGCTGATCCTGGCCAACCAATTCCCAGTGAGGCCAGCCTCGGACCGCCGAGATGAACTGACTCCGTAGGTTCCGCTTACGCTCCGCACGCCGCATCGTGTGTCCGAGGCTGTCCTCACAACGGGGGTGGGAGCGTGGCCGAGCCGGTGAACGTGAACGACCTCCTCCGTGGCCACGCCGCCCTCGACATCGAATGCCTGGATCGGGTGTACCTGAACGCCTACGTCCCCAACCTGCAGGTCGGCGGCCAGGTGGTCACGTTCCTCACCGAGCACCTCGGCAACCCCATCCCCTCACCGGCCCTGTTCGCGAGGATCGGCAACGCCTTCCGCGCGGAGGTCCGCCGGTTCGCCGAGGACAACGCCATCCCCCTCGTCCAGTTCAAGAAGGGGGATCGCCACATCGAGATCATGCGTCCGTACCTCGAGGGGGCGACCGAGCCCGGAGTGGTGGCCATCGGGGTGGCCCAGGAGTTCCAGTCGGTGTTCACGGGCTACGACCGCGCGCAGAAGCCCGGGGCGGTGTGGTTCGGGTTCTCCAAGGCCGACCGCCGGGTCACGGTGTACTACTTCTATGTGCTCGACCGGGAGTTCGGCCCGGGGTTCATCAAGATCTGCAGCTACTTCCCCTACCCGGGAAAGGTGTGGGTGAACGGCCACGAGTGGGCCAAGCGCCAGGCCGACCGGGCCCGCATCCCCTACACCCCCCTCGCCAACGGGTTCGCTTCCTGCTCGCGTCCCAGGGTGCTCCAAGCCATCTGCGACCGGCTCGGCCCGCCGGACATCCAGGCCTTCTTCGACCGGTGGATCGGGCGCATCCCCACCCCGCTCTCCGGCGCCGATCGGGCGGCGGGGTACTGGTGGGAGCTGTCCATGCGCCAAGTGGAGGTGTCCCGGACCGTGGTGTTTGACGCCCCCCGGCGGGCCCGGGCCTTCTTCGAGGCCACCGTGGCCGACAACCTCGACCTCGGCCGCCCCGACGAGGTCCAGCTCGTCTTCGCCCGCCAGGTCCGGCGGAACACCCCGGGGACCTTCTCCACCAAGGTGGTCACCCGGGGCACCGACGTCACCGTGAACGTGTTCTACCGCCACTCCAGGATCAAGGAGTACCTGAAGGAGGGCCGCGCCCTTCGCATCGAGACCGTGGTCAACTCGCCCACCGACCTCGGGTGCCACCGGCGCCTGCGGAACCTCCCCGAGCTCCAACGCAAGGCTCGGGCGGCCAACCGGCGGCTGCTCGAGGTCCAACGCATCGGCCAGGACTGTGCCATCTCGACCGCGCTCCTCGAGCGGGTCGGACAGCCCTCGGTTGAGGAGGGCCAACGGGCTCCCGCGCTCCGGTTCGGGGACCCCCGCGTCATGGCCCTGGCCGGCGCCCTCTGCGCGCTGGTGTACGCCGCCGTCGGCTTCACCAATCGGAGCCTCTGTGCCCGGGTGAGCTCGCTGCTCGGTGACCTCTACACCAGCGCGCAGATGACGTACGACCTCCGCCGGCTCCGGCTGAAGGGGCTCATCCGCCGCCTGGAGCACACCAACACCTACGTCCTCACCCCCGAGGGCGTCCGGGTCGCGCTGTTCTACACCAAGGTCCACGACCGCCTGCTCGGACCGCTGCTCGCGGCCGACCATCCTCCGGCCCCACTCGAACTTCGCCGAGCCCTTCGCCAGGTCGACCGGTCGATCGATGAGTACGTCGTCCACGCACGGATCAGACCTGCCGCATGAAACTTGCCTCAACCCTCAAGACCGTCGGACCCAAGGAGCCCTAGGACACCTGTCCAAGGATGTGCGCGGAGCGATCCTCGGGAACTACTCGCAGCTCATCAGCTTCACCACGGATCACGCCGACGCCGTGGCCCTTGCCGACGAGTTCGGGGGTGGCGTGGACCCCGACCTGCTGACGGCGCTCCCTCGATTCACATGCATGGTGAAGCCGACCGTCGAGCGGGAGAGGCTCTCGGCAGTACAGATCCACACCGTGCCGCCCTCCGTCTACGACGTGCTCATGAAGAGCCAGCACAGCGGTCGGCGTCTGCAGCAGGTCAGCGACTCAAGCGAGCCCGGGCCGACGCATCAGGAGGTCGACCAGGTGCTCGCCGATAACGAAGCGCACGCCCTCGTGTTGCTTCCCAGGAATGGCCATGGGCCGGACTTCGATGTCTACGGCGGCTGAGTTGCGGCCACTCCCGGAGCGGGAGGAGGCGGTGCTGCTGTCGCTCGCCATGCATCGCCTCCTCGCGTTCTCGCAGGTCCGGCGGCTGCACTTCACCGACCTGTCGGCGCCGCCGGCGAGGCGAGCGCTCGCCAGGCTGGAGCGTCGTCACCTCGCCGGTCACTTCATCGAGGCGACGCCGATCGGCCGGGAGAGCGTCTGGTACGCGACGACGGAGGGCTTCGAGGTCGCGGCGGCCACCTGGCCGGAAATTCGCAAGCCGCGAGCCGGCAGCGTTGGGGCACGGAAGCTCGATCACACCATCGCGGTGAACGAGTTCTGCACGCGCCTGGTCGGGGAGGCTCGAGAACGAGGCCACACGTTTGGGCCTGCGGACTGGCGGAACGAGGAGGCGCTCAAGCTCCCCGGCGGGCGCCTCCTCGTGGCGGATGCGTTCATCGTCTATGGGTTCGCAGGCCGGTGGGCCCTCCGGTTCCTCGAGATGGACCTCGGGACCATGCCGGCGATGGCCGTGGAGGAGAAGTACCTCCGGTACGTCTCGCTCTTCCGTTCGGGAGGGTGGCGCCGCGACTATCTGCGGATTCCGAAGGTGGCGACCGTCGTGGGCGGCCGGAACCAGTCGGAGCGGCTGGATCGGCTCGTGTGCGCGGCAACGCTCGCCCGCGGGCGCGACGGCGAGCCCGACCTGCTGTTCGCGACCGCGGACGACGTGGCCGGATCCGGCCCTTTGACCGACATCTGGCAGTGGGCCGGGAGTGAGAAGCGAAAGGCGTTCCTCAAGTGAGCCGTCATCCAAGCGAGATCGGTGCAGTTCAACGAGTCGATGACGGGGACAATTCACCCCGCACAAGGCCCGATGCGGATCTTGTCCGAGAGCCCGAGGGGCTCTGGAACGCCGATCAGGTCGCCCACTTCCTCGGTGTGACCAAGTGGGCCGTTTACTGCTGGACCCGGCAGGGGCTCCTGCCGCACGTCCGCGTGGGCCCTCGAGCAGTCCGCTACGAGCCTGCGGCGATCCGCCGGTACGTGAAGCGCCGCACCGTCGCCCCGACGGCAGTCTGACTTTGGTGAACGGTGGCTACTCGCGGCCCCGTCCTTGAGGACGAAGACAGGATCCTGATTCTCGTCGCGGGCGTGGCCGAGCATGGCCGCCACGACCATGAATGAGATCAGCTTGGACGCGGCCCGGAGCGACGCCCTCTTGACGGACCAGCTCGCCGACCCACCTCTGGAGGACTTGGACGTTGTGCGGCGGCTTGCGCTGCGAGGTCATCGGTGAGCCGCGAGGGTCTCCGGGTGGGGTCGAGGCCCCGGCCGGCGACCAGGTCGTGCACGCTTGAGGAGGCGCAGCTCCGCGGGGGCGATGAGCCCGCGCCGCTGAGCGGTGCTGATCGCTTGGTCGATGAGATGGCCACCGAGGTTCGCCTCGATGGCATCGCGGATAGCCCGGTAGGGGGTCACGATAGGGATGCCCTCGTGCAGCGTGACGTCGCCGGCATCGAGGCCGCGGCGGTGGAGTTGGTAGATGCGGGGGGCGTCGCGGCGCAGCCGGTAGCCAGCGGGGACGGTGACATGGATGCGGGCAGGGTTCACGTCACACAGCCCATGCAGGTCGAGGGCCGTTTCATGGCTCAGTGCCGCCTTGGTTCGCGGCCAGAGGACAGCCTCCATGTACTGGTCCAGGGCCGTGGCGGGGAGGATGGGGAACCGGTAGACGCCGCGGGCCACACGCTCGAGGAGACCGCGGTGATGCATGATCCGGAGCTGTGCAGGATCGACTCCGGCCCCCCGTGCGTCGTCGGCGGTGACGTGGCCATACTGGCTCGTCGCTGCTTCGAGCAACTCCATGTACACGCGTCCAGGCATGCCAAAAGCGTATCATGATGATACGGTCCTGGCACGAACTGATCCATGGTCTAGTTGTCGGCATCAAAGCGAGCCGTGCCTACCGGGAACCGCTAAGTAAAGGATAGCCACTATCCTGTACTTACATCCCGGAAGATGCAAGGATGGCAGGCCATTTCACGCTAGCGAAAGGATGCGGCCGATCCTTTACCAAGGGGCTGCCGAACGAAAGGAACCGCGGTGAGAGGGCGACTCGTGGCCAAGACTTGGGAGCACAACCCGACGCTCTACGCGCCGGCCAGGTACCGCCGCGCCTGCCGGTACGAGGCCTTCGTCCCGGACAGGATCGCAGGCCTCGACGTCGTTCTTCCGGGCGAGGTGGCGGGCGCGGTGTCCGACGCGGAGAAGGCCATCGCGGATCTCAACCGCGACGCCGGTCCCGCCCTCAACCCCCTTGCCCGGCTCCTCCTCCGGACGGAGTCGATCGCCTCCTCCAAGATCGAGGGGATGCAGGTCGACGCCCGGACCCTGGCTCGCGCCGAGGCCAACCAGGAGACGGGGCGATCCGTTGGCCCGGAGGCCGCAGAGATCCTCGCGAACATCGACGCCATGCAGCTCGCCATCGAGCGTGCCTCAGGCGCGAACGGGATCGGGGCCCAGGACATCCGAGACATCCACGCGGTCCTCATGGAGCATGACGCCCGCGCCCGGCGTCGAGGGGAGTTCCGAGACTCACAGAACTGGATCGGGGGCAACGACTACAACCCGTGCGGCGCCGACTTCGTCCCTCCGCCTCCCGAGGAGGTCCTGCCTCTCATCGACGACCTCTCCGGGTTCTGCGCTGAGGAGAGCCTCCCCCCACTCGTCCAGGCCGCACTAGCGCACGCTCAGTTCGAGACGATCCATCCCTTCGAGGACGGGAACGGCCGAACCGGACGTGCGCTTGTCCAGATCGTCCTTCGCCGACGAGACGTTGCTCCCGGGTTCGTCCCACCGATCAGCGTTGTTCTCGCTCGAGAGAAGGCTCGATACATCAGAGGCCTGACGCTGTTCCGCGAGGACCGGATCGCGGAGTGGCTCGAAATCTTCGCCGTCGCCGCGGCGCGGGCAGCTCAGCTCGCGGTCTCCTACCTGGGCCGAGTCTCCGAGCTCCAGGCTGAGTGGCGCCGCCGGCTCCGCGAACACTCCAGCCCTCGAGCGGATGCAGCCGCCTGGGCGATCATCGACACCCTCCCGGCCTACCCGATCATCACGACCCCGAGCGGTGTTGCGGCGACGAGGAGGACCCGGCCGGCCGTCACCAACGCGATCCAGGAACTGGCCGACGCCGGTGTCCTACTCCCCCTCAGTGAGTCGGCGAGGAACCGGGCGTGGGAGGCGGATGGACTCCTGGACCTGATCGTCGGGCTCGAATCCGGCACCGAGTAGCTGTTCGTCCGAGTGGCTCGACCACGATGAGAGCCATGCGAACGGGTGGTCTGCTGCTGAGCACCGACCAAGAAGCAGACCGCGGATAGTTCCAGGTGGAACCCGGCGCGAAGTCTCGATTGAGATCGCGAGCCTGGCTCCAGGTGCCCCCTTGCAGATGGGACGGTTTCGTAATACGATTTAGGAAGCCATGGGAGAGCGAGTTTGGAGATCCACAAAGCGGCCAGGAAGCACGGCATCAAGGACGCCGACATCCGTCACGCCGTCCGGAATGCGCTGGTCAGCTACGAAGTGGAGAACGACGATGGGCCCCTTCGGATCCTTCACATTGGACCTGATGGGGCGGGCAACCTCCTCGAGGTTGTCGTCCTGGAGTTCGATGACGGTGGACAGCTCGCCATCCACGCCATGCGCCTGCGCGAGAAGTACGAGGGCCTACTTTCTTAGGAGACGAGGCAAGGAGAGATGACCGGCAAGGGGAAAGCCAAACCATGGACCTCTCGCGGCGTTTCGGTTACTGAAGACGTCATCGAGCGCCTTGCGAAGGAGGCCGAAGAGGGGTACGAGCCCACTCAACTGCGCCGCCGAGTCGGCCGCCCGACGAAGGGAGCTGAGCCGGCCGAGGTAGTTCCGGTGCGTCTCGATGAACGGCTACGCCGTGCTCTAGAGAGCCGCGCTAAGGCTGAGGGTTTGAGCGTCAGTGACGTCATACGCCGTGCGCTGAAGGATCATGCCGGCTCACCGGAGAACGTGTCTTCCCCGGCAGGGCTAGGCCCGGAGCTTCCCATGCCTTCGTCCCCACATGAGCTGGACCGGATTGAGCATGGACTCGCGTCCACTCATCTTGACAGCAGCCTCTTTGAACGGTGCGCCCAGGATCTCCTTACAGAGATCTATCCTGGGTTGTCGCCGATTCCCGGTGGGACCGATTGGGGCCGTGATGCCGATGTTCATCCCGCGACCGAAGAGCCGCCTGTTCGGCTACTGGCGACCTCCTCTCGCACCCGGGAAGGGGTCAGGAAGAACCTCCTTGCGGGCCTGCGGAGCATGGCCAAGCACGGCGTCCCCTTCCGTCGGATTGTCCTAGCGAACCCCGCCAGCCTCACACAGTCGGAACGCCACAGCCTGGGCGAGTCGGCAAAGAAGTTCGGGGCTGTAGTGGATGCAATCTTTGATCGTGGATTCTTTGCAAGTCGACTCCGCCGCGATGGTCAGTGGCGCCAGCGCCTTCTCGGGCTGTCCCCATACCCCATCACACTGTCGCGGCTCCCGCCGGACCTAGCGGAGAGTCCCTGGGCGGCTCTCCCTTTGGTTGGGAGAAACGCCGAACTGCAGGTCATTTCCGCAACCGAAGGCGACCTTGTGATAAGCGGCTCTCCAGGGGTCGGGAAGACGAGGCTGCTCGCAGAAATCGAGGGCGCGTTCTTCGTGGATCGCGACGCAACACGGGATCGCCTTGCTGACGATCTGAGATGGGCCCGACCTGCGGTTATTGTCGTTGACGATGCCGGGAGGTCCGAGGAACTGATTCGCTCGCTGGTTCGTCTGCGGCAAGTCGAACCAAGTCTGCACGAATACCGGATTGCCGCGGCTTGCTGGCCCGACGAAGCGGAAAAGGTAAGAGCTTGGGTCCGGGTGGACAAGAGTCTCGATCTCGGCCTTCTCGTGAGAGAAGATCTCGATCAGCTGCTGGTGGCCATGGGTATCACGGGTCAGCTAGCAAGAGGGGAGATCCTTGACCAAGCGGAGGGTCGCCCAGGCTGGGCTGTCGCGCTTGGCGATCTTCTGCTCCGCGCACGAGACCATGCCTCCCTGCTCAGCGGAAGGGCATTGTTGGGACAGGTACAAGGCTACCTTCGCAGGTCTGCGGTCGGTCCAGAAGCGATGCACCTCCTGGCAACGATTTCTCTTCTGGGGGAAGTATCAGAGAGCGAGCTCGACGATCTCGCGAAAGAGATTGAGTTGGCACGGCCGAAGCTGGTGGACCTTCTGGCCGCTGCGGCAGCGAGTGGTCTGATCGACGTCACATCTGGGTATGACCATGGCCTGAGGGACAACATCCGTTTCTATTGTGTTCGCCCTCCGATGCTGGCCGCGGTCCTCGTGGCAGAGCACATCTTCTCCGATCAGGTGCCTGGGGTCGATGTAGGGAAGCTGTTGGAGCGGTGGCCTAAGAGGCTGGGTGCAGTCGCGGAAGCCACGATCAACGCGGTGCTGGTCGGTGCAACACACGCTCGTGCCTACGCGGGTCGAATCTTCCGTCTGACGGTCGTCTCGGATCACGTCGGTCCTGACGCAAGGGTGCAGGTCGCTCGGCTCTACGCCCGGGTGGATGACTCAGCAGCTGACGAAGTTCTCTCGTTGGCTCGGACTGAGTTCGAGGGTTGGATGCGCGGGAGCCATGAACGTGTAGAGCAGATCGAACGTGTCGTGGAGCTTGCCTACTTGATCGCAAGATGGCACCTGAAGGATCGGGCTATGGAGCTGCTACTCGACGCGGCAGTTTGCGATTCGCGACCCACCAATCCATACCCTGGCCATCCCCTGCGGAGGTTGGCCGAACTTGTTCAGGACTTCCACCCTGAGCTTCCCACACCGAGGGAACAGAGGAAGCTAGTTGCCTCGGTTGCAAACCGTTGGATCGAAGACGATCCAAGCCCCGCTCGTTGGATTGTCTATGGCCATGCCACCGCAACGGCCCTCTCGATTCGTCTGCGATCAGCGCTCGCGGCTCCAGGGAACCCCAGAACAATCCAGTTGATTGAGACAGTAGCTGATTCCTCGGAGATGGAGCGCATCTACCAAGAGATTTGGCCGAGCGTTAGAGACCGCCTTGCAGATGCCCCCCCAGCCACTCTCCGCATTGTGATTGAGACAACCGAGGATTGGCTCCGGGTCGGCGGCGGTTACGACCGGCCGTTCGGTAGGAGCCACCCCCAGCCCTCGATCGATGCCGCCCGGCGACTCGGGGAAAGACTATTCCGAGACCTTGTGCCCCTTGTCGGGAATCATCCTGGCCTCGCCAGCTATCTGCGTGATGTAGCCGGCCAGTTTGAGCTCTCTGTGGACGTTGCCTTGAGTCCGGAACATGAGGCGTTCTTCGCGGACATCGACAGGGACGAGGACTGGGAAGCGGCCGCCAGACGGCTCGAGGAACAGATCAAGGGGATGGTGATGCCTTGGGCGGACGAAGATCGGGCCACGGTGATTCAACGTCTAGTGACGCTCAGAATCGAGCTTGAACTCTCTACCGTGCGATGGCCGGATCGAGTGTGGATCGCCTGCACTGCGCTCGCCGAGCGGGTCGACGACCCGATAGCCTGGGCGGACACCGCTCTTGAGCTTGGGCTCTTCCCTCAAGCGGAACCGTTCCTGGGGCATGCTCTGGATAGGGGTCAGAAGATCAGTGAGCGCCAGGCTGAGCGCTACCTCGGCAACCTGGTGGCACGCGGCCCAGCAATTCACTACTTCCTCGCGGCAGAAAGCGAAACCCACCGAGATGTTGTCCTGCGACATCTAGGACCCGAAGACTACGGAATCTTGAAGAGCATGTTCTTTCGCGCATCGCTCAGCGCTGAGCAAGCACGGCGCCTACTTACTCGGCCGGTTGGTTCAGCCCGGGGCGCTGCAGCCGCGGCGATGTTTGCCAAGGGACGTGGGGAACGTGAGGGCTGGACGCCTGGCGAGCTAGAGAACGAGTGGCTCGATGCAATCCAGCAGCTCGATCCTACAAGCACAATCGGGTTTCAGGACTACGAGGCGACGGAGCTGATGAGCTATCTCACCCAGCGCTACCCTGACGTAGCGACAGACTGGGTCTCATCTCGCCTTGACGCCGGGATCGCATCCAGAGAGGTCTATCGAGCCCTCCCACATGGAGCATGGGAGGCTCTCCATCTGCTTCCCCATAACTCTAAGGACGAACTTTGGTCTCGCTTCACGCACCCAAGTGTCCGATGGCTCTTGGGAAGGGAAATGGTCGGTGACGATGTTGACTGGCTGGCCCATGCTATGGACGAAGGGTTGATATCACCCGAGAAGGCTGCAGAGACATACAACGGCTTGGGAATTCATCCTCCCCTCGAGGATCTGGCAAGACTGCTTGTGCCACGGGGTGTAGATCCCCGGCGCGTCGCCTACTTCGCACAGTCAGGGACTTGGACCGGAGAAGAGTCGCATCGGTACTCCCAAATGATTGAGCAGTTCTCCGCTATGGCTCAATCGGCTGAGGAGTCGGTGGCTTCCGTGGGGCGAGCTGGCGTGGAGATATTCGCCGCGGCCAGGGACGAAGCCCTCCAGGAGGAGCGCAAGGAGCGCATCCGTGGGGAGTTGTGAGCAACGAGGCGATGAGAGGACCCGCGGCGTCAAGTTTCGCGACGGCGCCTGAGCATCCGATAATCCCCAACTCTTCATGCTCTTGTTGGGGAGAAGGTCGATGCGCTCGAGACGTATACCACTGTGGCGAACGCGCCGCGCCGATGGAGCTCTGCGGCGACGAAGTGCCCTCGCGCTCGCGCAACTTCTTCTGAGTCGGCCGTTGGACGACAGGTCTCGCCTCGTCATTAGGCGCCCCTCGACTTGTCGTGCCGGCTTCGGGCCACAGCTGCCTGTTTGGCCAGCGCCATGACGACGTCGACGACGTCGCCCTCCTGGGCGGAGGCGTAGGCCTCGAACGTCGTCTCGATGTCTTCGTGGCCGATGTAGTCCTTGACCACGTTCGGATTGTTGGCGATGGTCGCCGCGAACCTCGCCGCCGTTCGCCGCAGGTCGTGCGGCGTCGGATACTTGTCCCCGCCGTTCTTCGACGGCTCCCGCTTCGTGATGCTGAGTTCCTTACAGGCCCCAGCGAGGATTCGAGACCGGTACGTGTCCGGGTGCACGTATCCGCCCTGCGGGCTGCAAAAGAGGAGCGCCTCCGGATCGTCCAGGGGATTGCTGCCCTTCGGTCGGAGGCGCCAGTAGTCCTCGAGCTCGGGCTTCAGGAATGGCGGGATCCACGTCGTGTGGACCGCTCCCGTCTTCGTCGTCTCCTGCTCCGTGAGATGGCCCGTGCTGTCCTTCACCACCGTCCGTCCGATCGTGACCCTGTACGTCTCCAGGTCGCCCGGAAGCGAAGCCTGCACGAGATCCCGCCCTCGAAGTGCGACGGCCTCGCCGATCCTCGGTCCCACGTAGCCGAGGAACAGCGTGAGCAGGCGGTAGACGCGGCCGTTCCGCTCTCCGGCCTTGTCGGCCACCTGCCAGAGCTGGTCCTCGGTGAAGGTGAACCGCTCCGGCCGACGGCGGACCCCACGATGCCGGCGCGCCTTCGTCCACGGGTTCTCCGTTACCCGGCCCTCCTCGATGGCGAGGTTCCAAGCCGCCCGGAGCGTCCCGCGGACCTCCTCGATGGCTCCTTCGCCGGCACCGTTCCGCCGCAGCCGCTGGAGGTAGTCGTTAGCGGCCACGACAGTCACGGTGTTGATCCGCCGTCGGGCGATCGGGTCCGGGCCGATGTGCTTGCGGAGGTGCCCGTCGATCTTCGTGAGAGTGGCGGGGCGCTCGAGGTGCCCGCGGTAGCGCTCGACCAGCTTCACGACGCTGATGCGCCCCTCTGCCGGCGCCACGTGGCGGCCCTGGGACTTGTCCTGCTCCGCCTTCAGCTTGTGGGCGATCGCTTCCGCTTCGCTGCGGAAGCCGCCTTTGGACCGGTGGTGGCTGTCGCCATCCCACCACTGGACCCGCCACCGGGCCCCTCGCTTGGTCTCGTATTGGTCGACTCCGGGGTGTGCCATGCCTAGCTCCGTAGCATGGAATGTAGCATGGACTCGGGAGGCTCGCGACTACAACGAGAGCCGCTGAGCGTTTTACCTGCTCAGCGGCCCTGTTCTGAGGGTCGGGACGGCGGGATTTGAACCCGCGACCTCAGCGTCCCGAACGCTGCGCGCTACCAAGCTGCGCTACGTCCCGTCGGCCGGCGAGCGGCCGGCAGGTAGTGTAGCGGCTCGGGCCGACGGGCCAGCTAGCTGGGCCCGCCTGGAACCGGCGCCCTCGGCGGCCCGGACGGGCCCGGGGTGCTCCATCTTCCGGGGCCGGAGCTCGAGGACCGTGGCCTCCGGGCGGCACAGGAACCGGAACGGCGCGTACTTGCTGGTCCCCAGCCCCGGCGAGGTGTGGAGGTACGTCTCGCCGATCCGGACCATCCCGCTGGCGAACCGCCGCGGGACGTGGGAGTTCGTGACCAGGGCCCCCACCAGCGGCAGCCGGACCTGCCCGCCGTGGGTGTGCCCCGACACGACGAGGTCCCAGCCCATCGCGGCCAGCTCGGGCGCCGGGTCCGGGGAGTGCGCGACGGCCAGCCCGAACCGCTCCGGCTTCCCACGCGGGGCCACCCGAAGGTCCGCCAGGTGGATGTGGGGATCGTCGAGGCCCACCACCTCCACCTCCAGCCCCTCCAGGTCGAGCGAACCGTGGACGTTCTTCAGGTGGAGCCACCCGTCGGCCTCCAGCCCGGCCACCAGGTCCTGGGCCCGGCCCCGGCGGATCAGCCGGCGCTTGCCCGACCGCCGGCGGCGGAAGTACCGGAGGTAGTTGAGCGGCTTCGGCACGTAGTAGTCGTTCGAGCCCAGCACGAACAGCGACGCCAGGCGACCCCGGAGCGGGCGGAGGGCCTCCACGGCCGTCTCCACGGCCTCGGGCTCGCCCACCAGGTCGCCGGTGGCGATCGCCACATCGGCCCGGGGGAGCGACGCCAGGAACTCGCAGAGCTTGCGGTGACGGCGCAGGAGGTGCAGGTCCGACACGTGCACCACCGACAGCGGGGCCGGAGCGTCCGCCGGTAGGATGTCGAGCCGGTACCGCCGCACGCGGTACCAGTGGTGCTCGACGAACACCCCGTAGGCCACGCACAGGACCCCGGCGCCGAGCACGACGGCAACGATCATCAGGACCGGCACGGAGACGATTGTACGGATGGCCACCCCAGGTCCAACGCTGAAGGCCCGGATCGCCGATGAGATGAAGCAGGCCCTCAAGGCGGGGGAGAGGGTCCGCCTGGGGACCCTCCGGATGCTGTCCGCGGCGGTGAAGAACCGCGAGATCGAGCTCCGCCACGAGCTGTCCGACGACGAGGTGGTCGAGATGGCGGTCCGCGAGGCCAAGCGCCGCGACGAGGCCATCGAGGCCTACACGAACGCCGGCCGCGAGGACCTGGCCTCCCGGGAGCGCCAGGAGCGGGGGGTCCTGGAGCCCTACCTGCCCGCCCGGCTCACCCTCGAGGAGCTGGGGGCCCTCCTCGACGAGGCCTTCGCCGCCACCGGCGCCGCCGGCCCGGGGGACATGGGCAAGGTGATGGGGTTCGTGATGTCCCGGGCCAAGGGGAAGGTGGACGGCACGACCGTCCAGGCCATGGTCCGCGAACGCCTGTCCGGCTGACCCGGGGTCCCCGGCGACCCGAGATCCCGTTCAGCCGCTGTGGCCGGGGTGGCTCTTCTTCGGCTTCGGCGAGTCGGTCGGCGACGGCTCGGGCGACGGCGAGGGCGAGGGGGGCGGCTCGGTCGTCGGCGGCGGGGTGGTGGGCGGCGGGGGCGTCGGGCTCGGCTTCACGTAGTGGCCGACGGAGATCGTCACCGTGCTGTCGGCGAGGACCTTCGTCCCGCCGTTCGGGTTCTGGTCCACGACGATCCCCTCCTGCGCCGGGTCGGACACGTCCACCTTCTGGACGTCAACCTGGAGCTGGGCGTCGTGGAGCGTCGTCACGGCGTCGTCCTGCTTCATGCCGACCACCCGGGGCACATGGACCTTCGGCGGCTGGCCGTTCGAGATCGTGAGGTGGACGAGCGCCCCCAGGTCGGTGGTGGTGCCGCCGCCGGGGCTCTGGGAGATGACCGTGCCGATCGGCGCCAGGGAGTTCGCGCTGCCGTCCACGATCCCGGTGAAGCTGGCGTCGTGGAGGATCTGGATCGCCACCTCCTGGTCCCTCCCGATCACGTCGGGGACGTCGCCCGTGGGCGGCGGCGGCGGCGCCGGGAAGTCCTCCGGCTGCATGTGCGCGGTGAACCTCGACATCACGACGCTCCACATCCGCGCCGGGATGTCGCCCCCGAACATGTGGTCGAAGTACTCAGGTGGTTCAGTGGCCGGATCCGTAATGCCGAGCATCGGCCGGGGTGTCCCCGGGTACCCGAGCCACACGGCGGTGGCCAGCTGCGGGACGTACCCGCAGAACCAGGCGTTCTCGTAGTCCTCGGTGGTCCCGGTCTTCCCCGCCTCCGGCCGGCCGTCCGCCAGCGGGGCCCGAGCCGCCCCGGTGCCGTGATCGATGACGCCCTTCAGCATGTCGGTGACCTGGTACGCGATGTCCGGCTCCACCGCCTTCTTGTTGCAGGTCTTGTCCGGGTCGTGGCGGTACAGGACCTTGTGGTCGGGGCCCGGGCCCTGGATCTTCTGGACGCCGTAGTACGGGCAGTAGATGCCGCCCGCCGCGAGCGTCGCGTACGCGGTGGCCATGTCCAGGGGGCTGGTCTCGAACGTCCCGAGGGTCACCGAGCAGTCCGCGGAGTGCACCGGACGGGAGAGGTGGATCCCCATGTCCGTGGCGGCCTTGGCCACGGCCTCCGGGCCGATGTCGGCGGTGAGGCGGCCGAAAACCACGTTGATGGAGTCCGCGGTGGCCTCGTACAGGTCGAGATAGCCGAAGTCGCCCGCGCCCTCGGCGTTGAACGGCTCCCATCCGTTGCACCGCTCCTTGAGGTCCTCCGCCGGGGACTCCGAGCTGTACACCTGGCCCGGGGGCACCCCCTCCCGGAAGGCCGCCACCAGCGTGTACGGCTTGAACGCCGATCCCTCCTGGTGCTGGGCCTGCCACACCAGGTCCGTCTGGGTCTTGGCGAAGTCCCGGCCCGAGACGAGCACGCGAACCGCGCCGGTACCCGGTTCGACCGTGGCGATGGCCGCCTGCGGATCGGTCTTCTTCGGCAGGTGCCGGCGCACGGTCTGCACCGCGAACTCCTGCCAGGCGGGATTGATCGTGGTGTGGATGGTCAGCCCGCCCTGGAACATGGCCCGCTGGCGGGCCACGCGCGTGTTCCCGAGGTTGCCGAACTCTCCCTGGGCGTCCTCGGTGATCAGCTTGCGAACGAACTGGACGAACAGCGGCTGCTTGTGGTCCTGGGGCTTGCTCACCGAGCGGACCAGCCCGAGCGGTTCGGCCTGCGCCGCCTCGGCCTCGTCCCGAGGGACCCACCCGATGGCGGCCATCCGCCCGAGCACGGTGTTGCGCCGGCGGGTCACGGCCTCGGGGTTCAACACGGGGTCGTACTGCGAGGGGTTCGCGATCATCCCGGCGAGCATCGCCGCCTGGGGCAGCGTGAGGGCTCCGGCGTGCTTGCCGAAGTAGGTCTCCGCGGCGGCCTCCATGCCGTATGCCCCGTGCCCCAGGTAGATCTCGTTGAGGTACATCTCGAGGATCGTGTTCTTCCCGTACCGCTCCTCGAGGTCGTTGGCCTGCTCGGCCTCGCACACCTTCCGGGACAGGGTGTCGGCGCGCTCGTTCGAGATGACCTTCACCAGCTGCTGGCTGATCGTCGAGCCACCCTGGGTGATGTGCCCTGACCTGATGTCGGCCAGGCCCGCCCGGAAGATGGCCTTCACGTCCACGCCGCCGTGCTCGTAGAACTGGTAGTCCTCGATGGCCAGTACCGCCTGCTTGGCCACCGGGGCGACCTTGTCCAGCTTGACGACCTTGCGATTCTCCAGGAACAGCGTGGCCATCACCGAGCCGTCGTTCGCCAGGATCGTCGAGCGCTGGGCCACGGAGGGCAGGTGCAGGTAGATGGGCTTCACGCCCTCCGGGCACCCCAGCTCGTCGGTGATCCGCTGGGCGGCGTTCCCCACGGTGGCCACGATGGGCAGGAGGGCCATCGCGAGGAACAGCCCGGCCGCGAGGATCGACCCGAGGAGCAGGACGGGGCGAAGGGGCCAGGCCATGGGGCTCGTGGGAGGTCTCCGTCCTCCGCCCGAGCCCTGCGGCTTCAGGTTCTGCGGTATCGGCATGCCGAATGGATCCCAGGGGCCCGTCGGAGGCCCCGGCCAAGGATATCGGAGGAGGCGCCCGTCGGGGCGGCCTCGCTCACCCGGTCATGAGGTGCCCGGCCACGGTGTCCACCCCGATCCGGTCGTGCACGTCGAGGGGCAGCTCGGGGACGGTCGTCACCTGCACGTCCGGATGATCGGCCGCGAACGCCTCCACGGCGGCCGCCCCTCTGCGCTCCAGGGCGACGAGGCGCTCCGCCAGGCCCAGGCACGCGGCGGCGGCCTGCTCCTCCGTGGACCCCGCGGCCAGGCGTTCGACGGCGGCCCCCGGCGCGCTCAGGGGCGGGGCCTCCCGCCACCGGTTCACCACCACCCCGGCCAGGTGCATGTCCGACGAGGACAGCCGGTCCACGAAGTGCCCGGCCTCGTCCAGCGAGGCGCGCTCGGGCGCGGTCACCACCAGGAACCCCGTCTGGTCCTCCGAGAGCAGCCGCAGGACCTGCCCCGCGCGCTGCTTGAATCCCTCGTACATGCCCTCGAAGGCCTGGAGGAACTCGGCGGTGTCCGACAGCAGCTCGGCCCCCGCGATCTTGCCCAGCGTGGCCGCGAGAGCCTTCGCCCCGAAGCTGGCCCCCCGGATCCCCGCCCGGCCCGCCCGCCGGTACGGCCACAGGAGCCACCGGAACATCCGGCCCCCCAGGAAGTCGAGCATCCGACGGGGCGCGTCCAGGAACGACAGGGCGCTCCGGGTGGGGGGGGTGTCGATGACGATGGCCTCCCAGTCCCGGTCGGGGTCCGTGGCCAGCTCGTACAGCCGCTCCATGGCCATGTACTCGTGTGTGCCGGAGAGCGTGTCGGCCATCCGCCGGTAGAACGCGTTGTTCAAGATCCGGTCCCGCCGCTCCCGGGAACCCGCGTGCTGCTCGACCAGGTGATCGAACGTCCGGCGCGTGTCGAGCATGATCGCTTCGAACGTCGCGCCGTCCCCGGCCTGGACGGTGGTGCGGTCTCCGGGCTGTCGGGGGAGGCCGAGGGCCGTGGCCAGGCGGCGGGCGGGGTCCACGGTCATCACCACTGTCCGCCGTCCCTCGCGGGCCAGGGCCACCCCCACCGCCGCGGCCACGGTGGTCTTCCCCACGCCGCCGGACCCGCAGCACACCACGATCCGGCGGGACCGGAGGTCGTCGCGGAGGGCCCGGCTCACGCCGCCGCCTCCAACACCCGGTCGGCCAGGCCCTCCACCTCGCGTGGGCCGAACCGCTCGGTGGCCACCAGCGGCAGGTGGAGCCCGGCCCGGAGCTCCGAGAGGTACCTGGCCTCGGCATGGACCCTGGCGTCCTCGTCCCGGGCCGCCCGGATCAGCCACTCGGCCGCCGCGCCGTCCACCTCCTGGCCCGCCCCGGCCAGGACGTCGCGGAGCCGTTCGGGAGAGAGGCGAAGCCCGGCGGCCCTCGTCCCGGCCGGGAACACGGGAGGACGGACCCGGTTCGCCACGACGGAGGGCGGATCGAACCCGTCCGCGGCCAGGGCCTCGGTGGACTCCAGCGTCTCGGCCACCGCCATCTCCTCGGGCGTGGCCACCAGGACGAGCCGAGTGTACTCCCGGAACAGCTGCTCGATCCCGGTAGGCCCCCGGCGACCGGAGCATCCCCAGGACCTGGCCCACCGGCGGCGCGTCGACCACCACCAGGTCGTACGCGACGCGCTCGGCGGCTTCCCGTTCCCGCGACGTCGCCCGCCACGCGGTGAGCTCGTAGAGCTTGCCGGCGACCATGAGATCCCGGAACCCCGGGACCCCGTCGGTCACGGTCTCCAGGACCTGCGCCCGGGCCAGGGTCCGCGACAGCGCCTTCATCCGGAAGAACAGCCACAGGTACTCGAGGAGCGCGTCGCGGGCCGTGATGCCCAGGATCGAGAAGCCGAACCTCGTCCGCCGCTCCTCGAACCCCGTGCGGGGCAGCTCCAGCAGGTCGAACGCCCCGCCCCGGCCCTCCACCTCGGCCAGCAGGACCCGCCGGCCGGTGCGGGCCGCGGCCATCGCGCACGCCGCCGCGACCGTGGTCTTCCCGGTCCCGCCCTTCCCCGAGACCAAGAGGAGCCGCCGGTCGAACAGGCCCGACAGGTCCGCGGGCGGGGGCGGCTCGGCGGCATCGTTCCCGGGCATGGTTCCCGAGCCTACCCGGTACCATACGCACCGCGATGCGCCGGTCCCTCCCCTGGCTCCTCCTGTTCGCGGCTGCCCTGTGGTGGCTTCCGGCGAGCGCGCACGCGGCGACGCCCACGCCGTCGGGACCCGTCCTGCAGCCGGGCGAGGCCCCCGCGGAGGTCGACGTCGTGAAGGTGAACGGCGTGATCGACCGTTCGATGCGGGACTACCTGGTGGCCGCCATCGCCGACGCCGAGTCCCGGGACGCCACGGTGGTCATCCAGCTCACCACTCCGGGGACGCTCGACGTGGACGCGGTGGCCCTGGCCGAACGCGTCTTCCGGGCCACGGTGCCGGTGGTGGTGTGGATCGGCCCCACCCCGGCGCACGCGATGGGCGGCGGCCTGCTGCTGGTGTACGCGTCGAGCTATGCCGTGGTGGCCCCCGGGGCCGGCGTGGGGCCGCTGGAGCCCCTCGACCTCGCCCGCCGGTCGCCGGAGAGTCCCTCGGAGTCCGGGCGGGCCCTGACGGCGGTGGCCCGGTGGTCGTCCGCCCGCCACCGCGACCCGACGTTCGCCTCGGAGGGGATCGAGGCTCCCGGCCAGGTGGTCCTGGACCGGCGCGTGGTCCAGGACTTCGCGTCGTCCTCCGCGGAGCTGCTGAGCAAGCTGGACGGCGCTCGCGTCCCCACGGCGGCAGGCGAGATCACGCTCCGGACGAACCCCGAGGTGGCGGCGCTCCGGTTCCACGACCTGGGGATCGGGCGCCGGATCATCCACGCGGTGGCATCGCCGGTGACGATCTACGTCCTGCTGGTCCTGGGGCTGATGGGCGTGGCGTTCGAGCTGACGCAGTCGGGGATCGGGGTCGCGGGGATCGCCGGGGCCCTCGGCGTGGGGTTCGCGGCATACGGGCTGATGGTGGTGCCGTTCGGACCGCTCGGGCTGGGGCTCCTCGTGGGCGGACTGGTGCTCCTGGCCGTCGACGTGGTGATCCGGCGGCTCGGCGTGCTCACGTTGCTGGGCATGGCGGCGTTCGTCACCGGTTCGTACCTCGTGTTCTCGCGGGTGGCCCCGGCCATCGACGTGTCGCCCTGGCTGATCTGGCCCACGGCGGTGGCCGTTTTCCTGTACTTCGGGTTCGGCCTGACCGTCGCCCAGCAGGCCAGGGAACGGATCGTGACCACCCAGCGGGGACTGGTCGGGCTCCAGGGCGAGACCCGGGGCCCGCTGGACCCGGAGGGGCCCGTGTACGTGAAGGGGACCCTGTGGCGGGGCCGGGCCCTGGACGGGCCCATCCCGCCGGGCACGAGGATCAGGGTCCGCCGGGTCGACGGCCTGATCCTGAGGGTGGAGCCCGAGCCGGGCGACCCCGGGGCCGATCCCGGGCCGGGCGGCGCCCCCGGCGACCTCTGAGGCACCCCGCCCGGGGGCCCTCTCAGCTTCCGTTCATCATTGTGGCGATTGGATGTCCGATGGAACCGGTCCAATCCGTCGTCCGTCGAAATCCGAACCACTTGAGCAGAAGGAGGGAGAGGCCGCCCCGCGGCCGCCAGGATGGGCACGAGCGACGGGATGACCGGTTGGCAGTTCCGCGCCGCCTGCCGCGGCGAGGAGTCTGCCCTGTTCTTCGCCCCGAACTACTTCGAGAAGCGCGACCAGAAGAACGGCCGTGAGGCCAAGGCCAAGCTCATCTGCGGCCGGTGCGAGGTCCGCGACGTGTGCCTCGAGTACGCGCTTCGGATCCGAGAGCCCCACGGTGTGTGGGGCGGCATGAACGAGGCCGAGCGACGGGCCATCCTGCGAATGCGAGAGCGGCAGGCTGGCTGACCGACGGCGGTCGGCCGCCGCACCTCCCTCGGCGGCCGCGGACTTCCCCGGAGGGGCGGGTCACACTCGCCCCTCCCGCCGTGTCCGGCCCCGTTCACGTCCGGCTACGCTTGCGCCCCGCCGGTCGCGCGAACGTGGAGGAGGCTGACGATGGGCCGGATCGAGGACCGACTTTCCGAGCTGGGGATCGAGCTTCCGCCACCGCCGAAGCCGGTGGCCTCGTACGTGCCCGTGGTGAACGCCGGCGGGTTCGCGTTCGTGGCGGGGCAGGTGGCCAGGATCGACGGCGAGGTCCTCCATCCGGGCCTGGTCGGCGCCCTGGTGTCGGTCGAGCAGGGCGCCGAGGCGGCCCGGCAGTGCACCCTGCAGGCGCTCTCCGCCCTCCGCGACGCCCTGGGCGATCTCGACCGGGTCCGGCGGATCGCGCAGGTCACGGTGTTCGTCTCGTGCGTGAACGACTTCACCCAGCAGCCGGAGGTCGCCAACGAGGCCAGCGACCTGCTGGTGGAGGTGTTCGGCGACGCCGGACGCCACGCCCGGGCGGCGGTCGGGGTGAGCTCGCTCCCGCTGGGGGCACCGGTCGAGCTCACGCTGGTGGCGGAGCTCGCCTGAGCATTCCCGTTCGCGAGGATCAGATTTCGCGCAGGACCCTGAGGTCCCCGCGGCGGCGGGTCACGCCGTGCTGGTCGAACCACTCCAGGAGGGGGAGCGCGTACTTCCGCGACGTCCCCAGGTGTTCCCGGAACGCGCTCACCGTCATGCCGGCGGCGGCCTCCCGCTGGAGGATCTCGCGCGCCCGCCGGACGAGCTCGGGGGTCATCACGAGGTCCGGGGAGATCCGGACGAGCCTCCCGGCCCGGGCCGCGGCGTCCACCACCTCGCGCGGGAACCCCGAGGCCACCAGCTCGGACACGGTCGGCGGGCTGGGCTCGCCGGCGGCAACGGTTCCCACCAGCCGGTCCACCTCCTCCCGGCGTTCCTCCAGCGCCACCCGGTGGGAGGCCAGACGGACGTCCGAGCCCTCGCGGACCAGGGTCCCCGCCGCCTCCAGCGCGTCGAGCGCGGCGTCCACCAGGCCGGGGTCCGCGGTCCGCCCGGCCCGCTCGACCGCCGAGGCCACGGCGGACCGGGCCACGGCCAGTCCGGCTCCGGGCAGGAGCGGGTGCTCGCGATGGAATCGCCCCAGGACGTCCTCCACGGCCTCCGCCGCTGTCCGGTGGAGGTCGCCGGCCAGCCACCATCCACCCGCCCGGGTCGCGCCGGGGATCTCGGCCGGGGACCGGCCGGTGAGCACGGCGAGGTCGGCCGCCCGCACCGCTCCTCGTTCGCCCACCAGGAGGCCGGGGAGCTCGTCCGGCCGGGCCGCCTCCCGTGCGGCCAGCCGCCGCTCCCAGTCGGCGCCGGGCCGGAGCGGCGGCTCGGGATCGAGCACCGTGCCCCCGGCCACGGTGGCCCGCCGGCCGGCCTCGCGAAGGACGAACCGGTCCCCGTGGGTGAGCACCAGCGGCGCTGAGAGCCGGATCCGGGCGAACGCGCCGGGGTCCTCGGGGGCCAGACGTCCGGCTCCGGCGAAGCGGATGCGGGCGTCGCGTTCGGCCGAACCCGCGTACAGCTTGTAGGCGCCCCGGCCGGTGAGGGGGTGGTCCAGGCCCCGGACCGGCCGAACCCGGGCCTCGATCACCCCGGTGGGCCGCCACTGCCCCGGGAGGCCGAGCACGTCGCCCCGCGCGAGATCGTCGCGTTCGCTCCCCACGAGGTTCACCGCGACGCGGGCCACCGGGCGGGCCGTCTCGAGGGGGCGCTTGTGGCTCTGGAGGCCCCGGACCCGGGCCCGGTGCCCGGTGGGGTAGATCTCGACCTCTCCGCCCACCTCCAGCGGGCCGCCGGTGAGCGTTCCGGTGATGACGGTCCCGGCGCCGCGGATCGTGAACACGCGGTCGATGAACTGGCGGACCCGGCCGTCCTGCTCGGGCGGCGGCGCTGCCGCGACCATGGCGTCGAGGGCGGCTCGGAGGTCGTCCAGTCCCTCGCCGGTGAGCGCGGAGCACGCCACGACCGGCGCGTCCTCGAGCGCGGTCCCGGCCAGCCGGTCGCGAACCTCCAGCTCGGCGATCCCCAGCGTCTCCTCGTCCACCAGGTCGCGCTTGGTCAGGGCCACCACGCCCCCGGCCGCGCCGAGGACGTCCACGATCTCCAGGTGCTCCTCGGACTGCGGCTTCCACCCCTCGTCGGCCGCCACCACGAACAGCACCAGCCGGACCGGCCCCACGCCGGCCAGCATGTTCCGCACGAACCGCTCGTGGCCGGGGACGTCCACGAACCCGATCTCCCGGCCGGACGGGAGAGTGGCCCACGCGAACCCGAGGTCGATCGTGAGGCCGCGACGCTTCTCCTCCGCCAGGCGGTCGGGGTCGATGCCCGTGAGGCGGAGGATCAGCGCGGACTTCCCGTGGTCCACGTGACCGGCCGTCGCGACGACCTGGGGGAGTGGTTCGGTCAATCCTGCTCCCGTGCGTAGCGCACGGCGCGAGCCAGCCGTTCGTCGTGCTCGGGGTCCACGGTCCGGAGGTCGAACAGGCCCCGCTCGCCCTCGACCCGGCAGAACACCGCCGGGAGCCCGATCCGGAGGCGGTCGGCCAGTCGTTCGGGTTTGGGATCCTGGACCGCGACCGCCCAGGACGGGACGGTGAACCCCGGGAGGGAGCCGCCACCCGCCGCGGACTCCACCCGCACGGCCGCGCCGTCGAGCACGCCCGCCAGCGCGCGGGCCCGCACTCGGAGTGCCGACGCCGGTGCGCGGAACATCCGCCACACCGGCAGGTCCTGCCACCGGCCGGTGGCGTACGCGTCGAGCACGCGTTCCAGGGCGGCCACCTGCATCTTGTCCACCCGGAGGGCCCGGGCCAGCGGGTGCCGCCGCAACCGCTGCACCACGGCGTCCCGCCCGACCGCGATCCCCGCCTGGGGCCCGCCGAGCAGCTTGTCGCCGGAGAACGTCACCAGGTCCGCGCCGTCGGCCAGTGCCTCCGTGGCCGCCGGCTCGTCGGCCGGCACGCCCGGGAGGCGGCCGAGGAGCCCGGAGCCGAGGTCGTGGACGAACGGGACTCCGGCCTTCGCGGCCACCGCGGCCAGGTCGCGGGCCGGTGCCGAGTCGGTGAACCCCACCACGCGGTAGTTGCTGGGGTGGACCTTCAGGATCAGCCCCGTCCGCTGCGTCAGTGCGGCCCGGAAGTCGGCGGTCCGGGTGCGGTTCGTGGTCCCGACCTCCACGAGCTTCGCTCCGCTCGCCGCCATGATGTCCGGCAGCCGGAATTCGCCGCCGATCTCGATGAGCTCTCCCCGGGACACCAGGACCTGCTTCCCCCTGGCCAGCGCTGCCAGCGCCAGCACCAGCGCCCCGGCGTTGTTGTTCACCACGAACGCGGCCTCGGCGCCGGTCAGCGCCGTGAGCAGGAACTCGGCCCGGGTGGTCCGCTTCCCCCGGCGACCCGACTCGCGGTCCACCTCGAGGTCCGAGTAGCCCATCGCGGCCCGGGCCGCCGCCCGCGCTGCATCGCGGGGGAGCGGAGCCCGCCCCAACCCCGTGTGCAGGATCACCCCGGTCGCGTTGATCACGGGCGTCAGCCCGAACGCCACCCGGGCCGCCACCGTCGCGGCGCGGGCCATCAACAGGTCCGGTGGGTCGGGAGCCCGCCCCCGTGCCGCCCCCTCGCGGGCGTCCTCCAGGACCTGCTGCACGGCGCGCTTCACCACGTCCCGCCCGAAGTCGGCCGCCGCCCTGCGCCCGGGCCCCGACCGGAGCAGCGAGTCCACCGACGGCAACCGCCGTCGCGAGGGGTCGGCTGCGCGATCAGTGGCCCTGGCCATCGAGTTCGCAGCCTACTACCGGCGCCGAACGGGCCTCTCGAGCCCAGGGGGCTACGCGGCCCGCTCGATGGCGGGGGAGTCCTCGCCTCGGATGAGGTCGACCACGGCCTCCTCGATGAGGGCCTGGAGCTCCGGTTCGTCGTGTCGCTTCGTGCCGAGCTCGTCGAGGAGGCCGGCGATGGTCCAGCCGGAGCGGTAGCGGTCGAACACGCGGGGGTCGATGTACGAGGCCCGGCATACGGCCGGCGTGTTGCCGAGGTACCGCGCCACGTCCTTCACGGCCCACACCATGGCTCGCTTCGCGGCGGTCCTGGAGCGCGCCGACGGCGCGGCCACCGCCAGGGCCGTCGCCGCCATCACGGTCCCGTGCCAGGTCCGGAAGTCCTTCGCCGAGTACCCCTCCCCGGCCACGTCCTTGATGTAGGCGTTGATGTCGTCCGATCGGACGTCGACCCACCGCCGGCCCTCCCGCCACGCCAGCAGCTGCGGGTCGCCCCGGCGCCGCTTCAGCACCGCGACCACCTCCACCACCTCCGGGTCGACCACGCTCTGGATGTGCCGCTTCCCGCCCTTCGCCGGATAGTCGAACTCGACGCTCCCGTCCGGGCCGAGCGCGACATGGCTCAGGTGCATGGTGGCCAGGCCGAACGTGCCGTTGTCCTCGGCGTATGCCTCCGACCCGATGCGGAAGAACCCCCGGTCCAGCAGGCGGACCGAGCACGCCAGCACGCGCTCGCGCGTCGGGCCCTCGTTCGACAGGTGCTCCGACGTGACCTCGCGGAGCCGCGGGAGGGCCCGGGCGAACTCCAGCATCCGGTCGAACTTCTCCTGGTCCCGCCGGGTCCTCCACAGGGAGTGGTACAGGTACTGCCGGCGGCCCGCCGCGTCGGTGCCCACCGCCTGGAGGTGTCCCAGCGCGTCCGGACAGATCCACACGTCGGCCCAGGCCGGCGGGATGACCAGCCCCCTGATGCGCTGGAGGACCTCGGGATCGGTGATCCGTTCGCCGCGGTCGTCGAGATAGACGAATCCCCTGCCGCTCCGCCGCCGGGTGAACCCGGCCAGCGATGGGTCCGATCGTCGTAGCCGTGGCACGGCTCAGGGATTCCCGGTTGCGCTCCCGCTCAACCCGCCGGGCGGCCTACAGCCCGAGGGAGCGGGCGATGATGAGGCGCTGGATCTCACTGGTGCCCTCCACGATCCGGAGCATCCGGACGTAGCGGTAGATCCGCTCCACCGGGCCCTCCGCCAGGAGGCCCATGCCGCCGAAGATCTGCACGGCCCGGTCGGCCACCCGGCCCACCATCTCGGTGTTGTTCAGCTTCACCATCGACGACTCCCGGATGGGCTGCTCGCCCCGGTCCACCAGCCAGGCCAGGTGGTAGGTCATCAGCCGGGAGGCGTGGACCTCCAGCGCGGAGTCGGCCAGCATCCACTGCACGGCCTGGTACTTCCCGATGGGCTTGCCGAACGTCTCCCGGCTCGTGGCCTGCTCCACGCAGAGCCGCACCAGGTGGTCGGCGATCCCCACGCACAGCGCCCCGATGAACGCGCGACCGGCGTTGAGGAACCGCATGGCCGAACCGAACCCGAAGCCGATCTCGCCGATCACGTGGTCCGCCGGGATCCGGCAGTCGGAGAAGATCAGCTCGGCCTGGTTCGTGTCGCCGGCCAGCGTCCGCTGGTTCCGCCCGATCACCAGCCCCGGCGAGCCCTTCGGCACGGCGAACGCGGTGATCCCGCCGGCGGCCCGCTTCTCCCGGTCGGTGACGGCGAACACCACCGTGAGGTCGGCGTGCGCGCCGTTCGTGATGAAGTGCTTGGTCCCGTTGATGACCCAGCAGTCGTCCTCCAGCCGCGCGGAGCTCGAGATGGCCTGCGCGTCCGAGCCCGCGCCGGGCTCGGTGAGCGCGAAGCACATCGTGGTCTCGCCCCGGATCAGCGGCGGGAGGTACCGCTCCCGGAGATGGGGCGGGAGATCCATGAGGATCGGGTTCGGCGCGGCGGGGTTGGGCGGCCCCAGCGCGAACGTGGCGAACTGGAGCCCGGAGGACGCTCCCGCCTCCACCAGCAGGGTGTAGCCGAGGTTCGACAGCCCGCCCCCGCCGGCATCCTCCGGCATGTGCGCCGCATAGAAGCCCAGCTCCGCCGATCGCTTCCGCAGGCCGATCCCGGCCGCGATCATCTCGTCGTCGAACCGGTCCTCCTGCCGCCGCTCGGCGAACCGCTCCTCCACCGGGCGGACCTCGCGGTCCAGGAACGACCGGAACGACGCGACCAGCTCGCGGTGCTCCTCGGGGATCGCGAAGTCCATGGACCCGCATGCTACCGGGCGGGGCAGCCCCGTCAGACCGTGAACTGGGGCGGCGGCGGGAGGGCCGCCAGGATGCCCTCGCACGTCCTGACCAGGATCCGGGCTGCCGCCACGGCCTCCCGGGAGGACATGGGGCTCTCCGCCCGGGCCTTCCACCGGGCCATGGCCGCGGTGGCCGCTTCGCGGATCTCCGCCGGGGTGGCGGCGGGGTCCAGTCCCAGCCTGGCGGGCACCGCGGTGGACCCGCCACCGAGGAGCCGTTCGGCGTCCTCCTCCTCGTCATGGCGGAGGTCGGCGGCCTCGGCCCGCAGCGCGTTCAGCAGGCGGACCTCGGCGAACTCGTGGGCCCCGGCGTGGACCCGTTCGATCTCGGCCTGGATGTCGGTGAGGGCCGGTCCGCCGGCCCCCCGGACCAGGGGCTCCAGCGCCAGGAGGGCCGCCCGAGCCTTCAGGACGTCGCGGCGGCCGGCGAACTGCGTGACCAGGGTGTCGCGCAGGCGTTGGAGTCCGCTGCGTTCGATGAGCTGCCGGGCCAGGGACGGAGCCGTGGCCGCCGCCCCCGTCCGGACGAGCTCCACCGACAGCCGGACGCCGAACATCCCCATCCGGCGCACCAGGTGGTCGCGCATGGGCGAGTCCGGGCCCACCGACCCGCCCGCCTCGCCGAGGAACCGGTCCACCGAGGCCAGGGCCTCCTCGACCTCGCCGACGGGCCCTCGGGCCAGCCGCTCCAGGGCGCGGTACTCGTCCTCCACCAGGGTCTCTCCGGCCTGGGCCAGGAGCGCGGCCACCGGGACCACCGTCTGGCACAGGGTCCGGACCCGGCGGTCCCGCCGGTACCGCGACGCGATCCGCTCCGAGGTCTCCAGCGCGTTCAGTTTCCCCGCACCGATCTCGTCGGCCCGGGAGAGCACCGCGATCGCGTTGATGGGCGTCGGTTGGGAGACGTCCCGGTCCCGGAAGGCGTCGAGGAACTGCACGTCCGACGAATGGAGGTGCTTCATCAGGTACAGCACGGCGTCGCTCGCTGCCGGCTGGTCCTCGTCCGCGCCCAGCGCGGCCACCGTCCGCTTCGTGTCCTCCTCCGTGGCCGAGGCGATGCCCGGGGTGTCGATGAGGGTCATGGGGCGCAGGGCGGCCGACGGCCAGTCCACCACCAGCCGTTCCACCTCCGGGGCACGGAAGGTCCCGACGTCCACCCGGATCGCCCCCCCCTCGCGCGTGAAGGGCACCTGCCGGGGTTCGCCCTCCACCGGGTCCAGCGTGACCCGGTACGTGATGCCCTCCCGGTACCAGGTCACGATCCGGGTGCACTCGCCGGCGTCGGTGGGTGCGAGCTCTTCCCCGACCAGGGCGTTCAGGAGCGTGGACTTCCCCGCCTTCACCCTCCCGGCGATGGCGACCCGGAGCGGTTCGTCCAGCCGCCGGGCCAGGGCGTCCAGCCGGGACCCGATCGGCGTGGCGGCGTACGCCGCCCGGGCCCGGTCCAGGATCCCCCGGACCTCGCCGACCAGCGTGGCCCGCGGAGCCGGAGGGTTCATGCGGTCGCCGGCCCCGGCCGGGGCGCGGCCTCGGGGGCCAGCTCCAGCAGCCCGGCCCGGAGGGCTCCCGTTCGCCGGAGGCCCTCCTCGGCCGTGGCCAGCCGCCGCTGGCGCCCCTGCTGATCCGCCTCCAGCGCCCCCTGGGCGGCGGCCAGCGCCTCCGACGCGGACCGCTGGAGCTGTTCGGCGAGCGCGACGAACTGGTCCCGGATCTGCCGCTGCACCGCCCTCAGCGCGTCCCGGGAGTGCTTGCCCACCCGGAACCGCACCTCGTCCAGGTACTCCTGGAGGACCTCCCGGGCCTCCTCGCGGCGGCCCTCCAGGCGGCGTTCGCGCTCCTCACGGATCGCGTGGCCGCCCATCAGCAGCCCCACGGCCGCCAGGACCGGCGACGCGATGGCGAACCCGGCGATGCTGCCGATCATCTCCAGGATCTCCGTGCCGTGGAACGATCCCCCCAGCCCCTCCAGGGCCGCCTTCGCCACGTGCTCCTTCATCTCCTCGATGGTCTCCATGCCCAGCCCCATGGCCTCGTCCGGGCTCGACACGGCCAGCGACAGGTCGATGGGTCCCTCTGCTGAGGCGAAGTGCTCCGCCACCCGTTCGGCCAGTTCCTCCGCCCGCTCCGCGACCAGGGCGTAGTTCTCCGAGATCTCGGCGGCCATCCGCTGGCGGAGCCAGGACTCGAACTCGGTCCAGGCCTTCCCCGGATCCATCTCGTCGATGAGGTTCTCGGCCTCCCGCCGGACCCGCCGGAACCGGTCCTCGAGGTCGAAGTCGATGTCGGCGGTGAGGTCGGTGACGCCGTCGTCCATGGTCTGGCGCCACGCGGCCGAGCCGGTGCCCAGCCGCTCGGCCCGCTCCCGGGCCCGGGCCAGCCCCGCCGCGATCTCCTGGCCCCGGCCGGGGTCGGCCACGGCGTCCCGCTCGGCCCGGAGCGGCGCCTCCACCTGCTCCAGCACCGCCAGCTGGGTACGGACGGCGGTGCGAACGGCCAGGCGCTCGCCCTCCCCGGTCACCTCCTCGCGGAGGTGCTCCAGGAGGGGCCGGTAGCCAGATTCGCCCTCCATCGGGGGGCCGCCAGGCCGGGGGCCGCGGCGGCGGAGCGTGGTGGAGATCGGGAACATCGGCATGGCCAGGCCGGTCCGCTCGAGGTGCCCGCGGTTCAGCCCGAGGATCCGTTCCCACTCCGCGTAGAAGTCGACCTTCGTGAGCACGGAGAACACTGTGGGGCAGCGATCCACGGCCCACCGGAGGAACGTGAGCTCGGGCCCGGTGAGCTCCTGCGAGGCGTCCGTCACGAACAGCACGGCGTCGGCCAGCGGCAGGGCCGCCCGGGTGGCGGCGCTGTGGGCCGAGGAGAGCCCACCGACGCCGGGGGTGTCCTCGAATTGGAGGCCGGAGGACAGGATGTCCCGGGGGATCCCCACGTCGACGTACATGAGGCCCCGCCGGTTGTCGGGGTTCCCCCGCTCCGACGCGTAATCGGGGAGCTCGCCGAGATCCAGTGGCTCCCGGAGGGGTTCCGGTTCGTTCGCGTCCGCGTCGCCCTCCAGGCCGTCGCCGCCCGGCGGCCGCCGGACCGCGAAGGCCTCGGGCCGCTCCGCCCACCTGACCACCGTGGGGACCGACGTGGCGATGTCGTCGTCCACCGGGCACACGTCGGCGTCGATCAGGGCGTTCACCAGCGCGCTCTTGCCCCGCTTGTACTCGCCCACCACGAGGACCCGGATCGACGGGTCGGCCAGGCGCCGTTCCGCGGCCGCCAGGCGGGCCACGAGGTCCTCGCGGCCGGCGGCCGCGGCAGCCTCGGCCGTGGCCGACAGGGCCTCGGAGGCCTTTCGGCGAAGCGTGGGCGGGTCCTGCGGCGTGGTGTCCGTCGGCGTGGCTCCCTGGGGTGGGTTCGAGGGGCGTGCCGGGCAAGCGTATCTGGACAGGGGTCGAGCCGCCGGGTCACACTGCGCCCGATATGTACCGCCTCGGAGTCGACCTGGGAACCACCTACACCGCCGCTGCGGTGGAGCGCCGGGGACGGGTGGAGGTGGTGGTCCTCGGCAACCGCGCCCCGGCCATCCCCTCGGTCGTGTTCCTCAAGGAGAACGAGACCATCCTCACCGGCGAGGCCGCGAACCGCCGGGCCCTCTCCGAACCCGGCCGGGTGGCCCGGGAGTTCAAGCGGCGGGTGGGCGACCCCACGCCGCTGATCCTGGGGGGAACCCCGTACTCGGCCCACAGCCTGACCGCCAAGCTCCTGCGGTGGGTCATCGACCGGGTGGCCGAGCGGGAGGGCGGCCCGGCCGACGCCGTCGCCGTGACCCATCCGGCGAACTGGGGCCCGTACAAGCGTGAGCTGCTGGACC